>Ga0268299_1004649_pt1 | contig 10389 bp, 7 predicted proteins | sample NOBtaG_FD_193484 | JGI IMG/M metagenome (GOLD analysis project Ga0268299, IMG submission 193484) | Activated sludge microbial communities from bioreactor in Nijmegen, Gelderland, Netherland - NOB reactor | ecosystem: Engineered > Bioreactor > Aerobic > Activated sludge | place: Netherlands... | reverse complement strand
CCCCATGCTCTACCGGTTCGGGTCCTTCGAGCTCGACACGGCCAAGGTCGAGCTGCGCGCAGACGGCGAGGCACGCCCTGTCGAACGGCAGGTGTTCGCGCTGCTCGCGCTGCTCGTCGACAATCGCGAGCGGCTCGTTTCCAAGGACGAGATCATCGAGAAGGTGTGGGACGGGCGCATCGTCTCCGAAGCGGCCGTGGCCAGCCGGGTGAAGTCGGCGCGGCAAGCGCTCGGCGACGACGGCAAGACGCAGCGCTTCATCAAGACGGTCCACCGGCAGGGCTTTCGGTTCGTTGCGGACGTCAGCGCGGTGCGGGACGTGCAGCCCGCCGACGAATCAACGTCGCCACCGACCGACCCGATCGCGCGACCGTCGATCGCCGTGCTGCCGTTCACGTTGATCGGCGAGGCCGGACCGTACGCCGCCATCGCGGACGCCCTGCCCCACGAGCTGATTGCCGAGCTGTCGCGCCTGCGCTGGCTTTTTGTCACCGCGCGTGGCTCTTCGTTTCGCCTGCGTGCCGCGAATGCCGACATGGGCGAGATCGGCCGGCTGCTCGGCGTGCGCTACTGCCTGTCGGGCACCGTGGAGGTTGCGGGCTCGAGTCTCACCGTCACGGTCGAGCTCGTGGACACGCGGGACGGAGGCGTCGTCTGGGCCGACCGATTCGCCGGCTCGATCGACGCCGTGCACCCGATCCGGACGGAAATTCGCGCGCGGATCCTCGCTGCGCTCGAGATCCAGATCCCGATTCACGAGGCCAACCTGGCGCGCCTCACCGTGACCGAAAATCTCGATGCCTGGTCGGCCTATCACCTCGGCCTGCAGCACATGTACCGCTTCGACCGCAGCGGCAACGCCGCCGCCGCGGCGCTCTTCCAGCGCGCCGTCGCGCTCGACCCCACCTTCGCGCGCGCCCACGCCGGCCTGTCGTTCGTCCATTTCCAGACCGCCTTCCTGCGCCTGAGCGAGGACCGCCCTGGCGAGGTCGCCCTGGCGCGCCGCTTTGCCGAGCGCGGCCTCGAGCTCGATCCGCTCGACCCGTTCGTGAACTTCACCATGGGGCGCAGCTTCTGGCTCGAGGGCGAGCTGGAGAAGAGCCTCGAGTGGCTCGAGCGCGCGACCTCGATCAGCCCCAACTACGCCCACGGCATCTACGCCCGTGCCTGGAGCGAAGCGCTGGCGGGCCGGCCGGACGAGGGCCGCGCGCGCGTCGACCTGGCGATGCGGCTGAGTCCGCTCGACCCGCTCTTCTACGCCATGCTGGGCACGCGCGCCCTCGCCCACCTCGCCGTTGGCCAGGATGCCGAGGCGGCGGGCTGGGGCGAGCGCGCGGCGCGCTCACCCGGGGCTCATGAACTGATCGCGATGATCGCGGTGGCGGCGCACGCCCTCGGCGGCGACGAGGCGCGCGCGCGCGCCTGGGCGGAGGAGGTGCGGCGCCGCAACGGCGCGCTCACGCGCGAAGACTTCTTCCGGGCCTTTCCGATGCAGGGGGAGGCGGCGCGGCGGCGCGTGGGCGAAGCGCTGGCGCGCTTCGGCTTCTAAGCGCAGCAGAGATTCGGAGCCGCGACCGTGAGGGAGCGGATGGCATCGTGCCAGCGCGCAGCCAACCGCTCCCTCACGGTCGCGGCTCCGCTGTCCTGCCGCAGCGAGGCGCTGTCGTGTCGCGGCGGGGCGCCGTCGTGCCGCACCGGGCGCGGCGTGCAGGATCTGCCGTTCGTCTACGCCGGGACGGGTAGGGCTTCGCGGCTGAGGGCGGCGAGGGTCTCGCGCCAGGTGCGGTGCAGTTGGCGGAACTCGCGGCGCGCCTCGCGCAGCTCGGCGCGCATCGACTGCATGCGGCGGCGCTGGTCGCGCGTCCACGAAGCCCACTCCCTCTCGAGCTCGCCCAGCCGCTGAGCCGAGTGCTCGAGCGCCTCCGCCAGCTCGGCGAAGCGCGCGCGCAGCGCGGCGACGAACTGGCCGTGCGCCTCGGGCAGGCGGGCGAGCAGGCGCTGCTTCTCGGTCTGCACCCGCGCGGCGATGATGCGCTCGCGCGGCACGCGCCGCAGGTTCCACGTCAGCCCCAGCGCCGCCAGCGTGCGGATCATCCACTTGGTGGGATCGTACTGGTAGGAGCGTACGCCGTTGCGGTAGTCGGCGGCGAAGCGGTGGTGGTAGTTGTGGTAGCCCTCGCCGAAGGTCAGCAGCGCCGTCACCAGGCTGTCGCGCGCCGAGTTGTCGAGCGTGTACGGCCGCCGCCCGAGCGTGTGCGCCAGCGAGTTCACTAGGAAGGTCGAGTGGTGCACGATCACCAGCCGCACCAGCCCGCCCCACAGCAGCCCGCCCCAGGGCGAGCCGAAGGCCCAGCCGACCAGCGTCGGCAGGCCGAAGCAGGCGAAGATCGCCAGCGGCATGTAGTAGCGGTGCTGCAGCCGCACCATCGGGTCCTTCTCCAGGTCGTAGACGTTCTCGAACCCCGGCTTCTCGACCTCGTTCGTCAGCAGCCAGCCGATGTGCGCGAACCAGAAACCCTTCTTGATGCTGTACGGGTCGTCGTCCTGGTCGATGTTCTTGTGGTGGCGGCGGTGGTCCGAGCTCCACGTCAGCACCGAGTGCTGGAAGGTCGCCGCCCCGAAGATCAGCAGGAAGAACTTCACCAGCGGGTGCGCGTCGTAGGCGCGGTGCGACCAGAGGCGATGGTAGCCGGCGGTGATGCTCATGCCGGTGGCGAAGACGAAGAACACCATGATCGCGGCGTCGGTCAGGCTGAGGCCCCAGTTCGCCAGCCAGTACCCGCCCCACGCGAGTGCAGCGGGCGGCGTCAGGATCAGGAACAGGGACGTGGGCCAGTTGATCTTTCTCATCGGCGGCGTGACCTCGCGGGAGTGTGGCTTCGTGCGTAGCAGGTGGGCGGGGGGGACGCTAGTTGGGGGTGGGGGTTGGGGGTTGGGGTTATGGGGTTAGGGGGTTATGGGGTTGGGATTGCGGAGAGAGGCTTCCCCTAACCCCTAACCCCTAACCCCCTAACCCCATCCCCCACCAACCCCCCGACCAGACCGTGCACCCCACCCACGACCGCATCCTCTCCTTCATCGCCGCCCCCGCCGAGGGCGACTTCGAGGCGCTGGCGCTCGAGGCCTTCCGGCACCAGTTCGAGGCGATCGAGCCCTATCGGCGCTTCTGCCAGCGGCGCGGGGTGGCGCCCGAACGGGTGGCGTCGTGGCGCGAGGTGCCGCCGGTGCCGGTGCAGGTGTTCAAGCAGCTCGAGCTGGCCTGCGGGCCGGCCGAACGCGTCTTCCGCTCCAGCGGCACGACGCGCGGGCCGCAGCAGCGCAGCGTCCACCTGCTGGCCGACCTGCGCCTCTACCGCGCCGCCGCCCTCGGCGGCCTGGCGCGCTTCCTCTTCCCCGACGTCGCCGCGATGCGACTGCTGTCGCTCGTCCACCCGCCGGCGGAGCGGCCCGAGTCCTCGCTGGTGCAGATGGTCGCCTGGGCCTTCGAGCGGTACGCCGCCGACGGCAGCGCCTGGGCGGTGGAGCAGGGCGAGCTGCGCTGCGAGCAAGCGGCCGACGTGATCCGTGCCAGCGAGCGCGACGGCGCGCCGCTCTGCCTGCTCGCGACCTCTGCCGCGCTGATCCGCTTTCTCGACTTCTGCGGCGAGCACGGCTGGAGCTTCCGACTGCCGCACGGCAGCCGCCTGATGGACACCGGCGGCGCCAAGGGTGGGGCGCGGCCGATGTCGCGCAACGGCCTGCACCACGCGGTGTGGAGCGCGCTCGCGATCCCCGGCTATCTCTTCACCAACGAGTACGGCATGACCGAGCTCTCGTCGCAGGCCTGGGAGAACGTCGTCGCCGATCGCGTCGCAGGCCGCTTCCGCCGGCGCGCGCTCGCGACCCCGCCGTGGATGCGCACCCGCGTGCTCGACCCGGCCACGCTCGACGATGCCCCGCCCGGCCGGCGCGGCCTCCTCTGCCACTACGACCTCGCCAACGCCGGCAGCGCCTTCGCCGTCCTCACCGAGGACGTCGGCACCGCCGTCGACGACGGCTTCCTCCTCCTCGGGCGGGCGTCGGGCGCGGAGGTAAGGGGGTGCTCGCTGGTGTGGGAGGGCTAGGGGGTTACGGTGTTAGTGGTTAGGGGGTTAGGGGTGAGATGGGTGGCCGTTCGGCGCCAGACCCCTAACCGCTGACCGCCCAACCGCCAACCGCCTCACTTCAAGCCGAACTCCCCCAGCAACGCCACCAACTCTTCCCTGCTGGCCGCGGCGAGGCGGCCGCCGGTGAAGCGGAGGTCGCGCGTGACCTCGGCGAGCGCGAAGGGCGGCGGCTCGCCCTCGCTCTCGCCTTCGAGATCGATCTCGGCGAGCACCAGACCGTGCAGCGGCGGCTCGAAGACGTCGACGGCATAGGGCGCGATGAAGTGGCGCGTCTTGCTCAGTCGCCGCGCCGGCAGGGTCGCGAGCACGTCGTACTCCTCGCGGTCGAGGTAGATCGTGGTCAGCGCCGCCGCCGTGCCGTCGGGGCCGGGCACCTTCTGCGTCAGCTTGTAGTGGACCTCCGTTCGTCCGCCGGCGGTCTCCTCGCTGCGCCGCAAGCGCAGGCGTGTGCCGGTGAGGTAGAGGTCGAGGATGCGCGCGCTGCGGGCGACCTCGGCCGCCGGCAGCGACGCCAGCAGGAAGCGCCGCTCGCGTTCGGGGCGCGCGTACTTGAGCGACTTGCCGGCCGGCGCGCTCGACGGGCGCGCGTGCGCCGGCGGCGCACCGCCGTCCTCGAGCCGCCACTCCCACACCTCGCCGTCGTCGGGATCCGTCTGCGCCCCGCTCCAGGCGAAACCGAGCTTCTCGAGGATGCGGGTCGAGGCGCCGGCGGCGGGTCGGGTGTGGGCCACGATCGCGACTCCCGGCGCGGCGGCCCGCGCCGCCGCCACCAGCTCGCGCGCCATCGCGGTAGCGCGCCCGCGGCCTTCGAACTCGGGGAAGGTGAAGTAGGCGATCTCGACCGCGCCCGCCCGCGGCGGGCCCTTGAAAGCGCAGGTGCCGACGACGCGGCCCTCTTCGACCGCGAGGTAGCCGATCCACGGCAGCTCGAAGCCGGCGCGCGTATAGAGCGCGCCGGTCGACTCGCACACCTCGCGCGCCTGCGGGTGGAGAGAGAGGGAGGGGTCGTCGGGAGAGCCGGAGCGGGAGATGGGGACGAGTCGTAGGGAGGGGTGCACGGGATTCGGCTCCTGTTCGATCAGCGCTGCGTGACGGACGGACTTGCCATGGAGGCACGGAGGCACGGAGGACGGCCGGGCAGAGCGTCGGCGAGACAGGCGAGCTTGGGCCCCAAGCCCAGCGTCGATTGCGCGTCCCGATCCGCCACCCAATCGGAGCCGCGACCGTCAGGGAGCGGTTGGCCTCGCGCTGGCACGCAGCGAACCGCTCCCTGACGGTCGCGGCTCCGATTGCCTGCGGGTGAGCGCGCGCTCATCTCATCCCCCCCATCCCCACCGCGATCGCGGTTGCGACCAGGCCCACGAAGGCGCCGAGGGCGTAGAGCAGGATCCAGAGGGCGTCGAAGGTGGAGGTGGGTTGGGTGAGGCGACGGATGCCGGCCAGCAGAGCCAGCGGCGTGCCGCTCCACAGCATCGTCTTCACCAGCAGGTCGGTGCGATTGCCGGCGTCGAGCCAGACCCAGGTGGCGCCGAAGAGGGCGCCGAGGACGGCGGCGGCGAGCAGCAGAAGGGGGCGCGGCATGCTCGCTCAGCGCAGCTCGTGCGCCGGCACCGACTGCGGCAGGATGGTGGCGGCGAGGGCGCGCCGGCCCTCCTCGGCGCGCAGCAGGTAGACGGGCTTGCGCGGCACGCGCTCGCCGGCGGCGTAGGTGATCGCGCCGGTGACGCCGCGCCAGTCGCGCGTCGTCGCCAGGGCGGCGCGGATCGCCTCGGGCTCGGCCGTGCCGGCGCGCGCGATGGCGTCGGCGAGCAGCATCACGGCGTCGTAGCCGAGGGCGGCGAAGGCGTCCGGAGCGCGGCCGTACTCCTTCTCGAAGTCGCGCACGAAGGCGCGGGCGCGCTCGTCGCCATCGGCCGAGTCGAGGAAGGCGTGGGTGGTGAAGTAGACGGGCTCTCGGCCGCGCGCGGCGGCGAGCAGCGCCGCGGTGTCGAAGCTGTCCCCGCCGACGATCGGTAGGGCGGCGCCGCGGGCGCGCAGGTCGCGCACCATCGCCGGCGCCTCGGCCGGGCCGGCGGCGAGGAAGAGGACGTCGGGCGCGCCCGGCAGCGGCGGCTTCGCGCTCTCGCCCGCGCCGGGGATCTCGATGACGGCGGACTTCAGGCCGTGGAAGGGGGACTCGTGCGCGACGATGCCGCCGCGCGCCGTCCAGGCGTCGACGAAGTAGCGGCGTAGGAGCTCGGTGTAGGCCATGTCGCGATCGCTCACCACCCAGACCCGCTCCGCGGCGAGCGTCTGCCGGGCGAACTCGGCGGCGGCCGCGGCCTGGGCGTTGTCGGTGAAGCAGGCGAGGAAGAGCCACTCGGGGATCTGCAACGGCAGTTGCGGCGAGGTGGCGCCGGAGGTGAGGAAGACGCGCTGCCGCTGCGCCGCGACCTCGCCGGCGGCGGCGGCCATGTCGGTGTCGCTCAGGCCGAGCAGCGCCACCGCGCCGGCGTCGATCAGGCGCGCCGTCTGGGCGGCGACCTCCTGCGGGTCGGAGCGGCCGTCGGCGATGGTGAGCTCGAGCGGACGGCCGAGCAATCCGCCGCGGGCGGCGAGCTGGCGGGCGGCGAGCAGGGCGCCGTCAGCGGAGGGGCGGTCGAGGCCGGCCTGGCGGCCGCTCAGGTCGTAGACGGCGCCGAGGCGGACGGGATCAGGCGCCGGAGTGCGGGCGTCGTTCGCCGCCAGAGCGGCGGGGACCGCCGCACTCCAGACGGCTCCCGCCGTGGCCCATACGGCTCCCGCGGCAATCCAGAGGAGCGCGGCGAAGGCGGTCGGCTTCGGCATCGCGCGCTCCTCGGGACTACTTCGTCAGGCGCTCGAGGGCCTCGCGGTACTTGGCGGCGGTCTTCTCGGCGATCTCGGCCGGCAGCGCGGGCGCGGGCGGCTGCTTGTTCCAGCCGATCGAGCTCAGGTAGTCGCGCACGAACTGCTTGTCGAAGCTCGGCTGCGCCTTGCCCGGCTGGTAGGTGTCGACCGCCCAGAAGCGCGACGAGTCGGGCGTGAGCACCTCGTCGATCAGGTAGAGCTGGCCGCCGTCGACGCCGAACTCGAACTTGGTGTCGGCGATGATGATGCCGCGGGCGCGGGCGTACTCGGCGCACTCGCTGTAGATGCGGATGCTGAGCGTGCGCACCTTCTCCGCGAGATCCTTGCCGATGATCTCGGCCGCCTGGGCGAAGGTGATGTTCTCGTCGTGCTCGCCCATCGGCGCCTTGGTCGAGGGGGTGAAGATCGGCTCGGGCAGGCGGTCCGAATCGCGCAGGCCGGCGGGCAGGGCGATGCCGCACACCGTGCCGCTCTTCTGGTACTCCGCCAGGCCGCTGCCGCTCAGGTAGCCGCGCACGACGGCCTCGATCTTGAGCGGCTGGGTCTTGCGCACGATCACCGTGCGATCCTCCAGCGGCCGGCGCGCGCCGGCGTCGGCCACCGCCGACGACAGCGGGCGGTCGAGCAGGTGGTTGGGCAGGATCGACCTGGTGCGCTCGAACCAGAAGAGCGACATCTGGTTGAGGATCTCGCCCTTGCCGGGGATCGGCGTCGGCAGCACCACGTCGAAGGCCGACAGCCGGTCGGTGGTGACGATCATCAGCGCGTCGCCGAGGTCGTAGACGTCGCGCACCTTGCCGCGGAACAGCAGCTTGGCGCCGGGGATGTGGGATTCGTAGAGCGCTTCCATCCGAGTGCGGTTAACGGATTTCGGGGGGGTGTTCAACGAGGTCGACGGCACCCCGGCGGTTGGCCGCGAGTGCGGCGCTTGCGCGACGCCCCGCCCCGTCCTAGCTGCGAAGCGTGCACCCGATCTCCGCCGACCTCGATGCGCTGCTGGCGGCGCGCGAGACGATCGCGCGCCGGCCGACGGCGGATCTGCTGGCCGGGCTCGATGCGGCGGTGGCGGCCTGGCTGGCGCCGGACTCGCTCTGGCGGCGGCGGGCCGAGGTCGCGCTCGCCGACGAGACCGGCTTCGCGCCGGCGATGCTGCGCGACGGTCTGCCGCGGCTGCTGGCGCCGCTGCGCGCGCCGGCGCTGGCGCTGCTGCTGCGCGAGGAGCTGGGCGAGCGCGAGGCGATCGGCCCGCGGCTGATCGCGCACGTGTTGCCGGGCAACGTCCCCGCCCTCGCCGCGCCCGCGATCTGCGCCGCGCTGGCGGTGAAGGCGGCGGTGCTGGTCAAGCCCGGGCACGAGGAGCGCTCCTTCGCGCCGCTGTTCGCGCAGTCGCTCACCGAGGTCGACGCCGAGCTCGGCGCCTGCGTGCGGGTGCGCTACTGGCCGGGCGGCGCGCACGCGGTCGAGGACGAGGTCTTCGCGCGCGCCGACGCGGTCGAGGTCGCCGGCGGCGACCTCGCCGTCGCCGCCATCCGCCCGCGCGTGCGCGGGCGTTTCCTCGGCCGCGGCGCGCGCGTCAGCTTCGCGGCGCTGGCGCGCGAGGTGATCGCCGATGCCGGCGAGCTGGCGCGGGCGGCGCGCGGCATCGCCGAGGACGCTTCGATCTGGGAGCAGCGCGGCTGTCTCTCGCCGCAGGTGGTCTTCGCCGAGGTCGCGAACGAGGCGGAGCTCGAGCGCGTCGCCGATGCCCTCGCCGTCGAGCTCGACGAGTACGCGCGCCGCTGGCCGCCGCGCACGCTGGCGCTGGAGGAGCAGGCGGCGGTGCTGCGCTTCCGCCAGGCGGCGGAGTGGGGCTTCGGCGCCGGCGGCGCCGAGCGCCTGGTGTGCGGCCACGAGCTCACCTGGACGCTGGCGATCGAGGGCCACGCCGCGCTCGAGCCGACCTGCCTGCACCGCTGTCTGCGGCTCCAGCCGATCGCCGACCTCGCCGGCCTGCCCGAGGTCCTGGCGCCGATGCGGCCGTGGCTGGAAGCCTGCGGGCTGGCGGCCGGCGAGGAGCGCTCGCGCACCCTCACGTCCGCCCTGCGGGCGGGCGGCGTGCATCGCGTCTGCGGCTGCGGCGAGATGCAGAGCCCGGATCTCTCCTGGAAGCCCGGCGGCCTGCCGCGGATCGCGTGGGCGGTGGCGTGAGCGCCGGTATGGGCGCGAGCGGACGAGGGCGATGAAGGACGACGACATCCAGGCGGACTTCCTGCGCTACGTCTGCCAGACCGGACCGACACCGATCGGCATTCAGGTCGTGCGGGCCGCCGGCAGCACTCTCTGGGACGCCGACGGCAACGCCTGGCTCGACCTGCTCGCCGGCATCGGCGTGGCGAACGTCGGCCACGCGCACCCCGAGGTGCTGGGTGCGATCCGCGCGCAGGCCGAGCGCTACCTGCACGTGATGGTCTACGGCGAGCTGGTGCAGCAGCCGCAGGTGGCGCTGGCGCGGCGGCTGGCGGAGCTCGCACCCGGCGATCTGTCGGTGACCTACTTCTGCAACAGCGGCGCCGAGGCGGTGGAGGGCGCGCTCAAGACGGCGCGCAAGGTCACCGGCCGGCCGCGCTTCGTCGCCTTCGAAGGGAGCTTCCACGGCGACACCCTGGGCGCGCTCTCGGTCGGCGGCAATCCGGTCTTCCGCCAGCCGTTCGAGCCGCTGCTGCCGCACGTCGAGTTCCTGCCCTTCGACGACATAGCGGCGCTGGCGCGCATCGACGCCAGCGTCGCCGCCGTGATCGTCGAGCTGATCCAGGCCGAGGCGGGGGTACGCATCGCCTCGCCCGCGTTCGTCGCCGCGCTCCGCGCCCGCTGCGACGAGGTCGGCGCGCTGCTGATCGTCGACGAGGTGCTCACCGGCTTCGGCCGCACCGGCAGGCGCTTCGCCTGCGAGCACTACGATCTCGTCCCCGACCTGCTGCTGCTCGCCAAGGCGCTCGGCGGCGGCCTGCCGCTCGGCGCCTTCGTCGGCCGGCCGGGGGTGATGGCGTCGTTGTCGAGCGATCCGCCGCTGGCGCACGTCACCACCTTCGGCGGCCATCCGCTCTCCTGCGCCGCCGGCCTGGCCGCGCTCGAGGTGCTCGAGCACGAGCGCCTGGCCGAGGCGGCGGTCGAGATCGGCGCGCGCCTGGTCGCCGGCCTCGACGACTTCCGCGGCGGCCCGCGCCTGAAGGACGTGCGCGCGCGCGGCGCGCTCATCGGCCTCGAGTTCACCGCCCCCGAGTGGGCGCAGCGCTTCGTGCGCGAGTGCCTCGCCCGCCGGGTCATCACCGGCTGGACGCTGCACCGCGACACCGTCGTCCGCCTCGCGCCGACGCTGGTGATGGGGGGGGAGGAGGTG
>Ga0268299_1004648_pt1 | contig 10395 bp, 8 predicted proteins | sample NOBtaG_FD_193484 | JGI IMG/M metagenome (GOLD analysis project Ga0268299, IMG submission 193484) | Activated sludge microbial communities from bioreactor in Nijmegen, Gelderland, Netherland - NOB reactor | ecosystem: Engineered > Bioreactor > Aerobic > Activated sludge | place: Netherlands... | reverse complement strand
CAGCGGCTGGCAGGCCGACGTGCGCCGGCGCGTGCTCGCCACGCTGGCCGAATGGGGCGGGCAGTTGGTCGAGCCGCCCTACACCCCCGGCCTCTCGTCCACCCGCATGAGCGCGATGCTGCGCGACCTCGCCACCACCCCCGAGATCCGGCTGCGCCAGCTCCGCCGCCTGCTGGCCGCCAAGCCGCTGGTGCGCGCGCTCGAGGCCCACAACGGCCTCACCGGTCTGATCGTCGAGAACGCCGAGGTCGAGCGCGACGGCGCGCCGCAGCACTTCGACGCCCTCTGGCTCTCCAGCCTCACCGACTCGACCGCCAAGGGGCGGCCCGACATCGAGTACGTCGACCTGACCTCGCGCACCGCCACGATCATGGACCTGCTGGAGGTCACCACCAAGCCGATCGTCTTCGACGGCGACACCGGCGGCATCGCCGAGCACTTCGTCTTCAGCGTCAAGACGCTCGAGCGCCTGGGCGTCTCGGCGGTGATCATCGAGGACAAGATCGGACTGAAGAAGAACTCGCTCTTCGGCACCGACGTCGAGCAGACGCAGGACGATCCCGCCGCCTTCGCCCGCAAGATCGGCGCCGGCAAGGCGGCGCAGGCGACCTCCGACTTCATGATCATCGCGCGCATCGAGTCGCTCATCCTCGGCAAGGGCGTGGACGACGCGCTGGCGCGCGCGCGCGTCTACGTCGACGGCGGCGCCGACGGCATCATGATCCACAGCCGCGAGAAGGACGCGCGCCAACTGCTCGAGTTCTGCCGCGCCTTCACCGCGCTCGCCGCCGACGTGCCGCTGGTGGTGGTGCCGACGACCTTCAGCCACATGCGCGAGGAGGATCTGCGCCGCGCCGGCGCCCGCATCGTGATCTACGCCAACCACCTGCTGCGCAGCGCCTACCCCGCCATGCGCCGCGCCGCCGAGTCGATCCTGCGCCACGGCCGCGCCCTCGAGGCCGAGGCCGAGTGCATGCCGATCGAAGAGGTGCTGACCCTCATCCCGGGGGGCAAGTGAGCCGCCGCCACCGTCGCCCGCCCGGCGCCGTGAACCGCCGCCACCGGCGGCACGATCCCCGTCGCCCGCCTGGCGCCGTGCACGGCCGTCACCGGCGGCACGACCTCGGAGCCGCGACCGTCAGGGAGCGGTTGGCCGGGTGCTGGAACGCGGCCGACCGCTCCCTGACGGTCGCGGCTCCGCTGGGGTGCTAGGCGATGCTGGACTGCGGCCGCGCCTTCGAGGCCTTCCGCGCCGCCGGCGTGGATTTCTACGCCGGCGTGCCGGACTCGCTGCTGAAGGACTTCTGCGCCTACGTCACCGATCGCGTGCCGGCCGAGGCGCACGTGATCGCCGCCAACGAGGGCGCGGCGGTGGCGCTGGCCGCCGGCCACCACCTCGCCAGCGGTGGCCTGGGGCTGGTGTACATGCAGAACTCCGGCCTGGGGAACGCCGTCAACCCGCTGCTGTCGCTCGCCGACCCCGAGGTCTACGCCATCCCACTGCTGCTGCTGATCGGCTGGCGCGGCGAGCCCGGCCGCCACGACGAGCCGCAGCACGTCAAGCAGGGGCGCGTGACGCTGCCGCTGCTGGCGGCGTTGGAGATCGAGAGCGTGCTCCTGCCGGCGGAGGACGGCGCCGCCGCCGGCGCCATCGCCGCCGCCGCCGAACGCGCCCGCGCCCTGTCCGCGCCAGTGGCGCTGGTCGTGCGCGCCGGCACCTTCGCGCCCCACGCCCTGCGGGCGCGCAGCGCCAACGCCCACCCGCTGTCGCGCGAGCAGGCGGTGCAGGCGGTCGCCGCCGCCCTGCCCGAGGCGGCGGCGGTGGTGTCGACCACCGGCATGACGTCGCGCGAGCTGTTCGAGTATCGCGTCGCGCGCGGCGAGGACGGCGGACGCGACTTCCTCACCGTCGGCTCGATGGGGCACGCCTCGCAGATCGCTCTCGGCCTCGCCCTGGCGCGGCCGGAGCAGACGGTGGTGTGCCTCGACGGCGACGGCGCGGTGCTGATGCACATGGGCGCGCTGGCGCTGATCGCGGCGCGTCGCCCGGCCCGCTTCGTCCACGTCGTGCTCAACAACGGCGTGCACGACTCGGTCGGCGGCCAGCCCACCGCCGGCGTCGACGTCGACCTGCCGGCGGCGGCCCTCGCCTGCGGCTACGCCGCTGCCGAACGCGTCGCCGCCGCCGACGAGTTGGGGCGCGCGCTGGCGGCGGCGCTCGAGCGCAGCGGCCCGACGCTGCTCGAGGTGCGCATCCACCCGGGCGCGCGCCCCGACCTCGGCCGGCCGAGGTCGACGCCGGTCGAGAACAAGCGCGCCTTCGTCGCGCGCCTGCGCCGCCCGCGCTGACGGGCCTCGCCAGATTGGTCGTTGCCGGAGCCGGCGCCAGGTGCTATCGCCTCGCGCACGGGAGGCTATGGATGGCACACCCAGCGATGGAAGAGAGGATCGCCCACCTCGAGGGTCGAACGGAGAGCTTCGATGCGCGCTTCGACGCGATCGACCGCCGTTTCGACGGCATGGACCGGCGCTTCGACGCGCTTGACGCAAAGGTCGACCGCTTCCGCGAGGAGCTCTGCGGCCGGATCGATGCGCAGAGCCTGCGGATCGACGCGCTCGACGCGAAGGTCGACCGTTTCCGCGAGGAGCTCTGCGGCCGCATCGACGCGCAGAGCGGTCGCATCGACGCGCAGGCGCAACGCATCGACGCGTTGCGGGTGGAGATGCAGACTCAGTTCCGCTGGCTCATGGGCCTGATGATCGGCCTGTGGGGCACCTTTGCGGGCGCGGTCTTCGTGCAGGTCTTCTGAGCTCCGCCGCCGTACCCTTGGCGCCGCCGGCGAGCCCGTGGGTGAGGGTCGCGTGGTCGGCCCTGCCCCTCCTGCCCGCGTCGCTCTGTATCGCCTCGCTGCTCGTCTCGCCCGCGCGTGTCGACCACGACTCGGCCATGTTCCTGCAGTCGGCCGAACTGTTGCTCGAGGGGCGCCGCCCTTACGTCGACCTGGTCGAGCTCAACCCGCCGCTGGCCTCCTACCTGTCGGTCGTGCCCGTGCTGCTGGCGCGAGCGACCGGCCTCGATCCGCTGCGCATGCTGCAATGGCTGGCCTTCACCTTGGCGGCGGGGTCGGCGTTCGCGCTGCGCGCCCAGATCGTCCGCCTCCGCCCGGAAGCCCTGGCCTGGGCCTCGCTCACCGCGACCGCGTCGCTGCTGTTCGTCTGCTCGGTGTGGGCGGCGAACCTGCTGCCGCAGCGCGACATGTTGGTCGCGCTCGCGCTCGCGCCCTACGCCGCGGCGCGCTGGTCGGCGTGGAGCGGGCGGCCACTGCCCGCCGCGGCCGGTCTGCTCGCCGGCTTCGCCGCCGGACTGGTCCTCTGCCTGAAGCCGCACTACATCGCGGCTGCGATCGCGCTCGAGGCGTACTTCGCCCTCGGACACCGAGGGAAGAGAGCCGGGTGGCTCGAAGTCGGCGCGCTGCTGACCACCCTCGCGCTCTACGCGGCGCACTTCCTCTTCTGGCCGGTCGAGGCGCGCGACGACTACTTCAATCGTTGGCTGCCGCTGATCGCGCGCGGCTATTCCGCCTACGACGTGCCCCTGGCCAGCATGTTCGGCGGCCGGATGCTCGTCCGGCTGTCGGCCTGCGCCTGCATCCTCGTGGTCCGACCCTTCTGGCGCGGGCTCCTACCGGACCTCAGCGGCGCCTTCGCGGCTCTCGGCGTCGTGACGACCGGCACCTACCTCCTCCAGCACAAGGGGTGGGTCTATCACCTCCTACCGGCGCGCGCCTTCACCGCGCTCGCGGTGGCAGGCGTCGTGTCGGCGGTGGTGGAGCGGCTGCGCGGCGGCGGCGTCGGAGGTCGCCGCGACGCCGGCTGGGCGCTCGTCGCATGGCTCGGCACGGCGGCGGCGGCGACGACCTGGCCACTTCTGCCCGCTCCGGCGATGCTGCCCTCGCCGTTCGCGCCCTGGGTCGAGCGGTACAGCCGCCCCGGGGAAGGCGTGGCGGTCCTCTCGACCTCCGTGCCCGAAGCGCATCCCCTGCTGTTCGTCCTCGGGCGACGACCCGCGACGCGCTTCCTCTGGCTGTTCCCCGCGGCGCTGTTCGCCGCCAGGTCGGCTCCGCCGGATCCCGGCCGGACCGCCGCCCTCGAAGAGGACGAGCGCCTCTTCCTGCAGGAGGTCCGCGCCGACCTCGAGCGCAACCGGCCGTCGGTGATCATCGTGCACGCCGCGGGGCACTGCCAGGCGTGTCCGCCTGGATTCTCGCTGCGAGCCTATCTGGGGCGAGCCCGGGTGCTCGACCTCCTGCGCGAGTACCGCCGCGTGGCCACCGTCGACGGCTACGAGGTCTGGGTCGCGGCCGAGCGCGCGCCATAGCCCAGTCCGGTTCGTCGGTTCGTCGTTGCCGGAGCGGGCGCCAGGTGCTATCGCCTCGCGCACGGGAGGCTATGGATGGCACACCCAGCGATGGAAGAGAGGATCGCCCACCTCGAGGGTCGAACGGAGAGCTTCGATGCGCGCTTCGACGCGCTCGACCGCCGTTTCGACGGCATGGACCGGCGCTTCGACGCGCTCGACGCGAAGGTCGACCGTTTCCGCGAGGAGCTCTGCGGCCGGATCGATGCGCAGGGCCTTCGCATCGACGCGCTCGACGCGAAGGTCGACCGTTTCCGCGAGGAGCTCTGCGGCCGCATCGACGCGCAGGGCCTTCGCATCGACGCGCTCGACGCGAAGGTCGACCGTTTCCGCGAGGAGCTCTGCGGCCGGATCGACGCGCAGAGTGGTCGCATCGAGGCCCTGCGGGGAGAGATGCAGACTCAGTTCCGCTGGCTGATGGGCCTGATGATCGGGCTGTGGGGCACCTTCGCCGGCGCGGTCTTCGTGCAGGTGTTCTGAGGTCTCCGCAACACCCTCAGCGAAGCCGCAGCCAGGCGAGCGCCCGCTCGAGCGACCAGAACACCGCCAACGCCCCCATGGCGTACACCGGCGCCTGTCGCAGCGACACCGGCAGGGCGAGCGGCAGGCGCTCCAGCAGCGCGGCGGCGGCCAGCAGCAGCGCGACGAAGGCGAGCTGTCCCAGCTCGATGCCGAGGTTGAAGGCGAACAGCGCCAGCGGCACGTCGCCCGCCGGCAGGCCGACCTGGCGCAGCGCGCCGGCGAAGCCCAGGCCGTGCAGCAGGCCGAAGGCGCACGCCATCGCCAGCGGGAAGCGCCTCATCCACGACGGCGTGTCGCTCGCGCGCGTCAGCTCGAGCGCGAGCGCGAACACGCTGAGCGCGATGCCGACCTCGACCAGCCCCGCCGGCAGCGGCGCCCAGCCGAGCACGGCGAGGGTGAGGGTCAGGCTGTGGCCGAGGGTGAAGCCGCTGATCGCCAGCGCCAGCGGCCGGGCGGCGCCCACCAGCAGGAAGAGGCCGAGGACGAAGAGCAGATGGTCGGCGCCGGCGGCGATGTGCTCGGCGCCGAGGAGGAGATAGTCGCGCACCAGCGCCGGCCCGGAGGGCTGTGCCGGCACCAGCAGCGCCGGCGACGCCGGCGAGAGGACGCGTTGCACCACCGCGCCGCCGGCGAGCGCGACGCGCAGCAGCGCCCGGCCACCGCCGAGCTCCAGCCCGTCGACGCCGACGCGCGCGCCGGCGAGGCCGCCGGGACAGCGCATCGTCCAGGTCGACTCCACCCCCCCATCGCCCGCCAACCGACGCGCCGTCGGCTCTCCCTCCGGCCGGCACTCCGGCGGCAGCGCCGGCCGCGGCCGCGCGGCGGCCGGCCCCGGCGGCTCCTTCCAGCGCACCGCCACCGCGCCCCCGCCCAGCTCGCGCAACTCGAGCAGCGCCGGGTCGAGCGGGTGAGCCGCGGCGGTCGCGCCGGGCGCGAGGGTCAGCGCGACCGCCGCGCTCATCGCGAACCTCACGGCTCGTCCCAGCAGCGCCGCCACCCGCCGCTCCTACGATCGCAGCGCGCGCGCTTCAAGCCGGCGCATCCGCCCGCGCGGCCGCCGCGCGCCGCCGCCGCGATCCAGCAGAACAGCGGAGCCGCGACCGGCAGGGAGCGGTTGGCATCGCGCTGGCACGGGGCCAACCGCTCCCTGCCGGTCGCGGCTCCGCATCGCTGCCAGACCCGCCGGCGTGCGCCGGCCGCTGGCGGCGGGGGCGGCGCGCCGCTAATGCCATCGGTGCGCGCATGGCCGAGCTCTCGCTGCCGAAGAAGATCGTCTTCGCCCTCCTGCCGACGCTGGCGCTGCTGGCGCTCGCCGAGGGCGTGCTGCGTTGGAAGGGTTCGGCCGAGCGCTGCCCGGGCTACGAGGGCTCCTACCTCTGGGCCTGCGATCCCATCCTCCACTACCGCAACGGGCCGGGAGCGGTGATCGGCGGCCGGCCGCTCAACGCCGCCGGCTTTCGCGGCCCCGACTTCGGCCCGCCGCAGGCCGGCGTCACCCAGGTGCTGGCGCTGGGCGACTCCTCCACCTACGGCGTGATCGCGCGCGACGACCACAACACCCTCGAGATCCTGGTTCAGCCCTACCCCACGCGCCTGCAGGCGCTGGCCGACGAGCGCCTCGGCCCCGGCCGCGTCGAGGTGTGGAACGCCGCCGTGCCGGGCTACAACTCCTGGCACGGGGTGATGCTGTTGCGCAGCAAGCTGCGCGATCTGCGCCCCGACGTGATCACCGTGCGCTTCGGCTGGAACGACCTCGCCATGGGCGGCGGCCACGACTCCGCCGACGCCTTCGCCGAGAGCGACAGCGCCCTGCTGCGAGGGCTCGAGGATCTGCTGCTGCGCACCAAGCTCTACGCCTTTGCCCGCCGCCTCGGCCTGGAGTGGCAGAGCCGCCGCCAGGCGGGCGCGCCCCCTGCCCTGCCGAGCGTCTGGCAGCCCACCATCCCGCCGGCTCGCTTCGCCCGCAACCTGCGCCGCATCGTCGAGCTCGGTCGCGGCCGCGGCGCCGAGGTTTGGTTGCTGACCACCCCCGACCCCTTCCACACCCCCGACGACCTCCGCTTCTACGCCGCCCGCCCTGCGACCTCGAGCGCCAAGCTGACGCTGGCCGTGAATGCCGTGCCCTCGTTCGAGCGCCTGGCGGAGATCCACGAGGAGTACAACCAGGTCGTGCGGCAGGTCGCCGCCGAGACCGGCGCCCCCCTGCTCGACCTCGCCGCCGCCTACCGCCGCCACCCCTCGCAGGAGCTCTACACCCCCGGCGACGTCATCCACCCCAACGAAGCCGGCCACCAGCTCGAGGCCGAGATGCTGTTCGAGCGACTGGCGCCGCTCGTTCAGCGTCAGCGCGAGCCCTGAGCGAGGTGCACCCGCACCCCGTGAACGCAGACCTGGGGACCGGTCACGACGATCTGCAGCAGGTAGCTCTCGCCCTCGCCCACGATCGCCGGCGGATCCGGGCGGAGAGTGAGCGCCTCGAGCGCGCCGCCGCCGCGCGACGGGGGCGTCATGCCGACCACCTCGAACGCCGTCGCGCGCCGGCGAGCCAGCGTCAGCATGGCCAGGGCGTCCGCGTTCACGTCCTCGACCAGCAGGGTCACCTCCTCGATCGCTTCACCGGTGGCCGCAGGGACGGCGGCGACGAAGAACGCCGACCCCTTGTTCAGGCGAAGGCACCCCAGTCCGCCCTGGTCGATCGCGTACGCTGCGCCAGCGGCGACCGGCGCAAGCGACGCGGGCGGCACGATCAACTCGCGCGCCGCGGCAGGGGCCGGCGTGCAGAGCAGGAGAAGTGCGAGGGAGGTCGCGACCCGCATCGGGGCTGAACGCCTACAGCAGAACGCGCGCGAGCGATAGAGTTGACACCGCTCTTTGCGCCGTGCCAGGAATCGCAGACCGGGGGTCGTGCTCCGGTCCCTCTCGATGCGCACCATCATCGTCATGCCGGCGTACAACGCCGCCAAGACCCTCCTCCTGACCCATCGCCAGATCCCCGCGGATCTGGTGCACGAGATCATCCTGGTCGACGACGCCTCGTCCGACGAGACCCCGGCGCTCGCCGAGGCCCTCGGCATCCGCGTCATCAAGCACCCCCACAACGTCGGCTACGGCGGCAACCAGAAGACCTGCTACATGGAAGCCCTCCGCCTCGGCGCCGACGTCGTCATCATGGTGCATCCCGACAACCAGTACGACCCGGCGTTCCTGCCGGAGATGATCCGCCCGATCCGCGAAGGCACCGCCGACATCGTCTTCGGCTCGCGCATGCTCATGCCGGGCGGCGCCCTCAAGGGGGGAATGCCGCTCTACAAGTTCGTCTTCAATCGCATGCTCACCACGTTCGAGAACTGGGCGCTCGGCACCCGCCTGACCGACGCGCACACCGGCTACCGCGCCTACTCGGCGCGCTTCCTGCGGACCGTGCCGTTTCTGCGCAACTCGAACGACTTCGTCTTCGACACCCAGATCATCGCCCAGGCGCGCGCCTTCGACTTCCCGATGGCGGAGGTTCCGGTGACCACCAAGTATTTCAAGGAAGCGTCCTCGGTGAACTTCCGGGTATCGACCATCTACGGCCTCAAGACCCTCTGGGTCGTCGCCCGCTATGCACTGCACCGCGCCGGCGTGAGCAGCGCCAAGTACCTGCGCCCATGACACCCGCTTTGGGCCGAACGGCGCGAGGACACGTAGGCTAGTCGTATCGGTACAGGGACACGCTGAGTAGGGCGACCATGACGACCGTGGCGTCGAGGGCTGCGCATAGGCGTCGAGAGTGAGCGTTCGCAACGGCGCGTCCTCTTGCGAGGAAGACGCCGAGCATGGGTACGGCGGACATGAAGTAATGCGCCTTCACGGATGAGTACGCCGGCACCTCCATCGCGAACAACACGAGGGACCACCACGTCAGCACCGGAAACGCCAGCAGCAACGAGTTGCGCTCGTCCTGCGGCCAGCGGATCGCGACGATGAAGGTGGCAACCGCTCCGACCACGATGGCGGCCGTTGGCGCCGCGGCGAGGATCATCAGGATACTCGACCAGAGATACGCGCCCGAGTCACCAGGGCCGAAGAACGTACCGAACGTGTCCGCCCACATCGATCCGTAGTTGGCATCGAGCCAGCTCAGGGCCGATGCGCTGCGCGGATGATGGAAGAATACCGCTCCGAAGCGGGTGTAGAAGGGCATCGTCGAGTACCCGGGCACTTGCTCGAACTGAAACCCCGAGCTTGCGCTCCAAGGTCCGACGAAGGGCTGCCCGAAGGTGAGAATGTTCCGGGCGTAGTACCATCCGCTCACCGCAAGGGCCGCGCCGACAAAGACCGCCAGATCGACGACGCTGCCAAGAGTGCGGCGTGTTACCACCCGCAGGCCGAGAACCAACGCCCCGCTCGCCAATGCGAAGAACGCCGTGAACTTCGCCAGCAGTGCCGCACCGACGCTGAGGCCGATCAGCAAGAGACTGGCCCGTGCCGGCGATGTGCGATGAGTCCATCGCATCAGGAGGTAGAGTGAACCGGAGATGGCGGCGGCCGCAAAGACCTCGTTGCTGACGAGGACATTCATGTACAAGCTCATCGGGAGGAACGCCGCGAAGGTAAGCACCACGATCGAACCGATGAAGTCTCCCGGGGCGAGCTCGCGAACGTAGAGCCACGTCAGCAGCACCAACGCCAAGCCGCTGGCGCAACCGAGATACTGTACTGTCTTCCAGCCCGTCGTGGTGCGGTCGCGCTCGCCCACTCCCAGATACGCAAGCGCAGCCGCGTAATAGTACAGCGGTGGCTGGTACATCTCGAAGCCCTCGTTCGCGAGGGGCGGCTGCCACGTCTCTGCGAGGCGCTCGACATAGCTCTTGTGTGCCTGTGCGTCGAAGGGCGTTCGGCTTGGGGGGAAACGGGTCGCGTTGGAGACGTTCAGGATCGCGGACAGCCCGAGGATCGTTGCTGTTGCCAGAATCCCGATTCGGCTCGTAGCGAGTCGCGGAGGCGCCACAGGCAGCCGCCAAGAGGATCGGACGCAGGGGGCCAGCACCCTTGCGGCCACGACGACGACTGCGATGAGCCAGGCGATTACGACCCAACGAGCGTACGCCCAACCCGTCGAGAGCTGGAGGGGGCCATCGGTCACGGGAAAGAATCCCCATCCGAATGCATCGAGCGGGGGTGAAGGCTCGGGTTTGACGAGGCCAGAGCGTACGGCCCATGCGCCCGGCGTTCGCAGCGTCTCCGGCGCCTCCACGACCAGCGCGCCGATGAGGTGTGAGCTGGTGACGCGCACATCGAGGACGTTCTCGCCGGCTTGAACGAACGGTCCGAGTGCAAAGCTGGACGGGCGCTTCCAGTTGCCTGACCTTCTATCTGCTGGCAGGACGACGCCGTTGAGCCGGACCTCGACGCGCTCGAGAGCGCGGAGGACGAGCGTCATCTCGGGCCGCGGACGGTCCACCGAGAAGCGC
>Ga0268299_1004647_pt1 | contig 10400 bp, 7 predicted proteins | sample NOBtaG_FD_193484 | JGI IMG/M metagenome (GOLD analysis project Ga0268299, IMG submission 193484) | Activated sludge microbial communities from bioreactor in Nijmegen, Gelderland, Netherland - NOB reactor | ecosystem: Engineered > Bioreactor > Aerobic > Activated sludge | place: Netherlands... | reverse complement strand
ATACTCATTAACACACTTATTTTGAGGCTTTCGTCTTTTTTCATTTCTTTTCTCCTATGGTTTAGTTTTCCATAGGTTTACGATTGCCTCAAAAAAAAGTGTCCTCAAAAATCTGTCTACGAATCAGCAAATAGCAGTGGGCCAGCAGATTTAGTATTTCTTTATGGGGGGCCAAATAGAGGTTTTTTACCTATAGTTGGAGATTTTAATGGAGATGGTACTGACACAGTAGGTTTATATGAAGTCCCTACATCAATATTTTATTTAAGAAACTCAAACACAGAAGGTTTTGCTGACTTAACATTTCTTTATGGATCACCAAATAGAGGTTTTTTACCCATAGTTGGAGATTTTAATGGAGATAATATTGATACAATAGGTTTATATGAAAAACCTACATCAATATTTTATTTAAGAAACTCAAACACAGAAGGTTTTGCTGACTTAACATTTCGCTTTCCTAAACAGCTTGCTCCTTTTGAAGAGAAATATCCAATAGTTGGCAATTGGGCTGTAGAACTTCAGTAGTTTTAGAGACAGAAAAAATCAATATATTGTGCAAAATGCAATACTGAAAGTCTGTTGTTTTGAAACAAGTTTCAAAATTTATTTTCTAGGTAATACTGAACAACTGTTCAGTATTACCTTTTCACCATTACCAAATTAATTAATTTCTTCCAGCATTAAGAATTCTAAGCAATGCAACAAAAATATTGTAGACATCTAAAAATAAATCTAAAGCACCTGCAACATATTCATTAGTTGGGTAGCGGTGTAGTATTTGTTGCGTGTCATATAAAACATAACCAGAAAATAGTAGTAATGACGCAACAGCAATACCAAAAGAAAAAGCACTAGAAGCTAGAAAAATATTTAGCACAACTGATAAAACCACAACGGTTAAACCTACTGTAAGCATTCCCTTCATAAAGCTAAAGTCTTTTTTAGATACAAATGCGTAAACTGTTAGCCCACCAAAAATGCCTAGGGTTAAAACTCCAGATTGAACAATGGATGCTGGATTATTAATAGCTAGAATTGCTAGAAGTGGAGAAAGGAATATTCCCATTAAAGTAGTAAAGCCAAATAAAGCTAATAGATTAATACCTTTTACTAGCCTAACAGCTTGTGTCCCAATTACAGCACCAATTAAGACAAACAATGAAATCCAACGATGTTCAATAATTGCGATCATTATTGGAGGAAAAGAAAATCCTATTCCAACGCCTACCATTGCAAATAAAATTCCAGCAAAAAATAGTCCATATACCTTACGAATAAAACCTACTCTTTCTGCTAGGGGTGCTGTTGCAGCAGTAGGTTTGCTAGCTACTTCCCAATTATTTGCACCACCCCAAGAATTTTGTTTTTGGTCTTGTTCTTGAAAGAAACCGCCCATATACACCTTCCTTTTACCTAACTATTTTGACATTCTCTGTACAATTAACTATGTTTATGGGTATTTTAGCATTGAAAAAAATATTCCCCAACTTACATTTTTCTAAAAGGTGTTCCTATGATACTAGATAGTTTTGCTAGTTTAGAAATTTTAACTGTAGCCTTTGAACTTAGAGTTTGTCAGCCAGTTTCTTTACCTAGTTTCCTTGGAACAACTTTACGAGGTGCTTTTGGGCAGTCCCTAAAACTAGTTGCTTGTAGATTAGGAATTGCAAATTGTGCTAATTATTGTACTTATGAAGATTTTTGCCCCTATGATTATCTTTTTGAAACAGCCTCTAAATCTGCTGCTAAACGTTTGCAAAAACAAGCGGATACACCAAATCCTTATATAGTAGTCCCACCTCCGCTTCAGGGAACTGAAACACTTAAAAAGTTTGTTGAAGGGGATAAACTGGTTTTTGGAATAAAATTAATAGGAAAAGCCTGTTATTATCTGCCATATATTATTAATAGCGTTAAAGATATGTGCAAAACGGGTTTAACTGTTAAACGAATACCTTTTGAGCTATCAAAAATTACAGTCGGCATAACTGATAAAAAGGAAGTTTTTCAATCTTTAAATAACACACCTAAACCAGACACCTTAAAAAGCTTAATTGAAAGTCGTTTAACAAGTTTTAATGATCCTAAAGAGCTTAAAATAGAGCTTTTAACACCTTTAAGGCTTCGTACTGGCAGAGATTTTTATGTTGGCATGAATGATGAAAACCAATTAACTTTTGAACTACTTATAAAAAACTTGATTCGTAGATTTTCTTTATTAGAACAATTTCATGGCGACGAGTTAAGTCTGAAAGAAACAGAGTTGTTTGACAAACTTTTAAAAGAAGCATCTAGTGTAACTCTAACAAATGACAATACTTATTGGTTTGATACAGAACGATATTCTAATCGTCAAAAGGCTAGATTAAGAATTGGTGGTTTGATGGGCAGTATAAGTTTTAGAGGTGAAAATTTAAGAAAATTTCTTCCTGTTTTACTTCTTGGAGAACACTTAAATATAGGAACATCCACGGCATTTGGCCTAGGACAACTAAAAATATCTGTTTAACTTGTTGGATAAAAACAACATGTTTTATGCTTTTCCTAGCTCAGTTACTTTTTTTACTACCATATCAAAAACTTCGGCAACTTCAATAGTGTTAAGGCAATCGTGATGAGGACAAGTAGTTACTTGGCTATCACCTGTTAGCTTAAAACATGGGCTACAAGGCAATTCTTTTCTAATCATTACATGAAGTTTACCTAATGGAGCAGTCCGGCGATAATCAGTTGGCCCATAAATAGCAACAACAGGTGTTTGCATCGCTACGGCTATGTGCATTAGTCCACTATCGTTACAAACTAGCAAATCACATTGGTCAATTAAAGAAGCGGCTTGTGGAATGTTTGTTTCACCTGCGGCAATAATAATATTTCCTGATAAACCTTCTAAAGCTTCCTTAATCATTGCTACTTCATTTTTGGCCCCTAGCATTAATAAAAAAGCTTTTGGAAATCGGCTAGTTAGCTTAATAACTAACTCTCGATAGCGTGCAGGTTGCCATTGTTTCCAACGCATTGTTGGAGATGTTCCCATTTGAATCCCAATTATTAAAGAGTTAGGTTTAATTTGTCGGCTTGTCAAAAACTGACGTGCAATAGCTTGATCGCTATCAGCAATATACATAAAAGGAGGTTGATTAAGTAATTTTTCATCTACGCCTAAAGCCTGAGCAAGAGCAAAATAGCGATCAACTTCATGTTGGGCTTCCTCCATTTTTACGCCTACATTGTAGATAAACCCGTAACGATCCGGCCAACCTGGACTACGAACATGCCCAACTCGGTATTTAGCACGGCTAAAACTTACCATTAAAGCTAAGAAATATGAATTACTATGAAATTCACTAATAATCATGTCATAGTTGCTATGTCGAACTTTGAGAATATGCTTAATCCAGTCCGACCAGCTTTGACGATTAGAAATATCATAGTTTTTTGTAAAATATCCTGCACCTTCTAAAACATACTCACAACCTGTGTTATTGCCTGTTTGGAGGTGAAATTCAGCATCAGGAAAATGTTTTTTTAGCGCGGCAATTGTTGGAGTATATAAAATAAAATTACCTAAGCCATGATAAGCACAAATAAGGATTTTTTTAATTTCTGATGGGTTTGGTTGAGGAGGTTTTCTTAAAAAAATAGCACTATAAATGCGTAAGGATTTTTCTATTGCATGTTCTAGCCAATATTCAAAATTGTAATACATTTAATTTAGCTACTTTTGTTTTAGCAGAAAAATTTTTAAGGAAAGAAATACCTGGTTTCTTTCCTTAAAAACCTAAATAATTACTTAATTACTTTGCCTTCCATATCTTGTGGAATAACTTGATCCATATAATGCAAGATTGTAGGGGCAACGTCTTTAATGTCTAGATCTGTACGATTAACGCTAGTGTCATCCATTGGACGCTGCATTAGAAAGATTCCATGCCAGTCGTGGTTAGCATCGTCTGGGCCTGTATCGTTTTCAAAAGTATAAATTTCATTTAGTCCAATTGAGCCGACAGAACGCCAGTTTAAGTCATCAAAATAAACAAACAAATCTGGTGGAATATTTTCACAAATTGGATAAACATCTTCTGGGCGGACAACTTTTGTTTGCATAGGCTTGCCTTCATGATTTGGCAAAGCTTCTAGTTTTGCGATTAATTCATTACGAAAAGCTTCGTATTCTTCACCTGGTGCAACCGTTCCTTGTGGCTCTCTGCCCTTTACATTAACCATTAGACGGGCATAATAGCCACCTGAACCCCAAGCGCGGGTTTTTTCCCAATCAACATCACATTTTTCTACTGGAGCAGGTTCTTTTGGCATCTCTTTTAAGGTAAGGTAGCCTTCTTTTATTAACCATTCATTAATACAAATTCCACCATCCATTTTTCTTGCACCGTGATCAGAGACAACTAAAACGGTAGTTTCTGGCCCAGCTATTTTTAAGAGTTCACCTAAACGCTCATCACAGAACTTGTAGTAGTTTTTAATAGAATTTTCGTAGGGGTTGCCTGGTTCATGCTTTAAGTGTGTTGTGTCCATATATTTCCAAAAACCATGATGAATGCGATCTGTTCCCATTTCTACCATCATAAAGAAATCCCATTCTTTAGTTTGTAGACAATGTTTAGCTAGCTTAAAGCGTTTGTCTGTCATTTCAAAGATTTGGTTTAGGATTCGATCTTTGTCATCTGTTCGGAAATTATTACAATCTAAGATATAGCCTTCAGTAACTTCTTCTACTTCAGCCTTAAATTCTTTAGGATAAGTAAAATCGCTTTTAGTGCTAGGTGTTAGAAAACAAGAGACTAAATAGCCATTTAATGGTTTAGGTGGATAGGTTTGTGGAACACCTAAAACAATACATTTTTTTCCTTCTTTTGAAAGAATTTCCCAAACTGTAGGTTCTTTAACTTGAGCAGAATTTGGAATAGACATTTTGGCATAAGAATAGTCGGCTCGGTTACGTAGCCCATAAAAACCAAGTCTACCCGGACTTTTTGAGGTTAACATTGACATCCAGGCTGGAACAGTAATAGGTGGATCAGTAGATCGTAATTTACCCCAAACCCCCTTTTCCATTAAAGATCTAAGATTAGGTAAATCATCCTTCCACTTGTCGAAAACTAGCTGTGGGGCTGCACAATCTAGCCCAATCACCATAACTTTTTTCATTAATTTTTGCTCCTAAAACTAGAAAATTAGCTAACTATCGTAATTTCTTAAACAACAATTGACAAGCACATGTGCCAAAAACAAATAAAATAAACATATCCTTACTGGTTGCTCTAGGGGCAAACAATCTTGATCTTTGCCTTGTCTGAAACTAAACAAAAGGTGTAGTATATTAAAAAGCCTCACTCCAAAATTAAGAGTATTCTTTAAGTATTTTGGATGGTTAGAATTTATTGATAAGCTATTGTTAACTAACTATATAAATAATTATTTAGCAATAATAGTTTACTAATAAGAATTATTTAAAAAAGTATTACTAATAAGTTTTTATGATAAGGTAAACTAACACATCAAAATAACTATTGTGTTAAGTAAAACAATTAACTCATGCCAAGTTTGATGCTCGTCTCCCTCTCAGGTAAAGAGAGAGGTAAAACATATATATTTGATAAAGAAATTATACTAATAGGTACAGATAGAAGTTGTGATTTACTTCTTCCTATAGAAGAAACTACAGAAGAATATAATTTTGTTGCATCAGAAATCATCTTTAAGCCTACAGGATTCCACTTAATACACCATAACAAAGAAAAATGTACTATTTTTATTAACGATAACCCTATTGATAAAATACTTATTGATAATACAGTAGAATTACAAGATGGTGATTTACTAGGGTTTCAGCTTAGGGATAAAGAATCACGCTATTCTATGCACATAATTGAAGATAAATCTATTTTACCTCAACCTAAACAACCTACCACAAATAACAACAAAGCACATCTTTTTCCAGAAGTTGACGTGGTGGGGCATATTCACCCACAAACAGCAACTAGATTTCTTAAAGGATTAGTTTCTGGCCTTTGGAGCGAAATACCTCAAGCATTTAAGATTTTTTGTGTTGTTCTATCATTACTAAGTGTGATAGGACTTATGTTTCCTTTAGTTTATATATTTCAATCACTTAAAAATCAATCTCAAGTAATTACTACGTTAAACCAGGAGCAAGAAAAAAACCTTCGTACAATTTCAGAGCTAAAAACAAAAAATGAACAACTACTAGAAGCATGGAATAAAGACCGTAAACGCTTTAACCTAGCACAAACCATTAATGAAACATATCAAGGTGGAGTATGTTTGATTCAAGGTGTTTATACTTATATTAATCCTCAAACTGGCAAACAGTTACGTTACTTGGATAGTGCTTTTAACAACCGACCTTTGATAGACGAAACAGGTCAATCAAATGTTAGTTTTGATGGTACAGGAGCAGTTTTCTATGAAGCATTCTCTGGAACAGGTTTTTTAATTGATGAAGGAGAAGTTTTTACTAACCGCCATGTAGTTCATCCTTGGTGGCAAGACGACACAGACCGCTTAATAATTGCCCAAGGTGGTAAACCTGAAATAGTTGAGTTATATGCTTATTTTCCTGGAATTAAACCTAAGTTTGAATTAAAAGTAAAAACGTTTTCTAAGGAAAACGACGTAGCACTTTGCATTTTTAACCAAGGAGACGCAGCAATTACTAAACTTCCTATTAACCCAGCAAGTGAAGCAGCAACTATTGGTCAAGCTATTGTTCTGGTTGGCTATCCAACAGGGGTAGACGGTTTGATTGAACGGCTAGATGATAAAGTAAAAAATGAAATTAATCGTAAAGCATTTTCCCCAGAAGAAAGAATTAATGAAGTTTCTGAGCGAGGTTTAATTCATCCGTTAATTAGCCAAGGCCATATTAATGGCTTAAATGCTGGCAGAATAATCCATGATGCCGCAACAACAGAAGGTGGCTCAGGGAGTCCTATTTTTAATAGTGAAGGTGATGTAATCGGTATCAACTCATCTATCTTAACAACTGATCGTGGCGTGCCAGTACAAGGTTCAAATCTAGGTATTCCAATAAAATTTGCGTTAGAAATAAAACAAGAAAGACTTGCAAAATAAAATTAATTAAATACTCTGTAAACTAAATTTACTGATATTTTAATCTTAAGCCCCAACGGGGCGACATTATTATTTCCTAGGGCTTACGCCCTAGGAAATAATAATTAAGTCTCTTCAAGCCCTGAAGGGGCTTTTGGGAATGCCTGATTATTATACCTAGGGTTGAAACCCTAGGCTATCTATCTTTCGCCCCGTTGGGGCTTTAAGAAATAAAAATGTCAAAAAACTTTGTTTACGTTGTATTAAATTAACGCCTTGCCCTAAAGCCCAGCCCTACAGGGCCGGTCTATTATCAGTAGCCCTACAGGGCTAAAGAAATAATTAGCCACAAAGTGGCTTTTGAAAGTAGCCATGCCTTTCAAGGCAAGGCTTTCAAGGACAACAGCATTTGTTAAATACTGCTAAATACCAACAAATTTTTCTATTTATTGCTATTAGCTTTTATGTAATTGCTGGTTTGTTGGTACTTAATAACCGGTTTAATTGGTTTGATGATGCTTATTATATAATGCTTGCCCAAGCTTTAGCAGATGGTCAAGGTTATGTAGATGTTAATTTACCTACTCCACAAATACATAAGCTTTTCCCTCCTATGTTATCAGTTTTTTTAGCTCTGCCTAGTTGGTTTAATTTAGCATTAGATACTAAGCTAATTATTTTTAAGATAATACTAATCATTTTTGGAGCAGCAGGTTTATATGTTTTTACTAAATTAGCTATAAAAGAAGGTTATAACTTAAAAGTAATTACTTATTCAATAATAATTTCTGCTACTTCTATTGCTTTAGTTGGTCATAGCTGCCGAGTAGCATCAGAAACAGCTTACTTGCTATTTTCTATCCTAGCGTTAATCTCCCTAAATATTTATCAAGAGAAAACAAATCTGTCTCGATACCTTTTTATTTCTGCTGTTTTACTAGTTATTTGTATACTTACTAGATCAATAGGTGTTTTACTCCTACCAGCAATTGTTGTTAGTTGGATTATCAGACGAGAGTTTACAAAAGTTTTTTTGTTAATTTCTTTAGTCATATTGCTACTTTCACCTTGGTTACTCTTAGCTAAGCGAACTGGTGGAGGTGGGACAAGCCGCTATTTGACTGATATGGTGGTGCAGTATACAAACACAGATAGCGAGACAGAAAAAAGTTTAGCTAAAGCATTAGCTAATAAGGCAAAAGAAAATGCTCAATTAATAGTTAGTAAAGAAATTCCTCGTATTATTTTTTCGCTAGCTGCGAGTTCAACAGTTTTAGAAAATCAAATTCTTAATTTACTTTCCTATCCAATTAGGTTATTTATTAGCCTATTAGTTATCTTAAATATTTTAGCTAGTTTATGGCCTAAACCTAAAATTACTACACTTTATTTATTGTTCTACTTAGGGTTACTTTTAGTTTGGCCTTGGGAGCCAAGCCGGTTTTTGATTCCAATAATTCCTTTTCTTTGTCTAGCATTTTTTAATAGCTTAGAAAAATTACTAAATTTATTAGCAACTAAATTACAGAAAAAGAATGATTTAGCAGCATATGTAATTAACACACTAGTAATTTGCCTAGTTTTTTCTCACTTAATCAGTGATATGCGCTTTATTACTACAGTTTGGCGTACTGGAGACTTTAACCCACAAGCAGCAGAATTTGGGGAAAATACTGTAGCAGCTTATAAATGGGTTAAAGAAAATACTCCTAAAGATAGTTTAATGGGCTGTATACCTGCATTAGAAGCATACGCCTATATTTATTGCCAGCGCAAAGCAATTCCACTTCCTACTAACCCCCAAGTTTGCCAACAACTTAAAGTAAGTTATATTATTTTTATAGATGAGAAATTAGTTAATAATAATCAAGAAGCACAATCGGCTAGGGACTTTCGCCATCTTCTTAAACGTGCAGGAGATGATAGTTTTTTAAGCTTAGTTTATCAAAATGAAACAGTAAAAGTTTTTTCCATTGACCATACCCGCTTAGCAGAAATCTTAAGTTCTCAACCTTAAAAACCAATTGATCTAAGATAGAAAAATAAGCGTTAAGATGCTAAGATAACCAAAACTTAAACACATTCCAAACTTAATAGCAGTTAAAAAAGAGGTGGAAAATGTATTGTCCTAGTTGTGGAACAGAAGAACGCCAAACTAGTCAATTTTGCAGGGCTTGTGGTTCGGATATGAAAACTTTGCGCAACTTACTGCAAAAACCTGATTCCATTACGGTTTCTGCAATTTCTGCGCGTGAAGAAATTGGACGAGCAATTGCGACAAAAATTCAAACCTTAAAATCTGCTAGTGATCTAAAAAAGGTTGCTGAAGAAGTTTTACCAGAGGTAGAAAAATTTCTAGAATCCCCAGTTGAGCGTCGGTTGCGTCGTCTTCGTGCTGGTGTTATTACGGCTGCGGTAGGTTTAGGGGTGACACTTATAATGCTTTTAGGTAAAGTTGTAATTATGCCTTTAGCATTAATTGGTTGGCCCGCAGGTTTGCTAGTTTTTTTAATTGGTGTAGGTATTATTATTAATGGAATTCTTTTTAGTACTCCTCCTCAATCTATTCCTGATCGTACTTTAGATAGACATTCCCAATTTGCTTTTGACCAAACCTCTAATAGTAATTTAATTAATAATAGCAATATTGGTGAGCAACCACCTATTAGTTTATTTAATAATAATAGACTACAAGATAACACCAATAATAATTACCTAATGCCTCAACCTTCTGTAACTGAACATACTACTAAACAATTAAGCTTAAATAAAACTATTGAGGAAGGAGTTAAAAGAATTACAGCAGAAATTAGAGAATAATATTTTCACAAATTGGAGGAAATAAAAATGGCACTTAATGTAAAATTCTCATTTATTTGTGAAAAGCAATTTTCAGAGTTACAAGAAACAAGTAATGAAGTCCGTTTTTGTCAACTACTCGGCTTTGAAAAGCCGAGCTTGCAGTTCCAGAGAGGCAACAATTGTAGGATCAGCATGGACTGCGATAGGCATATTGACAGATGCCCAGAGAATTTTGCCACGATCAGCAATGTTTTTAGCCGCGTTATGATCAGCGTTATCGCTATGACCACATTTGGCACAACAAAATATAGATTGATTAGGACGATTACGTTTAGCAACAAAATGGCAAACGTTACACTCTCTGCTACTATTACGAGCATCTACGAAGATAACAACTACTCCAGCAATTCTAGCTTTATAAAGAATAAAAGATTGAAGTTGAGCGAAAGCCCATCCACTTATCCTAGCTCGGTCTTTGGCGCGAACCGTTGTCCTACTGC
>Ga0268299_1004646_pt1 | contig 10400 bp, 9 predicted proteins | sample NOBtaG_FD_193484 | JGI IMG/M metagenome (GOLD analysis project Ga0268299, IMG submission 193484) | Activated sludge microbial communities from bioreactor in Nijmegen, Gelderland, Netherland - NOB reactor | ecosystem: Engineered > Bioreactor > Aerobic > Activated sludge | place: Netherlands... | reverse complement strand
CACGCTGTGGCGCTTCTGCGGCGAGATGGACCTCGACTTCTTCGGCGCCGGGGCCGCGTTCTTCACCCTGTGCGAGAAGCACGGCATCGAGCCACGCAGCGTGGCGGCGATGGGCAAGCTGCGCACCGTCGGCTCGACCGGCTCGCCGCTGTCGCCAGAGAGCTACCGCTGGGTCTACGACAAGGTGCGCCGCGACATCTGGCTCACGCCGATGTCCGGCGGCACCGATTTCGCAGGTGCCTTCGTCGGCGGCGTGCCGACGCTGCCGGTGTACGTGGGCGAGATGCAGGTGCGCTGCTTGGGTGCCGACGTGCAGGCCTGGGACGACGCGGGCAAGCCGCTCTTCGACGAGGTGGGCGAACTGGTGTGCACACAGCCCATTCCGTCGATGCCGCTGTACCTGTGGAACGACTCCGGTGGCCAGCGCCTGCACGACAGCTACTTCGATGTTTATCCCGGGGTGTGGCGGCACGGTGACTGGCTGCGCATCACGCCGCGCGGCGGTGCGGTCATCTACGGGCGCAGCGACGCCACCATCAACCGCCACGGCGTGCGCATGGGCACCAGCGAGCTGTACAGCGTTGTCGAGGCGCTGCCCGAGGTGATGGACAGCCTGGTCGTCGACCTCGAGTTCCTCGGCCGCGAGAGCTGGATGCCACTGTTCGTGGTGCTGCGCCCGGGCAGTGCGCTTGACACCACGCTCGTCGGCCGTATCACCGCGGCCATCCGCGAGTCGCTGTCGGCGCGCCATGTGCCCAACGACGTGATCGCCGTGCCCGAGATTCCGCGCACGCTCACCGGCAAGAAGCTCGAGGTGCCGGTGAAGAAGCTGCTGCTAGGCCAGCCGGCCGACAAGGTGGCCAACCGCGATGCGATGGCCAACCCGGTGAGCCTGGACTGGTTCGTCGAGTTCGCGCAGCGCCGCGCGAGGCAACCCGTCAACGCCACCGACCCCAACTGAGTCACCCAACCCCCACCACCACCGATCGGAGAACCGAGCATGTCGGACAAAGAGGTCTATCTCGAGGTCAAGGACTACGTCGCCACCCTCACCATCAACCGGCCCAAGCAGCTCAACGCCTTCACCGGCGACAACATCGTCGAGATGCAGCGGCTGCTCGACGTGGCCGCCAACGACAAGAAGGTCGGCGTCATCGTGCTCACGGGCACCGGCGACCGTGCGTTCTGCGTCGGCGGCGACGTGAACTGGGAGAAAGGCAGTGGCGGCAAGAGCGGCCTCGAGGACCTGAACTTCACCTTCAACCGCCAGATCGTCGAATGCCCGAAGCCGGTGATCGCACGCGTCAGCGGCTACGCCATCGGCGGCGGCCACCACATCGCCTACTTCTGCGATTTCACGGTCGCGGCCGACCACTCCATCTTCGGCCAGAACGGCCCGCGCGTCGGCTCGCCGGCGGGTGGCTACATCGTCTCGCATTCGGCCAACGTGCTTGGCCACAAGCGCGCGCGCGAGCTGTGGATGATGTGCCGGCGCTACACCGCGCAGCAGGCGCTCGACTGGGGCCTGGCGAACTCGGTCGTCCCGAAGGAGAAGCTCGACGAGGAGGTGCGCAAGTTCGCCGACGAGCTGCTGGCGCTGAGCCCGACCTGCCTGCGCATCCTCAAGCGCTCGTTCTATCACCACATGGCGCCGATCATGGCGCGCGACATGAAGGAGCTGATCGAGGAAGTGGCGCCGAAGTACTTCGAGACCGGCGAGCAGCAGGAGGGCGCCAACGCCTTCCTCGAGAAGCGCGAGCCGGACTTCTCGCGCTTCCGCTGAAGCGCCCCGGGCCGGCACGTACGCGGCGCCGCGATGAACGCTCGGACGGTCGTGTTCGTCCACGGCGCTCTGCACGGTGCGTGGTGCTGGGCCGCCGTACAGGCCGAGCTCGACCGCCGTGGCGTCCCCAGCGAGGCGGTCGATCTGCCCGGTCACGGCGCGTCGGCGCAGTCGCTCGGCGACACGCTCGGCAACGCGGCCGCGGTTACCGCGGCCGTTGAGCATGTCGTCGCGCGCAGCGGCGGCCCGGTCGTGCTTGTCGGCCATTCCTACGGCGGGGTGGTGATCGGCCAGGCGGCGCAGCGCGGCCAGGTCGATCATCTGGTGTTCATCAGCGCGCTCGTCGCCGACGTCGGCGAGAGCGCCAACGGCGTCGCCGCAGGCCTGCCGCCGGCGGACTTCGGCGGCACCGCGCCGCCGCGCCTGTTCCGGCGCCACGACGATGGCACGCTCAGCGCCGACCCGGCCGCAGCCGCCGCCGTCTTCTACGACGACTGCCCGCCCAAGGTCGCCGCAGCCGCGGTGGCGCGCCTGTGCCGGCAGCGCAGCGCGAGCCTCGAGCAGCCGGTCACGCGCGCCGCCTGGCGCGACTTGCCCTGTACCTACGTCTGCTGCAGTCGCGACCGGGCGATCTCCTACGCGGCGCAGCAGGGGCTGCTCGGCCGCTTGCCGCGGCCGGCGGTGGCGACGCTGCCGAGCGGACACTCGCCGTTCTTTTCCACGCCCGCCGCTGCGGCCGACATCCTCGCGGCGCTGGCCTGGCGCTGAGTGCCATCGCCTGCGTTGCGCGACTGCCAGCCGCTGCTGCGCTTCAGGCCGGCATAGCCGGCGCGCCGCGATCAAGCCGCGCGCTGGGGCGGCGCGGCATCGTTCGAGACGGACACCAGCACGCTGCACGGCGCGCGCGACAGCAGCGAGGCGCCCACCGAGCCGCGCCACCAGCGCGCGAATGAACTCTGCTCGCGATGGCCTACGACGATGAGGTCGGCCCCCACCTCGCGCGCCACCCGCCAGATCTCCTCGACCGCACGGCCGGCCGCCAGATGTGTCCGCGCCTGCAGGCCCAGTCCGGCCAACTTCCGAGCGCCCTCGTCGAGGACGGCACGGACTTCGTTCAACTCCAGCTCGGGCCGGTTGGAGAACGAGGCGTCCTCGGCAAGCGATTCGCCGATGCCGGGATCGACGACGGCCAGCAGGTGCACGGTCGCGCTGGCGAGCACGGCCAGGTCGGCGCCCTGGCGCAATGCTGCGCGCGCCTCGCGGCTGCCGTCATAGGCCAACAGGATCGTCCGGTACATCTTGCACCCTCGATTCGGGATCGCCAATTAGATGAAAGTTCAATTATCATCGCATTATCCAATTCAGCAGGGAAGCGATGGCGCAGTCTTCGGCCGCCACGCAGGAGTCGTTCGGCACGCTCCTCGGGCAGGTGGCACGGCTTTGGCGCAGCGAGGTCGACCGTAGGCTGGCGGCCTTCGGACTGACCGAGTCGCGCTGGCTGGCCCTGCTGCATCTCTCGCGCACCGGCGGCTCGGCGAGCCAGCGCGAGCTGTCGGAGTGGATGGGGGTGCAGGCAACGACGCTGGTCCACATCCTCGACGGCCTGGAGGCCGACGGTTTGGTGGAGCGACGCACGGCAAACAACGACCGGCGCAGCAAGTCCGTGCATTTGAGCCGCAAGGCGCGCCCGGTGCTCGTGCGCATCGAGGCGACCGCGGCGGGCGTGCGTTCCGAGATCTTCGCCGGCGTCCCGCAGTCCGATCTGCAGACGTGCCTCGACGTGTTCGGGCAGATCGTCGGGCGCCTGGGCGGCACGGCTCGCCTGGCGCGGCTCGTGGGCGAGCAGCGGAGCGCGCGGTGAACGCCGGCACGACCCGCGCGAGGGGGCGCTCGGCGCGCATCTACCTCGCGCTGCTGGTCGGGCTGGCGATGCTGGGTCTGGGCGGCCGGTGGCTGCACCGCCAGTTCACACACATCGTCGTGACGGATGCGCGCATTGCCGCCGACATGGTCGTGGTCAGCAGTCGTTTGCCCGGCTGGGTCACGGCGGTCGAAGTGGCCGAAGGCGACGCGGTGCGCAAGGGCGCCGTGCTGGTACGGGTCGACGACCGCGAAAGCCGGGCGCAGGCGCGCGAACTCGAGGCGCAGCTTGCCGGCGTGCCGCTGCGGCGGGCGGAAATCGATGCCCGCATCGCGCTGGCCGACCGGCAGACGAGAAGCGAGGTCGCGGTACAGCGGGCGAACGTCGAAGCAACCAAGGCCGCGCTGGCCGCGGCGAAGGCGCAACGTGTGCTGGCCGCGGCGGAGCATGAACGCATCGTCGACCTCGTCCGCCTGGGCATGGTCACGCCACTGCGCCAGGACCAGACGCTCGCCGCACTGGAGACGGCGCGCCAGCAGGTGTCCATCGCCGAAGCCAACCTGCAAAGGGCCCATGCCTCCGTCGCGCAGGCGCAGGCGGCGCGCGAGAACCTCCAGGTGCTGAGCCGCCAGCGGGCCGAGCTCGGCCCCGAGGAGGAGCGGCTGCGTGCCGTGCGGGCACGTGCGCAGTTCGATCTGGAGGACCGGGTGGTCACGATGCCGTTCGACGGTGTGGTCAACCGCCTGTTCGTCGACCGCGGCGAGTACGTCGTCCCCGGCCAGCGGCTGCTGATGGCGCACGACCCGGCGCGCGTGCGCGTCGATGCGAACGTGAAGGAGACCGACATCCGCTTCTTCAGGCCCGGCAAGCCGGTCGCGGTGACGGTCGATGCGTTGCCCGGCCGGACCTTCCAGGGCACGGTCGAGCGCGTCGGGCAGGCCGCCACCAGCGAATTCGCGCTGCTGCCCAATCCGAATCCGAGCGGCAACTTCACGAAGATCACGCAGCGGCTGCCGATACGCGTGGCGGTGCGGCAGATCGACGGTCTGCTGAAACCCGGCATGATGGTCGAAGTGGAGGCCGTTGCCGATGACTAGCGAGGCCGCCCGGAACGCGCCGCCGGCCGCAAGTACCGAGCACCTGGTCGCGCGCTACGGTGCGTCGTACCGCTGGCTGGCCACATTGACTGTGATGGTCGGAACGATCGCCACCGTGCTGTCCTCCACCATCGTCAACGTCGCGCTGCCCGACATGATGGGCGCCTTCGGGATGGGGCAGGACAAGGCGCAGCTGCTGTCGACCGGCTTCCTGGCGGCAATGACGGCCACCATGCTACTGAGCGCCTGGATGGTCGACGCTCTCGGGCAGCGGTTCACCTACGTGGCGACGCTGCTGGCGTTCCTCGGCGGCTCGGTGATAGGCGGGCTGGCGCCCTCCGAAGGGGTGCTGGTCCTCGCGCGCATCTTGCAGGGTGCTACGGCGGGCTTGCTGCAGCCCCTGGCCATGCAGGTGATCTTCCGGGTGTTCCCGAGCGACAAGCGCGGCGCGGCGATGGGCGTGTACGGCATCGGGGTTGTGCTGGCGCCGGCCCTGGGCCCGGTGCTCGGCGGCCTGTTCGTCGACACCTTCAGCTGGCGCTATGTGTTCTTCATGCCGTTGCCGTTCTGCGTGCTGGGCATCCTGCTGGGGACGGTGTTCCTCCCCGAGCGCGAACAAGCCGGGCCGATGCGGCCCTTCGACTGGATCGGCCTGGGCCTGCTGGCGTTCTTCCTGCTGACCCTGCTCGACGGCCTGACGCATGGCCAGCGCGACGGTTGGGGTTCGGACCGTGTCGTCATCGCGTTCGCCGCCGCGCTCGCCTCCGGTGCCGCTTTCCTGGCCTGGGAACTGCGCACGCCGGCCCCGATGCTGAACCTGGCGATGTTCGCGAACCGATCCTTCGCCGGCGCGGCGATCGTCTCGTTCATCTTCGGCGCCGGCATCTTCGGCACCACCTACCTGATCCCGCTGTTCGTGCAGATCGTCCAGGGCTACACGGCCACGCGCTCGGGCCTGCTGTTGATGCCGGGCGGGCTCGTCATGGGCATCATGTTCCCGCTGGCCGGCCGGCTCACGGACCGCGTGCCCGCCTATGCGACGACGATCATGGCCGGGCTCGGCATCTTCGCCGTCTCGTCGTTCCTGATGGCGGCGGCCGACACCCAGACTTCGTTCTGGCAGTTCGCCTGGTGGGTGGTGCTGGGCCGCATCGGACTGAGCTTCATCATGCCCGGCCTGAGCGCCGGGGCGCTGACGGCGCTTCCCCCGCACCTGATCGGCCAGGGCTCGGGTGCGCTGAACTTCGCCCGTCAGCTGGGCGGAGCAATCGGCGTCAACCTGCTGTCGGTCCACCTCGAGCGGCGCACCCAGCTCCACGTGTCCGGATTCACGGCTGCGCAGGACGCCGCCAACGGCACGACGACCGAGCTCCTCGGCGGCGTCGGCGGGCTGCTGGCGCAGGCGGGTCTGCCGGAGGCCCAGGCCGCCGCCAACGCGACCAGCTATCTCGGCCAGGTGATCCATGCGCAGGCCAACATGCTCGGCTACCGGGACAGCTTCTTCATCGTCGGCATCATCTTCGTTGTCGGCCTGCTGCCGGCGCTGCTCATGGCTCGCCCGGGCCGCCGCCGTTGAACGCCTTCGGCCGAGCGAGGATTCAGAGGGCCAGGTAGCCCCCGTCCACCGGCACGGTCACGCCGGTGACGTAGGTCGACAGCGATGAAGCGAGAAACAGCGCCGCGCCGACGAGTTCGGCGGGTTGGCCGACACGCCCCATCGGGATGCGGGCCAGGAATCGCTCGAGCCGGGCCGGGTCGGAGCGCGTCGCCTCGGTCATCGGGGTCTCGATGACGCCCGGGGCGATGGCGTTGACGCGGATGCCGTCCTTGGCCAGGTCGACGGCCAGGGACTGCGTCAGCATCTTCACGGCGCCCTTGGACGCCGAGTAGCCCAGCGTGTTGGGCTGGCCGGAAAACGAGGCGATCGACGCGATGTTGACGACGGTGCCGCGGGTCTTGCGCAGGGCAGGCAGCCACGCGTGGGTGACGTTGAAAACGCCTTCGTGGTTGACCTTCATCACCGTGCGCAGGTTCTCGGTGGCACGCGGGCTGTCGATACCCTCGCGGATGAGGATGCCGGCGTTGTTGACGAGCACATCGATCGGTCCGATCTCCCGCTCCACCTCAGCCGCCAGCTGGTGACAGCGGTCGGCGTTGGTCACGTCCAGGGCGTGGCTCCAGGCCTCGCCGCCTTCGGCGCGGATCAGCGCGGCCGTGGCCTCGGCGGTCTCCGCGTTCAAGTCGGTGACGACGACGCCGGCGCCGGCCTTGGCCATGCCGAGCGCAAGCGCACGGCCGTTGCCTTGACCCGCGCCGGTGATGAAGACCTTCTTGCCGGCAAGCAGTTGTGCCGTACACATGGGAGTGAATCTCTTGCGTTCAGACGGTGGCGACCGCCGCGTTGGACGCGGAGGCTGCGTGCGCGTCCGGCTTGCTCGCCTGGTCCGCAACGTGGTTGCCGGCGATGTAGCCGAAGGTCAAGCCGGGACCGAGCGTGATGCCGGCGCCGGTGTACTCGCCGCCCATCACGCTGGCGGCGTCGTTGCCGGCGGCGTAGAGGCCGTCGATGGCTCGGCCCGAGGTGTCGACGACCTGCGCGTGGGCGTTGGTCTTGATGCCCATGAACGAGCCCAGGTCGCCGGCAACCAGCTTGATGGCGTACAAGGGCGCGTTGCGCAGCGGCTCGACGCACGGGTTCGGGCCGTGCAGGGCGTCGCCCTGGTAGCGGTTGTAGGCCTTGCTGCCGCGGCCGAACTCGGGGTCACGCCCGTGCTGTGCGTGCTCGTTGTAGCGGCGAATGGTGTTCTCCAGTGCGGCTGGGCTGACACCGATCTTCTCCGCCAACTCAGCCGCGCTTCGGCCCCGCCTGAGATAGCCGCTGCGCAGGTGTTTGCCCAGCGGCAGCGGGAAAGGCTTGACGAAGCCGAGCCCGTAGCGGCGGACTGCGCGGTGGTCGGCGACCAGCCAGCAGGCGGTTTCGCTCTTGCCTGCGCAGGCCTTGACCATCGCTTGCACGACGTCGTGGTACGAATTCGCTTCGTTCGTGAAACGGCGGCCATCGAGGTCCACGGCGATCACGCCGGGCTTCGCCCGGTCGATGAAGTGCGGCATGAACCCATGCTTGCCGTCGCTGCGCGGCACCAGCGACACCGGTGTCCAGGCCGCGGCGTTGCTCAGCGTGTCGTCGAAGGCTCCGCCCGCCGCTTCGGCCATGCGCGCCCCGTCGCCGGTGTTGCCTTGCGGCGTCGGCGACCAGTGGCCATGGCCCCGGGCCACGTGCGCATACGTGCGCTCGAGCCGCGTGGTGTCGTGCGGAAAGCCGCCGCTGGCCAGCACGACGCCATCGCGCGCACGCACGCTCACCCGCTGGCCCTTGCGCTCGACGACGGCGCCCGTCACCCGAACTCCATCGCGCAGCAACTGCACCGCAGGCGAAGACAGCCACACCGGGATCCGCGAGTCGCTGGCCGACCTGGCGAGCCGCGCGGCCAGCGCGTTGCCGTTGGTCAGCAGCATGCCGCGGCCGTGCATGAGCACCTCCAGGAAGTGCCTGGTCAGTCGCTGGGTCACGTACCAGGCAGATTCCAGCGAGCGCGTGGCCCGCATGAAATGGACGATGTCTTTACCGGAGCCGATCGTCACGCCGAACACGGTCAGCTCGGGCAGCACGGGCCCCAGCGTCTTCAGCAGCGGGCCGAGTTCGCGCGCGTCGTACGGCCGGGTCACCATCGAGCGGCCGCCCTGCGCGCCGCCCGGGGCTTCGGCGTGGTAGTCCGGAAAGGTGAGCGGCATGTCGAACTGGACCGCGGTGTTCGCCATGAAGAACTCGATCGCCTTCGGACCCTGTTCGAGAAACGCCCGGACGCGGGGCTCATCGAAGCCGGTGCCGGCCTGGTCGCGGATGTACTCCAGCGCCTGATCAGGGCGCTCTTCATGCCCCAGTGCCTTGGCCAGGTGCGTGCCGGGCACCCAGAGCCATCCGCCTGACCGTGCGGTCGTTCCGCCGTAGCAGGCGGCCTTCTCCGTCACCACGACCTTCAGGCCGCGCCGCGCTGCCGTGATCGCGGCCGCCATGCCGGCGACGCCGCTGCCGATCACCAGAACGTCGCAGTCAACCTGCTCACCCGTTGCCATGGAGCAGTTCCTCATCCTGTTCCCCGATGTACGGTGCCGGTGCAGGCCGCGCTGCCGGGGTGCGGCTGAAACGTGGCGCAGGCGACGGCTGCCAGACACCATCCGACTCGAAGAAGGTGGCGCGCGCCACGTTGTGGGGATGCAGCGCTGCCTCGGCGGTGGTGAGCACCGGCGCGAAGCAGACATCGGTGTTCTCCATCAGCGCGCACCAGTGCGCCGCGGGCTGGCTGCGGAACAGCGCCGCCAGCCGGGCCTTCAGTGCGGGCCAGGCGGCGGGGTCGCGCTGGCGGCGGAACTCGGGGTCGCCGGCCAGGCCCAATTTGTCAAGCAGCAAGGTGTAGAACTGCGGCTCGAGCGAGCCGATCGAGATCCACCGGCCGTCGGCGCACTCATAGGTGTCGTAGAAGTGCGAGCCGCCGTCGAGCAGGTTGCCTTGCCGCTGGTCGCGCCACAGGCCCAGCGCACGCAGTTCGCAGACGATGGAGGTGAGCAGTGCGGCGCCATCGAGCACGGCGGCGTCGACCACTTGGCCCTTGCCCGAGGCGCGCGCCTCGAGCACCGCGCAGACGATGCCGAAGGCGAGCATCATGCCGCCGCCGCCCAGGTCGCCGACCATCGCCGCCGGTGCGACCGGCCCGCCCTCCTTGCGACCGATGGTCGCCAGCGCGCCCGACAGCGCGATGTAGTTGATGTCGTGGCCTGCGGACTGCGCGAGCGGGCCGTCCTGTCCCCACCCCGTCATGCGCCCGATCACCAGCCGCGGGTTGCGCGCCAGCAGCACGTCGGGGCCGAACCCCAGGCGCTCCAGCACCCCCGGCCGATAGCCTTCGATCACCGCATCGGCGCCGTCGATCATCGCCAGCACCTGGTCGCGGTGCCCGGGATCCTTCAGGTCCACCGCCACCGAGCGCCGCCCGCGGTGCAGCACGCTGCGCCGGCCGGAGGCCAGGAAACCGGGCGAGCCCCGGTCCTTGCCCTTGTCGGCCTTGCGGTCCAGCCGGATGACTTCGGCGCCCATGTCCGCCAGCATCATGGCGCAGAACGGCCCGGGCCCGATGCCGCCGAACTCGATCACCTTCAGACCCTGCAGTGGACCTGCCATGGCTTCTTCCCTTCTCGTTGGAGTCAACCCAGCCAGCGCTTGCGCCGCCGGTAGTGCTTGACCTCGCGAAAGCTCTTGCGGCCACCTTCGCGGTCCAGGCCGAGGTAGAACTCGCGCACGTCCTCGTTGGCGCTCAGCTCGTCGGCGCGGCCCTCGAGCACGATGCGCCCGCCTTCCATCACGTAGCCGTAGTCGGCGATCTCGAGCGCCACGCGGGTGTTCTGCTCGACGATCAGCAGCGCCAGCCCCTGTTCGCGCAGCCGGTGCAGCACGCCGAACACCTCCTCGATCATGCGCGGCGCCAGGCCCAGCGAGGGCTCGTCGATGAGCATCAGCTTGGGCTCGGCCATGATGGCGCGGCCGATCACCAGCATCTGCTGTTCGCCGCCGGAGAGGTAGCCCGCCGTGCGTGTGCGCAACTCG
>Ga0268299_1004645_pt1 | contig 10400 bp, 7 predicted proteins | sample NOBtaG_FD_193484 | JGI IMG/M metagenome (GOLD analysis project Ga0268299, IMG submission 193484) | Activated sludge microbial communities from bioreactor in Nijmegen, Gelderland, Netherland - NOB reactor | ecosystem: Engineered > Bioreactor > Aerobic > Activated sludge | place: Netherlands... | reverse complement strand
CCCTGCCCCCTTGCCCCCTGCACCCGACCGCTACAGCGTCCGCACCCACGTTTCGAGCTTCCGCGCGTCGGCGTCGAAGCGGCGGATACCGTCCGAGAGCTTCTCCACCGCCATCGCGTCCTGGTTGTGCAGCCAGCGGTAGGCCTTCTCGTCCAGGCTGATCTTTGGTTCCTGACTGGCGCGGGCGGCGTCGGCCGTCAGGGCCGGAGCCAGCTCCCCTGGCATGCCTGCGAGCGCCTGGAGCAGATCCGGGCTGATCGTCAGCAGGTCGCAGCCGGCCAGCCCGACGATCTGGCGAACGCGGCGGAAGCTCGCGCCCATCACCTCGGTTCGGTAGCCGTACTTCTTGAAGTAGTGGTAGATCCGCGTCACCGACTGCACACCCGGGTCCTCGTCTTCGGGGATCTCGCTGCCCCGTTCCTTCCGGTGCCAGTCGTAGATGCGTCCGACGAAGGGCGAGATGAGCGTGACGCCGGCCTCGGCGCAGGCCACGGCCTGGGCGAAGCTGAAGAGCAGCGTCAGGTTGCAGTGGATGCCTTCGCGCTCGAGCGCCTCGGCGGCCTTGATGCCTTCCCAGGTGCTGCCGATCTTGATCAGTACGCGATCGCGGGACACGCCGGCGGCCTCGTACAACCGGATGATCTCGCGGGCCTTCGCGATGGTGGCGTCCCGGTCGAAGCTCAGGCGCGCGTCCACTTCCGTCGAGACACGGCCGGGGATGATGCCGAGGATCTCGCGGCCGAAGTTGACGGCCAGCCGGTCCATGCACGCGTCGATCTCCGCGGCCGCGGACAGGCCCGACGCCTTCGCGTCACGACGCGCAGCATCGACCAGCGCCCGGTACTGCGGCTGCTGCGCCGCCTTCAGCAACAGCGAGGGGTTTGTCGTGGCGTCCTGCGGCTGGTGCGTCCGGATGGCGTCGATGTCGCCGGTATCCGCGACGACAACGGTGTAGCGCTTGAGCGAGTCGAGCAAAGACATGTGTTCAGCAGAATAGCAGACGAGCGTGGCGCGACTGGCGGGGCCCCGGCGCCCCTCCCGCGAGGTCGGCCGGTCACGCTCCTCGCCGGGACGCTCAGAACCGCGCGCACAAAAGAGCCGTGCGCCCTCTGGCCGGCGACTCGCGTGACGGTGAACGCACGCGTCGGCCGACCTCGAGGTCGAGGCACCGGGGCCCCGCCGCTCGCGCCACGGCGCCTAAACTCAGAACGGGTGCAGGGGTGCAGGGGTGCAGGGGTGCAGGGGTGCAGGAGTGCAGGAGTGCAGGAGTGCAGGGGTGCGGGGGGCGGGGGGCGGGGGGCGGGGTGCGGGGCGCGGGGTGCGGGTCGCGTGTTCGGTCCTGCGACCGTTAGGCCAGGCGACACGCCCCGTGAACTGACACACGACTCGCCGGTCACAGAGCGCACGGCTCTTTTGTGCGCGCGGTTCTGAGCGTCACGGCGAGGAGTGTGACCGCCTGGCCGCTCGGTCGCAGGACCGAGCACGCAACCCGCACTCCGGGACGCACGGCTCTCTTGTGTGCGCGCGGCCCTGAACGTCACGGCGAGGCGGCTGACCGGCTGGCCTCGCGGGAGGGGCCGTGGACCTGTGTCCCCCGCCGCGCCGCCGGGTCGGCTATCCTTTTCGTCCATGCGGATCCTCGTAGCCGACGTGGGCGGCACGCACGTCAAGCTGATGGTCACTGGCGCCGAGCCGCGCAAGTTCGACTCCGGCGACGGCTTCACGCCCGAGCAGCTCATCGCCGGCATCAAGGCGCACACCGCGGACTGGACGTTCGACGTCGCCACCATCGGCGTCCCGAGCCCGGTCCTGCGGGGCGCGGTGATGGAGGAGCCCTGGAACCTCGGCCGCGGCTGGGTGGGCTTCGACTACGAGGGCGCGCTCGGCGTGCCGACCCGCATCATCAACGACGCCGCGATGCAGGCGCTCGGGAGCGACGAGGGCGGGCGCATGCTCTTCCTCGGCCTCGGATCCGGGCTCGGGACGGCACTGGTGGACGAGGGCCGCGTCGTGCCGCTGGAACTGGCGCACCTGCCGTTCCGCGACCAGACCTTCGAGGACTACTGCGGCCAGCGCGGCCTGCGCACGCTGGGGGAAGCGGAATGGAAGGCCGTGGTGCTCGAGGCCGCGGAACTGCTCCGCGCCGCCGTCGCCGCCGAGTACGTGGTGCTGGGCGGAGGCAACGTCCGGTTCTTCACCGACCTCCCGACGCGCGTGCGCCGCGGGCACAACGACCGCGCCTTCGAGGGCGGCTTCCGCGTCTGGGCCGACGAGCGCCCGCTGCCCGCCGCGTGGCAGTCCCTCTTCGCCCACGCCGCCACCTGGAAGGGCCGCTCTCTCGCGCACTGCTTCGAGCACGACCGCGATCGCGCCGTACGGTTCACCGTGCGACTGGGCGACCTGACCGTGGACTACTCCAAGACCCACGTGGACACCGACACGATGAAGCTCCTCGCCGAGCTGGCCCGGGCGACAGGCGTGGAAGCGCTCCGAGACCGGATGTTCGCGGGTGAGCCGATCAACACCACCGAAGGGCGCGCCGTGCTGCACACCGCGCTGCGGAACCGCTCGGACCGGCCGGTGATCGTGCAGGGCCGCGACGTCATGCCGGACGTCCGGGCGGCGCTGGACCACATGCGCTCGTTCAGCGAGTCGGTCCGCAGCGGCCAGTGGACCGGCCATACCGGCGCCCGCATCACGGACATCGTCAACATCGGGATTGGGGGGTCGGACCTGGGACCCGCCATGGTGACCTCCGCGCTGGAGCCCTTGACGGTCGGCGGGCCGCGCCTGCACTTCGTGTCCAACGTGGACGGGGCCCACATGGGCCAGACGCTCCGTCATCTCGACGCGCGGACGACGCTGGTCGTCGTGGCCTCGAAGACGTTCACCACACAGGAGACCATGGCCAACGCGCGGACGGCGCGGGAATGGTTCCTGGGCTCGGCGCGCGACGAGGCGCACATCGCGAAGCACTTCGTCGCGGTGTCCACGAACGAGACCGAGGTGCGTCGCTTCGGCATCGCGCCGGAGCAGATGTTCGTGTTCTGGGACTGGGTCGGCGGTCGCTACTCCGTGTGGTCCTCGATCGGGCTGCCGGTGGCGCTCGCGGTGGGCTTCGATCGGTTCGAGGAGCTGCTCGACGGCGCTTTCCAGATGGACGAGCACTTCCGCACGGCGCCGGTCGAGCAGAACATCCCGATGCTCCTTGGCTTGCTGGGCGTGTGGTACGCGAGCGTGCTGGGCGTGGATACGCACGCGGTGCTGCCCTACGAGCAGCTGCTCCACCGCCTGCCGGCGTACCTCCAGCAGCTCGACATGGAGAGCAACGGCAAGCGCGTCGACAGGCACGGGCGCCCGGTCTCCCTCGGCACCGGCCCCATCGTCTGGGGCGAGCCCGGCACCAACGGGCAGCACGCGTTCTTCCAGCTCCTGCACCAGGGCACGCGCCAGGTGACGTGCGACTTCCTCGTCGGGCTCGAGTCACCGTACCCGCTGGGCGCGCATCACCGCCTGCTGCTGGCCAACTGCTTCGCGCAGACCGAGGCGCTGATGCACGGCAAGGACGAAGCGGCCGTCCGCCACGAGCTGACGTCGCAGGGCCTGACCGGACCGGCGCTGGAGGCCCTGGTGCCGCACAAGATCTTCCCGGGCAACCGGCCGTCCACGACCATCGTCTACCGGACGCTGAACCCGCGCACGCTGGGCATGCTGCTGGCGATGTACGAGCACAAGGTGTTCACGATGGGCGCGCTGTGGGGCGTGAACTCGTTCGACCAGTGGGGCGTGGAGCTGGGCAAGCAGCTGGCGCGGCGGATCGACGAGGACCTCACCGGCGACGTGGACACGCACGCGCACGACGCCTCGACGAACCAGTTGATCAACCTCGCGCGACGGGTGGCGAAACGTGCCCATTGATGATTGCCGATTGCCAATCGGGCGATTCATCGGGCGATCGCTGATTGGGGCATTGGCCATTCGGATCGGGGCATTGGTGATTCAGCGCATCGACGATCTCAGCGTCACCGACGCTGGGGGCGTCGCGGCGCTGGTGCCACACGCGTTCTCGGCGCGCACGGCCACCGCGTAGTCGCCCGCGGGCCCGCTGCCGCTGAATGTCGTGCTCGTCACCCGGGCCAGCGTCGCGGGACTGCCGGGGCCGATACCAGCTCCACCGCATAACGTGTCACCGGTTCCCCTCCAGACGGCGGCTGCCAGATGAGCGTGGCGGTGAGGCCCGACGTGGTCGCCTGCAGGGCGTCGGGCACGTTCGGCGGTCCACCGCACGAGGTCGAACGCCGCCTGGCGTGACCGTGGCTGGCCGTCGATGGTCTCGAAGAACCCGACCACGAACAGGCGGTCCGCCGTCACGGACTTGTCCAGCGACGTGTAGGGGCCTGGTGGATCGGCGGCGAGCACGGGCAGCCACGGCAGGACCGCGCCCGTCACGGGATCCAGCGCAATCGCCCGGTACGAGGGGCCGCTCGATGTAATGGGGAAAGCCCCACCGAGAAGCACGACCTGCGGCAGGACCAGCAGCGACGTCACGCTCGGCGCGTACAACGGTGGGGCCCAGGCCTCGAGCAAGGGGGCGACGAGGTGAGGTCGAGCGACGCGACACCGTTGCGCGCGGCGCCATCGACGGCCCTGAACGTGCCGGCAACGAACGGTCGGGACCCACCCACCGCCATCCGCTGCACCTGGCCCGTTATCACCGCCTGCCAGGGCGCACGAGCCCCGGTGGTCGCGTCGTATTCGGTCACGCGTTCCACCCGGTTCGGCGGCACGCCGACCGATTCGAAGGCGAAGACACGCGATCCCGACACCGCGATCCGGACTTCACGGCGGTCGACGTCGGCCGCAGGGCTCCAGTCCGTCGGCTCCCCGGACGGCAGTGTGATGGCTGCCAACCCGTTGCGCTCGACGACGCCCACCCCGGCAGACGGTCCACCCACGACGAGCCGACCGGGCTCGGCCAGCACTGCGCTTGCGGCGCCGAAATCGACGAGCAACGGCACGCGCCAGGCGGTATCCGCTCCCGTCCGGGCGTCGAGGGCGAACAGGGCGGACCGGCCGCGGCCGAGCAACGCGCCATACGGCGCGCTCGCCGAGCTCATGACGATCCGGTCGCCGTCGCCGGCGAGCAGGGTGCCGAGGATGGCGCCATTCCACTCGGTCAACTCGCCGCTCGCGGCGTCGATGGCCGCCATCAGCGACACGCGCGTCGCGTGCCCGTACATGAGGCTGGCACCGAGGTAGAGACGCCCCCGGTGGAGGAGCATGTTGGTGACCGGGATGCTTCGGAAACGCGGGCTGATGAAGTAGCCGGTGACCGTGGCCAGCACCGTGGATGTGCCCGAGGCAAGTTCCACGCGAATCACCTCACCCGAGACGCTCTGCCCCTGGACCGTTGCGACGAAGGCCTCGGTCTCCGACACGATGGCCGCAGTGGCGGTATGCCAGGACACGCCGGCGAAGAGGACGCGCTCGATGGCTCCTGTTGTGGCACTGAGTTGCACGAGCCCCCAGTCACCGGATGGTGCCACGGTCCAGACCACGATCGTGCCCTCCGGACCAGTGCCGCAGGTACACGACGCCATTGGCGGCCACGGCGTCGGTCACGCGTCCGTCGGAGGTCCAGGTACTGACAGGTCGAACCGAAACGCCGTTGGCGAGGGACTGCGCGACGGCGAGGAGGACGCGCGCGGGGGCGACCGCGGGAGCGCGCGTCATGAATCCCTCTCCCGCCATCCCAGCACCGGGCGGGGATTTGCCGGATGTGCGGCCGGTGTTCTACACTGGTGACTTCGTCAGTGCGCCGCACGCTGCACGGGGCACCAGGCACTCCGCACCGCACCTGGCACCCCGCACACTGCACGCGGCACGCACGTCGGCGCCCGTAGCTCAGCTGGATAGAGCGTTGGCCTCCGGAGCCAAAGGTCGCAGGTTCGAATCCTGCCGGGCGCGCCATCTCGCACAAGGCGAGATGGCCCTGCCAGCTACTGCTCGTTCACCACCACGGTGAATGGCATGTTGTAGAGGCCTTCGTTCGTCTCGCTTCTCTGCTTACAGCAGACGGAAACGAGCATGGCCTGCTCGGCGGAGGTGGCCCACAGCACCCACTGCCTCGTCGCCGTGCGGGTCACGGAGATGTGGTCCGACGGCGGATAGTCGCGCGGGTTGAAGCGCACGGCCCACTGGATGGTCTGCCCACTGGCATTGACGGTGTTGAAGGCCACCTTGAGCCGCGCCCGCCACGTGCCGCCGAGGGGGATGCTGCGCAGGCCGAGCGCTGCCTCGCCGTTGGTCGCTGGATCGATCACATTGGTGTGGAACGCAGCGACGAGACCTTCATCGATGGACAGGTCCGTAAACGTCCGGCGGCACCCGGCCACAGCGCAGGCAGCCACGACGTGGGAGAAGTCGAGCCACAGGCTGCGGCCATTCTTCAGGTACAAGGCGAACTCCCCGGCCTTGTCGATCAGGGCCCCATCGACCGCGGTGTAGGCGCCGTACTGATCGCCCGTAATCGCGTCAGTCAGCACCGGCGGAGTCTGCGAAGCGTCCGCCACTGGACAGGACTCACCGGGACACCTGAATGACGCCGTCGCCGGCACCGTCGTCGGGGGCTTGCCTTTCTGCGCGTTCAGCGACGCCGTCAGGGACACGAGTACGAGCACCAGCGCAGCGGGAATCAGGTTACGCATCGACAGGTACCTCCGCGCCGTGTGTACCCGGAATGTCGCGGTCAGGCCATGGATTCGCGCGGAGATCTTCCTGAGCATGGAACTGCCCGGATGTCAGTCACTTGCGCCGATCGCTGAGGCCGCGTTCACGCGGGATCCTGGGTGCGCCGGCCTGCCTTCCCCCGTATAATCCGCCTCCGATGGGTCACGCGGATCCAACACACGTTGTCCGCTTCGGGCCATTCAGGTTCCAGCCAGCCAGTGGCGATCTCGAACGCGACGGCCGCCGTGTGCGCCTGCAGCCACGAGCGGCCAAACTCCTGATGCTGCTGGTGTCCCGCCCCGACGAGCTCGTCACCCGGGAGGAGCTCCAGCGGCACCTGTGGCCGAGCGATACGTTCGTCGACTTCGAGCAAGGGCTGAACTTCCTCATCCGTCAGGTCCGCACCGCGCTCGGAGACACGGCCGACACCCCGCGCTACATCGAGACCCTGCCGCGGCGCGGCTATCGCTTCATCGCCCCGGTGAGGTTCGAGGGTGCACCAACGGGGCCGGCGGCCGGCGACGTGACGACACCAACCGAACCCGCAGCGACTCGCCGGTGGCCACGCGCGATGACGGTCACGCTCGTCGTCCTCGCGGGGCTGGCCGGGGCCTGGATGTCGATGCGACACGAAAGCGTCGTTCCTGAACAGCGACACCCTCCTGCCGTACTCGGTGCGCCAGGCCCATCTGCTGCGCGGATCCTGGTCACGTCATTCGAGAACCGCACCGGCGAACAGGGGCTGGACGCGCACCTCCAGACGGCGTTCGAGGGCGAACTGAACCGGGCCTCGGGTATCGCGGTGGTCTCCTACGAGCGTGTGCAGGACACGTTGAGGCTGATGCGCCGGCCGCCGGACACTGTGATCGATCTCGTTGTGGGGCGCGAAGTGGCGCTTCGCGACGACACCATCGCGGCGATCGTCACCGGGCACGTCGACAGTCTCGGTGCGGGCTATACGGTCAGTGCGGACCTGCGGCACCCCGAGGACGGAGGCACACTCGCGAGCGTCGGCGAACATGCGGACTCTCGTGACGCACTCCCTGACGCAATCCGGAGGCTGGCGGCTGCAGTGCAGCGCTCCCTCGCAGCAGCCACTCCGCTCCGGACGCCCGCCGCGCGCCTCCCACGCGTGCAGACTTCATCGCTCCGCGCCCTGCAGCTCTACGCGCAGGTGAAGGCCATGCAGAACGACGAGGGAGAGTTCTCCGGCCGCGCGCGAGCAGCCGAGCGCCTGCTGCACGAAGCCATCGACGAGGATCCCGAGTTCGCGGCGGCGTATCGGATGCTGGCGATTGCCGTCGACCTCGAGGGACGCCGGGTCCTGCAGCCCCGGGTCGTCGAAGCGCTGGCCCACATCGACCGGGCCGTCGCGCTCTCGTCGTCGGGTCCGCCGGCCGAACGCATCCGGAACGAAGGTGAGCGACAGGCCCTGCTGTATCGCCAGAATCCTGATGGACCGCAGGCCGCCGCCCACGTGCGCGGGGTCGTGGCGGCTTGTGAGGCGCTGCTCGAACTGGATCCGAGCGATCTGGAAGCCGCCGTGACGTGCACGACGTTCTATCGGGACGCGCTCGTGCCGAACGAGCGTGCCGCCACGCGCCTGGCGGCACTACAACCGCACGTCGCACGCTGGCAGGTCGCGGCGGCCCGGGCCATTCTCGACACGAATCCGTCGAGTGTCGATCGCGCACGTGCGTTCCTCGGACAAGCCGCCTCGTTGACGCCCACGGATGTCGGTGAGGCCGGCGCCGTCGCCGAAGCGCGGTTGTTCCCGGCGCAGGAAGCCTGGCTGCGGAACCAGCCGCGCACTGCACTCGCGATTACCGACCAGATCGCGCGTGATATCGACGGATGGCCTGCGGCAGCGAAGCGAGGCGCCCTGGAACAGCTCTGGCCGATGTACGTGATGCTCGGGCAGCTCGCTCGTGCCGAAGTCGTCGCCCAGCAATTCGACGATGTGAGGGCCCGTCGCTACGCGGACTCCATCATCGCGACGTACCGGGAAGACACGACGATCATGCGCGACGTGCTGATCCGCAATTGGCCGGTGGTAGACGAGGCGGTCCTGATCGCCACGCCGTTCATCGAAGCCGGCATGGTCGCCGAGAGCCGTCGGCTGCTGGCTCTCCAACGCCAGTTCACCGCCGGGCGGCCGCAACGCCACCGACAGTATCTGCGCATGCTCGAGGGAGGGCTCTCGCTCATCGAGGGGCGCCCGCGTGACGCAATCCAACCGTTCGAAGCCTATCTCGCCGAGAGCCCACGCGAGCCACATCCGAGCCGCGACGCCCGGGTCCGCCGATGGCTGGCCGATGCCCTCGTCAAAGTCGGGAACACTGCGCGCGCCATCGCGGTGCTGGAGGGCACCATCGAACGCAACATCGGCGTCATGGCATGGGCCTACGGCGTGCAGGCCGACTGGCTGCAGAACCGCGAGCGTCTCGCCGGGTTGTATCGACGCGTCGGTCGAGCATCTGATGCCGAGCCGATCGAAGCCGAATTGAGGACGCTCCTGGCCGAGGCCGACCCGGATCATCCCATCACGCAGCGCATCGGACAGCCGAACCGTCGTCAGGTATCGTCCCGGTAGGCCACAGCGCCACCGCTCGGCCCTCATCCAGGCCTCGACCGCCCGCCGCAGGCCGCAGGCCGCAAGCCGCAGGCCGCAAGCCGCAAGCCGCAGGGAAGGTGAGCATCACGACCGCGAACGCCGATACGGCCAGACGGCGCCGTCGCGGGCGCGCACACGCGGCTTCGACTCGCTGGCCAGGCTGGAGAAGTACCAGACCCACCCCTCGCCGGCGCTGTGGATCAGGTATCCGTTGAGATACGCCAGATCGCCGCGGAGGGCCTGCACCGGCGGACGACCCAGCAGCCGCATCAGCGGCTCGGCGTCGGGATGCGGCGGCGGATCCTCGTCATCGAGCGAGCCCGCTCGAGAGACATCGGCGTAGACCTGCGGTGCGCCATCCTTCACGCGGACCCAGAGCCCCACCACGGCCTCCGCCGAGGCGCGCAACCGGGCCTGCTCGCGCAGGGCCTTCGCCGCGACACCCGACACGAACCGATACGTCAACGCGGCTTCCCCATCGTCCTGCACGTTCACCGAGCCATCAGGCCTGAGCCGGCTGATGTCGATGCGTTCGAGACGGGCGTCCTCCTGCCAGGCCTGCGCAATCGCCAGCGCCCATGGGAGGGCGGCGATGGCGTCCACGGCGCCGTATCCCCCGGTCGGTGGCGCCACCTGGAGCGCGTGGTACCCGCCCGGCAGGTCCTTCAGCTGCGCCGTGGTCCGCGCGGCCGGCCGTGCCGGAGCGACCGGCGTGGACACCACGGACCGCGCGGTGTCGATCGCCGCGTCCGCGCCGCGCCAGGCCAGGAATAAGCCCACGGCCACGGGGGCGATGACGCCGCCCAGCACGGCGAGGGCAATCAGCCCGAGCACCCAGCCCGGCACGCGGACCCGGCGCCCAGCCTGCACCTGGTGCACCTGCACGCGGGGCCCGGGTGCGCCGGCCGCGTCGTGCAGGAGCCCGCAGAACGTGCACCGAACCGGCTCGCCCGCTGCCGCCTCCGGCAGCGGCGCCGCGCATCCCTGACACCGCCGCGCCTGCATGCGCGCCCATTCTATCGAAGCACCCCCTGCACCCCTGCACCCCCGCACCCCT
>Ga0268299_1004644_pt1 | contig 10403 bp, 9 predicted proteins | sample NOBtaG_FD_193484 | JGI IMG/M metagenome (GOLD analysis project Ga0268299, IMG submission 193484) | Activated sludge microbial communities from bioreactor in Nijmegen, Gelderland, Netherland - NOB reactor | ecosystem: Engineered > Bioreactor > Aerobic > Activated sludge | place: Netherlands... | reverse complement strand
TGCAACGTCAGGCCGCCGTCAAGGTTCTGGAACAGGATCGAGTTGATGGCGATAAATCGCTGACCAAGCGTTTTCTGCGTGAGGCGCGGGCTGTCGCGGCTCTGGAACATGACAACATCATCACGCTCTATCAATTCGGCGAGGAATCCGGCGTTTACTTCCTGGCGATGAAGCTGATTAAGGGCAAGGATTTGTCGGAAGAACTCACGCGCTTGCGTAAATCAAAAGCCCTGATGGATGTCGAACGAGCCGCCCGCATCATGACGCAGGTGGCTTCTGCACTGGACTATGCTCATGTGGCTGGCATCATTCATCGCGATGTAAAACCCTCGAATATCCTGCTCGATAAAGATGACAAAGCCATTTTGACTGATTTTGGCCTGGTTTTGCGCGCCTCGGTTGAAACCACACTGGGTACAGCCTTTGGTACGCCGCGCTATATCGCCCCTGAACAGGCCATCTCGTCTAATAAAGCCGTTCCTCAAAGTGACGTATACGCCCTGGCGGTGATTTTCTATGAGATTTTGACCGGGCAGACACCGTTTAATGGCGATACGCCGATGGAGATTGCGCTCAGTCAGATTAGCGACCCTCCACCCTCACCACGTTCGCTCAACCCGAATATCCCGGTGGAAGTGGAAAATGAGCTGCTTAAAGCGCTGGAAAAAGAGCCAGAAAAACGCCATCAAACGGCGATGAAGCTGGTTAATGCTATCAAACAAGGCTATGGCCTTCCCATCACCCCGGATAAAACCTCGCCAACCATCAAGATTGAGCTTCCGCAGCCTTCAGTCCGGTCAACACAGGAGATCGGCGCTCAAACGATTGCCGTCCCGATTTCAGAGGAAATTCCAGTCAAGGCGCGTTCACGGATGCCGATTATAGTGGGGGCGCTGGCGGCTGTTGCGCTGCTGATGGTGGCGATTGTCGTGCTTATGAACCTCAGCGGCTCAGGTGGCGGCAGCGGAGGAGCGGGCGCACTGGTAACGCTGATTTATGACGAGACGACCTTTACGATGGTTAACGGCGGCGATTACCCGCTTGAGGTGCAAAAGCTGTTGTTCGTGCGCGGCGTCGAAAATGACCGCGATGATTTCTCCGGTGATCGAATCGCGGGTGATATTGTGCCTCCTGGCAAATGCTTTCAAATTGTTTTGCAGGGCAGTCAGGCCAGCGTCCCGCCGCAGTGCCAGCCGATCAGCGACCATCGTCATAGTTCGGTTGCGCTGGTTGAGCCACTTTTGTTTTTTTGGCGCGCCGAGACGCAGGACAAGTCAAAAATCAGCACCTTTGAAATCCGCTATGAGGGCGAAGTGCTGGGGCGCTGCGATACGGTAACACGCGGTCAGGCGGACGAATGTCGCTTCAACTGGCCGGTTGTCCCCACACCTGCCGCTGAATAAATTGCCCAACACCTGCTGCCGGAGATCGATGGCGCAGGGCCGTTAAAAAAATTCGTCGAGCAGTTTGTAATAGGCGATTTTGTCGTGGTCAATCACATCCAGGCCGTATTCCTGAAATAACCGCTCGACACCTGCCGTCCCAAAATTATAGGTCAGACTGCGGGCAGCCAGCGCCAAATCCTGATAACGATCTGCAATTCCAGCACGTCCCCAGTCGATAAAGCCTGTGATTGCCCACGTCTGCGGGTCAATAAAAATATTGGGCAGGCAGTAATCGCCATGCGTGAAAACCAGGTCTTCGCTTGTAGGCCGTGTTTTCAGGAGTTGGTCAAAAACACTCTGCGCCGTGCGTCCCTGGCGTTCATCGTCAAAATCATCGGCATCAACATGCCCATTTTCCAGCCGTTCCCGCGCTTCCCTAATCTTGACTTTCAGGCGTCGGTCAAAGGGGCAGTCGCGAATATCGACACTGTGGATCATCCGTAAGCCCTGCGCCAGCGCCGGGATTAAATGATCCTGATTTTCCTCAAATTCGCGTTCATGCGTGGGAATGCCAGGTATTTCCGAAATGAGCAAATAGTCGTTGACACCATCGTCGGCAAAGCCCAAGACCTGCGGCACGGGGAGCTTACCTTGCAGCCAGAGGATGCACTCTTTCTCCGGCAGCAGATTGTTATGAAAATTGATCGGCGCGATCTTGAGATAGCAGGCGCGCACCTCATTTTTCAACCGAAAGACGTGCGTACCGGACATGCCTTCAAAACTGCGCTCCCAGGTCGAATCGCCAATGATTTTTTTGAGCGCCTGGGGGAGATGATGCTTAAAAACATTCTCGTTGGTCATAATTTGAGAGAACTCACGGCGCGGTAGATGCAGGCCACCGTCGAGACGGAATTGATTTCGCCGGAAGCGATCATCGCGAAAACGTCGTCCAGTGGGATAAGCCGCACGGTAATGTCCTCGTTGGGATCGAGGTTTTGCGCGCCCATCGGATAGGCATTTTCAGCCACGAACAGGTGAAAATAATTGGTCATGCGCGTGGGGCTTTGCGAAAGTTTGCCAATATAGCGAAATTCATCGGCGTCGTAGCCTGTTTCTTCGCGGAATTCTCGGCGCGATTCTTCCAGCGGGTCGCCCGCACGGCTTTCGAAAAATCCTGCCGGGACTTCCAGGCACATCTCCTGAATCGCATGTTTATACTGCTCGACCAGAATCAATTTGCGGTCTGGCGTCAGCGCGAAAACGCAGCCGACATCATTTTCTTCCAGCACAAAATAATCGTCAATCACCCTGCCGTTGGGCAGTTCGCAGGTGTCTTGACGAATGGAAATCCAGCGATTTTTTAGCGCGGTTTGGGAGTCGAGAATACGCCATTTTTTTGTCATCGAGTCGTTTCCAGTATAAAAACGGTAATTTCGGGCCGTGCCATGAAGCGCACGTAGGGGCGAATCATGCCGAGGCCGTGATTGGTGTATTGAATCATATCGCCGACCTGATAGCGCCCCGCTGGATAGCGCTTGCCATAAGAAGGTAGCAGCGGTGTCCCCAGCAGCGGCAGGCGAATTTGACCGCCATGCGTGTGACCGGAAATTTGCAGATCGAATCGTCCGGTAGGCGCGCTGACATCGGCAAAATCTGGCTCATGCGCCAGCAAAATTGCCGCGCCGTCATCGGGCAGGCGGTCAAGTACGGCGTCCATCGAATTGCGATGCCGCGCCACGTCATCGATGCCCGCCAGATGCAAAACAGCGTCACCGCGTTTGAGGGTGTGGACAGTATTGCGCAGTTCGAGGATATTTGCCGCTTGCAGCACACGCCGGATGGCGACCACGTTAAACGAATAATCGTGATTACCCATCACCGCGACGGTTAAATCCGCAGGCTTGAGCGCGCTCAACGGCAGAATCAGGTCATTCATGAGCGAGTTGGAGCGCCGATCAACAAAATCGCCTGTAATGGCAACAGCATCGGGTCGCAGCGTGTTAATCAAATCTACCGCTTCCATCAGGCGTTCGCGTGTCATCCAGCCGCCCATGTGAATATCGCTGATCTGGACGATGCGGTAATCGTGAAACGCTTTTGGCAGCCGGGGCAGCTTGAGCGGCACATATTTTACGCGCAGCCATCCAGGTTCGATGCGCGTGGCATAAATCGCTGCTCCGACCAGCGCCGCGCCCAGGAGCGTTAAAAGACGAGTTTTAGAGAAAATCGACATGCCTTTTTCCAGTGTAAGAACGAGCAAGCACGTTATCGTTATAGCGGAAAGCGCCCAAAGTCTGCCTAAAATTTAGCTTAAAAGTGGATAAATCGCCTGATGGGTATAGCGCGCACCGTCTGATGAGAGCGTACTGGAGTAGAGTGTAAACGACGAAATGAATATTGGCCCGCTCTGGAATGCCTGGTTTGCTGCCAGAAATTGCGCAGTTTCCGGCGAAGGACGCTCAGTTTTCAGCCTTGCCAGCGTCAGATGTGGGCTGAAAGGGTGAACCTCGGCCTCAAAATCGATAGCGGTTAGCCCTTCTGCGACCCTCGTCTGCAAATGATTGAGCGCGAGCTGCGGCTGAATGCCGACCCACAACACACGCGGCGGTTTACGATCTCCCGGCGGAAAACGCCCAACCCCCGACAAGGTAAGATCGAACGGCGCGGCTTTGACGGCTGCCAGCGCCTCTTTCACAGCCTGGATGCGCTCAGTTTCGCCAATAAAAAAGAGAGTCAGGTGCATCTGGTCACGGCTGACCCACCGTGCCGTCGGTATCTCCGCTTTGAGCGCGCCAACACGATCTTTGATGTCATCGGGAAAATCAATCGCCACGAATAAACGCATTTTTGAGCCTCACTGTCAGCCAGCCGATTGCCCCTGCCGCAATGAGCGCCAGCGCGGGATAAACAGGAATCATAAACCGTGTCAGGCTGCCTGTCCATGAATAATAGTAAATGCTGTAAACGCCAATCGTGAGCGCCGCCGATAAGCCGATCAGCAGCGCCCCAGGCCAATTGCGCCATAAATATTTGAGGCCGATCCCCACAATATTGATGGCAAAAATCGCAGCAATCGGCAGCAAAAAGCCGATTCGTGTCCAGGCTTCCGCCAGGGTATCCGAAAGATAGCTGAAACTGAATAACCCCTGCGGCGGGATTTCGTCCAAGACCTGATAACCGCTGGTGAAGGGACTGCCGAAAAAATGCGCGTTGTAGATCATCTGCGGCGAAAAAATGAAGAATGCGGTGATGGCGGTCATGGCTGCATCGCGCCAACGCCGTTGAATCAGCAGCACGGCGACGAGAGCGATCACAGTGAGCGCGCCTGTCAGTCGGATCAGCATCAAAAATCCACATAGTAGGCCGAGAAAAATTGACCAGATTAAATGGTTGTCGTGCCGCGCGAGGAACACGGCGAGAATCAGGAGCGTCACCAGCGCCGATGGCCCATCCGAAAGCATTTGCGCCCACATCAGATGCGATGACCCAATTTCAGCAGCTTCCACCGAGGCGACGACGCGGATCGTTCCATAAATCACCAAAGGAAGTAGAGTCCAAATTACAACACTCAGCAGTGACAGCCAACGCCGCCCGGTCATCTGGCGCGCGATGTAGGCCAATAAAATCTGCCCGATGGGGAACATCACCAGCCCCCAGAAAGCGGAAACAGGCTCTAACAAATCCTCCTGAAACGGTGGGCGCAAAATCGCCATGAATGGAATGAGCAGCAGCGGGTAGCCCAGCGGATATTTACTTGCTGGGATGTCGCCATTGAGGATGCCGCGCGCCAGCTCAAAATAACCAACATTATCGCCGCCCTGGTGCAGCCAGAACAGCCGATCCGCTGGGTGATAGACCTGGGGAATCACGCTGAAAATAAATAAGCCCAGAACCAGCAGGTGCAGGATATAGGTTGCAATTAATCCGATTCGAAACTGCCGCCGGGTGAGATCGCGCACGTTAATTCCCTGCCGAAACGCTGACCTGTGCCAGCACAAGCTGTTCGCTCCAATATAAATTTTCGCTTTCGATCAGCGGCAGCGGCGCGTCATCCACAATAATGCTCATGCGCAGGTGATGCGGCCCTGGCGGACTGTCGAGCGGGATGTCGATACAGGGCGAAAAATTAATCGTCTCCCCGGCAGGATGCGCCCCAATTTCCGTCGATAATGCTGTGCGCACCGTGCCATAACCCTGAATCAACTGCCACTCAATTTTTTCATTTTCGAGCGGTTTGAGCGCGGTCAGATTGGCGTCAAAGCAAAACGGCTCACCCGCTTGCGCATAGAGTTGATGACCGATTCCACCCTCATAGGTCAATCTGTCGCCGAATCGAAAATGGAGATTATCACCTATGCCCGAATCGAATCGATAAAAAATCAGATTCATAACGCTGTCGCGGTAGCCGACATGCCGGCCATTCAGCAAACCTGCGACGGTATCCCATGTGCTGGCGTAATTGCTCGGCATGACGACCCACACCGACGGCGCTTTCGCCACATGCCCCACGTAGCGATTTATATCCGCTGTTTCCTGCCAGCGCCAGGATAAATCGAGCGCGATTCCCTGGCGGATGCCGTACAACCGATCATAGTATGCGGCGGGATTCTGCGGGTTGATGGAGGTAATCGCAGGGTCGAGCGGCTGGCGAACGGCGGTTATCTGGCGCACAGCTTGCTCCCAGCGCGGCTTGTCCGGCCAGAATTCGGTATACATGGCAAGCTGGGTGTAGGCCAGCCACACGATCAGCAAAAATTGAAGAACAAGTCTGAATCGCAGAGGTGCGGAGAAGGGCGCATCGCCGTGCGCCCCTACGGTTGATCGCTGAAGGCTAAACCGCAGTCCATACGCTGCCAGCAGCGCCCAGGCAGGCAAAATCGCGATGGTATAGCGAATCTGAAAAATTGGACGCGCCCAGGCATTGACCGCCAACAGCACCAGCGGCGTTATCAATATCCACAGAATGAGCAAAAGAAGCTCATTTTTATATTGTCGAATTTTTGCAAGCGCGCTCCCCAGCACAAACGACACGACGTATAAACCCCAATGCCCGCTGGTCAAAATCAACAGCAGCGCGGCGACAGCCCCCCAATCGCTCGGTATGGGCAGCGCCGATGGCCCACCCTGCGCGCGGATTTGACTCAGCAGCGTCGGAATCCAGGGGATATAAAACGCGGCAGCGAGGAGATAGGGAAGCATCGAAAAAAATGAACGCCGAGGTGCATGGTGCCACAGAGATTCCTCACGCTGCGCTCCGACAGTCGTAATTAAAAAGTGAACAATTTGTGTCAGAATGATGAGCGCGCCGACGTAATGGGTGTAGAGCAGCGCTGCCATGAGGACGCCGTAAATCACCGCACGGCGAATCGTCGCCTGTGTTCGCCAGCGCAAGTAGGCCCACATCGATAAGGCTGACAGTGCCGTTAAAAGCGTGTACATGCGCGCTTCGCGGGTGTAGTAAACAAAAAAACTCGCCGTTGCCAGCACAACGACGGCGATTAGACCCGTTTGCATATCAAAGAGACGCTTGCCGACGGCGTAAGTCGCTGCCAGCGCGACGATGCCGAAAAATGTCGATAACAACCGCACCGTGTAGATCGATTCGCCTGTCACCAGCACCCAGGCGTCGAGCGCCAGAAAATAAAGCGGCGGGTGAACATCGGCCCTCACTCGCGCCAGGGTGTCGGTCAGGCTGCGGCGAATAAACTGGGCGGACTGGACGATTCCTTCTGGTGGATTGCCCTCGTCATGAACAAACCAGATCGTATAGCCTTCATCGTCCCACAGGCTTTCGCGCGTGAGGTGATCGGAAGCAATCCAGAACGCCAGCAGCAAAACTGCCGCAGCCAGCAGAATATTTAAGGATTTTGGCGTGGTTTGCTGTACAGCCACCAATAGACCTTTTGCGGGTAGGCGGGCTGTAATGCGGAAGCCCAGACAAAATCCGACGACTGTAAGCCCACGCCGCGCAGACGGCTGTCGATCTTCCGGGCTTTAGAATCCAGGTCGGCACTTCGGATTCCCAATTCATCCATCGCGCCGAGAATCTCCTGTACGATGGTTCGGCGCTGGATTTCAGGTTTATAAGCGCTGGATGCCATGCCGGGGGTATCGCGTATTTCCTGAAAATAAGCATTCATCGCGTCCAGGCGTGAATTGGCCTCTTTCAACAGCCATTTTTCATAATGTGCCTGCCAGTCTTTGCGCGCTTTTTCGTGCTGCTGTTCAATCGTGTCCAGTTGGCTTTGCTGTGAGGGAGTCATCTGGTCGCGGAACAGATTCAGCCGCCGCAGACGCATGATGAGCGCGCCCAGGGTGAGGCTGGGCATGTTACCGCCGCTGAAGATGCCGCCACCGCCGACTCTGCCGTAGAGTTCGCTGCCTTGAAGGTAGGACTCCAGGCCTTTTACCATCGCTTGAGCTTCTTTCAGGTCTTCATCAATTGAATAAGTTGCTTCTGACATCGGGTTATCCTTTGTATATTACCCTGTGTAGATTTTAACTACCCTGTGTAGATTTTAACTACCCTGTGTAGATTTTAACTACCCTGTGTAGATTTTAACCAAGATTCGTATGAAGCCTATTGGCAAAACATACAATGAAATTATTCCGCCATTATCTTAATATTTTTCTTTATATTATTTTTATAACTTTTAACCTGCACTTACAAACCTTGTTAGGACGCGGCAAGGTGGTAGGTCTAAAGTCCTAAGTATGTAAAGAGAGGGGAGCGCCTGTCATGAAGTTGTCGTTGATTATACCTGTCTACAACGAAGCCGCCTGTGTAACCGACTCCGCCGCCCGGCTGCGCTCCGCCCTGGGCTATCTGCGTAAAACCTACAATATCGAAGTGATTCTGGTCGATGACGGCAGCCAGGATGGAACGCCGCGCATGTTGAAGGCCGCGTTTGCAGACGTGGATGATGTGAAGATCGTCTCTCATGTTACAAACCTGGGGGTTGGTGCAGCGTTACGCACCGGCTTTGACCATGCTGATGGTGATGTGATTATCACCACCGATTTCGACGGAACTTATCCCTTTAACACCATTCCGCAGTTGGTAGCGCGCATGATCGTTGACCAGGCCGATGTTGTGGTGGCATCACCCTATCATCCCAATGGTTCCGTAAATCGTTCTACGGGACATCACGTTCTCCTCGAAGGTGGAGTTTCGCTGATCTATCGTTTGTTTGTCAATCGCCATATTCATAGTTGGACATCCTTATTCTGCGCATATCGCCGTTACGTCATCGAGCGTGTGCCTTTCAATAGCAATAATGCCCTTGCCAGCACCGAACTCCTGGTTCGTGTTATGCACGCAGGGTATAAAGTTACTGAACTTCCCATTAACTTGCACGAGCGCGCTTCGGGACGTTCGCGCATGAGCATCCTCAAGTTAAGCGTTGTGCATATCTATCACCTTTCGCGGCTCCCTGGATTTGCCCTGACTAAGCGGGCGCAGCGTGTGAAAACCGCCGCGAATCAAATTTCGGTTCGGTCAAAGGAGACATTGGTCGCCAGAGTCACCCGACAGCGACCAACTGTAAAAGATAACTGATCTCCAGCGATACTCTCCATAAAAAGGACTCTACGTGATGGTAGGGTCTTTTTTATTTCCCACCTGGATGATAAGAATTCCATAAGAACCAAAAGCCTAGTAAATCTGATTTGCCCCTAAAAATCATACTTATTTACAGACAAGCGCGACCTGGAAATGCTCAAATTTTTTAAGAGATTTAGTTATTTAATATTTGTAATACTGATAAAAAACTTGTAACGATAAATCTAATTCCAGCAAAAGCGGCGTAAGCAATATCGTCGTCACAAGCTGATGACATTTTGACTGTTATGGTTTAAGGAGAACAATATCTTGAATAAGCAACTGTCACGACGTAATTTCCTGAAGGGTGCAGGCGCAGCGGCGGGTGCGGCGGTACTTGCCAACTATACAAGTTTGTTTGGGATCAGCACGGCATTGGCGCAGGCTGCTGACGACGATACACAGACCATCATCAATCTGGCTGCGACGGCGGAACTTTTCGCGACGACTCATTATCTCGCCGCCATCAATGGCGATCTGGGGCTGGCAGAAGCACAGGTGAATTATCTGAAAACGGGCTTCCTGGCGGAACAGGATCACCTCGAACTGCTGCAATCATTGGGCGCGACTCCGCTCTATACCGAATTTTATGTGCCGGAAAATCTGTTCAGTGATGTCGATCTGTTCTCGCAGATCACCGAAGTTGCCGAAACCACCTTTGTCTCAGCTTATCTGGCTGCAACGCGGATTTTTGCCGCAGCAGGTGCAACACCGTTTGCCGTGACCACCGCGCAGATCGCAGCAGTCGAGGCGGAACACCGCGCGCTGGTTCGCCAGATTGGTGGACGAATCGCCAATAATATTCCCTACGCTCAATTCCAATTTAACAATGTGTCCGACGCCGTGCCTGTTTTGATGCCGTTCCTGGATGGCTCTGGCGAAGGTTTCGTCGGCCCGGTGCAGCCGCCAACTGCTGATGATATTGCTGCCATCCGTGCCGAAGCGGAAATGCTGGGTTACGACAACACCGTTAAGCCATTCGCTGCTATGTAACGTTTCTTGCTCTGGGTTTCCAGGCTCAGAGCATGTCTGTTGTTATCTAGAGCGTATCTCTCGTTTAATTTTTTGAGGATGGGATGAAGCACCATGAATAAGACTGTATCACGACGTAATTTTGTGAAGGCTGGGGCTGCAAGCGCCTCACTTCTGGGTATGACTCAACTTTTCGGGATCAGCACCGCGCTTGCCCAAGACGGTGATGACGACACGCAAACCATTATTAATCTCGCTGCGACGGCGGAACTTTTCGCGACGACTCATTATCTGGCAGGGATTAATGGCGCAGCGGCAATGGGTTTGGATGAAGTGCAGGTCAACTATTTGAAAACGGGCTTCCTGGCGGAACAGGATCACCTCGAACTGCTGCAATCATTGGGCGCGACTCCGCTCTATACCGAATTTTATGTGCCGGAAAATCT
>Ga0268299_1004643_pt1 | contig 10407 bp, 6 predicted proteins | sample NOBtaG_FD_193484 | JGI IMG/M metagenome (GOLD analysis project Ga0268299, IMG submission 193484) | Activated sludge microbial communities from bioreactor in Nijmegen, Gelderland, Netherland - NOB reactor | ecosystem: Engineered > Bioreactor > Aerobic > Activated sludge | place: Netherlands... | reverse complement strand
TTTAAGTGGCAACAATGCGTGAGTCAATCGGCCTAGCCCTAGATTTTACCGAAAAATGTTTCATGGTATACGTGGTGTGCCGAGCCGCCGTTTCCCCCTGTGCCCCCACCTTTCTTCGTGTGCGCTCGGGTGTGCGTCTGCGCCGGAAAGGACGTGCGGGCGTGGCGCGGGTATGCGCGAAGGGTTGGAAATCGTATCGGTTCTGCCACTACCGTCAACCTGCTACCGTGCTAATTACTAACCGCAGAGGGAACGAAGCATACAACATACACTCTGTTATTGGCATAGGATCACAAGGTGACTTGAACTGCTAGGCGGTTTTGTCATCGGTATGGGATGAGTTTTCTCCTTAGCCACGGGTTCAAATCCCCAACGGGATTTTCCAAAGAGGCAACAGTAATTTCTGCTTTTCAATAGATGTTCTAGCTTTGGCAGCTTGATTATCCTCACCTGCTGCATCCGCTTAAGATCAGACAAATATTCCCATCCAGCCTACCAGGATTACGAATCTTTAGAAAACCTCCGCCTTAACAATAAGTTCCAAATAGTCCGTTTTGTGGGCGTCACGCGTGTTGACGCTCTGTGATGATTTTGTGATGAACGCTATGCTAAGGCATTTCTCATTCTATCCTTAGCGCATGACGGATATGGCTAAACACATCCTAGTCGTCGAAGATGACCTAGATATTGGTCGGCTGTTGGAGATGCATCTGACTGATTCAGCATATGCCGTAGACATCGTCAAAACTGGAACTGATGGCCTTCAGTCTGTCCGCTCGAAGAAATATGACCTTGTTATTCTCGACCTGATGCTTCCCGGCGTCGATGGATTAGAGATATGCCGGTATATTCGATCGCTCCCCACTTATACACCCACACTAATGTTAACGGCGAAATCATCGGAACTTGACCGTGTACTAGGGCTGGAAGTAGGCGCTGACGACTATGTGACCAAACCGTTTAGTGTTCGGGAATTGCTCGCGCGGATAAAGGCCCTCTTCCGCCGATCGGAAGCTTTTGGCGATAAAACGCCGGATCTCCAGAAACCTATACGGGGGGAAGGTCTCTACATCGATATTGAGAAACGTAAGGTGTTAGTGAGAGGCCATCCCGTGGCTCTCACAGCCAAAGAATTTGATTTACTCCTCCAGTTCGCTCTCCATCCCGGCCGTGTTTACACTCGATCCCAGCTTCTCGATGCGGTCTGGGGCTATGGTCACGACGGCTATGAGCATACCGTGAACTCGCATATCAACAGATTGCGTGGCAAGATCGAAAAGGATTCCGCTAACCCCCACTTTATTTTGACCGTGTGGGGCGTCGGGTACAAATTCTGTGAAATAGGAACCTCCGGTCTACAGGGCTGACCATGTTACGGTCGCTTTACGGCAAACTCGCCCTCGTTTGGCTCCTCCTGTTTTGTGCCGTTGGGATTTTGTATACCCTTCTAACGGTCTTCACGACAGGCATGTATCAACAGGAAGTGAATCAGAAGCTGAATCGTGGACTAGCTAGAAACATCGTTGCCGATCAACTACTAAGCAGTCAAGGAGAGGTCAGTCCCTATGCGCTAAAAGAACTGTTTCATCTGCTCATGGTTGTCAATCCGAGCATTGAAATGTACTTGCTTGACGCACACGGAGTTATAATTAATTTCTCTGCGCCCCCTGATAAGATCAAGCGCTCAACTGTATCGCTGGCTCCAATCCACAGCTTTCTGGCTCAAGCGGATGCATTCCCCATTCTGGGTGACGATCCTCGCGATATATCTCGCACAAAGGTTTTCTCTGCCTCTGCGATACCCTTATCAGGGCAGCCAACAGGCTATCTGTACATTGTCCTGGGCGGCGAAGAATATGATTCCGTAGTCGACATGCTGCGAAGGAGCTACATTCTTCGTTTGAGCCTCTGGACTGCACTCACTGGGCTACTATTCGCTCTCTTGGCCGGTCTTTTTCTCTTCAACATGCTTACAAGAAGACTCACTAAGCTGGCATTGTCGATGGAGACGTTCGCGAGAAACGATTTTTCAGATGGGGTGCTTGTACACCAGAATGACCTTATTCCGGACCAGCAGAGTGATGAAATCGATCGACTGCGGACAACATTCCATCAAATGGTGCAACGAATTCTCCAGCAAGTGGCCACTCTCAAGCAGACAGATGTGCTTCGGCGTGAGTTAGTGGCCAATGTATCGCATGATCTACGAACACCTCTGGCATCCGTTCATGGATACTTGGAGACGTTGCTGATGAAGGAAGGGACGCTGACAAGAGAGGAACATAAGAACTTTTTAGACATCGCTCTGAAACAAAGCGAACGGCTCAGGGAACTTGTCGGAGAACTTTTTGAACTGGCTCGTTTAGATTCACGCGAATCCTGCATTCAACGCGAAGAATTTTCTATAGCCGAGCTCGTCCAGGATGTGTGTCAAAAATTTCAGCTCACCGTTACAAACAAGGGAATAACTTTGAACAGCAGTTTTCCAAACGATCTTCCATTTGTGGCGGCCGACATCGGTCTCATCGAGCGAGCGTTAGAAAACATCCTCCAGAATGCCGCTCGTTACACCCCAGCCGGAGGTACAATTACTGTTTCGTTAAGCACGAAACCTAGCTCGGTCAGAGTATGCGTTTCGGATACTGGTTGCGGCATTGAAGCAGACAACCTTCCTTATATATTTGACCGGTTTTATAAAGCGAATAGGCAAGACCAATCGGGGGGAGCCGGACTTGGGCTCGCCATCACGAAGCGAATCATTGAGCTTCATGGAAGCACAATACGCGCAGAGAGTACCCCCAACGTCGGAACCGTCATCAGCTTTGAATTAGCGACTGTTCACGCCTGATTTCCTTGCTAATCCTTTCTGCAGGGTCCCGCACTGGGCGTGATAAAAATGTGACCATTTCGTGAGACCGCTGTGAGAGGGGATGCCTATTCTTAATAAGTAGTGTCGTTAATCCAGCGATTCTCACCAAAAAGGAGAATGAACCTATGAAGAGACTCAGTCAAATTGCCCTGGTCGCACTTCTAATCTGTTTGCTTCCCGCTCTTTCGTTGGTCACTGAGGCGGCCATGGATCGCGATAAACTTCTCAAGGACCCAGGGGTTTACGGAACTTTCGCGGTTTTCCAAGTCGATGAGGACTGGTGGAAGCTGGATAAGCCTGCAAGGATGTCTGCAGTTTCAGAAATGAAGGCTATATTCCAAAAACATAGCGAGAAGGTAATCAGCGATTCTTATCTGCTGAGAGGGCTCGTCGAGAAGGCAGACTTTCTTGTGCGCATCCACTCTACGGAAATACTGTCTAACCAAAACTTTCTCATTGATTTGATGGGTACAGCTCTAGGCAAGCATTTAAAGAACACAATTACCTTCAACGGCATTACGAAGGCATTGAACTATGTTCCGAGTTTCCCCGATGATCTAAAAACGGAACTCAAGACCCCACCACCGCAAGGTAGTCCCTACGTAATCGTGGTGCCTATCCGCAAAGACGCGGAATGGTGGATAGCAGGACAGGACGAACGAACGGGGCAGATGAAAGAACACACGGATGCCACGGTCGCGTATCTGAAGACAGTGAAACGGAAGTTGTATCATTCCAGTGGGCTAGATGACTGGGACTTCATCACGCATTTTGAAACGTCCAAGCTGGACGACTTTAACAATCTCGTCATCGGGCTGCTCAAGGTCAAAGAGAATCGACACAACAAGCGCTTTGGTGATCCACTGTTGTTGGGAACAATCCGTTCCATGGATGAGATCCTCGACATTCTCAGTCGCTAGTCTATCCTTCCAAATCAGTGCATTGTGGCCACCCTGGATCCGAAGGGGTGGTCACGCTTCCTCCAATGCTTGCTGTTAAAAATGAAATCAAACCTATGAGGAGCGACACATGCCAAGGAGCTATGGAATCATGGCAAAGGCTGGACCTCTTCAGACGATAAGGCAATTAAACAGCTCGCGAAGGAAATCACGCCGACGCGCGTGTACACCCGCATAAGTTATGCAGCGCTAAGAACTTGCGTGCATTCCTCTATAACGTACTCTGGAACACTTTCAAATTTATGAGGATCTAGCTGCATGACGTATTCATTTTCAATGTGATACGACTCGTTTATAAATTTTGTAATGATGTCATTGTCATGTTGGTTTTTAATAATTCGAAATAGCTGGAGTTTTTCGTATCCGACCTGCGTAGCGGAATATTTTTTCTTCATGAGGTCATTGTCTTTTAGCTGCTTAATAAGCGAGTCATAATCAAATTCTGGTATATCGGTTTTAATTTCCGCTATAGCAGCTTCCTTTTCCTCCTTTGTCATTTCCCTCTCAGCAGTAAATTTCTGTATCGTGGGCACATCCCTTTTATGAAAGAGACTAGCCAGCAAATTATATTCATTCCCCATTTCATCAAGAATCTCGTAACGACGGCGCAAGTATATGCCTTTAATTACAGTGTCTTGGAGCGAATCAATATGTTGTCTGCAAATTTTGGGAAATGTCTGGAGATCCTCTCGTTTTATTGGCGTTTCTGTGACCTTACCTGCTTTGCAAGTGAGAAACGTTACTGTTGGATGTGATCCTTGAAATACTCTAGCAGTGCTTTTAATTACGTCGATTGCGGGTTCAATATCATGGGTTAGCATGAGGGTCGTACGCCCCTTCAAACTAGCCTTTCCTCTAAAAAGCTGATGAAGGATGGCAAATTTTTTATTTTTATCGAACGAAGATATTGGGTCATCCAATACCACTAAGTCAGGCTTCTCGCTTAGCACTTGGTGCATAAAAAGAATTAAAGAAAAAGCATTCTTCTCGCCATAACTTAGATGCTTCGCCGCAGATTCAATATGCTCGGTAAAGTCATTGTGTAATAGTTTCATTTTATAAGAGGCAGCTTCTGGAATAATTTTGACAGAATATTTGTATCCAGCCGATTTCAAAAACCCATTGATGCTTTCTTGATTCTCCTCAATCGCCGCCTTAACTCTCGCTTTGTGCTTACCGATATTACCTTTTAAAACGCCGATTTTGGCTAATAGCTCCTGAAGCTGTTTATTAATCGGGTCAACAACCTTTCTAGTCTCGGTTGAATCCAATTTTTCAATCAGGTCGAGGTCTATGTTCAGACGTGTAACCTTATCTTCAATGTCATCAACATCCCTTAAAGAGAAAAAGGAAATGTTTCGAAGGTCTTCCAATTTCTCAATAAGTGATTGAATATCAATTTTAAGACTGCTCAAAAAACCTTGCTCTTGAGCCGTGAGCTCAATCTTGGCTGTTGTCACTTTATCTAGGCTTTCTCTGCATTTATCGCTGAAATACTTGCCGAGGCGCTTTATGATTGCTTTGAGCGTATTTAGGTGGTCAACAGATTTAACGTCATATTCTTTTGCTACGGCTAAAGCCGTTTCTTTCTGTTTTTCATCCGCTAATTCAGTAGCGCAATACGGGCATTTGTTACCAAGCTCTAAATATGTATTCCCCTGAACCTGCCAAGAAATCCACTTTGACGGCTCTTTGCTTTTAATAAATGGCTCAAATGATTTTATGGATTCGGGGATATTATCTATTTTATTCCCGGAACCGAATGCTTTATGAATTTTGCAGTTTTTAGGTATGGCACCCGTCTTGGAAGTTCCAAATGCGTCACGTAATTCTTTTAGGTCTTTTGTAGTCTGCTCAATCTCTGGGTTTGAAGAAAATGCTTTCGCAATACCCTCAAGCAGTTTTTCTATTTCATTCATAGAAGCCAAATACTCTGGCGTTTTTATAAAAATATCGAAGCTGTTTTTCACCACTTCATCTTGCTTAAATACGAACTGATTCACATAATCTTCGTCGAACACGAGAGCAGATTTTAGCAAGGTTGCGCCATCAACTTTCGGCTTAGCTTGCTTATCTTTGCCTCTACGCTTGAAGGGAGTTAATACATCCAATGTCCCATCTTGCCTAATTTGGCTCACCATAGCCTTAGCTATCGTGCTTTTACCTATGCCGTTCGGCCCGTATTTAATATTTAAACGTCCCTCCAGAAGGCTTATGTCAGCGAAGTCAATACTGTTACAGTTTTCTATACTTATTTTAAATTCTTCAATTTGCTGGGTCATATTCAGTTTCCATTCTATTCAGAGCCACCACTGCATGGAGAAGGGACGCCGAGATTCCAAAAACGAGGGTGAACCGAAGCAGAGTCGTCTACCTAATTAGCGCAAAATTTATAGCGCACTTGTTTATTTCCCAACATGGTCGCAAGCTTCTTGGTGCTCAATCTCGACGAAGTGGAGCGGATCTTGATTCAATCGTTCCTTGCCAAACCTCATGCGCTCTTTCCGACCCCCTCAACGTGATGAGCGGTTCCACAACAAACCATCATCGCAAGCATTCACTGACCGCCTTTTCCAGTGTATCTACGTGGACAGCCATCGGTGAACCGTTCTTCATCTTCCAGACGGTATAGCCGCCTTTAATAGCTTTGCCGCGCAATTGTGATTGTTTGCCTTCACTAATGAAGCGAACCTGAACTTTTGTCTTGCCGTCTTCTTTTATATCGAAGAGTTTCCTTGCCACGGCGTCAGACAATAGGTGCCCGCCTTTGGTATCCAGACAGAAGATTATGCCCTTCTTCCACACGATGAAATCTGGATAAAACAATGCCGTGTCACCTTCTGACAGCAACGGAATATAGAAACCTCCGCTAGACGGATTGCGATGCCACACCTGGCCTGCAGTGTCGAGCGCCTCGGCGAAGGCCAACTCAAACTTGTTAAAGCCGCTGTACCGCTCGTACAGACCATGCGTGAAAGCCGGAGCGTTCTTAGGTACGCGCAACGTGCCAAATTTGAATAGTTTGTTACTCTCGTAAACCAACTCCGAATTCTGGTAGAAGGCTTCGACGATTTCTCGCGCCAATTTTTCCGTCAATTTGTCCGCCTTGCTTTGCACCTGAACCCGAACGTCAAACTTCTGGTCCTTGAGGTCTACTACCGCCATCGCGCGCGGCGAACGTGATTTGATGGCCGTGTTGGCGAGCCACCGAAGACGCACTGGATTCGTGTGTCCGTCGGTTTTCCATTCGACCGCTACGGCGTCTTTCCCGAGATGTTTGAGGTCTACAATCTGACTTGTCACATGAGCCTCTCCCAACGTGTTGACGTCGCCTTCGGTGAAACTTGGAAAGTCGCTAATAATTTCGGCTATGCGTTGACGGGCAGCTTCCGAATCGACAAAAATGTGATGCAGCTTCACGCTGACGTCATCCTTGGGCTGCAAATCCTTCGCACCACCTCCCCCTCCTCCGAAGTTATGGGTGATCTCGATCGGCGCACCTTCAGACTGCAGCTTTGCCTTAACCTTCTGAATGGCTTCGGTGAAAACACTTTCCCTGTCCACACGAAGGAAGAAGTGTGCGCTATTTAATAAAGGGTTTTCGTAGTGCGTGGCACCATATTGGCGCAGCACCCGTCCGATGATCTGCTCGACCTGGATGGACGACCCCATGCTCTTGTCGATGTATGCCAGATAGCACGCCGGATCATCCCATCCTTCCTGCAAAGAAAGGTTGAAGATGATGTGCTGAAAATCTCCGGCGCTGAAATCATCGAAGTCGCTTTCGCCTTTCGAGAACAAATTCACCTCGTCAGGCTTGTTCCCCTCCACGAACGTCAGATTGGCATAAATCGCGATGTCTTTTGGCGAGACGTCTTTCTCTTCGACCAGATACCGCCAAATGCGAATCGGTGGAGCCTTGCGATGCACAAAAGGCTTACTACCGTCATCCTTTTCTCCATCATCCGCGATATTTGTCTTGCAGACATAGATAGCTTTCGGTTTGAAATTTAGCCCACGGTCGGCGATTTCTCCTTTGAGCACTTCCATACGCTTGATCAGGTCGTCCACGCATCGTTCCATGGTGGCGGTAGTTCCATCAAACTGGATGGCCTTTTTGACCAATTGAGCTTCCACCACCTTGTCACTGCTGACCGCTGTGGTAATGAAACGCTCGGCCTCTGGCCCGCCGTGCTCGTCGGCGGCTTGTAGTGTCGCAAACGGCTGTGGATCATCGGTCTCTTCGACCCAAAGCCTGATAGGCTGGATGACCGACTTTTGGAAATTTGCCGGCAGTTTCAGTGTTGCACTAGCTAGCAGATATGCGTCAGGCTCCAGCTCCGCCAGCAACTCTGTTTGCTGTTCAGAAAGGTTATGGCCTTCATCGTAGACGATCACTAAGGGGCGGCGCTTGCCGTCATGCGGCCGCTCAATCAAACGTTCCCAAGGCGACTGGTCGCCGAAAAGATCATTATCCTTTTTGTAGATGTTCAGCGCCCCTTCGGACTGGTCCTTGTTGTTGAATAAGCCCGTCGTAGTCATGAGCAACAACGGAGTTGAACCATCCGTGATCAGCTGCGGGTTTAAGCCCTGGATGTTAATGACCCGAAACCCTTCTATGATTTCGCTATACTTCCCAACCGAGAAATTTGTATAGGTCTGGGCGACGACCGACTTCGCTTTCGACATCCATAGTATGATCGGCTCCGTGCCGAAATGCGCACGCATCAGCACCACTGCGTGAGCCAAAATCGGCGTTTTTCCGGCCCCCGTGAGCGCTGACAGCGCTTGAAAGAAGGGACGGGGCTTGTTGCCTTTCCGCGGACGATCAGGATGGTTCGCAAAGAATGCATAGCGATCGGCCATCATCTTTGCGCTATCGCTTTGAAATACTTTTAGCTCAAGCAACTGTATTGTCCTCGTTGTTGAAGGCATCGGAACGTGGATTGAAGCCGATGTGTTCCAGCACCTTATCCGGGATCTTATAAAATTCGATGCCTGCGCCCGTATAAGGCGCAACCGAGGCATAGACGTGGTAACGGGAGGCCAGATTGGCCGCTCTAGCCTCTTTGACAATCGCTTTGAATACATCGCGGTTTAGGACGGACGGCTGATCCGCTGATTGCCAGACGAGGAAGAACCCTTCGTCCTTCGGGTTTACAGCAAATAGGAAGCGATGTTGAGCGGCGGGAAGCCTGCGAAGGTAAGACTTCGCTCTCTCGGCCTTGTCCCAGTAGCTCGTCAGTAGTAGATCAATCATCTCCTCACGGGCCAGGGCGTTCACGGCTTCAGCGTCAATTTTTTCCCTTTTCAGCTCCATAAAACGAAACCCACCCGGTAAGGGTTCGCGTTTACCCGAAGTCCACTCCCCAGTGACGACACGCCGGATGCGTTCTGCCGTTAAGGTCTTAGCATAGTGGTCGCCCTTGTCGGTGTTGCCTTGCTCAATGAGGATGAATCGGCGATTAGAGCTTGTTTCATTATTGAGCTCCAATACTGCGTGAGCCGTCGTGCCAGACCCCGCAAAGGGATCCATCACTATCCCGTCGGGTCGACACCAGATCTGAATGATTTTCCTGATCAGGCGTAGCGGCTTAACTGTCTTAAAGTTGTGTCCCTTCCCGACAATCGCGTCGAGCTCGTTGATGCCAGTCTGGCTATGACCCGACTCTTCGTGATTCCAAGATTGGGTGCCAATGTCCAGAGGAGTGTCGTACTCTTGGTTTGCCCAATATGTCATGGGCACTTTGCCTTTCTTGACATCCTTGAGATAACGCTTGAGCTGAGGCCCAGTCTCGCCTTTGAGCCCAAAATAGAGTTGTGGCCACGCCCCTTTAGCCATCCTCTCCTGCGCCGCATTGCGAGCCGTCGTGAGGATATTTTTGCCACCAATGGGCTCTCCCTCGGCGAATTTCATTCCCTTAATGACAAGGGCTTTGACTTGCACCATATTGCCAGTTTCTTTGTCGACAAACTCATTGCCATCGTCGATCCACTTTTCCTCGTAAGGATGTCCCCATGCTTCCAGCCAGGCGCGCATGGTCTTCTTTTCGTTTGCCCAGCAACGACCCTCGGGCGGGTAGTGCATCCTCCCGGTGAATGGGCTTTGGATAGCATAGACCATCTTTCGATGAGTAGACGCATTGGGTCCGGATGCGTCGCCAGACTTCCACTCATGCGGATCGCCGTGCGAGGTCTGATATCTAGCGTCCATCTCTTCTGTGCGGTCGAGTAATCCGGTTTTCGCCCTTTCTCCGTTTTTTGCGTAAACCAAGACGTATTCGGTTGCAGTTGAAAGTCCGCCCTTTTCGCCACCAGTGTCGCTTTTGGGCGAATAAGCCTTTTGCCAATTGATGATGCCGATGCGGTTCTCTTCATTAAAGATCTCGTCCATCAGCATGCCCAGCCGAAAGAGCTCCCGGTGGTCAATACAGATGGCTATGACGCCGCCCGGCTTTAACATCTCTCTCATCATCCAAACGCGAGGAGTCATGAAGCGGAGCCATTTACTGTGGCGCGATCCGTCGTCTTTGGGAACCAGGTCGCCTAGGTTGGGGTCGTTCGGGTCTTTGTCCCATT
>Ga0268299_1004642_pt1 | contig 10408 bp, 11 predicted proteins | sample NOBtaG_FD_193484 | JGI IMG/M metagenome (GOLD analysis project Ga0268299, IMG submission 193484) | Activated sludge microbial communities from bioreactor in Nijmegen, Gelderland, Netherland - NOB reactor | ecosystem: Engineered > Bioreactor > Aerobic > Activated sludge | place: Netherlands... | reverse complement strand
ACCCCAACGGGTGACATCGGTAAAATCCTCGATATGCTGGCGCTCAGGCAAGCCCAGGTCGCGGATCGCCGCACTGTAATCGCTGATGCGTTCCAGAATAATCGGAAAAATCGGCTTCCCAAGTTCGCGCGCTTTTTTGACCTCATATTGTACAGGCAGAGATTTGCAGGCTTCCGGCGTGATGTTCAGAATCACCGCATCACACAGCGTAAGCCCCTGGTCAATACGCGCCTGCCAATCAGGGTCGCCGAGGTGGATTTCGTCACGGTCAAACCAGAGACGATACTTGGCGGCGCGAAGACGTTCCATTAATGGCGCGACGGCAGTTGTGCCGCGCTTATACGAGATAAACAGGGTAGGCATGGGCGCGCATCCGGTGAATTGAGGCGATTAAGTTGAATGTAGTATAAATCGGATGATCGCTGGCGCAAAATCGGAATTACAGCAGCACCTTCGCCAGTTCGGTCACGGCGTCTTTGTATTCGACATCGTACCAGCGCATGTAAAAATGGATGATGCTGCCGCCCGTCTCACAGGCGAAGCAGTACCAGTAATTTTCGCGCTGGTTGACGTTAAAACTTTCGCGGTGATCGTCATGAAAGGGGCAGAGTCCGCGCCCGCCGCGATCAAGCTGGACGAACTGGCTCACAAAATCGTAAACGGAAATCGCGCTTTTGACTTTTTCAGCCTCCGTCTCGCCAGATGCCCATTGCGATTTTTCGAAGCGCGGCGGTGGTGGCAGGACAGGTGCGCGCCGCAAAACCTCGTTGAAAAAATTTGCCGAAATCATTTTTGGATGCGCCAGCAGTGCGATCTGTTCGTGCAAACTCGGCGCGAGGGGTTCGCCGGACGGCTGGACGAAATGGTAGATGCGATTCTGCGCGCGGTGGACGCCAAACGGCAGCCGCACCGACGATCCTGGGCCAGTGCGCAGGCGATCCTGCTTGGGAAAAAGCTCGGTTGTCTCCAGGCCAAACTCGGTTTGAAGCTGCTTGCCGAAGCGCCGCACCTCGACGCCAGGAAATGCGCGATCAAAGAAAAACCACAAATGCCCGCCGCGCCGCGATAATTCCAGATAGGTTGGGACGTTGTGCAGCCGCAGATGAGAAGCCAGCGTGACAAGCCCGCCCCATTCCAGAGGGTCGTCGGCATCCACGCACATTTTGGAGGTCAGATTTTGCGCGTCCAGCATGTAGGTGCTGAGGGTGATGTAGCCCTGAAAATGATCGTGAAGGTGGTTCATCGTCAGCGGCGAGGGGGTAAATTCACCCGTCTGGCGATCTTTGCGCCCCGCGCGCCGATAGCTCCCGTCCTCAATCTGCATCGTATACGTGTCCCAACGCGGAATAAAGGTCGCTGCGAAGGCCGAAACGACGGCGGGTTCCAGGGTACGCGCTGGTTGTCGTTCATTCACTACTGCCATTGGCTCACCATGACTGGATTTGAGAGCCTATTTTACAATGTAAGACAGATAAAGTATAGACCAAATGTTCTAAATTCGCACATTAAAAATTGGGCGACCCAGCAGATCGCCCATTGAACCCAAAATTTATTCGGCGGGAATCACGTCATCCACGATGTAAACGAGGCTTCCATCCGGCAGCGGATAAGCGAAATTGCTCACCATCAGGCCGTTGATGCCAAACGTCGCGCCGTCGTCCTCACTGGCGGTGATCGTCAGGTCTGCGCCGCCGAGAGTCGTCACTGTTCCGGCCTCTGCCAGATCGTCATAAGTCATTGCGCCCTGGACGATGTGGTTGAGCAGCATGTCTTTATCCGGCATCACGTCAAAAGCGCTGTCGGGTGGGGCGAAAATGGTGAACGGCCCGTCATTCGCCAGTGTTTCGCTTAAATCGGCGGCGTCGATGGCACTGACAAACGTGTCAAATTCGTAGATCGGATCACCTGTTGAAGTCAGGCCGAGTCCGGTGAACGCCGAGAGGAAAGTCGGTAAATCGGGCGCGACCACGTAAAGATTGCCGCCGCCGAAGTCGTAATCTTCACCCGGATTGCCGGGATATTTGCCCATCAAACCCCACATATAGACGGTGTACGGCTCCCAGAATCCGCCCACGCCATCTTTTTCGCTGTCGAAATCGAACAAAGGATTGTCCAGGTCTTCCCCGACGACAGCTTTACCGGTATCCCAGAAAAAGGCCGGGGCGCAGGTCGCCGCATACGTCCCGTATTCGATATTTTTCTCGATCCACATATCATTTTCGTAGAAGCTGATCGGCGGGCCATTTTCGATATTGTTGATGAGAATGCGAAACACATTTTTCGATAGATCGCAGTCCGCCATTTCCGCCGTTTCGTCAATCACCAGTGGCGCATAGCTGCTGTCTGAAACCTGCCCAATGACCGAGACGCTGTAATTGTGATCGGCTTCGGCGTCGAGTTCGGCGCTGACGATGGCCGCATCCATGCCTTCGCCTGCGGGTGAGATCGCAATCGCCAGCGTCCCCGGCTCAAATTCAAGGAAGTCGCTGAGAACAGCGGGCGCGACATCTTCCAGCACGGCCTCGCCGTTGACGAAAACATCCACATTCGGCGCTCCCGCGACAAAATGACCGAATCGCACCTGCGCCATATCGTCATGTGCCAGGGCAGGGACGGTGAAGGCTAAAATCAACATCAGACCGGCGAACAGAATAAAACGTTTCCCAGACATCTTGATAACTCCTTTTGCTTGGCTGCATGGGAAACATTTACGTTTTTTGACAGCGTTTTGGATTTTAGGGGCGAATGAGGCACACAGAAAAGCCAGGGTTATAATAAAAATCAGAAAACATGAAAGGCGAACTATGGCAATCCGTTCGGTAAAAAATCAGTATCCTGGCGTAAATGCACATATGCACAGCTTTTGGCAGGGGATGGGCAAGTGGAACTGGTTTCACAATGTTTATATCGGTCAACTGCTTTTGAGCCTGCGCGCAATATTGATCCCAATGGGGTATATGGCGCAAATTGAGGATTCGCTGCAAATTCGCCGCCGGGATGACAAATTGATTCGCCCCCAAGCCGACATTCTGATCCGAGATCGCGAACCGGAGCGTCGATCCCAAAAGATTGACTCTCATAGCAGTGTTCAGACCCTGGCGCTGGACGAATTGGAGGAGGAAGAAGAAGATCGCGAACATCCTTATTCGGCCATTGCTATTTATCCACGCTCAGGCGAAACGCTGCCGGACAAAGCGATTACGTGGATAGAACTGCTGTCACCGACGAACAAAATCGGCACTGACCGCCGTGAATATCGCAGCAAGCGCACCGATTTGCTGCAAGCCGGTTTGGTGTTTGTCGAAATTGATTATCTTCACGAGACGCCATCAACTTTTAGGAAGCTGCCGGATTATACGATTGGCGACGCTGATTCACACCCCTATCAGATTATCGTGATCGACCCACGTCCTGAATATCATGAGGGCAGCGCCACAATTTATAAATTTGATGTCGATCAGGAAATCCCAACCGTCACCATTCCTCTGAGCGGGGATGACCGAGTTCAATTTGCATTCAATGCCGATTATCAGCGTACATTCCAGGCAGCCATGTATGGCGAAGAAGTCGATTATCGTGAACTGCCGATGAATTTTGAGCGCTACAGCCGAGATGACCAAACGCGGATCGCGGCACGCATGTTAGCAATATGGGAAGCGTCACAGGCAGGCATCAACTTAGAAACAGGGACTTTCCCCGTGAAAGCAGTCAGGCTTGAGGACGCTTTAGAACAGATTCGGGCGGGATATTGAAAATATCGTCGTGAATCAGCACACCGAACCCATCGAATTTGCTTCGGCGGGAAAACCTCGGAACTCGCTGCGAAAATTGATAAAGGTCGGAAATTGATAGAGCTTCTGAGCAGGACATGCTCCCTGACCATTGATCAGCATCCCCTGGCTGGCATACCACGCGGAATAGCCGAAGTGCTGACCATCCATTCGCAAAAAAAATGTGTCGTCGGGCGCTCCGAACGCCAGCAGCATCTCCCCTAACGAGAGGTTGGCGTAAATCATAATGTGCAGGACATCCCGATCTTCAACCATGACGCTGCCGATGAACTTTTCATCAATCCAGTCAGGAATCGTCTCACTCCAACGCCAGTTCATGATTGTGCGCGGCAGGACAGCGTTATACATGACGGCATAGCGCACCTGTGCCGGAAAATCGGCCTCACTGCTGGCTGACCACTCATGCGAACTGAGGCGGTAGACAGCGGCATCCAGCGACGTGACGCCCGGACGGATGCCCATAAAACAGGGCATCGCGCAGTCTGCATGAACCAGCGCGGGCAAAACACGATCCTGATAGGGCTGGGCGCGGATGACAAAAATTGGAAACGCAAAAATAACGATCAGAGGCAGCGCCGATTTCAACCAAAATCTAATCACGTCGCCAGACCATCGAAAAGCTGACCGGAATCCCCAGATACACCTGCCACTTGGGTTTCTTCTGCAACCAGGCGTCGTCGATCAGCCCTTCGTCCATTTCCAGCAGCGACAGCCCCGCCGCACGAGCCGCTTTCACGTGGTCGCTCAGCAGATGAACATAACTGCGAATCGTGACCGTCTCGCCCGATTCGCGGTCAAAATGCGTCGGAATCCCTGCCATCAAAAATTGCGGATGAAAGCCGATGATGACAAACGTGCCACCTTTTTTCAGGAGGCGGGCGGCTTCCTGGTAGAGCGGCTTGATGTCCGGCATGTGTTCGTCAGCCAGCGATTGGGTGCAAATGTCATAACTTTCGGCGGGAAGTCCTGTGTTGGAAACATCAGCAACATGCAGCGCCCGATAAATATTTTTGCTTCGCGCGACGTTCAGCATTTCCGGTGTCAGATCCAAGCCGTCGATGGGCGCGGCGGAGCGTGTTTTTAGCCATGTGCCGATACGACCCGTCCCGCAGGCCAGATCAAGAATCGTCTGCGCCCCCGACCAATCGACGGTCTGCAATTTTTCGAACAGGCGCAAGTCCATCTCGTCCTGCACAATTGCTTCGTAATTGCGCACCCATTCGCCATAGCCTTCGCGCACATCGACGATGGGGTATTTGCGTTTGTCGTAGCGGGAGTGATCCATAAAATTTACCCTATCGCGTTTCCGGCTATGCCTTTATCCCCATATCGGCTGCCAGCATTAAACATTGGCGGCTGCCAGCATTAAACATTGGCGGCTGCCAGCATTAAACATTGGCGACTGCCAGCATGATAACATTGGCAACTGCCAGCATTATAACATTAGCGACTGCCAGCTTAAAAGTAACGTGGAAGGGGGAAAAATTTCAATGTAACCTTACCCGCATACAGAATTCCTGGCACTGTCCTCCGAAATTTGCGGATCATTCGAAACGAAAACAACCTGCACCGGATAGTCAAAAGCCCGTACCACTGGACAAGCGCCTTGCGTAATAACGACGATTCCTTGTTCGGCATACCAGACCGTATATTGAAAACGCAGGCCGTCTTTGCTGGCGGAGAAATAGACCTTTGTGGGGCTGCCAAACGCCAGAAACACCTCCCCCATTGTGAAGCGTGTCGCGATGCCCATGTCTAAAACGCGCGCGTCCTGTATGGTCATGCCGCCGCGATAATCGCCAATAATCCAATCCGGCAGGCGGTCACTCCAGCGCCAGTAGATGACGGTTTTACGCAGGACGGCATCAAAAAATGGGGCGTCGCGCAGTTCCTTCGGGAAATCAGCCTGACCATTGGCGACCCAGGCGTGTACATCCAGAATTTCTGCCGACTCGCGCATCGACGTGACGCCAGGGCGGATGCCCATAAAGCAGGGGGTGGGGCAGTCGGCCTGAATGAGCGCGGGGATCACAGGGTCGATGTATGGCTGGGCGCGAATCACAATGATGGGCAAGGTGAACATCAGCGTGAGGAGGAGGGCGGTTTTGAGGAAGTGGAAAGTCATCGTTCATTTTTTAACGCAAAGACATGAAGAACACAAAGAGATGTGCAGCGCGATAGAGGTTGGATAATTTTTTAGGGCGCACCAGCGATGCGCCCCACAAATGCTATGTTTTAGAAAAATTACTTCTTCACCGTATCTCTTTTTTCCCATCCGGCCTTGAATAGATTAAAGTGAATCTGCTGGCGTGGGTGTTCACGGATCAGGTCTTCGTTGACCGTTACGCCCAAGCCGGGGCCGTTGGGCAGTGCAAAGTAGCCATCGATGACTTCGGGGCAGCCGGGGGCGACTTCTTTCACAAAGGAGTCAGCAAAATCGTTGAAATGCTCCTGAATCTTGAAATTGGGCATCCCGGCGACAAGGTGCAGTGCGGCAGCGGTTGAAACGGGGCCACCAACATTATGCGGCGCGACCAGCATATAATAGGCTTCCGCCCAGGCCGCTAATTTTTTCAGATTCAAAATGCCGCCGAAATGCGTCACGTCCGGCTGGATGATGTCGGCGGCTTCCAGTTCAAATAATTCGCGATAATCATAGGTGGTGTGCAGCCGTTCGCCCGTCGCAACCGGAATAGCAAGCGGCGCGATGGCATCAGCGGCTTTTTTCAGCGCGGCGAGGTTCTCTGGCGGCACAGGTTCTTCGACCCAGCTTGGCTTGAACGGCGCGAGTTCACGGGCGAACTCGACGGCGGTCACGGGGTTAAAGCGTCCGTGCATCTCGATCAGAATTTCCGCATCCGGGCCAACCGCATCGCGCACGGCCTCGACCAGCGAAATGACTTTCAATTTTTCGGCGCGCTCCATCTCATAAAAGCCTGCGCCGAAGGGGTCAAATTTGAGGGCGCGATAGCCTTTTGCGACAACTTTTAAGGCAGCGGCGTGAAATTCTTCCGGCGTGCGCTCGACGGTGTACCAGCCGTTGGCATAGGCTTTAATTTTATCGCGCACCGCACCGCCAAGCAGTCGATAAACAGGCTGGTTGAGCGCCTTGCCCATAATATCCCAGCAGGCGATCTCGATCAGGGCGATTCCGGTCATCGTGACTTCGCCTGCGCGGGCATAATCCTCGCGCTGCATCCGCATGACCAGTTTTTCGATGTCAAACGGGTCTGCGCCGATCACGTAATTCGGCACGGCCTCGCTCAGATAACCCAGCACGGCGTCAGTGCGATTGACGGGGCGCGCTTCGCCATAGCCGATCAATCCTTCATCGGTTTCGACCTTCACAAAAACGAGGTTGCGCCAGACAGTGCCTAGCACCAGTGGGGTGACATTGGTAATTTTCATATTTTGGCTCTCAGCTTTCAGCGGTCAGCGATCAGCCTGTCAGCGTCTCAGCTTGTCAGCGTCTCAGCCAGTCAGCTTGTCGGCGATCAGCGAAAAAAATGTTGTGCAAGATTATAGCGGGTTTTGGGGCAGGGGGCAGGTATCCGGTCAAATCCAGCGGTTCACCCGATACGAGCGTCTGGCATCTTGACTTGACAAGCGCTTGCTCCTACCATAAACTATGTTTAGAGTAACATAGGTTCTCGGTAACTTAATCACCTGAAATTGAGGTGTTATGTCGATTCGATACGCGATTCTGGGCTTTCTGAGTGTCAGACCCCTCAGCGGCTATGACCTGAAGAAAATTTTTGAGGACTCCATCATTTTCCACTGGTCTGGCAACAACAACCAGATTTACCGGACACTGGTGGAACTGCACCACGAAGGCATGGTCACGCAGGAAATCCAGCAGCAGGATGACTACCCGGCGCGAAAAATTTACACGATCACTGAAAAAGGGCTGGCGGAGCTTCGCCAATGGGCGCTCGGTGAGCCGGAACTGCCGCAAATCAAACATGCATTCCTGGTGCAGCTTGCCTGGGCGGATCAACTCGAAAACGACGAATTGGACATTTTGCTGCGGCAGTATGAGGCGGAAGTGCGCGATCAACTGGCGATGGCGCAGGAATTGAAGCGGCGCAAAAATTTTTCCCCCCAGCGGACACCGCGTGAAGCCTATTTATGGGACGCGATCATGGATAACAAAATTTCATTCTATGAAAACGAATTGAATTGGGTTCGCCAGGTGCGCGAAACCCTGGAGTCGATGCAGAATGGAGGGGCAGCATCATGACCAGTATTTATAAAACCCCCGACGGCGAAAAAATTGTGATGGGGATTTACGAAAGTGCGTTGGAGCGCTGGCCTGTACCGTATGAACGGATCAATGTTTCGACGCGGCACGGCGAGACGTTTGTGATCGCCTGCGGCCCAATCTCCGCCTCACCGCTGATTCTGCTGCATGGGGCAGGCACCAATTCGGCGATCTGGGGTGCGAATATTGCCGATTTCAGCCGCGATTTTCGCGTGTATGCCGTCGATTTGCTCGGCGAGGCCGGAAAAAGCGCGCCAAATCGTCCAGCGTGGGATGGGCCAGCCTACGCAGAGTGGCTTGAGGATGTTCTCGACGCGCTGCACATCAACCAGGCGATATTGGTGGGCATCTCCCAGGGCGCATGGACGGCGCTTAAATTTGCAGTATCCAGGCCAGAGCGCGTGGAAAAACTGGTGTTAATGTGTCCCGGCGGCATTATTCCTGACCGCACATCGTTTATTTTTCGCGCGATTGGACTCTCGCTGCTCGGCGAATGGGGTACAAAAAAGCTGGTGCAAATGCTCTATGGCGACCAGCCGATGCCCGACGGCGTTGAGGAAATTATTGTCCAGATGATGCGCAATTTTAAGCCGCGCCTGGGCATACTGCCGATTTTCAGCGACGATGAACTGCGTCGGTTGACCATGCCCACGCTGCTGATCGGCGGGACGGCGGATGTGATGCGCGATATTCCGAAAGCTGCTGCGCGGCTGGAAAAATTTATACCTCAGTTGACGGTGATAATTATTCCGGGCGCGGGGCATGTGCTGATGGATACCACTGACGGCATTCTGGACTTTTTACCAGTGCCGACAGCGAAACAATCCTTCAAAATCTGAGGACAATGGCAGATCGAATGCAGACAGGAAAAGCGATGAAGCCTTACGAAGTGGTGGAAGCATGGCAGGACGCAGTAAACGCAAAGGATGCGCAGCGCCTGGTCGAATTATCCGACGAAAAAATTGAAATTGTCGGGCCGCGCGGGTCAGCCTATGGGCATCGAGTTTTGAAAGAGTGGTTATCACGAGCAGGCTTGACGCTGGAAACGCTGAAAATTTTCGCGCGCGGCGACATGGTGGTCGTGGCGCAGCACGGCGTATGGAACTCCCCGCAGGGCGAGGGGGAGGCAGATATTGCGTCTGTTTTTGAAATTCACGCCGGACGAGTCGCACGATATGCGCGCTACGACAGCCTGGATGATGCAATGCGCGATGCGGGGCTGACAGTGGCGCATGAAATTAAAAACCGCGAAGATTGACTAGCTTAACAGCCAATCCTCGCTGAAAATTTGACTTATCGGACTTCGATATTGACCGTCGGCGCGGGTAGTGTAACCTGCATATTCGTGCCTGTGTCCGTCGCGGTGATGCTGCAAGCAATCGGCGCGGAGCCAGGCCGAACGGCTTGCAGGCGATATTCGACAAATCCACTTTGACCGGGGCGGAGGGTCGTGAGCGTCTGGCGGCTGGACACAAATTCCAGGCTGCGACCCAATTCCACACAGCTTACCTGAACATTCGTAAAGGTTGTCCCCCCGCGATTTCCATAATTTGCCATCACGAAAACAGCCTGTCCCACCGTCGCAACGCGGGTCGCGCTGGAGGCGTTAAAGTACAGCCGCGTCTCCGAAAGCACCTCAACCGTTTGCGGCGGACTGGTAATGCTAATCACTTCGCCTGTGACCGCATCAACCGCGTCGAGTGTGCAGGTTACAGTCGTGATCCCCGGTGACGCAGCCCGATAATACTGCTCGGTATCGAAGCGGCTGTTGGCAGCGATGATCCCTGGCAGACGGCTGATTGACGAAGCGCTCAACGACGTTCCCTGAGCAAGGCAGCGTAAGCGGGTAGAGCGAATGGGATTCTGCCCTAAATTTGAAATCGTGATCGAGAGCTTCGGCGTTCTGCCGATGGTAGCCTGGGACTGGTCAAAAGCGATGCTAACGCTCACATCGGCGGCCTGGGCAAAGGCAGCAGGCGCGATCAATAAAACGATCAGCAGCGCATAAAACAGGGGCATTTTACGATACGAATAGACGCGCACTTGAACCTCCAAACATGAATTTTCATATGATGGTAGGCCGAAAGTGGTGTCTGATCCTGAGAAGAACAGCCTATTTATGAGCAACCTACGTGCGCAAAGCCTTCATGGATCATTGAATAATCAGCAATTTTTAAGGAACGATAAATTTTTTGGTGGTACAATGAAATCGTAATATTTGTAATTTATACGAGAGATACAGACCTATGGGCTATTCCTTAAAGTGGTATATTGAGAATGAAATTGTCTACGCCCGATATTTCGGCGCAACGACAGGCGAGGAAATGCGCAGTTGTTTGATTGAAACCAAAGATTA
>Ga0268299_1004641_pt1 | contig 10409 bp, 9 predicted proteins | sample NOBtaG_FD_193484 | JGI IMG/M metagenome (GOLD analysis project Ga0268299, IMG submission 193484) | Activated sludge microbial communities from bioreactor in Nijmegen, Gelderland, Netherland - NOB reactor | ecosystem: Engineered > Bioreactor > Aerobic > Activated sludge | place: Netherlands... | reverse complement strand
GAACAGTTGAAGACGGAATCATTGCTTGATGATTTGACGGGCTTACTTAACAGGCGCGGCTTCGTGTCACTAGGAGAACATGCGCTTCGTCTGGCTCAAAGAGAAAAGAGAGGATTGACAGTCGTTTTCATAGACCTTGACGATATGAAACAGATCAACGATGTGCACGGACACAAAGAAGGGGACAAAGCACTAAAGGCGATTGCAGAAGTTCTGCGCAAAACCTTTCGAAAGTCAGACATAGTAGCGCGACTTGGAGGTGACGAGTTCGCAGTAATTGCACACGGAAAAAATTCCGAGGATAAGCCACAAATCAAAAACCGGCTTTTCGAGAATCTGCAGAAAGCAAATGAGCAGAGCAATGAATCTTACTCACTCTCCATCAGTGTAGGTTTTGCAAAATACCGCGAACATCAATGCAATTTGGAAGATCTTCTAGAACTTGCGGACAGCGAAATGTACGAGGCAAAGTCCGGCAAGAAAAGAGCACGCAAAAGTTTTTGATTCCCATCGAATGCGCGACAAATGTGGTGCAAGCAGAGCCACTTGGATTACCACTTGGATTCTCAATTGAACCGCCCCTCTACCACCTCGCTAGCTGCGAATCCTTGACAGCATTAGCCGTGCTAGGTGTAACCGCGCGTTTCAAGATTACTGTTTCAACAGTCTTCTAGTAACTAGGGTCATGAGTTTATTAGAGTTCTTCCGTTTCACCCGCTTTTTTCATCGCTTCACAGGTACCTTTGCCCTCAGGCAAAACCCTATAACTTCCCGGCTTAGTTCCCAAAGTTCACATGCCTAGCAGCATGCGGGAGTTACTGTCCGGATTTTCTCTTATCTGAAATTCACTATCTCCCGCACCGCTGCTGCATCTTGACCAAGAGCGGCTGCGGTTCGACATGCAAAAAAATCTGAAGGAGTTGTGAGATGCCTCATAAACACTCTCACGGGTTCGACGCAGCCGCGACCAAGCGCCGCCTCGCGTCGACCTGGTTCAAGACTATCTCTGGCATGACTCTTATCTCCGTGCTTGCAGTCTCCGCCCTGATTTACTTCGGGCTGAGTCTGACATGGGGAGTCGTGCTTCTCGGCGCATGGTCGCTGATACCGGTGTTCAGTTGGTATCACAGCGGCACGCTCGTGCTGAAGCTGATGAAGTGCCGCGCACCAAGCGAGCACAACCCCGAACATCAGCGCCTCGTGCGCCTCGTTGACGAGCTGTATCCGGTGACCGGTCTCAAGGTCAAGCCTCCGGTGTACATCTCGCCGATTCCATTGCCCAACGCGTTTGCCACCGGACGCAATCCTGCCAACAGCTTCATCGCTGCGACCGAAGGCTTGCTGCACCTGGATTTGACGGACGCCGAACTAAAGGCTGTGCTCGCCCACGAACTCGCGCACGTGAAGTGCCGCGACGTCTCGATCGGGTCTTTCATGGCCGTGATGGGCTCCCTGTTCGCGATTGTCCTGTCGGCTGGATTCCCCGGACTTTTCCGCGGCGTTTTCTCCGGCGGTGAAGCGCCCTTGCTCGACAAGCTGTCGGACAAGGTCAACAAGGACAAGAAGCGGTTCTTCACGCCCGATGGCGGCGTTACCGGCTTCATCATGATGCTGGCGATTTTCTATCTCGTCAGCATGCTCACCAAGTTCCTGGCGCTGTTCGTCAGCCGGTGCCGTGAAAGCGCCGCCGACGTTCTGGCCGCTCAGTGGACCGGCGACCCCTGCGCGCTCTCCACGGCGCTGCAGAAGATCCGCAATTTCATGTTGCGCCAGCGTCGTGACATTCGCCTGATCACGCTGACTCGCGGCATGAAGCCTCTCTTCATCGTCAACGCATTTGACGAAGACGACGAGAGCGGAACGGATAAGAGCCTGGGCGCACGCTTTGGCCGTTGGTGGCGCAGTCTGGGTGAACACCACCCGCCCGTCGAGAAGCGCATGCAGGAGCTGGACGCAATGTCCGGAGGCCAGTGCCGGCGCGTTCGCGATCGCTAAGAACAACAAGCTTTCCTGAGACGGATGGCTAAGCTTATTCGCCTCAGCTCGAAGGGTTCTGCTTTCGGTGCGTATCAAGACAGATACGCCCTGACTGCGGAACCCTTCATTTTTTCAAGCATTACTACGATACTCTCTAGTATTAATTTGGTGCAAAATTCATGACCCGTACCTTCGGGTCTCGAAAGATTTGGAAACTCAAGCACATTCCAGGTGCCGGCTAATTCCAGGCACCGGCTAATTCCAGGTACCGGCTTGTTTGGCGGCCACCCAGTGAATACGAGCAGCGGCATCATCGGTCAATGTCGCTATCAATCCCGACTGCGCAGCATTGAATATGGTGATCACCAGTGCAATTGCAATCACGGAGTAAGCCATGAGAGTGCCGTACTCAACCGTTCCATCACCGGCAGTGGTGCTGACAAATTTCCTAAGTTGGTTGTCTGCAGACTTCATGTTCATCGCTCCTTCGGCGGGAACTCTCATTGATAAGGCGCGTCTTGCCCCAAGAAGTTCCTTGAGAACAAGGTATCACGCGTTTCAAAAACATCAAATAGAAAACGCTCATACAGTATCGGTTTGCAAAGTTCAAGAGTTGTGGCTGATCGTACACAGTAGTCAAGAAAGAACCCGTGATTTATTTTGGGGCACCCCTTGAAATCCCGCGTGGTTTCAGCGTTTCACTCACCCATTCATGTTGACGAGCGACAAAATTATTTCAAGAAAGTGGTGTCAAATATGGACTATTCTCTGCTAAAATTAAGCAACTCAAATCTACAAATCAAAAAGAATTTCGGTCGAAGAAATTCCGCCAGTCCCAACTTCAAGAAAGGCGAGCGAGCAATGGAAAGCGTAGCCATTCAGAGCCCCACAACCTTGTCTTTCACGATTGCTTGCGACGAAAGATGCGCAATGGTGCACAAATTCAGTTCGCTGGTGAAGTGGTGGGACCGCCAAAACGTTTTTACTTTCGTAGACAGAGACTCGAGAAATCCAACCGCACAGCGGCTTGTAAGAGACCTTGACGGTTCTCCGTGGAGTCTTTTGCTCATCGATGAAGATGGCGAGAGATGGTCAGGTCCTGAAGCAATTCCGATGATTTTGAAGCATTTGCCTTTCGGCAAACTGGCAGCAGTTCTCTATATTCTGCCGGGCACGATGTGGATAACCAGGCAGTTCTATCTGTTTGCTTCTCGCAATCGCCGCTTGCTCACACAACAAAACGCTTGAGTCAGCGCGCAATTCTCTAAGCAGTATCCATCGAAAACAGCGACAGTATTTCCGCGTCTTGCAATCCCATTTCACGCGCAGCGGTGAAAACACACCAGAGCGGCTGCGTCAGTTCGCCGGCTTCGAGATGGCCAGGAAGGGTCGGCGGATTGGATGCATCGAAAACCTCAATGCGACCGGGAAAGTAAGAAGTAAATTTCTCCAGCTCTCTTCCGGGCGGGTCTTGCGCAATCACCAGGCGCTTGCGGGTATCCATATTGGCAAGTAATTCTCCTATTGCCTCTATGGCATCACCGCCGGCAGCACCGGCTTTGAGGTCTCGATAACCTTCGTCCGTAATGATAAGTATGTTTGGACTAAGAGCCGAGGTCAGCAGCGACAGCTCATCGATGGAGCGCGGAGTCAATTCGAACAAACAGTAGCGGGTCGTCTCATCCAGAGTAAGCAAACCGGTCAACGCCTCTCCAGCGGGCAGCACCGCAGTTGGTGGCACAAAATGGAGTTGGTCGTCGAAACTCGAGCTCATCACTCTCGCCATCAATTGTGTAACCAGCCCAAATGGCCGCGTCTTCGATCCTGTAATGGCAACTACTGTCGGATTCAGCCTGCGGCGCCAGTTTCGCGCCAGGCTCTTCAATGCAGCCAGGGTATCATCCACAGCGATGAGCGGAAAAGAGGAGCTGGCAATCGGATAACTGCCTCGCTCGCTGACTATGCAGCCCATCGCACCGGATGAGAAAGCATCACCGAGAAAATCGTGACCGTCAAAGCGATCTCCACGCAAAGCCACAAACCATGCGCCTTCTCTAATTTCACGCGTGTCTATGCACAGCTCGGCCGCCTCCGATTCATCCGGCATCATCCCCTGAGCAAGCCGTCCGGTGGTAATTTCAAGAATTTCTTCGGCAGTAAAAGTAGCGACCATGGTCCATCATGTCGAGTTTTACGTAAGCATACTAAGTTAGAGCACTCGATGCATGGCACCGTCGCGACAATTCGGGAGCATCGATTTAGACCCGGTAATCGACCTCGGGTGCCCCAAAAAATTTGACAATATTCTCAATAAGCTTTTATGGTTCGCAACTAGCCGTCAAAGACGATATAAAAGGATGATTTCCATAATTGCAAAGACCCAACAGAAAGGAACGGCAAGGCTGAATGCCACTTCAAGCCCCCAATCGATGGGGTCGCCGTCGCACATCATGCAGATATAGATGATGGCGCTGGTAAACGGCGTCACGAACCAGCCCATAATGCCGGTCATCAAAGCGACTAAGAGTAATACCGTCCAGACGTCCATACTTGCTTGTTTCAGCCAAACCAACCGGTCCAAAATCTGGACCCTCAGGCTCGATATTCGCACCTGCTGGGCGTTTTTACCAGGGTACAAATACGTACGACGGGGGTTTTTCCAGGCAGAAAATTGCGGAATGATTCGCAAATAGTTGTAAAGGTGACATAGTTAGCGCAGCCATTGTTGAGACTAAATCGCAATAAGGTGAGATCAGCGGATCGCCCCAACCAGCCCGAAAAACGGCCCCAGATATACCCTTAGACCCAGGAATATCTTTAGATTTCGAGGTTGATACTGAGATCATGAGCTTTTTAAACTAAATGAGTAATTTCAGTACTTCAATTCGTCTCGGAGACATCTTCTCTCCTTTCAGGAAACCCAGCGCCTCGTCAAAATTTCTGCTGCTTGATACTTCTCTTTTGCGAGAAAGTAAAAACACGGAAACTCCTGGTGGTGGTAATTTGTCTTGAAAGCAGATGACGATGCCGGACCTCGCACCGCTGACTCAGTTAGCGACAGGCGTTGCGAAGGTCTTCTCCTGAATGCGGCAATACAGTCGCAAAGGAGGCACTACATGGGGAAACCCACCAAAATCTATGTCTGCACCGAGGGTAAGAAATGCCCCAAGCGCGGCAGCAAGAAGGTGTTCGCTCAGCTCAAAGCTGAAGTCGATCAACAGGCTTCTTCGCTGGAAGTGAAAGGCTGTGGCTGCCTCGGTACATGCAAGAAGGGTCCGAGTCTCATCGTGACACCGGACAAAGTTCGCTATGGTCGCGTCAAACCCGAAGACAGTGCCGAAATCGTCAAAGCGCACAGCGCCGGCGAAGGTCCTGTCGAAAGACTGGTGATTACGAAGAAAAAGAAGAAGTGAGCACAACGCGCTTCTCCGCTTCGTGAGCCCGTTTTAGCGCGTAATGCGCTGAGCGACATCTCTATCGCATCTTGAATCCAACTCTATGCTCGCGCAGAAAGACCGTACAGCATGCGGTTCTGCGCGCATGTCCACTACGCCAATGACCGCTTCGGGAAACATCTGTGCCCAAGCGGAAGTAAGTCATGACAAGGAGAACAATCATGAAACGATGGCAAAACCGTCGCTTCTGCGAATTGGTGGCTCATGTCACCGAAACGCGCGACACTCTTGCAAAGGAGACCGACCTGTCTCCGCGCAACGAAGTCGTCAACACGAAGCTGCACAACCTCGTTCACTATGTCACTCTGCCGCACAGCCCTGCGGCCGCAAAGCGCGCACTGCAGACCCTGTCCCAGACGGGTGTCACGGCCGCTCTGCGAGATCTCTGTCAGCGCGCGGAATTCCAACTCGAGCTGTACTACAGCCATCCCGACCGGGTTCTGGACTTTCCGTACATCGATCATTACCTGGAGCTGGCGCTCAAGGAAAGCGAACTCGCCAACCTCAACTCCAACAGCCGCGTCGTCTTCGTCGGTGGTGGTCCGCTTCCCTGGACGCCGCTGGTGCTGACGATCGTGCAGGCCGCCAAGGCTCAAGGCATGCTCGGTGAGTTGACTCGCTGCCTGTCCGAAGGTGATTATCACACCGACGACCTGCTCAAGAAGGTCATCCAGCGAGAGTTCTGGCGCGATTGGCCGAGTTCCTTCCAGGTGATGTCTGTCGAGAAGGAGTCGCAAGCCGCCGAAAACTCAGTGAAGGCTCTCACCAAACTGGGCTTCCAGGACCATGTCCAGGTTGCTCATGTTGACGGCGCCGAGCTGGTCGTTCCGCCCGGATTCGACACCTTCTTCATCGCCAGCATGGTGACGGAGAAGCAGCGCGTCATGCTCAACATCATGTCGCAGGTCGAGCCCGGCAAGGAAGTGACCTTCCTTGTGCGCAGCGTTGATCCCGTCAACATGCGCGCTCTGCTCTACGAACCGGCTGACGAACTGCTCGAAGACATGGAAGCGTGCATCCCCGGTCTCACCTGGGTTGACACCTTCCTGCCCGAGAACGGCTCGTGCCTGATCAACTCCGTGCACGTCTACAAGTACCGCCGCCCGCTCGATTCCGAGGGCGAAGCTGTTGCTTAAGTAACGCGAGCGGAGAGTTGCAGCGCTGCGACAAGCGATGCAACGAAGGATGACCGAGGAGATTGGCGATGAAAAACTCGCCAATCTTCATCGGTTCATTCCTTTTGGTCGCCACTCTACTACTTCATTTAGCACTCGCATCGATGGAACGATGGAACTGTCCTCAAGCCAGAGCAAGCGCGACCATGCCAGTGATTCGCAGATCAATCACCACTCTCCCGCATCTGCGCCAACCGCGCTAGTGCGAAATCCTTGGCATCCGCCGGTTTTCTTGACAATCACTCTTCAGTAATGCAAGAAATTTTCTCTCCGCTTTTTTGTCTTTCTTTTGTCCGATTGCGCACCATATACAGTGCCTAGCACTTCGATCGGCAAAGACCCCCACCGGGGGTTGCGCTCATGCGGCTCTGCGAGCTGGCTAAGCGAAGTTAAGACGAAATTCCTCAAAACGCACTTATGCTTCAGCTATCGCAAAACGGTCACAGTTTCATGGTTTCCCGCCAAAGTTCAGGCTTGCGCCCTCTTCACAACAAGTGCTGCCAAGTAGCGTAAAGGCAGCCAAATCTGACAGTTTTTAACTCCTACTTTCATTTCCAGCAGTCATTTAGCTAAAGCACTCAAGAGTCTTTATTCGAACCCATTACAGGTCAAACAACACGCGCGCGTAGCTCGTGAGTTTGGAGTGCTTTGTTTTGACTGCAATGAATCCCTGTCGCGCAACGTTTCACACCTTGCGTGCACAGCCAACAACTGAGGAGCGAATAATGGACCACTCGCATCATCACATGCCGGACGCTACCGCTTTCGTCGCACCCGAATGGCTGATCGCATCCATCGGCATTCTCTTTCTGGGATTTGCCGGTTTCTATCTGTGGCGCCTCTTCCGTCCCACCATGGTCAAGAACGCCATCGGCTTCTTCGACTGGGAGGGCGAAGCAGGTCACTTCATCTGCATGCTTGCAATGGCGAGCCATCTTGCCGCCTGGCTGATTCCGATTCCCGGTGTCGCCTGGTCGTGGATTCTCGGTTTCGGCACGCTGTATTACGCCGCTCGGGCTATGACCTGGGGCAAACGACTCTCGTATAACAAGCAGTGGTGGGACTGGACGCACTCGGCGATGTTCCTGGGCATGTTCACCATGTTCCAGCCGCTGCCGCTCACCCCGCTTCTGCTGACCGTTTTCAACGGAGCGATGCTGCTCTTTTGGGTCTGGTTCTCCGGCTATTACATCAAGGACTCCGTCCTCGACGCGCGCGCCGGCAAGAGCCTCTCATTCACCTCAGACCTCGCGCATCTTTCGATGGGCGTGGCGATGCTGCTGATGGCCCTTTTCCCGGCGCTTCTCATGCCCGGTCACGGTCATCATCATGGGGCTGCGGGCACTCCGCACACACAGCACTGCGCACCGATGGGGCATCCGATGCCGCATCACGAATCGCACGGCGAAGCACCGGCGTTGCATTGCGATCACTGATTGAAAGCGAGACGGAACGGCTCAGCGCCTCCGTCTTGCTTAGCTGAAACTCGGAAACTGGCTTGTCAGCACAAACAAGCCAGTTTCCTTTTTTACGCCGTATCTACTACCGCTTATCGCAGCAACACCAAACCTACTGTTTCAAAATCAAAGCCGACGGAATTGATTTGGCATTGTCCTTCATCCAGTTGAAACTCGAATCTATTACCTGAACGAGAAAGGCGCCCGGCATCTGCAGCTCCATCGCCAGCCTATTCTGCAATTCGAAATTGGCGGAATCAAGCGAAAAACCCATATTGGTTTTCGGGACAATTGCAAGCACGTACAGCTTTTGGTCTGGCAAATACTCAAGAACTTTGCGGTAGAGATAAACCTCTTTGATTGACTTGTATTGCTTTAGCTGCTCGACAAGTATGTCCACTGTCGTTTGCGAAAGTTCATGGGCGGCAATCAAATCACGCTGTTCGAGCCCACCGCGTTCGGCACTTGCCAGAAGCAAGATCTGCTCATACTCTTGCCAGGTTTTCTCTATCGCTTTCAGAGCATCCTTCATGCCTTGCTTCTCGTAAAATTCTTTGAGAGAAGCGCATGCATAGAGACCAAATTGCGTCTTTTCCCCGGTGAGCGCGTTGAGAATTGCGTACGCTCTCTCGTCTTTGTTCTCGAGATAATGAGCGCCAATAGCGAATCGCGCTTCGCCGTTTTGCGGATCTACAGTCAGCACTTTTTCGTAATACGGCACTGCGGCCGGCATCCCCTCTCTTCCTGAAGTGAGCGACGCCATTGTCAGCATTTCCTGCAGCGTCAATTCTTCTTCAGGCTTGCTCTTCAGCTCCAGTAATTGCCTTTCTGCATCAAGCATCTGCAGGTGAACGTTTTTCCACGAGCCCCTCGACAGATTCGCCCAGGCATCGCTGAAGTGCTGAATTAGAGACGGCAACTTCTTGCCGAAATAAAGTTCCGCAGCCGACTGCCCTTTTTCAATTTGCAAAGGCACGGATTTGTAGAGTTCCGGTGCAGCCATTCGAGCTTCCGGGAAATTGACGATGCGAAGGCGCTCCGAAAGCGACGGATGCGTATCCTCATTGTCGGTCGCTCTGCGCAGTGAAGCGGCCAGCGCATCCAAAGCCTTCTCCTCATCCTCAGGCGCCAGAGCCAGTTTTTCGCCGATTTCGAAATAGACCAAATCAGGCGGTGCCTCAATGTCTTTCACTCGCTCGGTTATATTCGTCCAGACATTTCCCAGATGATTGCCTTTGATTTCGGTGAGGACCAGGGCTTCGCCGCTCGTTTCGTTCGAACTGATTTCGGCCGCCTGAATGTCAGCCTGTTTCTCGTGCTCGCGAGCGATTACCAGTGAGGAGGCGCTGAACCGCGGGTAGTACCAGTCGTAAAATCTCACCAGCATCAGCATGGCAAGTTGCGAGTGCTGATGCATGGCCGTGAGAATCTGAACAAGCCTTACGCGCTGGTTGTAAATGAAAGCATTGCTCTTTCCGTGATTGCCGGAGATATGACCGAACTCGTGCGCCAGAACGGCCTTGAAATGCGCGGGCGGAAGTGACTGCATGAGCGGCAGCCCCAGCACCACATAGTTGGCATACCAGCCGAAGAAGCCGAGCCTGGGGCGCTGCAACACCATCGCGTTGTACTGATCGTCCGCCATCACATAATCGACCTTTACATTGAGACGCTGGCAAAGCTCGTCGACCAGCTCAAATAAAGCGGGATAATCAGCGCGTTCCAGCTTCACTCCGACCGGCTCATCGATAGAAACCCAGAGCGCGCGGATGTACGCAAAAAGAGCGATAACCAGACCGAGAATGAATTGAATTTCGAGACCGTACGCGTGTTTCGTTTTCAACATCAGCCAGACTGTTCCAAGAATGAGCAGGAAAAGCACGATCGGCACGAAGAGAATGTACATATAGCCGAGCACGGCAAAAGCCAGCACCCCGCGACGATACCCAGAATAGTCGCGCCTGGCGTGCTCTTCAGCCTTCCTGATCCGACGAGACACCTCATCTTCCGGCATCAATTGCGCCGTAACGCTCTGCGGCGTTTCCATCGCCGGCATTCTGGTCAAAGACTTCCGCGGGTCTACCTGCTGAGATTGAATCTCATTGCTCATCGCATCGCCCTCTGTGCTGCAAGCCATCCGCCAGAATATCACCTTGAAATTCCCAAAAGCCCGGCCTGCGAATGAACTCCTTGCCAACACGCCTGCGCCTTCGTACTTCCACCAGTGACTGTCGCAGGCGCGCGCAATAGTATGTTTTGGCCTCCCGGGAGAAAAGACATGTCAGTCCGAATTCGAGCCGCCGCCGCCACCTGCATTATTTCTTTGTGCCTCTTTCAACTGCCCG
>Ga0268299_1004640_pt1 | contig 10410 bp, 8 predicted proteins | sample NOBtaG_FD_193484 | JGI IMG/M metagenome (GOLD analysis project Ga0268299, IMG submission 193484) | Activated sludge microbial communities from bioreactor in Nijmegen, Gelderland, Netherland - NOB reactor | ecosystem: Engineered > Bioreactor > Aerobic > Activated sludge | place: Netherlands... | reverse complement strand
CGGCCGAACGCAGTTCTTCGGAATGTTCGACGTCGACGACGAAGGCTGGATCCACGTGGCGTATTACCAGAACGACGAGGGGAGGCTCGACGAAGGCGTGCTCGACGCCACGGTCGCGAACGTCTACTACACCTACTCGACCGACGGCGGCGTCAGCTGGGAGGCTCCCATCCGCGTCAACGACCCCGCCAACACCAACGAGTACCCGGACCCGCGCCCGGAGGGCTTCAGCACGCTGGCGCTCGGCGAGTACCACGCCCTACGCGCGGCTCGCATCGATGGCGTTCCCACGGCGTACGTCTGCTGGACGTCCTTGTCCGTTCGGGCGTTGCTCCGCCCGACCTTGGCGGTCATGTGCACGACCGTTCACTCGGGGTCGGGCCCAGTTGTTCCTCCGCCACCGGAGTCTCATGCGGGCCACCTCGTGTTTCGCGAGGCCGTGAATCTGAGTCCGCACCTGCGCTACCCGCAATGGCTCGCGCTGAGTCCCGAGCCCGCCCCGCGCCACCTGTACGTTGCCTCCAGGTTCGATCGGAATTTGGTTGCATTGAAGCGGAACGAGTTGGGGCACCTGAGTATCGCCGGCATCGCGGAATACGATGGGGTGGAGACGGACATCGCGGGGTTGAATGGGATCGTCCTCCCGCAGGGGGGACGCCACGTCTATGCAGCGATCGAGTTCGAGGATGCCGTGGCCCTGTTCGACCGCGCCCCGAGCGGCGGCCTGACCTTCCGCGAGCGCCTCTTCCACGTCGAAGGCGCCCCGGCGGAGGGCCGCGGGACCGCGTCGATCGCCGCGGCGATGGATGGAGAGCAGATCTATGTCGGTCGCTGGGAGCAACCGGGCCTCGTCGTGCTCGACCGCGATCCGGCCACGGGAAACCTCGAGGTGCGCCAGACCCTGAGAGAAGAGCTCGCGAGCCTGGGGATCGAGCCCTGGGTGGTCGACATCGAGGTCGACGATTCCAACGCCTACGCCACCGCCTTGGCCTCGAACGCCCTCCTGGTCTTCGCGCGACACGATCATGGCCTCGAGCTCCTCGAGATCCACCGCCGTGGCGGACCCGGCGGCAACCCGTTCCTCGACGGCCCCTTCCGCGTCGCACTCAGTCCCGACGGCGCATACGTCTACGTCGCCGTGCGCGGGGGCGACGCCATCTCGATCTTCGAACGCAAGACGAGCGGGGATGGACGGCTGAAGTTCGTCGAGGTGCTGCAGGATGGTGTCGGCGGCATCACCGACATGGACGGACTCACCGACATCACCATCGCCCCCTTCGGCCGGGGGCTCTTCGCGACTGCCTCATTCGGCTCGGCGCTGACGGCGCTCACGCGCGACGCCGTCACCGGCGCGGCGGGGTTCTCCAGTGTGCATAGAAACGGGTGGGACGGTGTCTCGGGTATGGGCGGAGCTTCGGGGGTCGTCACCACACCCGACGGCGCCAACGTCTACGTAGCCGGATTCCACGACGACTCCGTCGCGGTCTTTGCCGATACCTCCGCCCATTCCCCCACGCCCCCGCCCACCGCCACACGCACGCGCATCGCCACTCGGACGCCCACGCGCACGCCGACGGTCACCCCGACACCCGTCCTGAGCTTTCCGGGGGATTCCAACTGCGATGCGGTGCTCGACGCCAGCGACGTCGACGCCACCCTGGGCGCGATTTTCGACCGCGGCGCGGGGTGCGTGGCCGACTGCGATCGCGATGGACGCGCCGCCGCGGCCGACGTGCCGTGCGTGCTGAAGCGCATCACCGCCGGCGCGTCACCACCGCCGTGAGGAGCCCGCATGAATACACGTCGTCTCGGAACAGCGTTCACGTTCAGTCTGTTCTTCCTGCTCGCTCACGGCGGCTGCGGAGGATCCTCCGGCAGCGTGAGCTCGGACAATGCCGAACAGGGGTGCGGCCACGTATCGTCCGCCCCCGAGATCGATCGGACCTCGGCGATGGCACTGAGTCGCGACGGCTGCTTCCTCGTCTACGATCTCGCCGGGCAGATCCACCGGCGCGACCGGACGACCGGGGAGGTTAGTCTCGTCAGCGCCACGGCCACGGGCGAGCCGCTGGCGGGAAGTTCTCGCATCGTCGACGTCGATGCCACTGGGCGGCACGTTCTCTTCGTGAGTGACGCCCCCGACGCGGTGTCTTCCGGTGTCGACGGGCGCACCGATCGCCTCTACCTGCGCGATGTCGAGCGGAAGTCGACCGTTCATGTTCTCGGTGTCGGCGACTTGTCGACCGCGGGAGAGATGGCCCTCAGCTCGGATGGGCGCTGGGTTGCCTTCGTCTCGAGTGTTCCGGCGGCGCCGCCGGTGGGCACGACCGTCGAGAGGAACGAGCAGGTGTTTCTGCACCACATCGAGGACGGTCAGACCGTTCTCGTCAGCCGGGCCATCGGCGCCGATCACGGGGGGGACGGGGACTCGCGAGACGTGGACTTCAGTCCAGACGGGATGCACCTCGTCTTCGACAGCGATGCGCCGGACCTGATCGAGGGCATCCGCCCTTCCGGACGAAACGCTTACCGATACGGGATCGAATCGCGTCACCTGGAGATCGTCAGCCTCGGCGTGGACGGCGAGCCTGCGGGGGGATTCGCTCCGCGGGCGAGCGCCGGCGGCCGGTACGTCGCCTTTGTCAGCCGGTCCGTGGAGCGACTGGCGCCGACGGCCGACCAGAACGACGAGGCCGACGTCTTCGTCCGCGACATGCAGAATGGGACCACCACCCTGGCGAGCGTCGACTCCAGCGGCGCGCGTAGCGCGACCGGCGCATCCATGTTCCCCCGAATCAGCGCCGACGGGCGGAAGGTGATCTTCGTGAGCGCGGCGCAGGATCTGATCGAGCCTTCGGCCGACAGCAACGGCGCGTTCGACGTCTACTGGCGCGACCTCGAGCACGCCGAGACGAGGCTGGTCAGCGCCAACGAGGATGGGACGGCCGTCGCGGTGTCGGATCTCGTGGGATCTCCGGCGCAAATCGTTCCTTGCATGTCCCCGAACTGCAGGCTGCCGCCTATCGGCCTCCGCGGCGACCGTGGCGGGGGCGCGATCCAGCAGTCTCCGGCGCCGGGCTGGGTGAGCGCGGACGGACTGCGTGTTGCGTTCTCCACGCCGGCGGGCGGGTTGGTCGAGGGGCACCCCGATCCGACGGGCCACGACCTGTTCCTGCGGGACATGCGCAGCGAAAGGGTCGTAGTCATCACGGCAAGCCGTCCCGCGGACCACGGGCCGCTCTACATCCGTCCGGTGCCGCGCCACTACAGCGATGACGGCAGTGTGATCGTGTTCTGCACCACGCCGGCAGCGGAGAACGGGCCGTCGGGCTGCTCCATCCAACCCGTCCGGCCGCGCGGATGACGGCTATGCTTGCCCGGGCCGGTTCACCCGCGGGCCTACCTGGGTGTCTACGAAATCGGGGCAGGTTCGGTTGCCCGAAGAGACTCCGGTCCCCGAGTGCCGCCTCGGCCGTCGCATCGATTCCGTTTGGCAATGAGGGAAACTCCCTACTTGACCCCCGGCGAGCGACGCAAGTAAAGGCGCTGTCCGTCGCGCTGGCAGACAATGGGGGTTGCTCGTAGATGACCGACTTCGTCCTTGCAACGTCGATCTTCATCACCGAGCAGTACCCGCCCCCCATGCCGGCCAAGGTGATGGCACCGCCGACGGCAGGAGGTTCGGCACCCGGGGGGCGCCCCGGCCAGCGCTCGGATGGCGGCGGGCGACGACCGGTCCCGACGATGAGCCGCGATCGCCGGACTCCCCGGCGTCGAGAGCCGCTGACCAGCAGCCTCGTCGTCCTGCTCGCTTGCTGGAGCTTGGGCTGCACTCCCGGCATCGGCGTCGACGTCTCCACCGCACCCGCCCCGGGTGAGGCGCGCCCGATCTCGCGCCTGGCGGTGGTGCTCGAGGGGTTCGACTCCGTCGATCTCGACCGGTCGGTCGCGGCCGTCTTCGCGGCGCACGGCGCCGAGGCCCGCGTCGTCGCCACCGGGCGCGTCGACGGCAGTGTGCTGCGCCGCGTCGCGACCGATGCAGATCCACCGGAGGCAATCCTGGTGGTGCAGCGCATCGGCGGAGGTTCGCACACGCAGTACGGAACGACCTACTCCTGGACGTACGACGCAGACCTCTACCAGACCCGTTCGAAGAAGACGCTCTGGCGCGGCGGCCTGACGCTGGGCGGCGGCTCGACCGGGCCATCGGCAGCCGCGCGCGACGTCGCCGAGGCCATCGCCGCGTCCTTGGTGGAGCACGGCCTCCTACGCCCAGCCGGCGCGGCGACGGGCGTGGCCGCCACCGGGCGCTGACGTACCCGCACCAGAGGCTCCCAGGAGGATGACGATGCGTCACCCGAGCCGGTTTCTGCTCCCACTGCTGGCACTCGCGCTCGCGGGCTGTCAGCCATTGCTGACCGTCGACCTGAGGTCGGTGGACGCGCCGCTGCTGCTGAACGCACCGCCGCAGTCCTCCGAGTGGGTCAAGGTCGGCACGTTGAGCGCTGAGCAGTCCTTCTCCGCCTCCGCCAGTGGGGGCAGCAGCGGCGGCGTTCCAGGTACCGTGTACACGCCGCCGAGCCGCGACGAGAACCGCAGTGACACCATCCCCGCGGAAACCTCCAAGTGGCTGTCCGAGCCGGATCGGCTGGTCTGCAACGTTCAGTTGGCCGTGGAGGATCACTTGGTGTTCATCGTTACGGGCATCTTCGAGGGCGCCAGCGTGCAACTGACCGGCGACGTGCTCGCGCCGGTAGATGAGGCGACGCCGTGAGAACGACGCCGCTACTCCTGGCCACCCTGCTGGCAGCCCTCGCCGGCTGCACGCGCTTTCACGTCTCGGCGCCGAAGGCGACCGTGCCCGTGAGCCTGTCCGGTCAGGTGTGCGGGGCGCCCGGCCTCTGGTGCGACGGAACCAAGTCGTTGGGGACGTTCACCTTCGTCGAAGAGCACTGGAGTCTACTCTGGGGTCTGGTCCCGTTGTCCAACACGCATCACGACGTCTCGCAGGAACTGAGCCGGCGCGCTGCCGACGCCGGAGCGGATGCGATCGTCGGGGTCAGAGTCGCGGTCCCGCGGCGTGACTGGTGGGCGTTCCTGGCGACGCTACTGCCGATCCTGCCGGTGCGCTCCAGGGTGGAGGTCTCGGGCGATCTGGTCCAGCTCCGCGAGCCGGTGCCGCGCGACGACTTCGCCGTGGCCGTGCAGATCACCTCGGTGAGGCCTTTGGCCGCCGACGGCGAGGCACTTCCCCATGCGACGGAGGCGATGGTGTGGGACGCGGCGCAGCAGACGCTCGCGGCCGAGTTGCAGCGCTCGTTCCAGCAACAGTCGATCGCCCCGCGAGGGGTCACCGCTGCGCCGGTGGATCCAGAGATCGTCGCAGTCGTCGCCGAGCCAGCGATCGGACTGGCCGAGAACCAGGTCGACGTGAGCGTGGAAACGCGCATCTCGCGCGGCGGCGCAACGATGACGTCGCGGACCTATCGAGCCAGCGCCTCGGGCGCAGACGTCGGCCAGGCCAGCGCCAACGCCTTCGCGGAGATCTGGCGCCGCGCGCGCTACGACGTCGTCGCCAGCGTCGCGCGCGCGACCACCCCCACACCGGGGCCAGACAGCGCCGCGACCGCGCCCACCACGCCCCCGCCCTCCGCATCGACGGTCGACCAGGCGGAGCTCGCCGCCAGTCGGGCCTTCTTCGAGGTCGCCCCCCAGCCCCCGGGCGCCATGGTGGGCCGGAAGTTCTACCTCTGCTGCAGCCTGAGCTTCGATGACGACCTCGAGGCCAGCGACGCCAACTACTCGTACCCAGCCGACGATGGCGGCACGGTCCTGCCCGCGGACACCGAGATCACCGTTCTGGAAGCGAGCGAAGACGAGGTCGTCTTCACTACCGGCGCCGGCGACCCGTACACCCTGACGTTCGAGCACGGTCACGGCCACGTTCCCGCCGAGCGCTATTTCGGCTGGGTCTTCAGGACGGCAGAGGGACGGGCTCCGCTCGACCGCCTGCCTGCGACGAGCGATCAAGCGCTGCAGGCGCGATCCATCGACGTCGGAATGACGCGCGTGGAAGCGGCCGTACTCCGTGGTCTACCGCCGCTCCACCGCACGGCCGACCCGCAAAGCGACGAGTGGTTGTTCTACGAGGACGGCGACTGGGGCGTCTACGTGACGTTCGAGGACAGCCGCATCACCAAGTTGGTCCGCGGTCCGACGCCCTGAGGCTGGCCGGGCGCGCGACCGACATACGAACTCCAGCGAGCGAGGTACAACCATGAGACGACGGCAAATCGTGCTGACCGCGGTCTTCGGAGCCGCACTCCTTCTGCAATGCTCGCGCGCCACCGCCCAGGACGGGCAGGCCGGCGAAAGCCTGCCCGCCATCGACTGGCAGCGTGGCCCCGCCAAGGCGACGCTCGGATCGCAGGCGGAGATCCAGGTCCCAGAGGGTTTCGTCTTCACCGACGCAGAGGGAACGCGCACGCTGATGGAGCACATGGGGAACCCGGTCAACGGCACCGAGCTCGGACTCCTCTCGCCCGCGGATTCGAACTGGTTCGTGGTCTTCGAGTTCTCCGACGTCGGCTACGTGCGCGACGACGAGAAGGACGAGCTCGATGCCGAGGTCATCCTCGACAACATCCGGCAGGGCACGGAACAGGCGAATCGCGAGCGCGCGTCGCGCGGCATCGCGCCACTGATCATTCAAGGATGGCGGGTGAAGCCGAACTACAACGACACGACGCACAACCTCGAGTGGGCGATCGATGCGACCTCCGACGGCGGCTCGGTGGTGAACTACAACGTCCGCATGCTCGGCCGCGGCGGCGTCATGGAGGCGACGCTGGTGGGCTCGCCGCAGGAGATCGCAGCCGGACTGCCGGTCTTTCGCAATCTGCTCACCGGTTACACCTTCGTGCCGGGCAAGCGGTATGCCGACTGGCGTTCCGGCGACAAGATCGCGTCCTACGGCCTGACCGCTCTGATCGCCGGGGGCGCCGGAGCGGCTTTGGTGAAATCGGGGTTGCTAGGGAAGATCTGGAAGCCGCTGGTCGCCGGTGCTGCCATCCTTCTCGGGGTGCTCTCCCGTCTCTTCAAGGCAATCTTTCGGCGCGAACGATCGCTTCCCGACATCTCCGGCACGGGGCCGAGCTGAAGCAGACTGGGCGGCGACAGGACACCGAACACCTGCGAATGAGCGACGAGGCCAGCCTCTACCTCGTGCTCTGCCTTCTCTACGCCTACGAGTCTGGGGCATGGGTCGGGAACGGCTCGATCGCCTTCGTTTCGCGGTGGGGGCGCTGGCACCGGCGAACACCCTCTCTGGTTGGCAACGAACGCTGGGGATGGATCGGGCGCGAACTCCTGCCGCCGCTGGGCACACTCTTGGTCTGTCACCCGTGGCCGCTCTCCATTTCGCCCAGCGGTGTCGTGTCCTTCGTCGCGCTCACCGGCGACACCCGCAGCCGGATCCCACAGCCCTGCCACTTCGCCCTGCTCGACCGGGTGGGTCGCCTCACGCGCGAGGGCTCCCTGCTCGCCGGCGCGAGCGGCCCTCTTCTCCTTGCCGCATCCGAGGGTCAGGCAGAGGCGGCTCGCGAGCTCCTGACGTCGGTGACAGCCGCCCCAACCCGAGCGCGCGAGGCTCTGGTCGCGGATCACCTCCGCGCGATGTTCGACTTCGAAGCGGCCGCGATGCGCTTTCGCGATTGGAAGCGGGTCGCGCGCCCCCTGCGTTGGCTGACCGTCACCGCGTGGATCGAACTCTTCGTGGTCGTGCCGACCGCTGTCTGGTGCTTTGGCAGCGAGCGGGTCACCGCACCCGCGATCGCCCTCTGGGCCGTGACCGTGGTGGCGGTCGCCCTGGCGTTCGCACGCGCACACCGGCATCTGTGGCCAGAGCGCAAGCGCGAGCGACGCGAGGCGCTCCTCGGCATGGTCCTGCTGCCACCGCGCGCCGTGCGCGCCGGCGATCCGCTCGCGCTCGAGCTGCTCGCCGACTTCCATCCCGCAGTGCTCGCATGCCTGCTGCTACCCGCGGGCGAGAGTGCCGACGCCGTCGCCGCCACCGTGCGCGACGCCCGATGGCCTTCGCTGCCGCTCCATCCGGACGGACCGGCCGAGGCCGCGGCGGTGGCGGACTGGTATCGTCTTCGCCTCACCGCCGCGATCACGGACTTCACGGAGCGCAGGGGCTTCCGGGTCGACCAGATCGCACGGCAGCGCACTGCGGACCCGCAAGCGCGCTTCGTCTGTCCCCGCTGCGGCACTGGCTTCGTCCGCTGCGATACGCGCTGCGATCGCTGCGGGCATACGCCCGTGCAACCCGAGGATCGATGCTCGGCCGGCGCAGAGCGCCCCCGAGGTCGTTGAAGGAGTCTTCCATGTTGCCCATTCGGAAGGTGGTCCTCTACCGGCGCAACCGTGATCATCTTGGTTGTTCTCTGCTCTGTCCAGGAGGTGGGATGAGTATGCAGCCGAAGTTCGACGATGAAGGCCATATGCTTCCGCCGTGGCTGGTTGACGATCACCCCGCAGACTCATTCTTTTGGCGCCAGTTCGGCGCGCAGTACGGGTGGAACTTCCAAGACTGGTTTGCCGTGCAGGCCCGCGAGGTACGCGATGGATTCCTGCTGAAGTACCCACCACGTGCAGGTTGGGATGAGCTCGACGCTTTCATCCGTCACCGCGAATCGGCCGAGAGGTAGTCCCGACCTTGCAAGCTCACCATGGTCAAACCCGGCGCGAGGCCGAACGTCGAGCTAAACACGACCCGCGAAAAGGCGACGCGCGCGTGTCAGCTTCGCGCGTTCGGCGTGGGAGAGTCGTGCATAGAGCGCACTGCCTGTCGGAGGGGGAAATGACTGTACTGTACGTCGCACTTGTGGTGCTCGGAGTGGTACTCGTCATTGGTGGTACGACAGCATGCACACGGAGGGGGACAGGGACGCCGCGCGCGTCCGCTCCGGGGGACAGATCCGAAAGCTGGGTCATTTCCAAGCCATCTGAAGGCAAGGTCGAAATCATCCCCAGCCGTTTGTATGGTATGGTTTCTTCCGGAGACCTGGAAACGACCGTGGATGGTACCCTGAGCTGTTGGCACTACATCAGTGACGGATTGCGATCTGTAGGACAGAAGGAGATCTGGGTTACCATCAAGCGTGCGCCAAGCGAAGCAGAGCCGCCCCCCGATCCATTCCTGCTATACCGCCGGATGTTCCAGGAAGCCGAGAAGGGTTCGCATGTCGATCTCGGCTACGTCACCCTCTTTGGTGAAGATCACCCTGGATTCTTCGATCGCCCGGAACTCCGCGGCGTGATCTTCGTTCCGCTGGAGCCGTCCGCGCAAGGCGCGCTCCCGTTTCCGACGATCGGGGCGGTCTTTGTCACTGCGTCTGAGGCAAAGGCTGCGCTGGACTTCGGCGTCCTTCGCATCATGGGGACGTTGGGAAACCAGCATCGGTTCTTTCCGACCGCGTTTTGGAATGACCGCGCGCGCCCCGAGCTGCCCATCACAACGTCGGATCCGCCGAACAGCATGCTCGCCGAAGTGCCTCACGCCGGATACCCTCAACTGCTGATTGAGATGCGTTCCGAACGTCCCGAGGCTCAGCAGGCATCCTACCAACGAGTCGAGGGCGATCAGGTGGTCCGCTTCGTCAACGCAACAGTGGTGGTGAAGGTGCCGTCCGCCCTGAGCACTAGGATTGGCAACGATCTCTCGCAACTCGACTCGACGACGCCATTCGCACTGATCGGTGATCCAGACCCGACCGCGGTGGCGAGCTTCGCCTGGATGCCCGATCCCCCGCGGAGTGGAATCATCGGCTTCAGAGGCCACGACGCCCGGCGAATCAGCGCTGTGTTTGCCGCATTTGTGATGAACGAATCAGGGCCGACCGCGGTCAGGCAGATCGAAGACGGTTTCGCAATCCTGCTTGCACCCAAGGATTGGGAACAGGTGCGGGGTGCGCTCGTGAACGGGAGTTCGGTGACGGTTCCGGCCACCGATGAGCACTCATTCGCTCAGTCGGTACAGATCGTCTGGGAATAGCACTCGATGAGTACGAGCTTGCGTGACATCTTGGGACGGCAAGGCGAGTCGCGCACCGGTGCCAATGGCGGCTGCCCGCACGCATCACCGTCCGTCGCGGCGGCATCGAGCGCGAGGTGGAGACCGCCGCCCGGGGGGGCCCGCCGGGGTAGACCCGCCCATTGACATGCCGGCAGGATCAGCGCTAACAGCCGCCACCGAGGTGAACCACGATGGTGTCGACCCGCCGTTTGACGAGGCACCCGCTCCGCGGCACCCGAGTGAGGTCGAATGGTCTCAACCTGTGTCATGCGCTCTTGCTCGCCGGTGCGCTGGTCGCGTGCCGCTCGGCGGGGAGCACCGACGAAGCCAAG
>Ga0268299_1004639_pt1 | contig 10415 bp, 8 predicted proteins | sample NOBtaG_FD_193484 | JGI IMG/M metagenome (GOLD analysis project Ga0268299, IMG submission 193484) | Activated sludge microbial communities from bioreactor in Nijmegen, Gelderland, Netherland - NOB reactor | ecosystem: Engineered > Bioreactor > Aerobic > Activated sludge | place: Netherlands... | reverse complement strand
ACGGTCATCGCTCATCAAGGCTGAATGCACAGTATCGAGTGATTTACAAAGTTGAAGAACAGCGCGTTTTGGTCGTGATCATGGACGTGACAGCACACGATTATCGGAGGCAATGATGAAAACCAAGGACGTTCGCCCGGCAAAAGCGCGAGTGGTGGTCTCGGTAGGAGAATCCGTTCGGATCGTTCGTGAACTCCAGGGTCTCACGCAAAGCGAGTTGGCTCGAAGGACCAAGATTTCACAGTCCACCATCTCGGCCATTGAAAACGACACCATCAATCTTGGCGTCGAACGGGCAAAAACTCTGGCGCGGGTCCTTCAGTGCCATCCAGCCGTCCTGGTCTTTCCCGGCTGGGAGGTGACCAAGCAGTCCGCAGCCTAAAACTACAGCTTGCTATAAGAATCACCCGAGTCCCCTGATACACCACGACGCGCTTTCTTGACGCCATCTCACACAGGGCAAGATCAGGTCCCAACTATTTCCTTTTTAGCCCTTGCTCCACACTAAACGCTCAGCCCCTCGCGTCACCGTCGACGGCATAGACGACAGGCTCGGCCTGCCTCACATCATGGGAGGCTCGGTCACGTCCCCTGTTCCCAACTCTTAAAGTCCTTCAGCTCTTGAGCAATGCTGTTCAGCACCCAGGCAATCACCGCCGCATCATCCGCATAGCCGACCACAGGAATGAAGTCCGGAATCACATCAAGCGGGCTGATGAGGTACAGAATCGCCGCCACGATGGTTACAAGCTTGTGGACCGAGAGGCCTGTATAGGCCCCGCTCACGGACGCTTTCAGCAGCCGCACCAATAGTTGAAGGTCCTTCAGCAGCTTTCCACCGCGACCCTGCGCAATTGAGACTGCCGCGGCCAACAGGTAACGAAGCCGCTCCTTGTCTCTGAGATACTCCGCCGCCGTCTGTGTGAACCCTCGAAACATGGTCAACGCCTTCAGGAGCATCGCTGGAGTCATTCGCTTCATTATGTCCTCCCTGAGGAGTGATCATTGCACCAGTACGCAATCACGATTGAGGATAACAGGCAGTCCGCGAAGGATCAATTTGAACGGGTGGCGAAACACTTGAACGAACCATCGGCGGCATGGTGAGGATGGAAAGTTAGCGGCAAGCGATGCGTGAGACGGCGTGAGTGACGGTGAACAAGCTGAAGGTACCAAGGTGTGGGGCTCACAGGAAGGATGGACTCCCGCCAGGTCAGCATGTTTGATTGCAGACCTGACCCTTATTTATGGGATCGGACGACCTAGAGTTTTAGAAGGTCACCGATTATCACTTTTTCCCTAGCCGATCGACTAATTGTTTCCACGAGAGATTCGGCCCATTCTTGCTTTTCATTCTATCCAACCACCGAACCCCACCCTTACTGATCTCTAGTCGCCCAAGCTTGGACCCATTTTCATGAACATGGATAACGATCCCCGCATTTTGCAATTCAATCTTCTTCGAGCTTTCCATCTTAGTGGTATAGCTCATTCCTCATCCTCTACTTTGTGAATGTTTCTCCACAATATCGCGAACTTTGACCGGCTCTACCGCGACATCCCAACACCAAGATCCAAACCCACCCTTCTCATTCACAGCTTTAACCCATTCATCGAGAGCTGCACGTTTGGCACGATCCTGCTCTGAGTCCTCGCCCTTAATTTCTAGGACCAAGGTTTTCTTGTTACTCAACTGGATGAGGAAGTCGGGAACGAAACGCCGCCGGCCACCATTCCAGAGGTAGTACACCTGGAAGCCGAGGTGATCGTTCTTGGCGTAGGCGATCACGTGTTTGCTCTTCTCGAAAACATTCGCCGCATATTGCTCCCATGCGCTATCGGCGATCATGTGGCTGATTTGAGAACGCACTGTGCGATGACAAACCTTTGTCGTGTACCACGTGCGCATGTACCGCGTTGATCCTAGAGGAGCCTCTTCATCGAAGACAGGCTCAATGCGTTCCATGTTTTGTTCTCGGACGAAGCGAAGCAAATGTTGGACGATCGAATCGATGTTGAGCGCGAGCAAAATACGTTTGCGGAGCGGTTCTTGGTGGAAAAGGGAAGGAATATGAAGCCGGTCAGACTCGAAAAATTGCTCGACGAGCCGGATCAGTTGAAAAACAAGATATTCTCTGGTTCCTCGGAAATGAGTCCCTAGTTCTTCGAACGCCTTACGAGCGGCCTTAAAGGTGAGCCGCTGAAGTCGGAACTCTTCGGGCAGCTTTTCCAAATCGATCACATGTACTTGGCTAAGATTAGTGGCTCCCCCGACCGCTGGAGCAATCTCCGCAGTGATGATCGTTTGGGCTGGGTCTAAAGTAAGTGGATCAACGGAATTCCAATTCACAGTCAACAGCGGTCGGACGACGGTGTCTACTCGCAAGATGTTCGGCCAACGTATTTCGAGGTCATTACGTTCGGGGAGGGATTCAATCTGGGTGCTGGGTTTTGGTGGAGGCGGCGCTTCTCCCCCTTCTCCGGCATCCTGGAAGATCGAAAGAGGAACGCCGAATACATTCACGTATTCTGGCAAAAACAGACCCTCAGCATCGGTTTCATAGGACACGCGCCGAAGCCCCCGGCCAATCACCTGCTCGCAGAGCAGTTGGCTGGTGAAGGCGCGAAGCCCCATGATATGTGTCACATTCTTGGCATCCCATCCTTCCGAGAGCATGGCCACCGACACGACATTTTGAAGATCCTGCCCGGCGCTTCCGCGCTTTCCGACGTTGTCTACAATCTCGCGCAGCAGTTCCTCTTTCTTCATATCTTGGAGCCGCTCTTTACGAGTCTCCGGAATATTGGCGGCTGCGACAATGGCCTGTAGCCGTGCTTCATAGGCTTTATCGCTTCCTGCTGCCTCACCGATCTCTGCCTTTTCAAGCACTTTGGAATCGACGCGGAGTGTCCGCTCTGGCGCGTGAAGCTCAGGCCAGTGCGCATCGCCATGATTGAAATAGTGCTCGATCCGTGCGGCGGTTTCCGTGCGATTGCAAACGGTGAGCATCACCGGAGGAGATTCATGGCCAGCATTCTTCCATTGGAGTAGCGTCTCTCGCCAGTCTGCTCCCAACAGTGTATAGGCGTCTTTAATAAGCTTGGGCAGTGCTTCAAACGGCACTGCTTTGCGGTTGAGATCTTCTTCGACTGATGGATCGCGATAGATGTGGTACAGCTTAGAGCGCAAGGTGGCTGCATCAGGCATGGCATCGTCTCGGATAACGACTCGCGGCGTCTTTACGAGACCCGATTCGATAGCATCATTGAGGCCGAAATCCGATACGATCCAATCAAACAATCCTTCTTCCGTGCTGACTTTTCCGGTCGGTGCAAATGGAGTTGCCGATAAGTCGAAACAGCGCTGGATGCGGTGTGTCTTGTGAATACGATCGAGTCCTTCAATCCAACGCGTTGCTTCATCAAGATCGATGCCCAATAACTCAGCTTCTTTCTTACTGATCTTGAGTTCCGCTGGCTTGCGATAGGCATGATGGGCTTCGTCGTTAATGACAACTAGGTCACGATAAGGGGCGAGCTTGCCAAGGACCCGTCGGGAGAAGGCCTCGGTGCTTTCAGGCCCTTTCTTCACGACGGAACGGTCCGGCTCCTTCAGGGGCATGAGCGTGTGCCAATTCTCAATCAACAATTCAACCTGATTGAGCTTCTCCCGTAGCGCATCGGATGGGCACAGACCGAACGTATCGTAATAGTTTGACGGATCTCCGGGGTAAAGTACGCGAAGCCGCTCTTTCACGGTTAACCCTGGGGCGACAATGAAGATGGCACGAGTAAAGTCTTTGTTGCGCTTTGGGTACGTCAACGCATTCAAAGTTTGCCAGGTGATAATCATGGCCATGAGAGTGGTTTTGCCCGTTCCGGTGGCCATTTTGTTGCACAACCGTTCCCACGGGCCGCCGTCCCCAGGAATTACAATACCCTGACGGTATTCAAGCGCGGCTTCGATCCACCAGATGAGCGTTTCAATTGCTTCAAGCTGGCAGAAATAGAACGGAAGGTGCCTGGCTGACGAATCGTGCCAGTGTTCCAGAAGTCGGCGGGTGATGGGAGTCACACCGGGATAGGCCGCCAGGCGCCAGGCCTCCACGCGAGGGCGAATCTCATTGGCTAAATCAAGCAGCTTAGTCCGGCGAGTGTTGTGTCGGACATCGAATAACTCGTAGCCTGCTGGTCGGCGAGAATCAACAGGCGTGAGAGATCCGTCTCGCGCCTGTTGCCAGTGCTTCTGAGGCGCTTTGTAGGGCGAGTTGATGATGAGCGATTTAGGAGGTGGCATTGAGGGCCTGATCAGTAGAGTGAGATAATTTTTAAGGACTCAATTCCGCGATCATCGATAATCTTCACGGCGACTTTCCGATTGTCCCCTGCTTCAAAAGGGAGAGACACCGTGCCATGAAACTTGGTGAGAAGCGACTCGTTCAGCTCGGCGCGGATATCTTTCTTCAACTTCATCCATCCATCGTCTTTGCCGGCCATCGGAAAGAAGACTTGGTGAGGGAAGAGCGAGCGTTCATCGTAGTCAGTGTCGAGCAGCCAAACAGCGATTTTCCCTTTGCCTCCCGAAATCAGTTCGCCCTTCGTGGTGTCGAAATAGTCAAACCCGTTGACCTCGACCTCATATTTTCCATCTTTTCGTTTGCGTACCTCCACATCTGGTTGCCCCATAAGCCAGAAGCTTTGGTTGCTTGAACGAGCCTTCTTCAGATCTTGGGTCAAGAGATCCGTATTCATTTGAGCCTTCAAGAGTGTCACCCCAGGCCACTTGGTTTCATCGATGTCCTTGGCTGCCTCTGGGTCGAAAGTGAAGGCGCAAAAGATCACATACTTGGGGGCCGGTCGTAGTTTTTCCGCTTCATTGAGAGCCAAAGCTACTTGCCGTTGTTCTAACGAAGCATGCTCAGGACCAAAGCTGACGACGATACGCTCTCCGGTGTCCGCGAAAGTCCCTGACGCATGTAGATATCGGAGTCCGGGAATAGTTTCGAGCTCCCCGATCTTCAACATCTGCCCGCCTTTGCCACGAATGCCGGTCTTTACGAGCTCGTCACGCCATTGGTGTTGACGGGATGATTCTCCCGAGCGTGCAATCGCCACATCCGCTTCAAGAGGCTGTTGGGGCTGTTCTAGCGATAATACAGAGGCGAAGGGGACGGCTTCGACGGTAAACGGGCCGGATATGCGGAGTTTGTGTTTGTCCATCTGAGGTTGGTCAAAGAGCGTTTCTTGCTCCGCATTGGCCGAGACAGAGAAGTCCATCTGCGTTTGCATTGCTTGCCGTGCGGCATGGAATTCATTAAATGCTTGGCGGACAGGATCAGGCCAGCTTTGAGGAAACTCGAATGGAACTTCCCACTCCAGAAGTTCGCCTTTCTTTGTATAATCCAACAACTCTCCTTTTCGCCGTCCTTCTGTAACCCGAAGCTGTTCCGAAAGTGCATGTCTCCTTATGACAGCATTAAGAACACGGAGCGCCGTCTCTATCTCGGGATGCATTCGTGCATAGATGTCATCAATTTCTGGATTATTTACTATAGATTTAAGCTTGATGTGCGGAATCGTCTTGTAAGCAAACCCACCTTTCAGCCCCTCATGCGGATATTGCAAACTATAGTAATCATAGCTCGCAGTCATGAGGCGTTGTTTGGCCAGTGTTACAGCCACCCGTGAGGTATCGCAGGTGATCCAGCGACGGCCCCACTTCTCGGCCACGAATGCTGTAGTGCCAGATCCACAGGTCGGATCAAGCACCAAATCACCAGGGTCTGTGGTCATCAGGATGCAACGCTCGATCGTCTTCTGGCCGGTTTGTACGACGTAAATCTTGTCCTCTGTAAAGCTGCCTGTGGCCGTATCCTCCCAAAGTTTTGTAATTGGTGTGGCAGGATAGTCATCCAAATATCGCATGTAGCGGAGGCTGTTCTCGGCTACATGGAAGCGGCCTGCTTTGCCGAGTCTCATTAAGCCATTGCTAGTAGTTTTCCACGTAGTCTCGTAATCGACGCCTCGATATGCAAACACAAAGCTAGGGTTTCCTTGTGATGAAATGTCAGCAGGTTGGTAGACTCGCGCGGACTCCGGGATTAAAGCACTATCTTTCTTCTCAGACGAATTAATGCCGCGGCACTTACCTGACGGGAGACGCAACCAGGAATAGTTGTCTGCGGTGCCTTCCTCTCTACTTTTTTCCAGAAAGAGCTTTCGGTACTTTACTTTCTCTATGTCCTTTGCGTACCAAAGAAGGTAATCGAATCTATCTCCTAATAAGCGACTGGCCAAACCCGTTGTTTTAACAAAAACGATATCTGCGCAGAAGTTGTTACACCCGAATACATCGTCAAGAATCTCGCGTACCCGATGGATATTTTCATCGGAAATTTGAACAAATACACTCCCAGATGCATGCAATAGCTCTTTTGCTAGTAGCAGTCGATCCCGCAAATATGTGAGGTATGAGTGAATACCGAGTTCCCAGGTATCGCGGAATGCCTTAATCATTTCTGGTTCCTGGGTCAAATCTTCATCTTTCCTGTCTTTCACATCCCTTTTGTTCACGAACGGCTGAAAGTTTGATCCATATCTGATCCCGTAAGGTGGGTCGATATAGATCATTTGGACCTGGCCCGCCATGCTTTCCTTCTGCAGAAGCGAATTCATAACCAACAAAGCATCCCCGGTAATCAAACGGTTTGCCCAACCCCGTTCGTGCCGATAAAAGTCGATTGCGTCTCGTAGCGGAAGGTTTTCAAACGGGGCGGCGAAAAGGTCCGGTTGTAAAAAGTCTGTGGTTCCCTTCCGTTCGTTGGCACGTTTCCCTACGGAAGAAAGAATGCTGGCTGTGTCGATTCTCTCGTGAACGTGGAGTGAGACGGTGTCAACCTCAAAGCTTGTTCGTTCAGCTCTACCAGTCCAATTCAAATAAGGTTGCTGAAGTCGCTTGAGCTCTTCGAGCGCTGTCCGCATTTTGAATTCATCTCGGCTTTTGAGCGCATTATCGATCAGCTTTTCGATCTTTGCCCGGCTGGGATCAAATTGGAGGGCAGGGTCTAGATGCGGATCATACTTCCAGTTTGTCTTTGGCTGAACCGGATCATTCTCCGGTTTCACCATGCCTACTTCTGGATTGTTCTTTCGTTTGTCGCTGTGTCGATAGCTGAGGATATTGGGATCAGATTTCGACTTCCCTCGGGAACCAGAAGGCTTCTTGGTTGGCTTGTTCTTTCGGGCCATTCAAATCCTCACGGCGTCGTTTCGTGCGCGAATATTGAAAGCGGAATGTTTTCTTGGGCCATGATCACTGGCCAATAGAATGCTGTCCCCTTCCAGCCCTGCTCTTCAGTCCCGTTCTGACGAATCATGATGAGCATCGGGATATCTGTTGCCACACGACGCGCAATGGCTCCTTCACGTTGAGCCGTGTCTGGGGCATCCGAGAAGTAAGGGGGGCCTAGGGCGGGCTGAAAGCGACTAAGATTCCGATCTCTCCGAACCAGACACCAAACCTTCCCTCGATGATTGGGATTACTGGCTCGACTACTCATGTATTCGAGCGCCGCACGCGCTGCCTCCCAGTCAAACTCGTACCCCATGTCTATTTCCAGAATGAGTGTCGGTTCGATTCTTCGCAGGAGATCGAGAGCAAACGCGAGGGACACTTCGAATGGATCAGTCGGATCTTGCCCTGCTAGCGCTTGATCCAAAATGGCGTCTAATTGTCGAACCACCGGCTGCACTCGAGTTTTCACATCAGTCTGAAAGCCAATCGGCAAGATACGCTTGAATGGCCGCAGCGTCGTCGTGTTTGAGATCAGAATCTTATTGGGGCTACATGGCACGATTTGTCCGCGCGGGTCTCGCTGAATGAACACGACCGCTCGGTCTGGGTTAGTCTGGATTGTCTCGCGTAGAGCCACATCGCTCTCGTGCATGCGTCGCATGGCGGCGTGAATGGTCGGCTCGGTATAGAACCTCGTGACGGCTAGATCTTCGATTGGTCTAAAGCCAAACATACGAGAGTGCTGAAGCACCGTATCTTGCTGATAGATCTGCGGCCGACGCCCATAGAAGAATCCAATCAAGTTGGCGAGCGTGATACCACGGTCAAGAATTTGGCCACCGATGAAGATATTGAGCGGTGTTCTAAGGCGAAGCTGCCCTTCACGATCTAACAACTCCTCAACCTGTTGCTCGGAGTTGACCTTGGTAATCATCAGCCACCCTTCCCGAAGGGCGACAAAGGCCTGATGAATGGCGGCATCCAGTGGGGGCAGATAGCGATCTAGAGCCCGTACCGAATTGGCTAGATCATCATAAGACTCGGCGAGCAGTTGTCGGAGCAATTCCGGCTGGTCACTGACAGCCTCCATGAGCTTCTGGTTTAAAGCGGTGACGACTCGCTCCTGCCAGGCATGAGCGGCTTTCGCGGACTCCGTGTGAAACAAAAAGCTGAATTTCCGTAGTGGCTGACCTGCTTGCTCGTCTTGCAGACGTCGAAGGCAGCCGCCGACTACAAAATTACAAATCGCTCTCCTCAGGGAACTGATCGCGCCGCTCGTCAGGCAATCCTCGATACGAAATCTTCGGCGGTCTTCCTGACGGAGAATTTCCAGGTCGTCCAACGTGAGGGGGCGAAACACGAAGGAGGCGACGGTGTTGTCTTCTTGACTCCTATCGAAGTAATAGTCACTACCGATGTATTTGTCATTGACAGGCACAAGCTCTGTGAACGCTGGACGAACAGGCCTAAACTCTACCCCGTTCACGACCATGTCCTGTGGCTGGAGGTAGAGAGAATAGGGCGTTGCTGTGACCTGCAAAAAAGCCGAGTTGGCAAGAGTCTGGCGCAGTCCCTCAATTTGTCTGGTGGTCTTGTTTATGACAATCCCTTCTTCCTTTGTGTTCTTGAACCCAATGCTGGCGTAATCAGCTTCGTCGTCGATTATCAGAACACGCTTTCCAATGAGCTGAGGGTATGTTTCCCGAAAGAGTTTGGCGAGCCGGTCCAAATTATCCGTCTGCTTCTTCGCAACGAAGATGAGCTTCTGATTCAATTCCCAAGGAGTAAGCCCAGATGGAATAGTCATGATGTCGTGGATCTGTAGCTTATCGTCCACGGTAAATCGCGCGAAGTCACGGCGCACACGTTCCAAAGTCTGTCGGGCTAGGGCCTTCGTTCCCTTTGTCAGGATCACTGCAATGTCAAAGCCGCTATCAAATGAGAGGGCAATTACTCCGAGGAACGTCTTAGTCTTTCCCGATTGGATTTTCCCAAGCAGCATTCCCGGTTGTGCAGCACTGGTTTCAACTGAGAGGAGGCGTTCAACCGTTTGTTGAATACAAGCTTTGTCAGCTTGGCCATAAATGACTGCGTTATCAGTAAAGGCAGGATAGAAATCGCCAGACAGGTTGAGCGGCATAGTTCCTCTTGACCGAGTCGCCCTGGGAAACTGACTGCAGCGCCGGCAGCATACCCGTTTCCAGATTTTTAATCACTCGCGTTTTTACCGGCAAAAGCAGCTGGTGGATGCCTAGGGGACTGAGGATCGGCGCTCGTATCTCGTGAAGCGTATCTCGAAAGAGCGGTATCTAGTCGTTCGTGAAGCGTCGTTCGTTGAGGAACGGGAGGCCGTGCGACGGTATGGGGCCGACCGTAAAGTTATGCTGCCCGCCCCTTTCTGCTCCGGCCTTCGCCGCTGATCGTTTTGGCAAGATCGGTGGAATTGGCGCCGAGGAGCAAGAGCGAGCTGACCAAGAGGTCCATGGACACGGAGGGGTCGCCGGCTTCCATCTTTGCCACCCTGGATTGGCTGGATTGGAGGCGCTCAGCCAGTTGAACTTGTGACAGACCCTGTTTAGTCCGTCGATCTCGCAGACTCCGACTGAGCGCTAACTTCATGCCGATGAGGGCCGACTCTGCCTCGGACAGGCCCAGGAACTCCTTCACCGACCCAACAGCCCATCCGGCCGCTTCCAGTTTGGCTCGTTTTGTATTCTTCATCTGAAGTCCCCCTACAATCCCATCGCTTGGTCATACTCTCTGAGCCGACGCCGGCAAGTCTCAATGAGAGACTGCGGCGTCTGTTGCGTCTTCTTCTTACACACATCGAGAATAACAACGGCGTCAGCATCTACCCGGTATATGATGCGAAACGTGCTGTCCTCATCAGTGATCCGCAACTCATGGCATCGTACGCCAATGACCGGCATGGGTCGTGAGTGCGGAAGCCCAAGGGACTCTCCCTCCTGCAATAACCTCAGCAGATAGCCCGCTTCTAGTCGCGCGGCTTGGGAAAAAGGCGGAGTCTTGACCTCTCCCCTCAGCCATACGAGTAGTTTGTCCATCCTGCCCATCAGTCATACACTCTGCCGTTCTGGAACCGGATGATATGTCAAATATG
>Ga0268299_1004637_pt1 | contig 10429 bp, 9 predicted proteins | sample NOBtaG_FD_193484 | JGI IMG/M metagenome (GOLD analysis project Ga0268299, IMG submission 193484) | Activated sludge microbial communities from bioreactor in Nijmegen, Gelderland, Netherland - NOB reactor | ecosystem: Engineered > Bioreactor > Aerobic > Activated sludge | place: Netherlands... | reverse complement strand
CGCACGCCACGGCCTCCACGCGCGAGAGCGCGTGCAGGGCGCGCAGGGTGATGTCGGCCAGGTTGCCGATGGGCGTGGCAACCACGTAGAGTGCGCCGGCCTCGAAGCGTTGGTGCCCCGCCGCCGCCGCCGCGGCGCGCAGCAGCAAGGAGGAGTCGACGGTGGTGTTCAAGCGCGATGCCCCTTCTTCGCCACCGGCCGCATCGTCGGCCGGCACCGGCGCACCCGCCCGCAAGGCCCTGGGCGATGCGGCCGAGGCACGCGCCCTGCGCTGGCTGCAGGCGCAGGGCCTCACGCCCGTGGCGCGCAATTATCGGGTGGCGCGCGGGCGTTCCGCGCGCGGCGGCGAGGTCGACCTCATCCTGCGCGAGCGCGACGGCACGCTCGTGTTCGTCGAAGTGCGCGCGCGCACCGACGCTCGCCACGGCGGCGCCGCGGCGAGCGTGGGCGTGACGAAGCAGCGCCGCATCGTCTACGCCGCGCAGCACTTCCTCATGCGCCTCGCGTCGCCGCCGCCCTGCCGCTTCGACGTGCTCGCGATCGACGGCGACGACGTGCAGTGGATCCAGGGTGCCTTCGACGCTGGCTGAGCGCACGGCGCGCATGCCGCGCAGCGCGTGTTTCACCTCGATGGAACCGGCGGCTGAAACCCCTGTCATATGATGCGTGCCCCATGCTCGAGCAGCGCATCCAGCAGCAGTTCTTCGAGAGCGCCGACCTGAAGTACCAGTCGTCCGAGACGCTGGCGCGGCCGGTGGCGGAGGCTGCGCAGGCGCTGCTCGGCGCCATCACGGGTGGGGGCAAGGTGCTCGTGTATGCGGCCGGCATGGGCTCGGCGCTGGCGCTGCATTTCCAGCGCCTGCTGCTGGGGCGCTTCGAGCGCGAGCGCCTGCCGCTGGCCTGCGTGGCCCTGGGTACGCAGGCGGTGGACCAGGTGCGCGCGCTCGGCCTGCCCGGCGACGTGCTGCTGCTCGTGGACAACGGCGAGGGCGAGAGTGCACCGGTCATCGCGGCCGCGCGTGGCAAGGACATGACGCTCGTGCTGCTGGCGGGCCGCGGCGCCCCCGAGTTGCGCGAGCTGCTGGCCGAGAGCGACGTGCTCGTGGCCGTGCCGCACGAGCGCGGCGCGCGCGTGGCCGAGGTGCACATGCTGGTGCTGCACTGCCTGTGTGACGCGATCGATTTCCAGTTGATGGGAGACCTCGAACCATGAACACGACAGGCGCGAACCGCCGCCGCTTTCGAAGCCGTGCCGCGCTGCGGGCCGGCGCGCTCGCCACCGTGCTCGGCGCATCGGTGCTCGCCGGGGGGTGCGCGCCGCTGCTTCTCGGCGGCGCCGTGGTCGGCACCGGCCTCGTCGTCACCGACCGGCGCACCACCGGCATCCAGATCGAGGACAAGGCCATCGAGACCAAGGGCGAGGCTCGCGCGCGTGATCTCGCCACGCTCGGGCGCATCAACGTCTCCAGCTACAACCGCACCGTGCTCATCACGGGCGAGGTGCCCGGTGAGACCGAGCGCGCCGCGGTGGAGAAGGCCGTGGCCGGCGTCGAGAACGTCCGCAACGTGGTCAACGAGCTCGTCGTGGCGCCCAACCTCTCGGTCTCGCAGCGCTCGAGCGACTCGCTGCTGGGCGCCAAGGTCAAGGCCTCGCTGGTGGACGCGAAGGACGTGGCCGCCAACGCCTACCGCGTCATCGCCGAGCGCGGCGTGATCTACCTGCTCGGCCGCGTCACCGAACGCGAAGCGACACGCGCCGTGGACATCTCGCGCAGCGTGCCGGGCGTGGTGAAGGTCGTGCGCGTGCTCGACATCATCACGGAAGAAGAGCTGTCCGCGATGACGGGCGGGAAGAAGTAGGCCCTCCCGAGCCGGCCGCTACTTGAGCCGGCGGATGAGGCTCGAGGTGTCGTGCCGGCGGCTGCCCATCTGCTGCAGCTCGGCATAGAACTGATCGATCAAGGCCGTGGCCGGCAGCTGCGCGCCGTTGCGGCGCGCCTCGTCGAAGACGAGGCCGAGGTCCTTGCGCATCAGGTCGATCGCGAAGCCGAAGTCGAACTTGCCTTCGAGCATCGTCTTACCGCGGTTGTCCATCTGCCAGCTCTGCGCCGCGCCCTTGCCGATGACGTCGAGCACGAGCGGCATGTCGATGCCGGCGCGCTGGCCGAAGGCCAGCGCCTCGGCCAGGCCCTGCACGACACCGGCCACGCACACCTGGTTGACCATCTTCGCCAGCTGACCGGCGCCGCTCGCGCCGATGCGCGTGACGGCGCGCGAGAAGTTCATCGCCATCGGCTTCATGGCCTCGAAGGGCTCGAGGTCGCCGCCGCACATCACCGTGAGCGCGCCGTTCACGGCGCCGGCCTGGCCACCGGAGACGGGCGCGTCGATGAAGTGCAGGCCGCGCTCGCGCGCCGCCGCGTACAGCTCGCGCGCCACGGCTGCCGAGGCGGTGGTGTGGTCGACGACGATGGCGCTTTCGCTCATGCCGGCAAAGGCGCCGTCGGCGCCGAGCACGACGCCGCGCAGGTCGTCGTCGTTGCCGACGCAGGTGAACACCACGTCGGCGCCGGCCGCGGCCTCGCGTGGCGTGGCGGCGCTGCGGCCGCCGTACTCGGCCACCCACGCCGCCGCCTTGGCCGCGGTGCGGTTGTAGACGGTGACGCGGTGGCCGGCGCGCGCCAGGTGCCCGGCCATCGGGTGGCCCATCACGCCCAGGCCGACGAAGGCCAGGCGGCGCGGCAGCACCGTGCCGTAGTCGCGCGTCGCCATCGATGTGCTCCTAGACGACGCGCATGTGCTCGGTGCCCTCGGCGAGGTCGAGCTTGCGCGCGCGCTGGCTCTGCAGCTTGATCTGCAGGCGCAGGTCGTTCACGCTGTCGGCGTTGCGCAGCGCGTCGTCGTAGGTGACGTGGTGGTCTTCGTAGAGCTGGAACAGGCTCTGGTCGAAGGTCTGCATGCCGTGCTCGCGGCTGCGCTTCATCAGCTCCTTGATCTCGGCGATCTCACCCTTGAAGATGAGGTCGCTGACGAGCGGCGTGTTGAGCAGGATCTCGACCGCCGCGATGCGCCCGCGCCCGCTTTCGCGCGGCAGCAGGCGCTGGCTGACGAGGCCCTTCAGGTTGAGCGAGAGGTCCATCAGCAGCTGCTGGCGTCGCTCTTCCGGGAAGAAGTTGATGATGCGGTCGAGCGCCTGGTTGGCGCTGTTGGCGTGCAGCGTGGCCAGGCACAGGTGACCGGTCTCGGCGAAGGCGACTGCGTGCTCCATCGTCTCGCGGTCGCGGATCTCGCCCATCAGGATGACGTCGGGCGCCTGGCGCAGCGTGTTCTTCAGCGCCGCCTCCCAGCTGTCGGTGTCGATGCCGAGTTCGCGCTGCGTGATGATGCAGTTCTTGTGCGGGTGCACGAACTCCACCGGGTCTTCGACGGTGATGATGTGCCCGTAGCTGTTCTCGTTGCGCCAGTCGACCATCGCCGCCAGCGAGGTGCTCTTGCCCGAGCCCGTGGCGCCCACGAAGATGCACAGGCCACGCTTGGTCAGCGCCACGTCCTTCAGCACCGTGGGCAGGCCGAGGCCGTCGATGGTGGGCAGCTCGCGCGGGATGGTGCGGAAGACGAGGCCGATCTGCCCCTGCTGCAGGAAGGCGTTGACACGGAAGCGCCCCACGCCCTGCGGCGAGATGGCGAAGTTGCACTCCTTGGTGCGCTCGAACTCGGCGGCCTGCTTGTCGTTCATCACCGCACGCGCCAGTGCCACGGTGTGCTGGCCGGTGAGCGGCTGCGGGCTCACCTTGGTGATCTTGCCGTCGACCTTGATGGCCGGCGGGAAGTCGGCCGTGAGGAAGAGGTCGGAGCCGTTGCGGCCGACCATCAGCCGCAGCAGGTCGTTGACGAACTTCGATGCCTGGTCGCGTTCCATTCAGGGCTCCTGACGGGTCTGCCGAAGAGCGGGCTCAGCCGGGGAAGTTTTCGGGGATCTTGGCCTTGGCGCGCGCCTCGGCGGGAGAGACGAGGTTGCGGCGCACGAGGTCGGCGAGGTTCTGGTCGAGCGTCTGCATGCCCATGCTCTGGCCGGTCTGGATGGAGCTGTACATCTGCGCGATCTTGTTCTCGCGGATGAGGTTGCGGATGGCACTCGTGCCCAGCATGATCTCGTGCGCGGCGACGCGGCCGGTGCCGTCCTTCAGCTTGCACAGCGTCTGCGAGATGACGGCGACGAGCGACTCCGAGAGCATCGCGCGCACCATCTCCTTCTCGGCCGCCGGGAACACGTCGACGACGCGGTCGATCGTCTTCGCCGCGCTGCTCGTGTGCAGCGTGCCGAACACGAGGTGGCCCGTCTCGGCCGCGGTGAGCGCCAGGCGGATGGTCTCGAGGTCGCGCATCTCGCCCACGAGAATGGCGTCCGGGTCCTCGCGCAGCGCCGAGCGCAGCGCGTTGGAGAAGCTCAGCGTGTGCGGCCCCACCTCGCGCTGGTTGACGAGGCACTTCTTGCTCTCGTGCACGAACTCGATCGGGTCTTCCACCGTGAGCACGTGGCCGTACTCGTTCTCGTTCATGTGGTTCACCATCGCGGCGAGCGTCGTGCTCTTGCCCGAGCCCGTGGGGCCGGTGACGAGCACAAGGCCGCGCGGCTTGAGCGACAGCTCGGTGAAGACCTTCGGGCAGCCCAGTTGCTCGAGCGTGAGGATCTTGCTCGGGATGGTGCGGAACACGGCGCCCGCACCGCGGTTCTGGTTGAACGCGTTGACGCGGAAGCGCGCCAGGCCCTGGATCTCGAAGCTGAAGTCGCACTCGAGCGTGTCCTCGTAGTGCTTGCGCTGCGCATCGTTCATGATGTCGTAGACCATGGCGTGCACCGCCTTGTGGTCCAGCGCTTCGACGTTGATGCGCCGCACGTCGCCGTGCACGCGGATCATCGGCGGCAGCCCCGCCGACAAGTGAAGGTCCGAGGCCTTGTTCTTGACCGAGAAGGCCAGCAGTTGGGTGATGTCCATGCAGGGGGCGCGAGGGCAGGACGCCGACGCGTAAGCTTCGGGGGATTATGGGCAGCATCGGAAGCAACCTGCAAGACGTGAGGCAGCGCATCGCACGCGCCTGCGCCGAGGCGGGCCGCGATGCCAACAGCGTCACGCTGCTGGCGGTGAGCAAGACCTTCCCGGCCGAGGCCGTGCGCGATGCGTTCGCTGCCGGCGCGCGCGCCTTCGGCGAGAACTACGTGCAGGAGGCGCTGGCGAAGATCGAGGTGCTCGCCGACCTGCGCGCGCAGATCCGGTGGCATCTCATCGGGCCCTTGCAGAGCAACAAGACACGTCCGGTGGCCGAGGCCTTCGACTGGGTGCACACGGTCGATCGCCTGAAGATCGCCGAGCGCCTCGCCGCCCAGCGCCCGGCGGGCATGCCGCCGCTGGACGTGTGCCTGCAGGTCAACGTCAGCGGCGAGGCGAGCAAGAGCGGCGTCGCGCCCGAGGCCCTGCCGGCCCTGGCCACCGAGGTGGCGGCGCTGGCCCCCGATCGCCTGCGGCTGCGCGGCCTGATGTCGATCCCGGAGCCGAGCACGCAGCCCGAGGCGCAACGGCGCCAGCACGCCCGCCTGCGCGAGCTCTTCGCTGCGCTGCGGGCCGGCGGGGCCCCTGTCGGGCCGCACTTCGACACGCTCTCGATGGGCATGAGCGCCGACCTCGAGGCCGCGGTGGCCGAGGGCTCGACGATGGTGCGCGTGGGCAGCGCCATCTTCGGCACGCGCGGCTGAGCCCCGGCACGCCGCGCCTGCCGGCCGACGCGGCCAACGCATCCCGGCTCCGGCCGGCTCCGGCCGGCACCCGCAGGCGCGCCCGCCAGCGGTGCAAGTTGGCGCGCGGGGCATGCCAGCGCGGCCTCGCGCACGCTGCCGCGGCGCAGAATTCGGCCGCTCCTCGGCCTCGCCGTGGTGCACCCTGCCTGGCCCGAGGCCGCCCTGAGCCCCATCCTTCCCTCCGGCACGCCTGACGCGGGCACCGCTTCGGTCGCCGCCGAGGCCACTGGCGCGCCAAGCCCCGCGGCGCCGACGCCGGGTCCGACTCGCTGGCATCAGCGCCTGCACGCGGCGCTGATGCCCGACTACAACCGTCGCGCGGCGGCGTGCTGGTGGCTGCTGGTGGGCGCCGGCGCCGTGCTGCTGCTGGGCTGCCTGGCGCACCTCGCGCAGCAACCGCCGCTCGTGTGGCTGCACGTCGCCGTGGGCATGGCACTGGCCATGGGCGCGGGGCTGTTCCCGGTGCGCATCCCGGGCACGCGGCATTCTTTCGTGGCCAGCGATGTCTTCGTCTTCCTGCTGCTGCTGATGCACGGCCCGGCCGCCGCTGCGGTGGCCGTGGCGGGCGAGGCGTTCATGGGCTCCGCACGCACCTCGCGGCGCTGGACGAGCCGCATCGCCAGCCCGGCCATCAGCGCCCTGGCCATCGTCGGCGCCGGCTCGCTGATGCAGGCGCTGCGCGGCCACTTCGGCCTGCACGGCCTGGGCGCCGAGCACACGGTGGCGCTGATGGCGCTGGCCATGGGCACGGCGCTGCTCTACTTCCTCGTCAGCGCCACGCTCTTCGGCGGCGTGCTGCGCCTGAAGCGCGGCGAGCCGTTCTTCCAGGCGAACGACTTCTTCAGCGTCTTCCATTGGGTCGGCATGGCCTACGCCGGCAGCGCGGCGCTCGCCACCCTGCTGCTGCTGGCGCAGCGACTGGCCGGGCCCGGCGTGTGGTGGGTGATGCTGCCGCTGCTGGCCCTGTTGCTCGTGGCACTGCACTTCTACTTCCGGCAGCAGGAGTCGGCGCAGGCGCTGCGCGAGCGCTCGCTCGAGATCGCGGCGCAGGAGGGCGAGGCGCGCCGGCGCGAGGCCGAGATGCAGGCGCGCCACCTGCGCGAGCTGCAGGCGAGCGAACGGCGCTTCCACGGCGCGTTCACGCACGCCTCCATCGGCATGGCGCTGCTGGCGCTCGACGGTCGCGTGCTGCAGGCCAACGAGGCGATGGGCGCGCTGCTCGGCGTGGTGCCGTCGGCGCTGGCCGGCGCACCGCTGCCGCCCTGCGTGCACGCCGACGACCGGCCGGCGCTGCAGGAGCGACTGGAAGAAGCCGCGCGCGGGCAGTTCGAGGGCCACGTGGAGCTGCGCTTCCTGCGCCCCGACGGCAGCGTGCACTGGGCCGCGCTGCACTTCGCCGCCTTCTCGGAGACGACCTCCGGCGAGCCCTGCTTCATCCTGCAGGCGCAGGACATCAGCGGTCGCCGCGCCGCCGAGGAGCAGCTGCAGCACCTCGCCTTCCACGACACGCTCACGGGCCTGGCCAACCGGCGCCGCTTCATGCAGTGCCTCGAAGGTGCGGTGGCGCGCGCGCGTGTCGACCGCTCCCATGCCTACGCGGTAATGTTCATCGACTTCGACCGCTTCAAGCTCGTCAACGACAGCCTCGGCCACAGCGCAGGCGACGCGCTGCTGATGCTGCTGGCGCGGCGGCTGCAGGAACACGTGCGCCCGAGCGATGTCGTGGCACGCCTGGGTGGCGACGAGTTCGCGCTGCTCACCGAGCGCATCGGCCAGGAGCGCGACGCCGTGGCGCTGGCCGCGCGGCTGATGGAGGCGCTGCGGTCGCCCTTCCACGTCGCGGGGCAGGAGCTGCAGGTCAGCGCCAGCATCGGCATCACCTTCGGCAGCCTGGGCTACACGAGCGCCGAGGCCGTGCTGCGCGACGCCGACACCGCCATGTACAAGGCAAAGGCCGACGGCCGCGCGCGCGTGGCGGTGTTCGACGGCAGCCTGCACGCCAAGGTGTCGCGCCGCCTGCGCCTGGAAGGCGAGCTGCGGCGCGCGCTCGAGCAGGGCGGCCTGAGCGTCGCCTACCAGCCGGTGTTCGAGCTGCACGAGGCGCCCGCGACGGGCGATGCCCCCGCGAGCCCCGGCACCGGCTTCGGCCGGCTGCGCGCACTGGAGGCCCTGGTGCGCTGGCGCCACCCCGTCGAGGGCCTGCTCGCGCCGGGTGCGTTCCTGCCCATCGCCGAGGAGTGCGGCCTGATGCGGCAGCTCTCCGACTTCGTGCTGCGCACGGCCTGCCGCCAGGTGCGCAGCTGGCAGCTCTCGCACGCCGCCTGGGCCGACCTGGCCGTGCACGTGAACGTCGCCGCCGACGACCTCGCGCAGGCCGGCTTCGCGGCGCGCGTGCAGGCGGCGCTGCTCGAGTCGGGCCTGCGCGGCGAGCACCTGACGCTCGAGCTGACCGAGGACATCCTGATGTCGCGCATCGACGGCGCGACGTCGACGCTGGCCGACCTGCGCCGCCTGGGCGTGCGTGTCGCCGTCGACGACTTCGGCACCGGCTACTCGTCGCTGAGCCACCTGGCGCGGCTGCCGATCGACACGCTCAAGATCGACCGCAGCTTCGTCGCGCGGCTGGCGCAGGACAACGACCAGGCCGCCGTGGTGCGCGCCATCGTCGACCTCGGGCAGTCGCTGCGCAAGGCCATCGTCGCCGAGGGCATCGAGGACGCGCACCAGGTCGAGCTGCTGCGCACGCTGGGCTGCCGGCTCGGCCAGGGCCACCATCTCGCCGAACCGCTGGACACGGCTGCCACCAGTTCGCTGCTGGCCAGCGAGAGCGAGAGCGCCGCCGTGGAGTCGCGCGCGCCTCGGCTGCACTGAGGCAGGCCGGGCGCGGCGTCGGCCTTCAGTTCAGGTACATGCCGAGATAGCGGCGGCCACGGCTCACGGCCTCGGCGTCCGGGCACACCGCGAACCACTCCACGAGCTGCCGGCGCGCGCGCTCGCGCCAGCCCTCGGGCTCGGTGCTCTTGTCGCGCAGCACCACCTCGAGCAGCTGGTCGAAGGCGGCGTTGAAGTCGCCCTCGAACACCTGCAGCGAGGCGAGCCCGAAACGGGCCTCGAAGTCCTTGGCGTTGGCGGCGATGCGCGCCGCAAACTCGGCCGGGTTGCCGGGCGGGCGGTTCTTCGCCAGCTCGATGCGCTTGACGAGCGCCGGGTGGCGGTCACCGCGGGCATCGGGTTTCACGCGCTCGAGCAGCTGCGAGGCGCCGGCCAGCTCGCCGGCGGCGATGGCGCGCTCGGCCAGGTCCATCAGCGTTGCGGCGTGCGTCGGGTCGACGGCCAGCACCTCGTGCAGCAGGGCCTCGGCCTCGGCGGGGTCGGCCGCCTCGGCGGCGGCCTGGCGTAGCTCGTCCACCGGCGAGCCCGGCGGCGCCAGCTTGGACAGGTGCTTGTCGAGGAATTGCCGGATCTGCCCCTCGGGCAGCGCGCCGACGAACTGGTCCACCGGCCGTCCGCCGATGAACAGCACCACCAGCGGGATGCTGCGGATGCGCAGCGCCGCCGAGATGTTGGGCGCCTCGTCGGTGTTGATCTTCGCCAGCAGCACGCGGCCGCCGAGGCTTTGCACCACCTTCTCGAGCACCGGCCCGAGCGAACGGCAGGGGCCGCACCACGGCGCCCAGCAGTCGAGCAGCACGGGCACGTCCAGCGAGGTCTCGAGGACGCGTGCCTCGAAGTCGGCCTCGGTGACGTCGAACACCAGCTCGGCCGGCTCTGCAGCAGGCGCGGCGCCCGACGGAGCCCCGGGTACGGCCCCCGTCGGCGGAGCGCCGCCCATCTGGTAGCCCATGCCGAAGGAGGCATCGGCGGAGAAAGGATTCGGACTCTTGGAGCTCATGGACGAGGGCCTGCAGCAGTCGGGAAGCGTGGGGCGCGACGCCGGCCCGCGGCGCATCGGGGCGCCGCGGTTCCGTCAGCGGGCCGTGATGGTAGCGGGCCGGGCGCGGGAATGAGGCCACCCCGCACCCCGCGCCTCACGCCATCTTGAACGGCAGCTCGCGCAGGCGCCGGCCGCTCAGGCGCGCGATGGCGTTGGCATACGCCGGCGCCAGCGGCGGCAGCGCCGGCTCGCCCATGCCCTTGGGCGGGTCGGTGCTGGGCACGACGTGCACCTCCACCACGGGGGCGTCGGTGATGCGCGCCGGCGTGAACTGGTGGAAGTTGCCTTCCTGCACCACGCCGTCCTTCAGCGTCACCGCGTGGCCGGGCAGCGTGGTGGCGAGCGCCATCATTGCCGAGCCCTGCACCTGCGCCTCCACCGTGCGCGGGTTGATGCAGAAGTTGCAGTGCACGCCGGCGGTGACGCGCACGAGCCTCGGCTGGGCGTCCTTGCCGCGTCCGGCGATCCGCGCCTCGACGACGTAGGCCACCACCGACTCGAAGCTCTCGTGCACGGCCACGCCGAAGGCGGTGCCGGGGGGCAGCTTCCTGGTGCCATAGCCGCTCTTGTCCACCGCCAGCTGCAGCGCGGCGCGGTGGCGGGCACCGGGATCCTTGCCGTCGCGGGCGGCCATCAGCTTCATGCGGTAGGCCACCGGATCCTGCTTCGTGGCGAGCGCAATCTCGTCGAGCAGCGTCTCA
>Ga0268299_1004636_pt1 | contig 10436 bp, 13 predicted proteins | sample NOBtaG_FD_193484 | JGI IMG/M metagenome (GOLD analysis project Ga0268299, IMG submission 193484) | Activated sludge microbial communities from bioreactor in Nijmegen, Gelderland, Netherland - NOB reactor | ecosystem: Engineered > Bioreactor > Aerobic > Activated sludge | place: Netherlands... | reverse complement strand
ATAATCAACCCTTTTTCTACCACCTCGATCCCGGTCTGCCGGAAGCGCTGCGCACACTCCTGGTTTTGACCGCGCTCCTGACTCTGGGCTATCTGATTTTTGCTTCGGCTCTACAGCCGCAGAAGCCGCGCCACGAATGGACACGCATGAATCTGGTCGTCTATTTTGCGCTGCTCGGTGCTGGCTTTTTGATGGTCGAAATCGCGCTGCTTCAGCGATTTGGCCTGCTGCTCGGCGATCCGGTTCTGTCGCTGGCGGTGACATTGGGAGCGCTGCTGCTCGGCGGTGGCCTGGGAAGTCTGTTCAGCCGTCGCTACCTCAACACACAGTTGCCACGCTTAATCATAGCTGCGGCGTTAGGCGTTGGACTCTGGACGCTGATTTCAATTTTCGCTTATCCAGCACTGATCGCGGCGGCGCTGCCTTCGGCGCTGTTTATTCGAATCGTCGCGACAATTTTGATGCTGCTGCCGCTTGGCTTTTTGATGGGTATTCCATTTCCAGGTGGTTTGCGGCTGGCGGGTGAGGCCGATCCGCGCGGAGTCCCGTTGTTCTGGGGCATGAATGCGGTAGCTTCCACCCTCGGTGCGGCGCTGGCAACGGCTTTAGCGCTGTTGGCAGGCTTTAATGCGGCAGTCATCGTTGGGGCGATCATTTATCTGGTGGTCGCGGCACTCGTCGGCCTGACCTGGAGGCGTGTTGTGCTATCGTGAGACGGCGTGCGGGGATGCTGAATGCCTGGGAAGTTCTGGGTGCATCGGTCATGGACGTGCGGCATGTCGGTGTCATTCTTGTTGGCTGCAATCTGATCTGGTTTTTCTGCTGTCTGCCGATCATCACCGCGCCACCCGCTACTGCTGCGCTCTACGCCATCACGCGCGAAATCAGCTACCGCCGCAGCCTGAGCTGGCGCGATTTTTTCGACTATATGGGACGGTATTTTTTTATCGGCTGGCGATGGGGAATTTTAAACCTGATCGCGGTATTGATTATTTATCTGAACATCTGGTTTTATGACAATCTGGCGGTATCGGTTGCGCCGCTGCTGCGCTCGATATGGATAGTCATTGGCATCATCTGGCTCATTATCCAGCAGTACACCTTTCCGCTGATGCTCGAACAGGAAAAGCCGCGCGTTTTGCTGGCGACCCGCAATGCTGTCGTGTTATGCCTGCGCCATCCGTTGTTCACCTTCACTTATGCGCTGGTGGCTGCCACGTTTATCGTCATGACGATTGTCGTGCCTTATTTCTGGTTCATTTTTACTGTAGCGCTCATCATGTATTTCTACAATCGCGGCGTATGGTATCTGGCGCAGCTTGAAAAAGGCGAGGAGCCGGTTTTGTAGCGCTCAGCGGTCAGTTATATTGAGCCATTATTAACTTTCCTGAGTCTTTGAAATCTTGCATCATTCGGACGATTACACATGGAATTCTGGTAAAATAACGGAAATGGTGTGGAGGTATTCGGATGAGTGCGCTGCCGATTCGAGAAGGAGCAATTACTGAAATCGAAAAATTATCTGATGAACAGGTCGCTAAAGTGTTGGATTTTATCCGATCTGTTCGTCAGGGAAGACCGCCATATAGCGAAGAAAATGATTCGATACTGAATGGGGAAACTGCTGGCGAAAGTGATGATCCTGCGATTGGCTTCTTTTCAGGGCCGTCGGATTTAGCAGAAACCTCGGAAGAAATCTTGTGGAAAGAATTCGGTCTCAAAAAACCACAGGATAATCAAAGCGAATGATTGCTATTGCCGATACCAGTTTTGTTCTGGCTGTAGGCAATAAAAAAGATTCGCGGCATGAAGTATGCACGAGTGTCTTTAAAGCTCATAAAATTATTTATCTGCCACAGTCAACTTTGGCGGAAATTGCCTATATGTTGGGTAGAGCAGGTGGTAGTGGGGCTGTTGCTAACTTTCTTTTCATTCTGCCAATCATGAAATACCAGATGCTACCTCTCACAGCAGAAGATTTTCACCGCACGGCTCAAATTCTGCAAAAGTATATCGATACCTGCATCGACTTTGTGGATGCCAGTGTCGCGGCTGTTGCAGAACGGCTCAATATCACGCGTATTCTGACGCTCGATCAACGCGACTTCAGCTTGATTCGCCCCAATCACTGTGCTTATTTTGAATGGCTGCCCTCTAACTGATAAATACTCTTTAAGGACTCGAAATGGCTTTTGAAACAATTTTTACGATGGACGTATCGAGCATCAAGTACGGCGTCGGCGCGACCCGCGAAATCGGCGGCGATATGGCGGCACTGGGGACAAAGCGTGTCATGGTGCTGATTGACCCGAATCTGCGCGAGAGTGAAGGCGCTTCGATCACGCTCAATGCCCTGCGTGCTGAGGGAATCGACGCCGTTTTATACGATCAAATCCGCGTTGAGCCGAGCGATGCCTCATTCAAACACGCGATTCAATTTGCGACGGATGGAAAATTTGATGGTTATGTCGCGCTGGGCGGCGGTTCGACAATGGACACCGCTAAGGTCGCGAATCTGTATTCCACCTATCCAGCCGATTTTTTCGATTACGTGAATCCGCCGATTGGTCGCGGCATCCCTGTGCCGGGGCGACTTAAGCCGATGATTTGCATCCCGACGACAGCGGGGACGGGCAGCGAAACAACAGGCGTCGCGATTTTCGATTACAAAGAAATCCACGCTAAAACGGGCATTGCCCATCGCGCTTTGCGGCCTTCGCTCGGCATTCTCGACCCCGATAACACGCGCACGATGCCCAAAATGATCGCCGCCAGCACCGGATTGGACGTTCTCAGCCACGCGCTCGAATCGTTCACCGCCATACCCTATGATCAGCGTCCGGCGTCGGAATCGCCAAAAAAACGGCCTGCCTATCAGGGTGCGAATCCGATCAGCGATATTTGGGCGTCCCGCGCGATTCAGATGGTGTCGCAAAATATCGTCCGCGCGACTCACGACCCCGAAGATGACGAAGCGCGGGCGCAAATGCTGCAAGCCTCGGCTTTCGCAGGTGTCGGATTTGGCAACGCGGGCGTTCATCTGCCGCACGGCATGTCGTATCCGGTGTCGAGCATGGTTCGCAGCTATATGCCCGAAGGCGTCATCAACGATCACCCGATTATCCCGCACGGCATGTCCGTAATTTTGAACGCGCCTGCCGTTTTTCGCTTCACAGCATCATCGAATCCTGAACGCCATTTACGAGCGGCGGAATTGATGGGCGTGGACGTGCGCGGCGCTGCGCCGGAGGACGCAGGCGAAATCCTGGCGAACGCGATCATCGATTTGATGAAAAAGACGGGCGTTCCGAACGGCTTGAGCGCGATTGGTTTCACGCCGGACGACGTGGACAAGCTGGTTGAAGGCACAATCCCGCAGCATCGCGTGACCAAACTTTCGCCGCGTCCCGCCAGCGCCGAGGATTTCCGGCAACTATTTCTCGATTCGATGACATTGTGGTGAGAATTTTGAGCTAAGAAGGAGAGTTTTTTTCGTATTCTTCTATAATACGTTGGATTTGTTCAAGGCTAACTGTGTCTTGCTCAGTTTTGGTGTACATGGTGACAAGCACAAGACGATGAGCCATTTTGATGTAATAAATAACCCGATAACCGCCACTTTTGCCTCTGGATAAATCGCTGTTTCGTACTCGCGCTTTATAGATCGTGTATTGAGCGCGTTGTAACTGATCGCCTGGAGTTTCGCCTTTTTCCAATTGATCAGTAAAACTGTCAATGTCCATGCGAATGCTGCGAAATTTTTTGTCGAGGCGTTTGAGATCTTTCTTGAACTGTGACGAAAATTCGATGCGGATAGGAGGCTTATTCGTCATCAATATCGTCCCACAATTCAGAGAGTGGGCGCGTATTTCCGGTCATCGCTTCATGCCATCCCTGCCGGAAGTTGGCAAGAATATCCTCGTCCTCGTCGTCAAATGTCAGATTTTCGCCGTGTGCTTCAGCGTCGGACTCGATCAGTGCGCGCAGATATTCATCGGGGGCTGTGTAGCCGCGCCGACGCGCCATTTCCTCGATTTGATGCTTTTCATCCGGCGTAACGGTGATGCTTAATTTTAATCGATCAACCATAGCTTGTACTTTCAGACTTATATTTTCATTCCATTTGTGTCATTTTATCATTATTTTGCTGTGTTTTTACTCACTCCGCAGCGCCCGCGCCGTCACGAGTTGACTCAATTTCCACGCTGGATAGATGCCTGCCGCCAGCGCTGCCAGAAGCGCAACCGCAAATGCCTGAATAAATTCATTCGGCGTCAGCGCGATTTGCATCGTCCAGCCGAATGAGCGCACGTTGATGGCGTAAATCAGCACCAGTGCCAGCACAAGGCCAATCGGCAGCGCCAGCAAACCCGCTGTCGTCCCCATCAACCCGGTTTGAATCAGCGTGTAATTCCAGAGTTGGCGCGGCGTCATGCCTGTGGCGCGCATCACGCCATATTCGCGGGTATGCTCCAACTGCAAAGCCATCAACGCGCTCAAAATGCCGATGAAAGCCACAACCGTCGCCAGCACTTGCAGCGCAATGGTGATCGTAAACGCGCGCTCAAATACTTCAAACACGCCGGATCGCAGGGAACGGTTGCTCTGCGCCAGCAAATCCGTGCCGACCAGTGTTTTTGTTTCCAGTGTGTCGATGATCGCAGCCGGGTCAACGCCATCGTCTAAAAATAATGCCATCGACGAAATATAGGGGTCGTCATAATATTCGCGATAGACGTTATCTGCCATGAACACGCTGCCTTGATCGGTAGCGTAATCATAAAATACGCCCGCGACGGTAAACGTGTGTTCACCGCGATCTGTGAGCAGTTTAAGCGTATTATTTTCCGGCGTGATGCCCCGGCGGAAAGCGAATGGCTCACTGACCATGATTTCGCCCGCCGTCAACAAAGGCCAGTATTCCTCGTTTGTCACCCAGGCGAATCGGCGCGGACTGGCCGTCACTTCGCCGTCGGCGCTGTTCAGATTGACAGGCGGTAGATCGGGAAAATCCGGCGCAATCACGTTGGCCTCTCGTCCGGTGACGATCCGCGTGATGCCGTCAATTTTTTCAATTTCGTTGACGATGCCTGGGTCTACATCGACTGTCGAGCGATTGGCGGTCAGCAGCGGCGGCGAAATGTAAATGTCCGCGCCGAGCGTGGTGTCCAGCCAATCGGCGACGGTGTTGCGGAAACTGCCGATCATGACGCTGACGCCGACGATTACGCTGATGGCGACGGTCAGCGCGGCGACGGCAATCGAGGTGCGGCTGAGAGAGCGTACTACCGCGCGCGGAGCCATCCGTCCCAGGACGCCGAAAATTTTATGCGTAATCGGCGTCGCGACTCGCATCAACAGCAGCAAAATGACAGGTGTGAACAGCGATCCGCCCATGACGATGCAGAACAGGGCGGTAAATCCCAGGCTGACATCGGTGGATGGAATTTGCAAGAGTAAAAATCCGGCAATGTTCAGGCCGACAGCCGCCAGTGTCATGTAAGGCACGAGCCGACGCGCTTTTTGCTCAACGTCCGAGCGGCGCAAAATGCCGACAGGCGGGGTGCGTGTGGCATCCAGCGATGGGACAAAAGCCGCCGCGACGCTGGCAAAAAGGCCAATCGCCGCACCTTTGATAAGTGTGAATGGCGCGACGGTGATGCTCTGGACGCTGACGTTAAAATACAAATCGCTAATGGTTTGCGACACCAATCCCACTGCCGCGCGACCAAAAATAATGCCGAGTCCCAATCCCATGATCGTGCCGACCAGCCCTAAAATAAACGCCTCGCCGAGAATCAGCGTAAAAATTTGATCGCGCGTCGCGCCCAACGCCCGCATCGTGCCGATCACCGGACGGCGCTGGACAACGCTAAAAGTGACGGTGTTGTAGATCAGAAATACGCCGACCACGAGCGCCAACAAACTCAGCGCTTGCAGATTCAATTCAAAGGCCGCCGTCATCTGTTCGAGTGTGCCATTGGCGTCGCGCGACGATACCAGCGTGACGCCGGAGGGCAGGATCGCCTCGATCTGACTGAGATCGTAATTTTCCGGCAAAATCAGGTCGATTCGGGTGATAACCCCCGGCCTGCCAACGATTTCCTGCGCAGTGGCGATGTCGGTCAGCAGCAAATCGTCCAACGCTTCCTGGCTGACTTTATCCGCCGCGCGTAGCAGGCCGACCACGCGCACGTCAACACGCCGATTCCCAGGACGCAGCGTAATCGTGTCACCGGGTTGGATGCCAAAGCGTGTCGCCAATGTCTGGCTCATGAGGATCGTGCCGGGTTCGGCGATAAAAGCATTGAGGGCATCAAAAGCGGTTTGTGTGCCGCCTTCGACCTCGACGGTGCTGAGATAATTGCGGAAGGGCGGTTCTGCGAAGGTATCGACTCCCAGCAGCCGCAGTGGTTGATCGCCCATATCCGTGCCGCGCACATACTCTGTCACCACAGGCGCGGCTTCTCGCAACCCCAGGTCAACGCGCAGTTTTGTGTAAATGTCGCTGGGCAGGCCACCCGGCCCGCCGATAATCTGGTGGGTGGCTTTGCCCGTTACGCTTTCGGTGCTGAGGTCAAACGCGCGGCTGGACGACCCATTGGCGATGTCGATGGCGATGACCATCGCCACACCTAACGCGACGCCGATCACAAACAACAGACTTTGCAAAAATCGGCGGCTGATCGTGCGTCGGGCAAGCCGAATGATGATAGGGGATACCATTAAACACCTAATATATCAATACAATATGAAGATTTAAAAGTTGCGGGGCAGATCAACTTCGGAGCACATCATTGCATTTTTACCTGATGCACTCCAAAGCTCGAAAACGACGCTTCCTACTCGACCTCGATTTGCAGGATTCGATCCTGCTCTTTGCCATAGCCCAGTCGTTTTAGCGATTCGAGCGCGGCATCGCGTACTTTTTCATTTCCGGTACTGACGAGATTGAGAAGGGGTTGGATGGCGCGCGGGTCGCCGAGTTTGCCCAGGGCCTGCGCTGCATACATCGGGGTTTGCAGGCCAGGAGCGTCGAGCGCCTGGATCAGGGGTTGAACGGCGCGTGGATCACCGATTTTGCCCAGCATCAGGGCAGCGCGTCCACGCACGATTAAATCCTCGTGGTCATTCTTGACAGCCATAATTAGGGCGCGGACGGCTTCCTCACCACCCACCATTCCCAGTTTCATCACAGCCGTGCGGCGTTTCTCCTTGTTGAAGTCACGCAGTTCGCTCAGTAATTGCTTGATGGCTAGAGGATCCGGGTCAGACATAAGGTTTGTACCTTTCGCAGAGTCACGGTTTCCCGTTTAGCGACTATCTAGGGGCTATAGACCCCATAATTGCGGACAATCATAAATCACTCACCTATCAATAAAATTACTTTCATGGTACGAGTGCCTGCTGGTTAAGCGTAATCAATAATTGCCCTTCATGAATACGGCAAACACGGTCAGCCAGCGGCAGAATTTCCGGGTTATGAGTCGCCATAACCAGCGTTTTACCCACATCACGAGTCAGTTCTAAAAGCAGCGCCAGCACATTCTTGCCCGTATCTTCATCCAGATTTCCGGTTGGCTCGTCCGCCAGCACCAGTACAGGCTCTTGCACCAACGCCCGTGCGATGGCAACTCGCTGCTGCTCACCACCACTGAGTTTATCAGGAAAGGTTGCTTCGCGCCCTACGAGTCCCACACGTTCCAAAAGCGCACGTCCTCGTTTTTCGGTCTCGCGCGGATTTGCCCCACGCAGTTCGGACGGCAGCGTGATGTTTTCCAGAACCGTCAGCGTTGGGATCAGATTGAAAAACTGAAACACGATGCCGATATGATCGCGCCGGAACAGCGTTTGCTTTCGTTCATCCATCGCGGTGATGTCGGTATTGCCGATGCAGATTGTACCACCATCAGGCTTATCAATGCCGCTCATCAGATTCAGCAGCGTACTTTTCCCGCTTCCGCTCTTACCTAATATAACGAAAAACTCACCGGATTGGATTTCAAGGGAGATGTGGTCGAGGACGGCGCGCTCACGCCCGCCTTCCTGGTAAATCTTACTGAGGTCGTTGATTTGAACGATGGTTTCGCGGTGATTTCCATTCAGTCGCGTCATCTAGACATTTCAATCTGTTTCGATTGTTCTTGATTTCACGTAATTATAACACACCCACTCTAAAGAAAAATGATAATGTATGGTGAATAATTTCTGAAGGTATCAAGTGAATGTCTGAGCAGGTTGCACAAACGCAATTGACAGAGGTATCGGCACACCACTATAATAATCCTCAATTCACAAATTTTAAAGGCTGTGAAGAGGACGAGTACACGTCAAAACGGCTGTACAGAGAGCGGGAGAAGCTGAAAACCCGCCTGCACGCTGACGTCGAATGGCCCTCGGAGCCGCAGGGCGAACGGGAATACCCAGTAGCCTGAGCCGGAGTCGCCACCGTTATCAAGGCAGAGGACATCGCAACTGCTGTAACTGCTGTGTCTGCATAAGTGAGGCTTATTTAAGCCTAAGCCGGGTGGCACCACGGGCATTTTTTACGCTCGTCCCAGATGATGGGATGGGCGTTTTTTATTTCCAGTTATCGAAGCAGGAGCAATGACCATGACGACTACACCGCCGCCCAAACGTGGGCGTATTCTCACCGGGGATCGTCCCACCGGACGCCTCCATCTGGGGCATTATGTCGGCTCGTTGAGCAACCGTGTTCGGATGCAGGATATTCACGAGTGCTTTTTCATCGTCGCCGATTGGCACACGCTGACGACGCGCAATGCCAAAGATGAAATTGCGCGCATTGGTGACAACGTGCGCCAGACGGTGCTGGATTACCTGGCGGTGGGCATCGATCCCGAAAAAAGCACGATCTTTTTGCAATCGGGCGTGAAAGATACGGCTGAACTCAATCTTCTTTTCGAGATGCTGACGACGGTTTCACGCCTGGAGCGCGTGCCGAGCCTTAAGGATATGGCGCGGGCTGCGGACATGGAAGAAGACGTGATGCCGTTTGGCTTGCTTGGCTACCCGGTGCTGCAAGCGGCGGATATTCTGCTGCCGCGCGCCACTCATGTGCCAGTCGGCAAGGACAACGAGTCGCATGTCGAAGTCACGCGCGAGATTGCCCGTCGCTTTAATTTCCAGTACGGCGAGGTCTTTCCTGTGCCGGAACTGGTCGTCGGCGATGTGCCGTCGCTGATCGGGACGGATGGGCAGGCCAAGATGAGCAAATCGCTGAACAATGCGATTATGCTCTCCGACGATGCCAAGACGGTCAACGAAAAAGTGCGCGGCATGTACACCGACCCCAATCGCGTTCGCGCCGACATTCCGGGGCGCGTGGAAGGCAATCCGGTTTTTATTTACCACGATGCTTTCAACCCGAACGTCGATGAAATCAACGACTTCAAAGAGCGCTATCGCCAAGGCAAAGTGGGCGATGTCGCCGTGAAAACCAGTCTCGCAAAAGCGCTCAACAATTTCCTTGACCCGCTGCGCGAACGCCGCGCCAAATATGAAGCGCAGCCATCGCTGGTCGAGGACATTCTGGTCGCCGGGACAGAACGCGCCCGCGAAGAAGGCCGCAAGACGATGGAACTGGTGCGCGACGCCATGGGAATGTATCAACTGCCGCGCTAGTGTACGATGGTTGACGATCATGAAAAACCCCGGAGCAGGTTCGTCCGGGGCGCTTTATTTTCGTATTAAGTAGTGGGGATCAGTTCTGTCCGAACTTGATCTTGGGGAGGCGAATGACGAAGGTCTTGACCTCTTTGAAGGCAATCTCCGCCAGATGGTCTTTTTCAGCCTCGCGGCGCAGTTCTTCCTGTTTGGCCTCTGCCATCTTCATCGTGATGTAATCGCTGCCGATGTTGTTCATCGTGCTTTCTCCTTTCAACATCGAAATCACACCTTTATTTTAATGGACTTGGGCAGATAATACAATTGAGAGTTTGCTCTTGTGATACATTTTTAACAAATTTCATAAATTTTTAACCCATGAAATGGCGCTGGTGATAGTCTTTAGCAAACTGCCGGGGATAATCTAAGGCGCGTAATGAGGAGCAGATTCAAGTGGATTTACCCAACTGGCTGGATTATCGACAATGGCGAGCGGAACATACGGTGAACGGGACGCTGATGGTTTTACCGGAGGTGTGGAGTCCGCAGCTTGAAAACCGCCGCGCGATTTTTGCTTATCTTCCAGCCTCGCATCATGAAGCGCAGCGGCGCTATCCGGTCATCTACATGCACGATGGTCAAAATTTATTTGACGCCATGACCAGCTTCACAGGCGAGTGGTACGTGGACGAGACGATGCAGATTTTGGAGCAGGAAGGGCTGGAGGCCATCATCGTCGGCATCCCGAATATCGGGGAAGAACGCCTGAACGAATACAGCCCGTTTCGGCAGGGGCGCATGGGCGGCGG
>Ga0268299_1004635_pt1 | contig 10437 bp, 8 predicted proteins | sample NOBtaG_FD_193484 | JGI IMG/M metagenome (GOLD analysis project Ga0268299, IMG submission 193484) | Activated sludge microbial communities from bioreactor in Nijmegen, Gelderland, Netherland - NOB reactor | ecosystem: Engineered > Bioreactor > Aerobic > Activated sludge | place: Netherlands... | reverse complement strand
GGAGGGCGCGTCGAGGCTGTCGGCGTTCTGCGCGTAGCAGCCGTGGTGCATGCCCCGCAGGGCGCTGACGTAGCCGCCGTTGAAGGACAGGGTGCCGTAGACCTCGCTGTCGGTAGATCTCGTGAACCACGACACCGGAGCCGCGGCGTCGTGCGCCAGGCTGTTGATGAGCTTGACCCGGTCGCCGTCGATCCAGACCGGCGATCCCTTCATCTTCGGGATGAGCGGGTTGCCGGCGTCGCACTCCGGGTTGAAGACGCCGTCGATCCAGCAGCAGTTCGGCGCCGGGTTCTCGGGCGTGCACGACGGCGAGATGTATTCCCGCAGCGTGTCGCTCAGGTCGGCCATCTCGAAGCCCCAGATCCAGACGTCGTGCGACCAGCGCGGGAAGGAGAGAGCGTCGTGGCGGTAGTTGAAGGGCGCGACGCAGGCCGGGTCGACCGTCGGGTCGCACGGACCGGTGCCGATGAAGCCGTTGCACTGGTAGTTCGTCCCCGGGGTCGGAGGAACGCAGGGCGGGAACCACGGGTGCGCCGCCTGCCATTCCGGCGGCGGGCAGATTCCCGGGTCGCACTGACTGTACTGGCGATCGAGCAGTACCCGCTCGCCCTGGTAGCTGCGGACGATGATCGGCTGCGCCGGCGTGCCCTTCAGATGGACGGTGAAGGGAGCCAGGTAGACACCGCCGCGCACCCAGACGGTGTCGCCGGGCTGCACCGTCCCGGTCGGCGCGCCGCCGATCAGGGCCGTCTGCAGATCCCAGGGGTTGCCGATGGTGCCGCTGCCCGAGGGCGAGCCGGTGGTGGCGGCGTAGTAGTCGGCGGCGTGCGCAGGCGGCGCGGTGACCGCGGCCGCCAGCAGCAGCACCGCCAGGCTCACGGTCGCCCGCGGTGCGCAGACGATGGTTGCGAAGACCGTCCGTCTCTTCATCGAGACCTCCCTTTCTCCCGAGCTCGCTCCCGCTGCCGTAACCGGCAGCGGTACGGCCGTAACCGACCTCTCCTGCATTCCCACCCCTAGGCGTTCCACGCGCGGTTACGGTTGTTCCACGGACGGTTGGAACACCGGTTGCCGGGATGATTTCGCGCCGAACTCGGAGCCGCGACCGTCAGGGAGCGGTCGGCTCCGTGCTGGCGCGAGGCAAACCGCTCCCTCACGGTCGCGGCTCCGCAGTGGTGCTGCGGGACGGAGGAGAGAAGAATGGCGGCGCCCTGGATCGAACAGGGGACCTAGGGATTATGAGACCCTCGCTCTAGCCAACTGAGCTACGCCGCCGTGCGGGGAAGGCCTTCCTCGATAATGAATGGAGGGAGGCAACGCAAGGCGAGGGTGGATCAAGGAGCGGGAGTCGGGGTCGGAGGGCGCAGCAGGTCGTCGATGCCGACGACGCGCACGTCGGCCGGGCGCTCGGCGAGGCGCTGCCAGACGGTGACGCCGCCCTCCTGCTCCAGTTGCCAGAGGTCGCCGGTGGCGCCGTCGAGCAGCAGGACCTCGGAGCCGCGCAGGGCGAGTTGGAAGCGGTCGAAGCCGACGCCGCCTTTGACGTTGACGTTCTCGTTGTTGCAGGCGGCGAGCAGGAGGGCGGCGAACAGGGCGAGGACGCGCGGCATCGTGCGCCTCGAGTAGCACGTTCGGGTGTGGTTCTGGAGTGCGGCGCGAAGCGCCGCTCTGGATCGTCGGCCGAAGCATCCAGAGCGGCGGGGACCGCCGCACTCCAGATGGGCTCGTGCTAGGGTGCGCGGCGTGTCGACGCTCCCGCACGCCTCCGTGGACCGAACGCCGGCGGGCGATGCGGTGAGCTATCGCCGCCTCTGGCAGCTCGCCTGGCCGGTCAGCATCTCGACCTCGACCGTCACCCTGCTCACCCTCGCCAACCTCTTCTGGATCGGCCAGCTCGGCACGCAGGCGGTGGCGGCGCTATCGCTCTGCTCGAACCTGCTCTTCATCGTCTTCGGCCTCGCCAACGTGGTGCACACCGGGGCGCTGGCGGTGGTCGCGCGCCGCATGGGCGAAGGCGACCTGACGCGCGCCTTCCAGGGGCTGGTGCACGGCGTCGTCCTCGGCCTCGCCCTCGGCCTGCTGGTCGGCCTCGGCGGCTGGCTGGCGGCGCCGGCGATCGTGCACTTCTTCGGCGCCGAGGCCGAGGTCGAGCGCATCGCCACCTCCTACCTGCGCATCATGCTGCTCGGGCAGATCCCGATGTTCGCCGGCATGGGGCTCTCGGCCGGCTACCAGGCCGCCGGCGACACCCGCACGCCGATGCTGGTCAACGTCGCGGTGGTGCTGGTCAACGCCGTCGCCGACCCCTTCCTCATCTTCGCCCGCGGCGAGCGCTTCGTCGCCGGCGTCGACGTCGGCTGGCTCGGCCTCGGACCCGACGGCGGCGCGCTCGCCGCCGCGCTCTGCGGCCTGGGCGGATTCCTGCTGCTGCTGGCGGTCTCGGCCGCCGGCCACCGCCCGCTGGCGCGCCCCGCCGAGCGCGCCCTCGCGCTGCACTGGGGCGAGCTCTGGCAGATGGCGCGCATCGGCGCGCCGGCGGCGGTGTCGATGGCGGCGCGGCCGCTGTCGACCTTCCTGCTGCTCAAGATCATCGCCGGCTTCGGCACCGCCGCGATCGCCGCCTTCGGCATCGCCATGCGGTCCTTCTCGGTCAACTGGATCCCCTACTCCGGCATCCACGTCGCCGTCGCCAGCCTGGTCGGCCGCAGCCTGGGCGCGCGCCGCCCGCAGGACGCCCGCCTGGTGGTCTGGCGCGGGCTGGTGGTCACCACCGTCCTCGGCGCGCTCTACGCCGTGGTCTACTTCCTCGGCGCCGAGCCGATCGTCGCCGCCTTCGACGACGAGCCGGCGGTGCTCGCCGCCGGCGTGCCCTTCCTGCAACTGATGGCGCTCAGCTTCCTCTTCAGCGGCCCGACCATCCCGCTCGGCAGCGCGATGAACGGCGCCGGCGACACCAAGCCGCCGATGCTGATCGCCTTCGTCGTCAACTGGCCGGTCAAACTGCCGCTCGCCTGGCTCCTCGCCCTGCCCCTCGGCTGGGGCGTGAACGGCGTCTGGACCGGCATGCTCGTCTCGCTCATCGCCGAGGCGGCGCTGATGGCGTGGTGGTATCGGCGGGGGTCGTGGGTGGAGAGGAGGGTGTGAGGGCCGCTCTCACCACCACCTCCGTCACCTCCGCCTCCGCCAGCACGCGCATCGCCGGGCCCCAGAAGCCGGTGCCGCGGCTGACGTAGAGCTGCGAGGCGCCGCGGCGATACAGACCCGCGACCCAGGGCGTGCTGAGGCGGACGAGATAACGGAAGGGCCAGATCTGCCCACCGTGGGTGTGGCCGGAGAGCTGCAGGTCGACGCCGGCGCGCGCGGCGCGGGCGAAGGTCGCGGGGTCGTGCGCCAGCAGCACCACGGCGCGCGACGGATCGCGGCCGGCGAGCGCGGCGTCGAGATCCTCACGGTGGCGATCGCTCACCAGGTGGGCGTGATGGTCCTCGACGCCGGCGAGATCGAACGAGGCCTCGCCGTCGCCGATGACGACGCGCCGGTTGCGCAGCGCCCGCAGGCCGAGGCGCTCGAGGCACGCGACCCAGGGATCGACGCCGGAGTAGTAGTCGTGGTTGCCGGTGACGAACCAGACGCCGTGGCGCGCGCGCAGCCCCGCGAAGGGCGCGACCTCGTCGGCGAGATGATCGACGCGGCCGTCGACGACGTCGCCGGTCAGCACCACCAGGTCGGGCTCGAGGGCGTTGCAACGCTCGACCAGCGCCGCGGCGAAGCGGCGGTCGAGCACCGGGCCGATGTGGAGGTCGCTCAACTGCACGATGCGGAAGCCGTCGAGCGCGCGCGGCCAGCGCGACAGCGCGACCTCGATGCGCCGCAGCGCCGGCGGCCGCAGGGCGGCGCGCAGGCCGACGCCGCCGGCGAGCAGCGCCACCAGCACCACGCTCGCCGCCTGCACTCGCGCCGCCGTCACCGCCGCCGCCGGCCCGGGCGCCGCCGCCGCCGCTCCCAGCAGGGCGCCGAGGAGATCGGTCGCGGAGGTCGCGACCACCAGGTAGAAGCCGAAGCCCATCCACAGCGACGCCGGCCACGCGAGCCAACGTCGGGCGGCGGGCGGCGCGAAGCGGTCGCACAGCGGCTGCGCCAGCAGCAACGCCGCGCCCGCCGCGATCACGGCGAGCAGCGCATCGCGCAGCCAGGGCGCCAGCTCGGGCTGCAGCACCAGCCGGCGCGCGAGGTAGACGTGGCCGCCGGTGAGGACGGCCGTCATCAGCGCGATGAAGGCCGCCACGAGCAGGATGCGTCGCACGGCAGCCTCGGAGCCGCGGCCGTCAGCCGCGGCGGACGATCAACCCGTGGGTGGGATCGTAGGGCGAGACGGCGATGGTGACGTGATCGCCGGGAATGACCTTGATGTGGAAGCGCCGCAGCCGCCCGCCGATGCGGGCGACGAACTGGCGCCCGTTGTCACCCGTGATGCGGAAGTAGCCCCCGGCCAGAACCTCGGTCACCGTGCCGGGGATTTGCAGCAGGTCGTCTCGCGCCATTACTGGCCGTCTCCGAACCGTCCCTTCGTGCGCGCGGCCTGGCGGCGGCGACGGCGAATCGTCTCGCGGGTCTTGCGGCGCTTGCGATCCCCGGGCTTCTCGTAGTGCTCGTGGCGCTTGATGTCCTTCAGCAGGCCTTCCTTCATGACCAGCTTCTTGAAGACACGCAGAGCCGCCTCGATGCCGCGGTCGTCCACCACCACCGTGAGGGCGGGGCCGCGGGCGCGGAAGCCGCCGAACTGGTCGCGCGGGCGCTCGCCGCGGTCAGCCGGCTGCCGCTCGGGTTCGTTGATCGCCATTCACTCCTCCTGATGCGCCGGTCGCCCCGCCGCATCTTCTGCCGAAATCTGATGTTTCGTCCTTGCCCAATGCGCACCCCTGGGTCGAGCACGCGGGGCACGCGCGAGAATGGACCCTCCTAGCAAGGGGCCTGGGGCATGTCCAGACGCTGGAGTGACACCGCCGCGACGACCGCTCGCCGCGCCGCCGCTGCGTTCTGGAGTGCGGCGGTCGCCGCCGCTCTGGATACGTTGGCCAGCGATCCAGAGCGGCGGGACCGCCGCACTCCAGATCACTTCTTGCGGTTGCCGGCCTGGTAGATCGAGGTGACCTCGCCCGGGTCGAGGGGGCGGTTGAAGAGGGTGACGCCGGAGAGCACGCCCGGGGCGATCGGGCGGTCGGGTGGGTAGACGGAGCCGACCACCACCGGGCCGCGCTCCTCGTTGCGGACCAGACCGCCGTGGTTGCGCTGCGAGACGAGCTGGCCGTCGACGAACAGCGAGATCGTGGCGCCGTCCCAGGAGGCGGTGACCTGGCGCGCCTTGCCGATCTCCCAGCCGGTGATCTCGATGCCGACGCCGCCCGGGTTGCCGTTGGCGTCGGTGTACTCGAAGCGGAGGTAGTTGACGTTCTTCACCACCCGCAGGCCGCCGTCGCCGAGATCGATGAAGTCGGCGTCGTTCTGGTCGCCGCCCTCCCAGCCCGGCTCGAGCCAGAAGGACACCGCGCCGGCGTCGCGCGAGAAGTCGTCCATGTCGGGGATGTCGGTGGGCTCGGTGGTGACGTACTCCTGCTCCGCCTCGCTCGCGAAGACGACGCCGGGGAAGGCGGCGTCGGCGGTCTCGCGCTCGCCGCCGGGGTTGGGCGCCGTGCCGTCGTCGGCGGCGGCGTCGGCGCCGTGGTCGCCGGCCGCGAGGGGGTCGCCCTGGTCAGCGGCGCCAACGTCGGCCGCGCCGCGCTCAGCCGAGCCGAACGCGGCCGAACCGCCACCTGGCGCGGCACTGCCACCGGCAGCGCCGGCGACGACATCGCCGGCGGCGCGGCCGTTCCGTGTCTCGCCGCCGGCGCGCAGAGGGCCGGACGCGGTTCCTGCGCCCCTGCCGGCGGCGGCGCCGGGTGCGAGTGGGTCGCGCGCGCGCGCCGCCGCGCCGTCGGGCCCTGCGCCGGGCGCGCCAACCGCTCCCTGACGGTCGCGGCTCCGAGGTTGCTGCTGGAGGGAGGCGGTGGAGTCGGGCTCGCGGGAGCCGCGGAGGAGGAGGAATGCGGTCGCCAGCAGCAGGGCCGCAACGGCGACGATCACGCCGGCGCGCATTGCTCAGCTCCGGGCGTTCCTGGACTCCGCCAGTGATCGCCACCGGAGCCGGATTTGGTCTAGAGAGAGGGGCATGCGGGGATCTCCTCGGCGCTGACGCTATGACGGCGGAAGGACTCGAGTCCAGACCAAAGGTCTTCCACGCCCGCGGGCTGGCGAAGACCTACCACATGGGCGACGTCGAGGTGCGGGCGCTGCGCAACGTCGACCTCGACCTCTACGAAGGCGAGTTCGTCGTCATCCTCGGCCCCTCGGGCAGCGGCAAGTCGACGCTGCTCAACATCCTCGGCGGGCTCGACTTCCCCACCGGCGGCACGGTGCGCTTCCTCGACCACGATCTGGTCACCGACGACGAGAACGAGCTCACCCGCTACCGGCGCGAGCACGTCGGCTTCGTCTTCCAGTTCTACAACCTGATCCCCAGCCTGACCGCGCGCGAGAACGTCGAGCTGGTCACCGAGATCGCCGACGACCCGATGCCGCCGGAGGAGGCGCTGCGCATGGTCGGCCTGGAGCACCGCCTCGATCACTTCCCGGCGCAGATGTCGGGCGGCGAGCAGCAGCGGGTCGCGATCGCGCGCGCGATCGCCAAACGGCCGGCGGTGCTGCTGTGCGACGAGCCCACCGGCGCGCTCGACCACCAGACCGGGCGCATCGTGCTGGAGGCGATCGACGAGGTGAACCGCCGCCTCGGCACCACCACCGCGGTGATCACCCACAACTCCTCCATCGCCGCCATGGCGCACCGCGTGATCCGCATGCACAGCGGCGAGATCGCCAGCGTGACGGCCAACGAGCGCCGGGCGCGGCCGGAGGAGCTCGAGTGGTGAGCGGCGGGGGCGCATGAGCGCGCTGCAGCGCAAGCTGGTGCGCGACCTCGTCCACCTGCGCGGCCAGGTGACGGCAATCGCGCTGGTGGTGGCGTGCGGCGTCGCCGCCGTGATCGCCACCCGCACCGCCTACGTCTCGCTCTCGACCTCGCAGTCGAGCTACTACGCCCAGTACCGCTTCGCCGACGTCTTCGCGAACCTCAAGCGCGCGCCCGACTCGCTGGCGGCGCGGATCGCGCGCATCCCGGGGGTGGTGCAGGTGCAGACGCGCATCGTCTTCGACGTCACCCTCGACCTGCCCGGCCGCGACGACCCCGCCACCGGCAGGCTGATCTCGATCCCGGAGCGGCGCCAGCCGATCCTGAACGACCTGCATCTCCGCCGCGGCCGCTGGATCGAGCCCGGCCGGCGCGACGAGGTCGTCGCCAGCGAGGCCTTCGTGCTCGCCAACCGCCTCGAGCTCGGCGACCGCATCGGCGCGATCCTCAACGGCCGCTGGCAGGAGCTGCGCATCGTCGGCGTCGCCCTCTCGCCCGAGTACGTCTACGAGATCCGCGGCACCGACCTCTTCCCCAACAACCGCAACTTCGGCGTCTTCTGGATGAGCCGCGACGCCATGGGGCCGGCCTTCGACATGGACGGCGCCTTCAACGACGTCGTCCTCCGCCTGGCCGCGCACGCCAACGAGGCCGAGGTGCTGCTGCGCCTCGATCGCGAGCTCGAGCCCTACGGCGGCCTGGGGGCGATCGGCCGCGCCGACCAGGTCTCGAACCGCTTCGTCACCGACGAGATCCGCCAGAACGAGGTGACCGGCAACGTCGTGCCGATGATCTTCCTCGGCGTCGCCGCCTTTCTGCTGCACATCGTGCTCACCCGGCTGATCGGCGTGCAGCGCGACCAGATCGGCGTGCTCAAGGCATTCGGCTACGGGCGGCTGGCGATCAGCGCCCACTACCTCGAGTTCGCGCTGGTCGCGACGCTCGCCGGCGCGGCGCTGGGGGTGGTCGCGGGCCTGTGGCTGGGAGCGCGCATCCTCGACCTGTACGTCGACTTCTACCGCTTCCCGGTCTACCAGCGCGCCCAGACCGGGCGCGTGCTGCTGTTCCCGATCGTCCTCAGCCTGGGCGCCGCCTTCGCCGGCGCGCTCGGCGCCGTGCGCCGCGCCTTCGCCCTGCCGGCGGCGGAGGCGATGCGCCCCGAGCCGCCGCCGCGCTTCCAGCAGGGTTGGCTGGAGCGGTTGTGGCGCGACGACGGGGCAGCATTGATTCCGCGCCCCGATTCCGCACGACAGCGGAGCCGCGACCGTCAGGGAGCGGTTGGCTGCGTGCCAGCGCGAGGCCAACCGCTCCCTGACGGTCGCGGCTCCGCTGGGGTGCCGCATCCTGGCGCGCATTCGCACGGGGCGGCGCGCCCAACGCAACACGGGCTGGGCAAGCTCTTCAGCCGCATGGTCGTGCGCAACCTCGCGCGCCGGCCGATGCGCGCCGGGCTGGCGAGCCTCGGCATCGCGCTGGCCGTCTCGATCCTCATCATGGGGCGCTTCTTCATCGACGCGGTCGAGTACATCGCCGACGTGCAGTTCCGGCTGGTGCAGCGCGACGACGTCACCGTCGTCTCGCTCGACCCGCTGCCGGCGGCGGCGCGCCACGAGCTCGCGCGCCTGCCGGCGGTGATGCGCGCCGAAGCGTTCCGCGTCGTGCCGGCGCGGCTGCGCTCGGGACACCACAGCTACCGCGTCGGCCTGATGGGGCTGCCGGCGGGCAGCGAACTGCGCCAGCTCATCGGCCGCGACCTGGTGGCGGTGCCGCTGCCGGCGGAGGGCGTGGTGCTGACCAGCAAGCTCGCCGAGATCCTCGCGGTCGCGCCCGGGGACGCGGTCAGCGTCGAGGTCCTCGAAGGCGCGCGGCCGCGGCGCGTGGTGCGGGTCAGCGGCCTGGTCGACGAGTTGCTCGGCCTCTCCGCCTACATGGAGAGCGGCGCCCTGCACCGGCTGATGCAGGAGGACGCGACGGTCTCGGGCGGCCTGCTGCGGGTCGACGCCCGGGACCTGCCGGAGCTGCACCGCACCCTCAAGCGCCTGCCGGCGATCGGCGGCACCACCATGCGCGCCGACGCGCTGCGGGCGATGGAGAAGACCATGGGCGAGAACCTCTCCATCTTCACCAGCATCCTGATCCTGTTCGCCTGCATCATCGCCTTCGCCGTCGTCTACAACGCCGCCCGCATCGCCCTCTCCGAGCGCGGCCGCGAGCTCGCCAGCCTGCGGGTGCTGGGGTTCACCCAGCGCGAGGTGGCGGTGCTGCTGCTGGGCGAGCAGGCGATCGTCACCGTCGCCGCCTTGCCCCTCGGCTTCCTGATCGGCAGATGGGTGTGCGGGCTGATGTCGGCGAGCTATCAGACGGACCTGTTCCGCATTCCGATGTACATCGACGCGCGCAGCTACGCCTTCGCGGCGCTGGTGGTGGGGGTGGCGGCGGTGGTGTCGGGCTGGTTGGTGACGCGGCGCGTGCTGCACCTCGACCTGGTCGCGGTGCTGAAGACGAGGGAGTGAGGAGCGGACGGTGGCCGACGAAAGAGCGACCCGGTGGTGGACGCGCACCCGCGCGCTGCAGATCGGCGGCGTGCTGCTGGTGGCGGGGGCGGCGGCGCTGCTGCTGCGCCCGGAGCGGATCGCGGTCGAGACCGCGCGCGTCGGCCGCGGGCCGCTCACCGTGGCGGTCGAGGAGGAGGGCGAGACGCGCGTGCGCGATCGCTTCGTGGTCGCCGCGCCGGTCGCCGGGCGGCTGCAGCGCATCGCGCTCGACCCGGGCGATGCGGTGAACCAGGGCATGGTGGTGGCGCGCATGAATCCCCTGCCCCTCGACCCGCGCGCCGAGGCCGAGGCGCGGGCCCGGCTCGAGGCGGCGGAGGCGGCCAAGCGCGAGGCCGACGCGCGCCAGCAGCAGGCGGCGGCGGCGGTGGCGCAGGCGAAGCGCGAGGCCGAGCGGGCGCGCACGCTCGAGCGCGCCGGCACGATCTCGCGCAGCGAGCGCGAGCGCGCCGACCTCGAGTTCGAGACCAACGAGAAGCAGGTGGAGGCGGCGCTGTTCGCCGCGCGCGCGGCCGAGTTCAACGTCGTCGCCGCGCGCGCCGCGCTGATCGCCGCCGGCAGCGCCGGCCGCGACGGCGGCGTGCTCGAGCTGGTCTCGCCGATCGAGGGCAGCGTGCTGCGGGTGCTGGAGGAGAGCGAGCGCACCGTCGCCTTCGGCACCCCCCTGCTCGAGCTCGGCGATCCGGGCTCGCTCGAGATCGTGGTCGACGTGCTGACGCGCGACGCCGTGCGCGTCCGCCCCGGCGCGCCGATGCGGATCGAGGACTGGGGCGGCGAGCACCCGCTCGAGGCGCGCGTGCGCCTGATCGAGCCCTCGGCCTTCACCAAGATCAGCGCCCTCGGCGTCGAGGAGCAGCGCGTCAACGTCATCGGCGACTTCGAGAA
>Ga0268299_1004634_pt1 | contig 10438 bp, 9 predicted proteins | sample NOBtaG_FD_193484 | JGI IMG/M metagenome (GOLD analysis project Ga0268299, IMG submission 193484) | Activated sludge microbial communities from bioreactor in Nijmegen, Gelderland, Netherland - NOB reactor | ecosystem: Engineered > Bioreactor > Aerobic > Activated sludge | place: Netherlands... | reverse complement strand
TTACCGGATGCAGAAGGCCGTCAGGGGGCAAGTGGGGAGACGGTGACAAGTCTCAATATAAGACACCATATATGCATCCGGTATACGAAATGCGTACGCGCCGGTCCTGCCGCACCCTGCTCCCACTGCGTACGCCGCTGTCAGCTGGCACGATCGTGATAGGCATCCGTCGAGGGAGTCTTGGAAGCGGTCGGGCAAGGCCTTAGGACAACACGCACCAAGGCCCTGTCCAGACGCACTCACCGGCCATCCGTCTGACAGGTGTACGACATTGTCTGTGTTAGGGAGGCCTGACTCCCCCACATCGTCATGGATGTCGGGCTGATCCAGTGAACTCGTGGTGAACCCAAGGCGTTTCCGTTTGGGTGTGCGTACGCATGACAACGGAATGTCTTACCTATTTGTCTGACATGTATGACAAATCGATTTGGTGGTGTGCGAGCCCGTTCGAGGTCCACGAAGTCAGTAATACATCCCTAGCTGAGTGGGACCAATCTGAACCGCATGACGAACGGAGGCTGTGTATGAGCAAGGCGACTGTTGAACAACCGAAGGCGTCTCGTGGACGGCAACGCCCCGCGTCCTCGGCTCCCTGGGTCGCGATCGACGTCGGGTATGGGTACACGAAGATCCTGACTCAAGAGGGCCAGGCGCATGTGTTCCCGTCTCTGGTGGCTCCGGCGGAGATCTCCAATATCGACTTGAGCTTGTCCGATCCGCAGGAGACCGTGAAACTTGAGGGCGCGGAGTATATTGTGGGCCAGGCGGCAGTGTCCCGAGGGTTTCGCTTTAGCGAGGAATATGACGGCTGGTGGATGACGACGCGCTACAAAGCGCTGCTGCACTATGCCGGCGCCAACTTCGTTCTGCCGGGCTCACGCATCGTGACAGGCATTCCTCTGCATATCTTCGGCTCTCAGCGGGCCCAACAGCAAATCAGCGACGTCTTCCGGAAAGCGCTCAAAGCGCCTGCCGTGGCCGTCCTGCCTCAGGGATTCGGCGCGTTGTGCCTCGCGATCAGCACCAACTCCGCGCTCGCGCAAGGTCGAGTGGCCTTGGTCGATATCGGCAGCCGCACTACGGAACTCATTTGTTTCTCCGATGGACAGTACCTGAATCACGAATCGGCGGGAGTCGTGTTAGGGGTTGGACAGGTGTATACGCAAGTCGCTCAAAAGCTTTCTTCTCAGCATCAGCGACAGATCGATGCCTACGAGGTGGATTGGGCGTTGCGCGAGGACAAGCCGATCAAGATTAAAGGGGGCGTGGTCGAGCGGCAAGCCTTAGATACGCTGGTGCAACATTACGTGCGACCGTTGGCCACCAGGCTCCACACCGAGATGACGCGGCTATGGAAAGAAGGCGCGCCAGGCGTCGATCACTTGCTGTACTGTGGTGGCGGATCGGCCCTCCTCGCTCCCTATCTCGGCCACTTCCGAGATGACTACACGATTCTCCCAGAGAGTCAGTTCACCAATGCGGCCGGCTACCTGGAATACATCCGCCTCACCAGCACAGATCAGACACGGCCGCAGGATCAGGAGGCTGATGATATTCCACAGGGTAACGCGTCCGCACAGAAGGCGCCGCATGCCTAGGGTCACAGTCTATTTCTCAGAGAGGTCGGCGGCGGATATGCGGCTGTTTCGATGGCTCGTTCGTCTTCCCCCGTATCAACGTGGTCGCAACTTCAAGCGGTTGGCGTTGGCTCGGCTCATCAATGGGGCGGGCCGTTCGCGGTCGAAACGTGTAGGAGAGCCAGCTCAGACAGAACCGAAGGCCAAGATTCGTGACGCACACATCCCTTCGACCTCCACATTTTTGCCGGTGAGCCTCGCGGAAACTCAGGCTGCGTTCTTGCGGGCGATCAAAAAACCGTAACGTTGCCGCCCGTTGAGGCCGATCCTTGATTCCAGGGTTGTAAATCTAAGGGAATAGTTTCCAGCTACAATCACGTCAATTTGATGATTCTGCTTGCGAGTTGGACAAGACTAGACCAGGACCCTCGCCTTACTCACAGGTCAGGAATATAGACAACAGTGTTTGAAAGAGGTGGCTCCGGTTGGTTGGACAGTGTCTGCCCGTTCATAAGTGGCGCCTGACCATTGATACCTACGCGGCCATGGGCCGTGCAGGCTGGTGTTCCCAGTACACGCGGGGCGTGCGGCCGTCAAGCGCGCGATGCGGCCTGAGTTGATTGTAGAAGGTCAGGTAGCGTCCCACCCCCTGCTGGGCGTCGGCGACGGTTTCGTAGGCATACAGATAGACCTCATCATATTTGGGGCTCCGCCACAACCGTTCGACGAAGACGTTGTCGCGCCACCGTCCCATCCATACTGATCTGAATCCCGTGGTCGTTCAGGAGTCCGGTGAATTCCTGGCTCGCGAGCTGGCAGCCTTGGTCCGTGTTGAAGATCTCCGGTGCACCATACCGGCTGATCGCCTCTTGCACGGCGGCGAGACAAAAGCCCGTCGTCAACGTATTGGACAGCCGACAGGCCAACACCCGACGACTGGCCCAGTCCAGAATGGCACACAGATACACGAAGCCCCGCCGCATTGGTATGTACGTAATATCAGCTGCCCAGACGTGGTTAGGCCGCGTGATCGTCAGCTGACGCAGCAGGTACGGGTAGATCCGATGGATGGGATGGCGTTGACTGGTGCGCGGCTTTCGATAGATCGCCATGATGCCCATCCGCCGCATCAGCGTTGCGACCTGTCGCCGTCCCACCCCATGGCCCTCTTGCCGTAAGAGAGCCCGCAGCATGCGGGCGCCAGCGAACGGATACTGCAGATCCGGTGCATCGATCCGACGCATGAGCGCCAGTGCCGTGTCGGAGACGGGCGTCGGCTGGTAGTACACCGTCGACCGAGCCAGCCTCAGCAGCCGGCATTGTCGCGCTACCAATAACGTGTGAGTCCGGTCGATCATGGCTTTGCGCTCAGCAAGCCCGCCTTGGTGAGCGCGCCTTCTAAACAATCATGCTCCAAGATCAGCTGGCCGATCTTCGCGTGCAGGGGCTTGAGATCTGGGGCCTCCGTTGGTGGTTTCGGCCCGCCAAACACATCGGCCGCTCGGGCCAGTAGTTGTTGCTTCTAATCCGTGATCTGAGTGGGATGCACCTGGAACTGCTCGGCCAACTCGGCCACCGTCTTGTCCCCTTTGACCGCGGCCAACGCCACCTCGGCCTTAAAGGTCGCTCCGTGATTCCGTCTCGTCCGCTTCATGGCCTGGCTCCCTTGGTTTGCCACCCCGCGGTGGCTTGAGTGAAGCCAGGCTACCACTTAGCACGCTGTCCGAATTTCCGGAGCCCCTCTCATCGTTCGATGGAACGCTCGATGAGTGTCAGGTAACTCACGGGTCGCCGACCGTCGTTTGGTCCACTTGCATAATCATGAAACCTTCTTTCCCATCATCGTCTCGGCCGACCGCGCTCGTGATCGATATGAATCCTCTAATCCTGTTTGTCACAGGATCGCGGCAGATCTCTTGAATGCGGATCCCTAGTTTCTCAGGGTATCGAACACGTTCTCTCACTGTCAGTGCGGTGATCTTTCTTAAAGGAACACCGACCTTGTTCGTCACGGTGTAGGTGATGGCATGGTCTCTTCCAGGACCGCTATCGTCCGTGTGCGGGGACATGTTCTGAGAGGGAAAGTGTGCAAGCGGCAGCTTAGGGTCGCGTTCTACAATGGTATAAACTGGCAACTGGCCATCCGGCAGATCGAGGTCAGATTCAAAGGCAATGCGGAACTGCCCGACCATTGGAGGCGCCGCCCAGGGGCGCCACCAATCGGTATACTCTGGATTCCTTTGCCAAACACCATCGCCATCGGCATCACTGTTTACCTCTGAAAAATGCCCCCATTTACTAAAGCGCTCCGAGTCATCCTGGATTTGCATGAGCATATAACGCTTTTTCGAGGGAGAGAGATCCTCACGCCACCAGTACATTTCAGCTGGATGGATTTCCGATTTGTTCCCATGATTTTCTTCGCGGATGAAGGGGCCGTATGTGCAGAGTCTTTTGCCGTTGAACGATGATTCCAAGCTTTCGGAGGAAAGGGTAGTGCCGAAAGGCCCCGGTTTTTTCACACTCACGATCTTAAACCAGGGGTTATTCCACATCTCCTCTGTAGGTGTTACTTCGGTGGCAATTGCGTAACGGCGAAACGTATCATTAACCTGCCTACCGAGAAGGCGGGGATCCTTATCGGGTTCCGATAGGCACCCCTCCCCCTCCCCCTCCTCGCTGCGACTAGGATCACACGTGCACCTCTTGCCGCTACGATTAGGGTCACACAGAAGCCAATCCTTCCGAGCGTGGTCCAAAGTGGCACAGCACCATGCATCGGTGATAGCCCAGGTGTAGTGATCGTCTGGTATGAGGTCAATATTGATGTCTTTCTCGTGATGGTCATCCCTTCCCACGGCCGGATGCACGGTAGCCTCGTCTACTACACCACAGACTGTGCGCTTTTCCCATGAGAGGAGATACCAGTTTTGACCGCGCACCCCCCTCCAGAAGTCTCCCGAAAGAGGATTGCTCGAAAGCTCAGACCTTTTCAATGCAGCGGGGGTCAGGCCCTGTTTGCCGACTTGATGACCCACCGGGTCCAAGGCGGCGACATCATGGGAATATAACCTCGATTCCTGCCAACCCTTCTCGTACCAGTCAAGTTGGTTGCTGCAGATGGGACAATTGGTCACGTCGATAGGTGGTCCCTGGAACCGGAACGTCTCCCAGGCGTCCGCCACAGACCGACTGGCATTGACAGCGGCTCCTCCTCCCGATTCGGCCACGACATACTGACCATTATGTGCTTGAAGCGTGAAGGGGTCGTTGTAGCCGATGGTCTGTGAGAAGATACTACCGCCCACTTCCCAAATCGTGAAGGTCTCCCAGTCGCTCGGGATCGTCCGATCTGCCTTAACCTCCCGACCTCCGCCTCCTTCCGCGACTAGATAAGTTCCTCGTTCCGTCCGGAACTGCACCTTGTCACCGCTTCGGAGCGTGCCGCCGTTCAGATCGATCAAAGTGAAGGTAGTCCCAACGCCGACAATCGATGCTGTGGCATTGACGGCACCGCCGCCACCGCCGACCGCCACCACGTACTGGCCGTTTACGGTCTGAAGGGTGGCGGCACGAGGTCCATTTTGAGCCTGAGCACTATCAAAGATCGACAGGTATAGGCCCGCGAGGATCATGAACTGCGCACTACGTCTTAGGATTGCGGTCAGCATCTTTACCTCCCTAGACAATTGTTGTCCTGATGTGACCTGCCGAATTACGGGTATTCACTACGCTCGAATAAATTCAGCCTCTTGCATCTCCCCGGATCATCAATAGTAGAAAAGCTGAACCATCGCCTAGATATGCGCTGAGCGTCTCCTATTTTGCATTTGTGTGGCTTGATTCTTCAGGTGCAGAAGGCCTTTCCACGCGTAGCTTAACAAACGGATCGCTTTCGGTTCCCTGGGGTACGAGGAAAGGCGTGGTGCCTGTAGCGCTAGAAGTGATCCCGGAGGGCACACTTGGACGAACTGGACTCGTTGTAATTCCTAATTGGGTGCTGGGACCAAGTGGTGAGGGAGGAGCGGGACGAAACTGTACCCGGACGGAACTCACCTTATCCCCCCAGTCTTGTCCACTTGGGCCGTTTCGGTGTAAGTCTCCCCAATTTTGAGGACCAGCGAAACGCCAACTCTTCCCGCCATAGTTCACATGCTCATACAATGTGATTGTCCAGTCGGCCGGCACGCAGAGGGATGAGGCCCTGTCGTTGAATGAACTTTGATACGTAGTTACACCGTCACACGTCACGGCCTTGAGTTTCAGATCGGGAACGTCGTTCAGGGCGTCAAAGGGCCTGCCTCGGTAATTATCGTGCTCGAAGAGGACCGGGGTGTTCGAACAAGCTGGGGGTGGCTGATTGGCCACCGTCGCTGGCCCCATGACTTCTGCCGAACTGAACAGATCGCCCCACCTTCGACCACCGGGGATTTCCCGTTTCAGATCGGGTAGGTTGAACGGACCGTCGACTGTCAACACATCGCCCTTGTAGCTGGTGTGTTGGTACAGCCTCAGGGTCCAGCCCACGGGGACGCAGACAGACGAGATATTGTCGCCGAAGAACCAGGTGTGCAGCGTGGCAGCATTGTTGGTGAGCGCTAGGCGGCGTCCAGCGTAGTGGTCATGCTCGAACACGATCGGCGTCGCTGCGCACTCAGGCGGAGCCGGATTGGCCTGCACGCCCTCTACCCGCACGGAACTCACCCGATCTCCCCAATTCTTGCCGTTCGGTCCAGCCCGATGCAGATCCACATACATCGTGGGACCCGGAATCGATACCGCCTCTCCGCGATAGTCGGAGTCGGCATACAAGGTTACCGTCCATCCTATCGGAACGCATAATGAGGAGCCTCTGTCGACGAAGTTTTCGTTGCCAAGATTCGGCTGCGACCATTCGAGCGAAACGCTCCGGCCGGCGAAGTTTGTATGTTCGTGGAGCACGGGAACCCGAGCGCAATCCACCCGGGGATAGAGCTGATTGAGGCCGGCAAGATCGGCCGGCGAAAGTGTCACGCTAGAGCTGATCGACTGCCCGGGGATGCGACTCCGCAATGTCGGCAGGCCGTTTTTTGAAAGGCTGTCCGTGCGGTAATGCATCCTCGACGTCATATCGTAGGGCCCGAGGTCGATGCCATCACTGACATGCCTGTCGAAATTGTGCCTTGCTTCATCTGTGACGTTGTCCCAGAGAACTTCCACGTAACGATCACGATCCATGCGCGACTGCTCGTGGAAGATACCGCCCGCGTGTGCCATTTCGTGGATTACGCAACTGCTATCCGCATCGGCTATGAGTCGGATACTTTGTCTGACGCCCTGCCGGCCGACCATAGACTGGCCACAACCCGGAATGCTCTGGTCGCGGACAAAGACGACAAAATCTGGCTCCCCGTTTCGTGGTACGAAGCGGACATTGGTCTGATTCCAATCCGCAATTGCAGCCTGAATAGCAGTGCGTAACCTATGACCGGTCGGAATCGAATTTGCGTCGATTTCGAAGGGCACCACGCCGCCCGGCCAGAGCCACCATGACCCTGCCTTCACGCTCAAGGGTTGCCGGATTCCCCCAAGGCCGCCGACAATCCAAGAGACGGAGCCCTGACGACCGAGGAGCCAGAGCTGGCTCTCCCGACCCAGATCGATGTCCTCTTGCAAAATGGCATGGCCAGCTCTCGCTTCATAGGTAATTTGGATCGGATCGCGGTGCCGAGGCAACAGCACCGTTGCCGTACGTAGGGTCGGCTTTTCTGTGCCACTAGCCTGGACCTTCACCGCTTTATGTAATTGAACCGGGGAGGGTGCCGCATGGGTTATGTCAGGTGACTGAGTGCCCGAGAGTGAACCGACGGCGGCCAGCACGTGGCCGTTGAGCGGAAAGTGGACCACGTGCATGACATCCGGATGCTCACTCAGCGTGTTTATCGCCAGCGGCGCGGTGTTTTCGCGGTTGAATCGGAGTTTAGTTCCCACCCATGGGTCTAGCGCATAACTTCCAGGGTTAGCAACCACATCTCCGGTGGGTGCGGCAAAACGAGGACCTTGCTCCAGCACAAATGTCAGCGCATCTGCTGACGCCGTGGCGGTGACCTGAGCGACGTGAAGACCCGAGTCGTTCTGGCTGAAGGGAATGCCGAAGAATACACTCCCACTCGCTGCCAATACGAAAAATGCGACCCAAAACGTTCAGCTCATCGTGCACCTCCATCGGTATGAACCTGAGGTACTCTGTTGGTCGCCCTTCTCCTAATGTTCGGATTTGGTGATGGGTACTCTCCTCGCGCAGATCAAAAGGCTCTGTCCCACTTGCTCCAATGGAAGAGTCCAGACATCTTGTGTGTGAGAGGAGGGGCACGCCTTGCCTCTCATTCGGTTGAGCCACAATCAGAAGGAGCAGATTTGTGGCAAGGAAATCCCCGGAGTTGCCTGTGAGAAGGTTGCCGAGAAGATCGCGCGATGACCACAGCCTGCACGTTTGCCGACAACAATTCGACATTCGGATTCTTACTCCAGGTTTCATTCCCATCGTCCACTGCGGCTTGGAAGGCGAGCATATTGTCGGGGAACATCAAGAGGAAGTCAAACCACAACTAGCTGGAAATACGTGCATTTAAGCGTCCGCTGCTATTACGCCTTCACACACGAACTGTCCACTTTCTGAAAGTCTGACTCATACCGCGAGTGCCACCGCGATTCCTATGAAGATTAATTGAGATATGCGTGCTCATCATTAAATTGGTATTGACACTCGGGGAAGGTATCGGTACGAAGGCGGACCGCTTATAGTCACTCCAGACTTGGAGCCTATGTGCTCGATCTAAAGAGAGCGTTCATTACGAAGAAGTTTCTTTCACTGCTTAGCTTCTTCGTGTTTCTGTCTTTTCTATTCGTCCCCATAAGTCTTCTCGCCCAACCTACCAATGAAATGTCCCCGTCAATGACTGATGGGGCACACGACTCATCCGGTGAAGTGCTAATGTTAGACGAAATCACGATCACGGCAACGCGTGAGAAGCGAAAAACGTTCGACATCCCGCAGGATGTCACGATCGTTAGCCGCGACGAAATAGCCCGGCGCACGCCTACCATTCTGCCCGATCTCTTGGAAGGTGCTGAAGGCGTGTTCGTGCAAAGAACCACCCCCGGTCAAGCAAATCCCATCATCCGAGGACTCGTCGGAAGTTCCGTCCTCACGCTCGTCGATGGCATGCGCCTCAATACGGCATTTTTTCGCCCCTCACCCAATCAATTCGTCGCTCTGGTTGACCCGCAGAACGTCGACAGTATTGAGGTGGTCCGAGGATCCGGGTCCACACTCTATGGCAGTGATGCGATCGGCGGAGTAATTAATATCCTGACGCCGATCCCAACCTTCGATTCTAAAGACTGGCAGACCAGAGGGAAGGTAGGGGGGCAATTCAGCAGCGCGGACTTGGGCTATGTGTCTCGTCTCGCCGTCGAGTCTGGAAAGAAAGGCATTGCGTTTAGTACCGGGTTGACCTATCAGGCGGCGGACGACTTGCGCGGAGGTGGCGATATCGGGATTCAGCGTCCGTCCGGATTTAGGTCCTATGCGTTTGATAGCAAAGTGTTTGTGGAGGGCAATGCGCAAGACCTTCTCTTGAATGTACAGTATCTGCAGCAGCCGAAGACCCCGCGTTACGATGAGCTGAATCCGGGATATGGACAAACCACACCCAGCTCCTCCGTCTTCCTCTTCCAACCCAATGATCGACTATTTATTCATGGGCGGTATCGCGTGTTCCAGCCCATGTCGTTTGTGGACCGAGCCGAGTTTAACGTCGGCCTACAGGAGATTCGTGATGATCGACGCGCGCGAGATTTTGAGAGTCCGATCGAGGTCAGAGAGCGGAATAAAAGCCGCATGATTGGCGCCACCTTTCAGTTCACCTCCGTCTTATCTGAGTGGCTGACGCTCACGTATGGGGGGGAAGCCTATTTGGACACGATTTCGAGCCGTAGCATGGGAACGGACATCACGAGCGGGCAGACAGTGGCACAGACCAGTCGGTTCCCGGATGGGTCAACGCTGAACAGTTTTGGGGCCTACGTCGAAGGGGAGATCAAGGTACATCCCCGACTCACTGCCGTGGTTGGAGGACGACTCAGTTATTTTGAAATCGATATCCCGAAAGCCGACCGAGACGTGGGCGCCCAATTAAACCCCCTCGCTCCCACGGGTCACGTCGGTCTTGTGTATCACCTTACCCCCGAAGTCAATCTCGTCACCAATGTGAGCCGAGGTTTCCGAGTCCCCAACGTCTTTGATCTGTCTACCTTGGGTTCCCGACCAGGGAACAGATTTGCTATTCCGAATCCCAACCTGAAACCTGAGGAGGCGTGGTCCTTCGATGCCGGGACAAAGGTCCGTTTCAATCGCTTTACCGGCGAACTCTTCGGTTTTTACACTCTGATTCCGAACAGGATTGAAGGGGAGTTGACGGGGGGCAGAACCGCGGAAGGAAGGCAGATTATTCAAACGGCCAACCTCAATCGTGTCCAGCTCGCAGGAATCGAAGCAGGCGGCCGGATTTATGTGAGTGCTGACCTAGAAGTCTTCGGCAATCTGACCTACACCTATGGCTGGGAAACACTTCCACAAGGTCAGGTTCTCTCGGCCGATCGCATTCCCCCCTTGAATGGCCGAGTAGGCTTGCTCTACCGCTCGGGGCCTAAAGTGTGGATTGAGCCCTTCTTTCGCTTCTCGTCGCCGCAAGTGTCCGAACAACTAAATCTTATTACACTTTGGAAGTAAAATGGTTTCAGTCCTCTATCTGCGAAAAAATGTTCATTATTAAAGAACTATGCGGCCCGGAGTGTAAGCTTAGATCACAATCTCAGTC
>Ga0268299_1004632_pt1 | contig 10442 bp, 7 predicted proteins | sample NOBtaG_FD_193484 | JGI IMG/M metagenome (GOLD analysis project Ga0268299, IMG submission 193484) | Activated sludge microbial communities from bioreactor in Nijmegen, Gelderland, Netherland - NOB reactor | ecosystem: Engineered > Bioreactor > Aerobic > Activated sludge | place: Netherlands... | reverse complement strand
ATGCGGAGGCTATATTTATTCGCGTGTCTGCTCCTATAGATGCGAACCGAGGCATCCTGAATGTCGTTCCCTCTATCGTTTACACAAAAGATCCCTGCCTCTATCGCCTGTTTCGCCGATCCCTTAACCAGAATCCGTAACTGTTTCTCAGCTCCGCCTCCAGATAAGGAGTGTATGCAGTGCAGCACGCGGATGGGTGAAGCCACGGGTAGCCTACCTCTGCTTTCCCTGTTCCAGAGGTTGGAGCTGCGGCACTTGAGGTGGTGCCGCCGAGAAGTTCCCCAATATCCTGAGCACCACTCTCCAGAGCATGAAAATGATATAGATAAAGACCATCGGCTTAATGAAATTCCCAAAATCGTCCCTCACGGTTTGGACGAGACGCCACAAGATCGCTGTTGCGAACACCAGCATTGCTGGATGCTCAAGGAGATTGGATAGGTCCAATCTGCCAAGAAAGTAACCGAGCACGACAAAAAAAATGACGACTCCCGGTAACCCGAAGTTCAAATAGGGCTCGCCGATACCGGTGAAACCGACACCCTCTCCGACTGCAAACTTTTCCGGGAGTACTCGATAGGTCAGCCAATCCGAAGGCGGGGTTCGCGCAATGGCTTTTGGGTCCGTGCGAGATTCCCGCAAGGCAATACTGCGGTCCGATTTATTTATGCTCCCAGTAATATTTGGGATCGATGCCTGTAGGTACTGTACATAGGTCCATCCATAACGAAAGGGATCGGTATCTGGAACCAGACGGAGGACATGGGCAAGGAGCCCACCGGTTTGTCCTACGGTGACGAATGTGTCTTCGGAACTGGCCGATTCTACAGAGCGTTGAAGCTTTTTGGCATCCATCTCCTGATACTTGTGCGCCCGAAGAATGCCGATTGCAGAAATGGCCATGACCAGGATCAGACCAGCAATTGTGGCATAGACCATAGGGATACGACGGCCGACTTTTACCCACACAGCGGCGCCGATCAGCATGGGATAAAGAGCAGCAGCGCGATAGCCCGATAACATGATCAGCGCGAATCCGAAGAGAAACAATAGCCAGGCGAAAATCTGCTGAAAGCGAGTCCTGGCACCAATCATCACGAGAGCTACCGCGGAGGGGAAAGTCATCAGGAAGACTCCGAGTCCCCTCGTATCGCCCGTGCCACGGAAGAAATCCACACGAGAATAGCTCAAGAGATTGCCAAAGGACGCAATGGCAAGCGCAAGCATCACACCGGAGGCGAGAAGCAATCCGATACCATCCTGAAACGCCAGAGAGAGCGTCTGGTTCTTCCTTTCTGGGTCCACCGGCTGATGCATCTGCCTGAGACGCGATGGTGTCACCGACAAACTGAACCCAATTCCGATGCAGGCCAGCGCCAACACGGTATACCACCCTGCCTGTTCGAGCCATTTCACAAGCGAGCCGGAGCGCCAGTTGCCAACCTGTATCAATCCCGATGATTCCGGCACTGTTTGTAGCAGTCCCAATGATTCAGGAACCGTAATACCAAGATGGAAGAGGCTGAGTGCTAGTAAATACACGCCGGTAAAGAGATAGGGGGTCTTGAAAAGAAGTAATGAGAAAACAAAGAAGGTTCCCAGGTACACAAGACTTACCACTGAGACTTCAGTGCTCCAATCAGCATGTAGCTGAGGGGGTTGCATCACCAGATAGCAGGCGACGACGGCAGTGATACTGCTGAGGACCAGGAGCAGCATTTTCCAGAAACCGGCATGCCGCATCGAGTATGAGGGAGAATGGTTGGTAAAGGTGTTCACTCCGACATACCTGCTCGGTTCGAATCGGCACAGAAATACCTGGCCAGATGCTGGCCAGCAACTTTATGGCCTCGTTCGTTCCAATGACCGAACCCCATGATCGCGTTCTCAAATCCGTGGAGAGACTCCTGGTGTGTCTCTGCGTATTGTTGAAGCACGGGAGCAAGTGTAATCACCTCAAACCCTTCCCGCTCAGCGAGACGGTGCAAGCGGGTGTCCGGATAAAATAAGTCTTTCACCTGCAATTGCCGCATCAGCGATTCTCTTTTGTGGGGATCGGGAAGGACTTGTAGGCCATTTGATAGCGTCGCAAGTACGAAACGAGCCTCTTTGGAACGGGACTCGTTGTGAATGGTGCGCAGGAGGCGTTCGGTGATGTCCCACGCGGCTTTCCAGGCCTGCTGGGTCGGCTCTCCATAGATGGAATCGTCTAGACCCGACTCGACAGCTGGGCGGCCCATCACGGCCGCAGTAGATTGTTCTTCTTGGTTTTGTTGAAGACGGTGTTTCGCACGATAAAAGAATTGCAACAGCCGAATGTCATCCGAAAGAAATTGGAACAGCGTCCACATCTGCCCCGTCTTTTGTTTATAGGTCGCCGTCGATAGAAACGTCTGATCCAAGACCAGATCATCACCTCCTTGGATAAAGTACGGCCTGGGGGGCGAGCTGAGAGTATTTAATTCCTTTGAGTTGTCGGAAATGTCATTGCCGGTCAGAAATGCCAGGAGAACCATATCCGGCTGATAGCCCCATCCCCACCTTCGAAGCGCGAGCAGCTCTTGCGCCGTCCCGTATCCTGAAACGCCGAGATTAATGATTTCCACGATGTTCTTCCCAAAAGCATGGCAGGCATTCAGTTCCCGCTCAAGGACGGACCAGAAGGTCTGCTCCATGGGAATTTGCAGCGCTTCCGCGTAAGAATCGCCAAGCACCAAAATGCGAACCACACCTGCCGGCTTGGCAGTCGTATGTTCGCGGTCACGTAATCCGGCGCTATTGATCGTGACATAGGCCTCTCCCTCCTCTCGGTACCAACCCTCTACGTACGGGCGATGCATATGCCCGGTCACAGGGTCAGCATAGAAGAAGATCGGGTAGGAAAACCCTGTGAGCCGCAGCCATAGCTCTCCTACTATCAGAGGAACGAGGATGCCGATCAGGATTGCGACGGCCTTGGCGAGCCATGAGTTCGGAGTGGTCATGAGTGCTAGTCGATGAATTCTCGAAACCACATTTCGAAGCAGATCAATGCCCACAATCGATTCGCCCAGTCACGACGTTCTGTCAGCTGATCATCCACCATCTGGCGCAGAAACGAAGGATTGAACAAGCCTCTTGCGATTGCCTGTTTGCTCAGTAACGTTTCCTTGAGCAGGCCCGATAACTCTGTTCTAAACCACTGGGCCAGGGGAACGCTGAAACCGGTCTTGGGTTTTTTCAGAATCTCGAGCGGAAGCAGAGAGCGTACGGCGTTCTTAAAAATCATCTTCTGACCCTCAGCGTTCATTTTCCAGTGGGAGGGCAACGACCAAGCAAACTCGACCAGCTCATGATCCAGCAATGGACAGCGGACTTCCAGGCTGTTGGCCATCGAGGCAATATCAGTCTTCATCATCAATCCATCGGGCAAATAGTGCGTTTGATCATGGGCCATCATCCAATCTAGCTGATCGGTTGTCGAAGCCCAAGGAATCTCCCAAGTATTTTGATTACTGTGTGAGGAGCGAATAAGATCGTGAAATTTCGAAGTGTACAGCCGGTCTTTTTCCTGATCCTTCAGAATTCCCAGGTACTGGTGGTACCGCTGCGGTAAAGTGGCTCCCATCATCCCCAGAGCCTTGTCTAGTTTCAACGCTGGTTCGCTCCCGGGAAAACAACGCAGAGGAAACCGGAGCATCTTTGTCCCTGCCGCTCTGAGCGGTTGCGGCATTCGATCGAAGAGTGCAAGTTGCTGCATCCTGATATAATGTTGGTATCCCGCAAAGCTTTCATCTCCACCATCGCCACTCAGGGCAACCGTGACATACCGGCGAGTGAATTGCGCCAGATAAAATGTCGGAATAGCGGATGCGTCGGCAAAAGGTTCGTTGTAATGGCGGATCAAGCGCGGGAGAATCTCAATGGCGGATGGCGACACCATATACTCATGATGTTCAGTCCCGTAGTGTTTCGCCAAGATGCTGGCAAACGGCAGTTCATTATAGCGGCTCTCGTTGAACCCGATGGAAAATGTTTTCACCGGTTTGTCGCTCTGCATTGCCATGAGTGCCACGACAGCCCCCGAGTCGATACCGCCGCTCAGGAATGCCCCAACTGGTACATCCGCGGTCATGCGCAGCCGAATGGATTCTTTTAGAATAGCCAGCAACTGCTCTTGCGTGTCTTCTTGGCAGACAGTCGTTTTAGGAGTACCAGCTGGGTGCCAATACGACGCAATCTTGAGCTGCCCCTGCGCGGTGCAGAGCAGGTAATGTCCGGCAGGGACCTTGCTGATTCCGGTAAAGGCGGTGAGCGGAGAGGGAACGTACTGATAGCTCAGGTATTGGTCGAGGGCATAATAGTCAGGGCTTGCCGTCACAGTGGGATCGGCCGTGATCGCTTTAATTTCAGAGCCGAAGATAAAGTGGGAGGGTGTGCGCGTGTAGTAAAGCGGCTTTTTCCCAAGACGGTCACGGGCTGCGAACAATACCTGTTTGTTGCTATCCCAGATGGCGAAGGCAAACATGCCTCGTAGTCGATGGAGACAGGCTTGTCCATACTGTTCGTACAGATGAACGATTACTTCCGTGTCGGATAGGGTACGGAAGGAATGTCCCTGGTTCAGGAGTTCTGTGCGGAGGGATTGAAAGTTATAGATCTCACCATTGAGGACGATCCATATTGTGCCATCCTCATTGGAGAGTGGCGCCGTGGCTTCCTTCCTCAAATCGATAATGGCCAAGCGGCGTTGTCCCAGCCCGACTGAGGCGTTGGTATAGATCCCCTCGTCATCGGGGCCACGGTAAACGATGGTGTCAAGCATGCGCTTGATATCCCAGGCCTGAACAGCGTCGTCGCCGAAGTTCAGTTTTCCAGCAATCCCACACATGTTGCAGATTCTTTCTCTCGCACCTAGCCCTGAGCGTAGAACAGAAGGCGATCTTGTCGTATTCGCCTATCACACCCCTCCGCATCTTAGGGGGGAGCGATCTATTTTTTGACAAACACGTACTCGTTGCATCCCAATCCACCAGTACAGGTGGTGAGCCTTACCATCTCGAATCCCCGCTTTCGAAAGAATTCAAATATTTCTTCCGGTTTTGCGACCTCATAAGGGTACCCTCCTATCCAGTCCACGGTGTCATGCCACACATTCATTCCGCGTGGGAGCAGGCCGGCAACCCGATTGGCGAATGGACTTTTCAATTGAAGCAACTTGCCGACTGCACTTCGGCCTTGGAAGTATGCGAGGCACAGAAGAGCCATGACAAATTTCACCGGTACCGGCGAGGCGTTGTAAATCTTCTTGATACGCCGCCAGATCCGAGACTCCGTTCCTTTGTCATTATAAAGTGCCACGAAAACCTTTCCCTGATGGCGGACGAGGGGGACGATGTTCATGAGCGCTTTCCACATATCGCCGGTGTGGTGAAGGACTCCCCACGAATACACGACGTCGAATTGTCCCAGTTTCGCAAGGTAGTCCGAATTCAGTACGGAGCCTTCTTCAACTACCCATGGTATAGATGCTCCCTGAAATCGCCTCTTCAACTCAGAAGTGGATGCGACTGAAGCAGGATCATAGTCGAACGAGTGTACTGATGCGCCAAGCTGATGAGCGGCGAGGGAGAATAAGCCGCTGCCAGAGCCAATGTCTAGAAAGGTCTTCCCATCCAGGGTTACGCTTTCTAACTGATCCTGTAAAGATTGCTTCGCCAGATTGATGCGATCGCTATTTACCACCTGCAAGAAATTCGACCAGTTCTTGCCGAACTCGAACCGCCGACCAAGTTCAACCTCGTTTTGATGTGTGATCATACCCTACCTCACTAAAAAATGTGTTCCAACGTCCAGACGATCTTGAGGAATAGCTCACTTCTGAAGTCGGTGTATTTATGCGGCGCACTGCTTGTGCAGCAATTTACGCTGGGCTTGGCCTTCTTGAGAGGAAGGCTTTCACAAGCGGGAGACCAGAGACGATCGCAACCAGACAGTAGATGAAAAGACCAATGCTGCTAAAACAGAGTTCTGTCAATGTTGGAATCCTGCCTGGCTTCCAATTCATCATAATCAGCCCGATACCGATGGAAGCGGCCGTTCCGCCAGCTGTTAGGATCTCAAAGATCAGTGTAGATGGAATGGCAGTAATCGCCTTCTTGTGGAGGACAATATTGATGGCAGTAGTTGAAACAACATAGGTGATCACTGTCGAAAGCGCGATCCCGGCCAGTCCGTAGAGTTGCATGAGGAAAAAGTTTCCTAAAATGTTGGTGAGGGCCGCCATGATATTGAGGGGAATGAACGCCCTATTCAAGCCGGCGGCTGAAAGCAGGGTGGCGCCGGGAATACCGAAAAATAAGGGTGGGAACTGCAAGCAGAGCCAACCGATCATTGTGGCCACAGCAGCGGTATCTGCCTGGGTGAAGCTTCCTCGCTCGTAGAGCACCATGACAAGGGGGTCGGAAAACAGCCAGACGATTCCGGATAACGCGATGCTACCCCAGACGGTGAGTCGGAGGATGTTATCGTAGTCGGTGCGGAGTGATCTCAAGTTACTCTGCGAGTACAACCGGCTGAAGTGGGGCAAGAGCGCCGCACTCAGTGTCCCAATTGTAAGGGATGCAAGTCCTACAACTAACCGATTAGCATAGCCCAGAATAGAAACAGATCCGGCATCAAGGTATGCGGCCATCCATTGGTCCACGATGGGGCTGATGTAGGCAAGGGAAACTCCTGCGGACAGCAGAAGAAATTGTTTCCGAATCTCCAGCTGGAGGGGCTTGCCTATGGTTGTTCCATCATTGGCAAAGCCCCCTTTCTTTCTCATCAGAAGGCCGGTGAGGAATAACTGGATCACCGCGCCGATAAAACCGCCGAAGCACGCACCTTCCACGCCATAGTCCTCTCCAAGAAAAATTGCCCCTAACGCAACACCAATTGGAAGTCCTGCCCTGAGAACACTCGGTGCGAAAAAAGATCCGAGTGTCTGTAAGGGACCATCGGCCAGACTGGCATAACCGGAGAGAACGAACATTGGGAGCACTGCCAAGGAGAAGGTCAGAATGAGATGAGTGCTGGCCGACGAATGGGTTCCCGACATGAATGTGGCATACAGCGGAGCGAAAATTGCCAACAGTAGTCCAAGGCCGAGTACTGCTGGAAGGTTCACGGTCATAAGCTTACCCAGCATTGCTCCCGTCGATGCCTTATTTGCTGTGTGTGCGATTCGTTCGATAATGGGCACGATCGCGTTGCGATACGCGCCTGTGCCGACCGTAAGTACAAAAACAGGGATCATCATGGCCAGAAAAAATGCATCCACTGTTGCGCTAGTTCCATACGTGAGGGCGATGGCTGCATCGCGCCCTAGATTGGCAAGGGTCACCACTATACTTCCGGCACTAGCCGATAGCCCCGTGCGCATCACCGTGAACATCGAACTTGTTGGCCTGATAAATGGCTCTGGGAATTGAGTGTCGGCTAGGTGGGAAATATCAAACTCCTACTTGTGCATTGCCATAACTTTGTCGAAGACGTCAAACCAGAGCACGTGTTGCATGTCTACGGCAGCGCTGTAGTAGGCCCCCTGCGAATGAGCCAATGCCATTTCTCGTCGCACTCTTTCAACGTCGCTTGGTTTATCAAGAATCGTGTGATAGAGGTCCATGGCAGGTAGTACATGGCCGCTATACGGGGCGATCTCTTTCAGCATCTGCTCCGGTCGTCCCTCGTTCAGTTCACCGTTCAAGCCTTTCCAGTTCTCGCTTGCGTTCCCGACCAAGATGGTATTGGGAAACTCTTTCCTTAATCGCAACAACGTTGCCTGAAGCCCTTCCCGCATTTCCGCTCTAACGGTGGGGCTGGGATGGGCGATGTCGAACACCGTACAGTCATCCAGAAAGAGTCCGTCATAGGGATAGCTCTCCAGTGTAATTCGGCAGGCGTCCAAGAACGCGTCTTGCCATTCGACTTTGCGTGGATCATACACACGAAACGATTTGGGTGGAATCCTGGGTACGTGCCCGTTCGGATATATACACCAAGATTCCTTCGCCAAACGCAAGCGATCATGCCCAGGCCCAGGTACGGTTGTTTCGTCGATGACTAACTGATAGCCCAGCATGATGATGCAAGGGTTCAGCGTCTTGATTCGATCTCTCCACAACGCATGGTTGCGCCGCCGATCTTGAGGAACTAGGGCCAGCGGATAACGCGCCACCATCGGCTCTTGGTTGGCCTGGCTTGGAATGTCCGGGTCGATGTAGGCGATGCAAAACAATGGAGGTGTAGAAGATTGTTTGCACTTCTGCGCGGATGCAGGAGATGCCCGAACTGATTGCGCTTTGGTGGTCGGGGGACTTTGAGCACAACCGAACGTGTACCCGGCCAGGCTAGCCATCGAATATTTCAACAGCGTTCGCCGAGACAGTTCAGTTTGCAAGAGATGGTCGTCGTCACTCATTGGGTGAGTCATGATGTTGCTTTGTCAATTTTTAGCGTCATTGCGTCTCGGCTCGCGCCCACTCGGTGTCCGATGGCTCTAGATAAATCCCATCGATGCGGGCGGTGTTTAGGGAACTGGAGCGACGGACGATGCCGTGGACTTCATAGCCTTTGGCCAGCAGCAATTCCGCGAGATAGGACCCATCCTGACCGCTGATGCCGGTGATCAATGCTTTCTTCACTTCGCCTCTTCTCCCCTCATTTGACACTGTCCACCACTCGGCGTTTGCCGGTCGGTCATTGATGATCTCGCTGGACTGTGCGATGAACCACGTTCCTTATCACAATTCCGCTACGTAGTGTTAGTGCCGTTCGCCACTGACTCCAGATCCATACAGGCAATGTCTCAGTGTGACACACTCGTGCCGGGTTGCGCGTCTGAAGTGTGTCAGGAATGACGGCCGATCGGTACGTGGTATTTCGGCATTGACCTCAGCGCCTGACGAATGTACTGTGCCTTTAGCGACTGGCATCTTGCCAAGGCCGAATGGACGGAGCCTTGTTCACACGTTTTCTTCAGACTCACTCTGTATGGCTGATCCTTGCGCGTAACGCTGTCATTCAATTCCAATGCCCTCCCCCAACGCCTCGCCTCGTCGCTGAAGGCGCTCGCTGCGCCAGGACGTTTGGAATGGTGGAGCCACGCGAGGGAACGCGCGCTGTTTTCGTTGCTGCACCTGCGGCAGGGGCTCGGTAAGCGATCGCTTCACCGGCAATTTACCGCGCCGGATGTTTCCCACTATTCATTCTGCACGAGCCCATCACCTGTTCTCCCGCCCCTACCCTGGCATCTCCCGGCAGACGACGGACAGATGGACACCTTGCTCAAAGGTGTCGTGACGGTGTTCGGGTATCCCTGGGTCTGGCAACCCGATGGCTCCTGCTGGCACAGAGCGCCGGATACCGGCGCCCTGTGGCCGCGCCGGTTTTTTGCCGACATTCCCATTCAGGCCGGTAACTCCTGCGGGGATATTCGCATGGCGTGGGAGCCCTCACGGCTTCAGCACCTGGTGCTCCTGGCTATGTTGGCGCAACAGGCTGAATCCGCCGCACGTACGGGTGCCGTGTCGGCGGTGGAAGCACAGCTCGTCTCCTGGGTGGAGGCGAATCCGTTTTTGACCGGTATCCACTATATCTCCCCGACGGAATGCGCCCTTCGGCTGCTGGCTGTCTGTCATGCCATGGATGTGATCCGTCCCTGGTTGCAGACTTCCGAGCGGGTGTGGCCTGCGGTGCTCACCCTCGTGTCCGACCATGCGGAATTGATTCGGAAACGCCTGTCGCTTCGCTTGACCACCCCTCATGACACATTGGCGGCTGCGGTGGCGTTGATCTATGCCGGCAGTCTTTTCCCGGAAATGGAGATGGCTGAGCGATGGCTCGCGTTCGGCCATTACCTGTTGGAGGCAGAGACTCCCCGGTACATCAGTCATGACGGCGGCAGTCAGGAGCAGGGAGTGGGGTACCTTCAGTTTTGCACGGATCTCTATGGGATGGTGCTGGCGCTCCTCGATCGTCGGCAGTCGCCGGTGGCGGAGAAGATCCGCCCGGTGTTCGCGCGCAGTCGCGATTTTCTGGACGAGTTCCGCAACTCCATTGACGGGAGCCTTCCGCCGATCGGGGAAGGTGAGGATGAACAGGCGCTCTCGCCGTACATGCATTTCGGTCACCCCCACAAGCCGCATGCCCCCGGGCTGACCACCTTTCATCTCTCCGGCTATTCGATTATTCGCGGCCGGATGCAAGACAAGGCGATTTTCGATCATGGCGCATTGGGCATGGCTCCACGGTATACACACGGCCATGCCGATGCGCTCTCTCTCTTCCTTCAGGTCGGATCGCGCGATGTGTTGATCGATCCGGGCACTTATACCTGCACCGGCAATGAAGAGTGGCGGACGTATTTTCGCAGTACACGTGCCCACAATACGGTGACCATCGATGGGATGGATCAGGCC
>Ga0268299_1004630_pt1 | contig 10446 bp, 10 predicted proteins | sample NOBtaG_FD_193484 | JGI IMG/M metagenome (GOLD analysis project Ga0268299, IMG submission 193484) | Activated sludge microbial communities from bioreactor in Nijmegen, Gelderland, Netherland - NOB reactor | ecosystem: Engineered > Bioreactor > Aerobic > Activated sludge | place: Netherlands... | reverse complement strand
GCCCCTGGTGTCGGCCGTGCTCGCCTTGTTCGCTCTGGCCGCCGGCAACGACCTGTCCGAGCTCCGGGTCGACGCCGGCGGCGCTGGCTCCGGCACCGCGTCCACAACCACCGCCGCCGCCTCCACCTCGGTCCCCGAAGACGGCGGGGCCGAGGTGGCGCCATCGGGCACCGGGTCGAGCCTGCCCGGCTCCGGCACCGGCACCGGCGGGGTCCCGGCCGGCAGCGGCGCAGGGACCGGCCAACCCGGCGTGGGCGGCCAGGCGCCCGGCGGCGGCGTCGTCACCGCCTCCACCGTGGCGAACCCCGGGGCCGGCGTGCTCGGCTCGTCGACCACGGCCGCGGGCGGCGTCACCGGCATCCCGGTCGACACCGGGGTCGATGCCACCGGCACCACCGCCGAGGGGTCGCCGACCGACGGCTCGGTCCCGGCCGACGGCGAGACCGGCGCCACCCTGATCGACGGCGGCGCCGGCGAGACGACCGGCACCACGCAGGCCGGCTCGACAGACGGCTCCGGTGGTTCCGCCACCCCCGGCGTCAGCACCACCGGTGGCGCCTCATCGGGCCAGGGTGCTGGTGCCGAGGGCTCGTCCACCCGATCCACCACCGCCGCCACCTCACGGGACGGGAACGGCTCGTCGGGCGGATTCGCCGCCACTGTGCGGCTGGTGGTCCTCATGGCAGCGTTCGGCGCCTCGGCCGTCGGCATCGCCTGGTTGGCCGTCTCCCTGGTGCGGGCGGTCCTCTCCGGCCGCCGCCAGCGCCGCCCCGACGACGACGAGGACGACGACGAGGACCTCGAAGCGCTGGTGGTGATAGACCACGCCTCCGCCGGTTGGACGCTGGAGCAGCTCCGGCGCCGCCTGGAGGCCGAGCCCGACCCCCGCCTGGCCATCCGGGAGGCGTACTCCGTGGTGGAATCGGGCTTCGGCATCGGGGGCGGGCTGGCCCGCCGCCGCACCGAGACCGCCCTGCAGTATCTGGAACGAACCCTGGGCATGATCGAGGGCGGCACCAAGCCGCTGCGGGTCCTCACCGGCCTGTTCCTCCTGGCCCGGTTCTCGAACCGGCCCATGAACGAGGCCATGCGGCGGGCCGCCATCGACGCCGTGGTGGAGCTGCAGGCCCGGTTCCGGGCAGCCGAGGAGCTGGCAGCGTGACCCCGGTGGCGATCGCCGTGGCCGTGGCCGCCGCCGTGGCCGTGGGGGCCGTGATCTGGGTGGTCTACGTCCTGTTCGACATCGGCTCCGACGGCCTCGGTGCCGGCCCCTGGTCCCGGCCCGACGTCAACCAGGTCCACAGCCGCCTCCCGGCCGACTTCATCGGCCTGTGGTCGCTGTTCGGCTCCCGCTCGATCAACGCCCTGGCCGGATCGCGGGAGTCGGCTGTGCGCCGTCTCGACCGGCTGGAGGCCCATCTCCGAGGCCTCCCGTACGACGCCGACGCCGCCCCCGGCGCCACCCCGGTGCCGGCCGACTTCGGTGACGGGTGGCTCGAGGCCCGCCTGGACCAGCTGGAACGCCTGGCCGGGCTCCAACCGGCGGCCGCTCCCAACCCCTACCCTGGTGAGCCGGCCAACGCGCCCGGTCGCACCGCCAGCCCCAACCGGCCCGGCGCCGGGCAACCGCCGACCCGCCACCAACCCGCCCGAGGACAGCGATGAACGACCGCAACCTCCCCCCGCGCCCGCCCGGCTCGGGCCCCCTCACCGCCGGCGCCACCCGGGCGCCCCAGCCCCAGCCGACCCGGGCGTCGGCGGAGACGCAGCCCGACCAATTCTCGGTGGACACCGTGGTGCGCTGGAGCCAGGCCGTGATCCGGGAGCTGGAGCGGGCGGTGCTGGGCAAGCGCGAGGTCCTGCACCTGGTGCTCACCGGAGTGCTGGCCGACGGCCACATCCTGCTGGAAGACGTGCCGGGCCTGGCCAAGACGCTCATCGCCCGATCCATCGCCACCGTCACCGGGCTCGACTTCAGCCGGGTGCAGTTCACCCCGGACCTGGTGCCGGGCGATATCACCGGTTCCACCGTGCTCGACCTCCAGACCCGCCAGCCGCTGTTCCGCCCCGGCCCGATCTTCGCCAACCTGGTGCTGGGCGACGAGATCAACCGGGCCCCTCCCAAGACCCAGGCCGCTCTGCTCGAGGCCATGGAGGAGCGCCAGGTCACGATCGACGGGGTGAGCCGCCCCCTGCCCGGCCCGTTCCTGGTCATCGCCACCCAGAACCCGATCGAGTCGGCCGGCACCTATCCGCTGCCCGAGGCCCAACTCGACCGGTTCCTGCTCAAGTTCGGCATCGGCTACCCCAGCGTCGAGCAGGAGAGCGAGATGCTGGTGCGCCGGTCGGAGCGCCAGCAGGAGCAGGTGGTGCTGAACCCGGTGGCCGACCGGACGGTCCTGGGTCGGCTCCAGAGGGTGGTGGAGGCGATCTACGTCGACCCCGCTGTGGCGAACTACATGGTGCGCCTGGTCGATGCCACCCGCCAGTCGGCCCGCACCCAGTCGGGCGCCTCGCCGCGAGGGTCGCTGGCCCTGCTCAAGGCGGCCCGGGCCTGGGCCGCCATGTCGGGCCGGGACTTCGTGACCCCCGAAGACGTCCAGGTGGTGGCCGCCCCCGCGCTGGCCCACCGGCTGATGCTCCGGCCCGACGAGTGGCTGCGGGGCGTGACGGCCGAGCAGGTCGTGGGCGAGTGCCTGGCCCAGACGCCGCTGCCCCGGGCGGTGGAGGAACGGGTCGGGTGACCATGACGGCGGCGGCGCCCTCCGCCGACCTCGATCTGGGCGACATCGACGGCCTCGACGCCTTCGGGCCCGACGGGCCGCTGGCGGCACCGGCCCGGGCCCACCAGCTCGAGTCGCCGGTGGAGCTCAGCCCCGGGGCCCGGATCAACACCCCCACGCCGCTGTTCTTCGCCAACGGCCTCCTGGCGTTGTGCGCCTTGGCCGCGGCCCTGGCCCTGCAGCGCCCGGAGCTGCTGGCGCTGGGCACGCCGGCCCTGGTCCTGCTGACCGTCGGCCTACTCGACGGGGGCTACCCGTCGCTGACCGTGCAGGCCGCCATGGACACCCCCCGGGCCCTCGAAGGCGACGACACCCGACTCCGGGTGACGCTGACGGCCGACGTCGACGTGGGGCTGGCCGAGCTGGAGCTGGGCCTGGCCCCGGCGTTCCTGGCCAAGGGGGCCCAGCGCCACGTGGTGGCGGTGCGGCGGGGCCGGCCCCGCACGGTGGAGCTCCACCTGGTGCCGCTGAACTGGGGGGTGCTGGAGCTGCCCACGTTCACCATCCGCACCCGGCGCAGCTCGGGCCTGTTCGCTTCCAGCGTGCAGTACCGCTGCATCAGCACGCTCCGGGTCCACATCAACGAGGAGCCGGCCCGTACCCCGCTGGAGCCGACCTCGTTCCGGCGGGTGGTGGGCAGTCACCTGGCCACCGAGCGGGGCGAGGGGTGCGAGATCGCCGACATCCGCCCCTACCAGCCGGGCGACCGGCTGCAGACGATCAACTGGCGGATCTCGGCCCGCTTCGACGAGCCGTGGGTGACCCTGCGCCACCCCGACCGCTCCACCACCGTGGTGCTCGTCCTCGACGCCCACGCCAACTACGCCAGCGACGGCCAGGACACCCTGCGCCGCTCGGTGCGGGCCGCCATGGGCCTGGCCCGCCTCCACCTCAACGCCCAGGACCAGGTGGGGCTGCTGCTCACCGGCCAGGGTCGCCGCTGGATCCGACCCCAGCTCGGGATCAGCCACTTCGCCACGATCGCGGATGCCCTGCTCGACCTGTCGACCAACGACTGGGCGGAGCACCAGCACCGCCGGGAGCGCCTCGACCGCCTGATCCCGGTCGACGCGGTGGTCATCGCCATCTCGCCCCTGCTCAACGACACCTTCGGCCACCTGCTGGAGCCGCTCCTGGCCCGGGGCCAGCAGGTGAACGTGATCGAGCCCCGTTATGAGCTGCCGTCGGGCATCCAGGTGCGATCGCGCGACGACAACGGCGACCCTGCCATCGCCCGACGGGTGTTCGAGCTGGAACAGCATCTGCGGCGCCGGGCGCTGGCCGACCTCGGGGCCGCCGTGTCGCCCTGGGTCGACGGCGAGCCGATCGAGTCGACCCTGTTCCGGTCCCGCCAGGCCCACCGGGGCCGGGCCCTGCCCCTGCGGGCCCGCCGATGATCGACCTCGCCCGCCGGGCGGCCGTGCTGGCCATCTGGGTGGCGGGCATGGGGGTGTTCGCCGCTGTGGCCCTGGCCGGTGTGTCGGTGCTGGTGCCGGTGGCGCTGGTGGGGGCGATCGCCTTCGCCGTCGGCGTCTGGTACGGCCTGGGATTCCTCACCGCCGTAGGGCTTTGCGCCGTGGCCGTGCCCGCCGCCATCGCCACCCCCCGCACGCTGGCCGGCTACGCCATCGTGATCGGCATGGGTGTGGTCGGCAGCCTGGCCCTGCTGGTGGCCGATGCCTCCTGGTGGCTCCGGCGCGATCCGCAGGTGGACCCGGCGGTGGTCCGGGGCCTGATCCGCACCTACCTGCCGGTGTGGGCCGTGGCCGCGCTGCTGGGGGCGGGCGCCGTGGCCCTCGGCCGGAGGGGTCCGGCCTCGATCTGGCTGCTACCGGCGGCCATCGCCGTGGCCGCCGTCCTGCTGGGCGTGGCGGCCGCTGTCACCCGGGGTCGGCACCGCCGCCACGATCCTCTGTCCGACATCCGCCGGGGCTGACCGACGGTGTCGCCGATCGAACCGCCTCGACCCGGCTCACCGCCGCCCGGTTGGTACCCGGTCCCGGGTGGGGCCGTGCGCTGGTGGGACGGAACGGCCTGGACCGGGCACGTCACCCCCGTGCCTCCACCGTCTCCCGGCGACGAGAACACACTGGCCATGCTCTGCCACCTCGGCGGGGCCTTCGCCAGCATCCTGGTGCCGATCGTTCTCTACGCCACGAAGAAGGATCAGTCGCCGTTCATCCGCCACCATGCGGTGGAGGCCATCAACTTCCACCTGACCTACTTCATCGCCCTCGTGGTCAGCGTCGTCCTGATGATCGTCCTCATCGGGTTCCTCCTGCTCCTGATGACGGCGGGGGTGTTCCTGGTGCTCACGGTGATGGCCAGCCTGGCCGCCTACCGGGGCGAGTGGTACCGGTACCCGCTCACGATCCGCTTCATCCGTTAGCTCGGCGACGAACGGCGGTCGCCGGGAGGCGGGCGTACGCCTTCGGCCTACCCGAGGAACCCGAAGGGTTCCCCTAGACCCGGCGGGCGGCCCGGCGGTCGACCACGAGCTGGCCGGCCACGAACGTGAGCACCACGCGGCCGGCGTCGTCGAGGGCCACCAGGTCGGCCCGGCGGCCGAGCTCGATCCGGCCCCGGTCGGTCAGCCCCAGGCACTGGGCCGGCACCTCGGTGGCGGCGGCCACGGCGGCGGCCAGCGAGCAGCCGGTGAAGGCCATCAGGTTCCGAACGGCGGCGTCGAGTCCGATGACGGAGCCGGCCAGGGTGCCGTCGAACAGGCGGACGGCGTCGCCGGTGGCGTCGGCCGCCTGGGTGCCCATCACGGCCACGGCGTCGCCGGTGAGGATCAGCCGGCCCTCGGCCAGCCGCCAGGCCAGGGCCACCATGTCGGGCGCCACGTGGACACCGTCGGCGATGAGGCCGATGTAGCTCGGCTCCAGCAGGAACCCGGCCGCCGCCCCCGGGTTTCGGTGTTGCAGCCCCGACATGGCGTTGAAGAGGTGGGTGCCCATGGTGGCCCCTGCCGCCAGGGCGGCCCGGATCTGGTCGACCGTGGCCTCGGTGTGGCCGCACGACACCACCACACCCCGCTCGGTGAGGGTGCGGATGACGTCGGTGGCGCCGCGCAGCTCGGGGGCGAGGGTGACCAGGCGGACGCCGTCGGCCGGGGTGTAGTCGGGCGGCGCCTCGGCCGGGATCGGCTGGAGGAGCTCCCGGGAATGGGCCCCGTGGCGGGACGGGGCCAGCCACGGCCCCTCGAAGTGCCAACCGAGGGCGTCGGCCCCCATGTAGTCGGCCCGGGCCGGGGGCCCGGCCCGCCAGATGCTGAGCGCCTCCCGCCGCCGGGCGAAGCCGTTGGTGGTGAGGGTGGGCAGGAACGTGGTGACCCCCACCTCGGTCAGCCGCCGGGCCAGAGCCCACAGGGTGGCCGGCTCCCGTTGGAGGTCGTGACCCCAGCCGCCGTTGACCTGGAGCTCGATGAAGCCGGGAACGATCCGAAGGCCGGACGCGTCGAGCACCGCCCCCCGGCCGTGGCTGCCGTCGGAGATGAGGCCGTCCACCACGCTGAGATCGAACTCCTGCCAGCCGGCCGGGGTCAGGATGTCGGCGCCGCAGATCAGATGTGAGCTCGGGTTCGGTTCCGCCAACCGACCGCTCCCCGGGCTAGCCGCGATCCAGGCCCGGCCCGACCGCCACGAGGCGCGGCGGGTCGGGAGCCAGGGGTCGGAGGCTGGGGAGCGGCGCGATCACGCCGTAGATGTTGCCACAGATTCCCGTGATTCGGATGACCCGTTCGGGACCGGTCGATCAACCGGCGTTGCGGTGTTCGCCGCAGGCGAACCCGAGGAACCCGAAGGGTTCACGCCAACTCCAGCGTCCGTTCCAGCACCTTCAGGAACAGCTCGGGCTCCTGGGCCCCGGGCACGGCCAGGCGGCCGTCGAACACGTAGGTGGGGACGCTGGTGATGCCGTTGTCGAGGGCGAACTCGAGGTCTTCGGCCACGTGCTGGCGACCCATCGAGCCGTCGAGCCACCGTTGGACCTCGTCGGCGTCGAGGCCGACCTCGGTCGCCAGGTCCACCAGGACGTCGGGGTCGCCGATGGCCAGCCCGTCGGTGAAGTAGGCGGCCAGCAACCGCTCCTTCATCGGCTCCTGCATCCCCCGCTCCTCGGCCAGGGCCAGGAGCTGGTGGGCCAGCAGGGTGTTGGCCCGCAGGGCCCGGTCCATGCGGAACTCGAGACCTTCCTTGGCCGCCTCGCCCGACACCCGCTCGATGATCTGCTGGGCCGCCTCCGGCCCGCCGAACTTGCGGGCGTACGCCTCCTTCACCGGCTGGGACACCCCGGCCGGGGCCGTGGGGTCGAGCTGGAAGGCCCGGAACCGGACGTCGACGCCGGCCTCGGGGTGGGCGGCCCGGAAGGCGTCGAGCGCCTTTTCGAACCGGCGCTTGCCGATGTAGCACCAGGGGCAGACCACGTCGGAGAAGATCTCCACCGTGATCGTGGTGCCTGGGGTCGGGGTCTGGTGGTCGGTGCTCATGCCGTCTCGATTCCTGCCGCCTTCTGCAGGCCGAACCGCTCCACGGCGTCGTCCCGCAGCTTGAACTTCTGGATCTTGCCCGTGACCGTCATGGGGAAGTCCTGGGTCACGGCCACGTATCGGGGGATCTTGTAGTGCGCGATCTTGCCCTGGCAGTACTCGCGCACCTCCTCCACCGTGATCTCGGCCCCGTCCTCGGTCTGGACCCAGGCCATGATCTCCTCGCCGTAGCGCTCGTCGGGCACGCCGATCACCTGCACGTCGCGGATCCGGGGGTGGCCGTAGAGGAACTCCTCGATCTCCCGGGGGTACACGTTCTCCCCGCCCCGGATGATCATGTCCTTGATACGGCCCACGATGTTCACGTAGCCGTCGGCGTCCATCTCGGCCAGGTCGCCGGTGTGCATCCAGCCCTCGGCGTCCACCGCCTCGGCCGTGCGCTGGGGGTCGTTCCAGTAGCCGATCATCACCGAGTAGCCCCGGGTGCAGAACTCGCCGGGCTGGCCCCGCTCCACGGTCTCGCCGCTCTCGGGATCCACGATCTTGATCTCCACGTGGGGATGGACCCGGCCCACCGTGCCCACCCGCTTGTCGATCGGGTCGTCGGTGGCCGTCTGGGTGGACACCGGGGAGGTCTCGGTCATGCCGTAGCAGATCGTCACCTCGTCCATGTGCATCCGCTCGATGCACTGCTTCATCACCTCCACCGGGCAGGGGGAGCCGGCCATGATCCCGGTGCGCAGCGAGGTGAGGTCGAAGCTCTCGAAGTTCGGCGACGCCAGCTCGGCGATGAACATGGTGGGCACGCCGTAGACGCTGGTGCAGCGCTCCTCGGCGATGGCGGCCAGCGTGGCCTCGGGGTCGAAGGCGTCGGCCGGCACCACGATGGTGGATCCGTGGGTGGTGCAGCCGAGCACGCCCATCACCATGCCGAAGCAGTGGTAGAACGGCACGGGCACGCACACCCGGTCTTCCGGGGTGTAGCGGCAGCCCTCGGCCACGAAGTAGGCGTTGTTGACGATGTTGGCGTGGCTGAGCGTGGCCCCCTTGGGGTAGCCCGTGGTCCCCGACGTGTACTGGATGTTGATCGGGTCGCTGGGAGCCAGGGTGGCGTCGATCCCATCCAGGCTGGCGGCGGGCACCGAGGCGGCCTCGGCCAGCAGGGTGGTCCAGTCGTCGGTGCCGAGGAACACCACCTGCTCCAGGTCGGGCAGCTCGGAGCGCACCTCGCCCACCATGGCCACGTAGTCCGACGTCTTGAACGTGGTGGCGGCGAACAGGCCCTTGCAGCCCGACTGGTGCAGGGCGTACTGCACCTCGTGGGTGCGGTAGGCCGGGTTGATGTTGACCAGGATGACCCCGATGCGGGCGGTGGCGAACTGGACCAGCACCCATTCGGCGCAGTTGGGGGCCCAGATCCCGATGCGGTCGCCCTTGACGAAGCCCCGGGCGACCAGCGCCCGGGCCAGCTCGTCCACCCGCTCCCCCAGCTCCCGGTAGGTCCAGCGGATGCCCTGGTGGCGCACCACCAGCGCTTCCCGGTCGGCGTGGGCCGCGATCGTGGCCGCCAGGTTGTGGCTGATCGTCTGCTCGATCAGGGGGGTCGACACCGCCCCGGTGTCATGGCTGAGCGCCATCTGGCCTCCTTCGCTGTGCGTGGCCGTGCCTCGCCCGTACAGCGTAGTTGCGCCGGGAACGGCCCGTCAGCTGCGGCGGTGGCGATCAGCCGGCGGCCCGGCTGTGCTGATCAGCCGGTGACCCGGCTGTGGGCGGCCGCCATGTCGACCGCCTCGGCCTGCACGCGGGCCAGCTCGGCCCCCAGCTCGGAGGTGAACTGGCTGATGGCCTGGCGGGTGACCCGGCCCTTGCCGTCGAGCGGGCGGGGCGGCGTCATGGGGTCGCCCACCACGATCGCCACCCGGGACCGGTGGGGCCGCTTGGACCCCATGGGCAGGACGGCCTCGGTGCCGGCGATCCCGATCGGGACCACCGGGGCGCCGGTGCGGGAGGCGAGCCAGGCCGCACCGTCGAACAGGGGCCCGATCTCGTTGCCGTAGCGTCGGCCGCCCTCGGGGAACACGATCATCGACTCGCCCCGGTCGAGCAGGGCCTTGGCCGCCTGCAGGGCGTCGCGGTCGGCCTCGCCCCGCCGCACGGGGATGGCACCCAGGGCGGCGCACACGTAGCTGACGCCGGGCGTGGTGAACAGCGACTCCTTGCCCAGGGCGCGGATGCGGCGCCGGCTCTGGCAGGCCACGAGCACGCTGTCGAGATGCGACCGGTGGACGGGGGCCAGGATCGTGGCGCCGGGCCGGTCGAGCACCTCCGTGTTGCGGGCCTGCACCTGCAGCAACGGATGGACGACGGCCCGCACCGTCCCCCGCACGGCGCGGTAGAGCCACATCGACGACCGCCGCTCGCCCCGGGCCAGGGCCATTGCACGAAGCTCGGCACTCATGGGCGCTTACTACAGCACAACCGCCGGGGCGGGCCGAACACGGTGGGGCGACGGCCCCGGGCCCCGATCAGCCCCGGGGCCACCGTCCGGTGAACACCCGGCGCCCCCGGGACAGGTGGTAGAGGTAGACGTAGTACCCGCCGAGGGCGATCGAGCCCACGAAGCGGACGAAGGCACCGGTCGGGTCGCCTGCCACCACGGCGTATGCCGTGTAGAGCGCACCCAGGAGCACGGATACCGCCACACCGAGCCCTGCCATCACCGAGGTGAATGACACCCGGCCAACCTTCGTCCGCAATCGTGTCCTCCAACTGCCCTCACCCCCGAAGGTAACGACCGCTGATTGTCGTTGATAGAGCATGGTTGCCCATTCGTGGTGGGCCGCGGGTCGGTCGTGGCGCCGCAGGTGCCCGGTGGGGTTTGGGGCACCAAGGGCGATGGGGGAGGCCGACGCAGGAGGCCGGCGGGGGCGCAGAGCCCCCGAAACAAGTAGCGTGCGTCCATGGTCGACATCTCTCGAACCCTGCACTGGTCGGACACCGACGCCGAGGTCCACAAGGTCGTGGTGGGGCCCTACGACAACAACGTCTTCGTGGTCCGCTGCCGCCACACCGGCGCCTCGGTGATGCTCGACGCCGCCAACGAGCACGAGCTGCTGTTGGATCTGTGCCGCACGCTGGGTGTGCGCACGGTGCTGGAGACCCACGGGCACTGGG
>Ga0268299_1004629_pt1 | contig 10449 bp, 12 predicted proteins | sample NOBtaG_FD_193484 | JGI IMG/M metagenome (GOLD analysis project Ga0268299, IMG submission 193484) | Activated sludge microbial communities from bioreactor in Nijmegen, Gelderland, Netherland - NOB reactor | ecosystem: Engineered > Bioreactor > Aerobic > Activated sludge | place: Netherlands... | reverse complement strand
CGCTCTGTCCTGCTCGCCCGCCGCCTCCGGTATTCCATTCGCCTACCCTACTCCACCCACTTGGCGTTCCGCCAGATGGGGTCTAAAGGACGCTTACGAAGTTCGCGCATAGGGACGAATGCACTCCTCTCAACGAAACGTGTTCAAGGCATTATAGGCCGCGGATAGCTCCCATCATTGTCCTGCGCATACATCGTTAGGCCCGGGGACATTTGCCGAAGATGGCTATTGCACCGGGTCGCCAGCGCCAGCGCTTTGCCGTGTGTCACACGCGGGCAACAAAAGTCCCGCCAGAATGGCAATGATCGCTATGACCACGAGCAATTCGATGAGCGTGAACGCGGCGCCTCACCGATTCGGTCGAGAGATCTCATGAGCACGCGCCATCCCCTCCTCATCAAGCACATCACTTCCGTTCCTGACAAATAATTCTGGAACCTCGGATTCAGAGCGGCACGACTCGCAGCCAGCCCGCCTCCCCAAATTCCTGGCGGAAGGCCTCCCCGGCAGTCCGGGCGTCGGTCTCCGAGGCAAACAAGGCAAAGGTGGTGGATCCGCTGCCGGACATCCGAGCCCCGAGCGCTCCCCGTTCCCGGAGAAGCTCCTGATACAACCCAAGGATGGGAAATTTCTCCAGCACCGGTCCTTCGAGGGCATTGAACCAATCCGCAGCCCCGCCCGCGACGTCGCCCTCCAGGAACCGGTGCGCCACAGCCGCGGCGCGGCCCGGCCGGCCGTCGCGCAGGTGCGGAAAGCGCGCCAGCTCCCGAAAGGCCCAGGGAGTGGCGACACCGAATCCGGGATGGAAGAGCAACAGGGCATGGCCGCTCAATGCGGTGAACGACGGCAGCGGCTCGACGCGTTCGCCGCGTCCGAAGGCCAGCGCCGGGCCGGACTGCAGGAAGAAGTTCACGTCGGATCCCAGGCCCGAGGCTAGACGGTCGAGGTCCGAAGCCGCCAGCGGACCTCCAAAAAGCTCGTTGAGCCCCAGCAGCGTCACCGCGGCATTGGCGCTTCCGGCGCCGAGGCCCGCGGACAACGGGAGCCGCTTCTCGAGATGGATCCGAACACCGGCCCGCGCTTCCAGCCCCGCGGCGCGCAGGAATGCCGCCGCGGCCCGGTGCACCAGATTGGAGCCGTCCACCGGCAACTCCGGGTGGCTGCAGGTAAACGCGATGCCGGAGTCCGCCAAATCCAGCATCAGCTCATCATGGGCGGCCACCGGAAAGAACAGAGTTTCCAGCTCATGGAATCCGTCGGAGCGGCGTCCGAGCAGATTCAGGACGAAGTTGACCTTGCAGGGGGATTGACGGGTGAGGGGCATAAAAAAGCGCGCCAACGGGAGTTGGCGCGCGTTTTGGAACCAGCGGGGAATCGTCTAGTTCTGCAGGGGATTAAACTCCGATCCCGGAAACATCGGGAGCACGGCGGAATCCTGGAAACCGATGAACTGGTCGGACCCGACACCGAAATGCCCCATCTGGGCGCGCTCCTGGCTGTCGGGGAACACCGGCGCCACCGGGTGGATGATGGGGTCGGTGGGAATCGGGAACGTGACGACCTCGAAGGCGCCGACGAAGGTACGAGCGAAGGTCCGCGACAATCCATGCACCACACCGTAGGACGGGGTGGCATCGCCGGAGATGGCGTTCTGCTCTGCGGAACGCTGAAGTTCGCCGAGGCGCAGCGGTTCGCCCAGATTGCTGAGGCCGCGGCTGAGTTTCCGCTGCGCGTTATTGCAGCCGGTCAGGAACGGCAAGAGGCCCGCCATCACCACGGTGCCGATGATTTTCAGGGATCGCATAGCAGAGAATTTCGGAGAAAGCCTAAGGGCGACGTTTACAGTGGCAAGCTTTGATTTCCCGGCAGCGCCCAAATCCCTATGCCCCGCAATTTTCGGAGAGAAGACGCCCTCCGTCTCGAGAAAATTGGCGCGTCGCCATCCCACCATATCGGACCCGATCTTCGATCCTTTGTGGCCATCATGCTCTTGGCGTAAGGCTCACGCAGAGGACGCAAGAGCCGCAAAAGCAAAGTTTGGTAGGATCGTGTTCCCCCGCATCGCCCAACAGAGTGCCAGGTCCTTTACCGAGCGGATCTTCAGAAACCGTTAACGATAATTGTAAAAGGTTGGGATTGTACAGATGACCTGTCACTTTGTTGCGTTCCCAATTCCCATCCGGCGTTCCACCACACGCGAGGCACGAATGTGATCAAGGAACCGCACCCTGCGGTCCGTCCCGCCATGGCAGTGATCCTTGATCCTTTGCGGTCATGACGTCCATTGCGTGAGGTTCACGCTAAGGACGCAAGGGCCGCAAAGGGGAGCATCCGACAGAGTGCCAGGTCCTTTGCTGGGCCGACCTTCGTTTTACGTTAACGATAAACTATTTTAACTCTTGGGCTCAACAGATGATCCGACACTCTGTTTATCCGCCGGACAACCCAGAATCCCCTCGGCGGCGGGATCTGCCGCTCTCCTCGCGTCGCGTCGCGCTGCCTCCGAGCCCACTTCCGGCCTTTCGCCCTACCACCTGGACCATGTGGCTATGTGGCCATGTGGGACGCGGACCTGCTCGGAGACCGCAACACGCAACATGCGTCCTTCTCCCGGCCTGGTCAGGAGGGATGGGCTCCAGCCTGGCCTTCGCTGGCCGCAGCTTCGCGTTTGCGCTCGATCCGCTCCCAGTAGCGCGCAATCAGCAGGCTGATTTCGTACAGCCCGTGAAGGGGCAGGAACATCAGCAGCATGGTCAGCGGATTGCCGTCCGGGGTGATGAACCCGGCTAACGCCAATCCTGAAACCACCCAGTACATGCGCAGCTTGGAAAGCCGCTCGGCGTCCAGGATGCCGGCCTTGACCAGGGTCAGCAGCACCAGGGGCAGCTCAAACGCGACCCCCATGCCCAGCAGAAACCAGCAGACGAAATTGATGTACTCGCCGCCACGCCATTCGTCGGAGCTGAACCCGAGCCAGTTCGAGAATCCCACCGTGGCGCTGAGCGAGACCACCAGCATCACCAGATAGCAGAAGGCGACGCCAAGGAAGAAGAGCATCGAGCCGAACCCCGCCACACGATAGACGAACCGTCGCTCATGGACGTGCAATGCGGGCATGATGAATTGGGCCAGGAAGAAGAGGACGAACGGGGCGCTGAGCGCGAGACCGCCGTAAAGACCAACCTTAATGGCCAGGCTGAAGGGTTCCATGGGACCGAAGGTCTTCAGGACCACATTTTTCCCAAAGGTCGCCGCATGCGGCGGAGAGGCGTCCGGAACCCAGGCTGTCAGGAATCCGTTGGTCAGCCCGGCCATGCCCCCCGGCGGGACCGGCACCGGCACCATGCGGAAATACACATCGTGATTGGTTGCGAAGCCGGGTATCTGGAACCAGGACATCCATCGGGACCACGAATTGGTAGTCGTGTCCGGCTCTTGGGCGGAGAGACCTGGGATGGGAAATTGGGAGAGCGGAATCTTCTCCAGAACGTTGGTTCCGACCAAGAGGACAGCCCGGGGGATGGGATCGGTCTTGATCTCCTGGGCCAGGACCAGGGGCCAGGTGAGGATCTTGATGAGGAAGGGACTGGCGCTGATGGCGACGATCATGCCCAGCGCGATCGCCAGAACGCATTTCAGCAGCGTCCAGCGCAGGTCCTCAAGATGCTCAAGAAAGGTTTTGACCGGCCCGCCCCCCCCCTCCTCGTCGTGGTCCGGAGGCAATACCTCCAAGTCGTCCGCCATGCCGCCGGATGGGAAGGAAGCCGGTCAGGAATGCCGCTCGGAAAGATCCGAAGTCGTGCCAACACCGGATTGCGCGAGGGAATCCGGTGCCGGCTGCGGCGCGGGCGGTGGGGTCGGCGGGGGTGGGGTCCGCTCCATTTCATCCATGGCCCGATGAAGCTCCTCTTGCACGTCCCGGGATGCCTTCTTGAACTCCCGGATACCTGTGCCCACGCCCTTCATCAACTCGGGCACCTTCTTGGCGCCGAACAGAACCAACGCGATCACCGCGATCACCAGGATCTCGGTGGAGCCCAACCAAGCCAACAGAGGCAGCGTCATATCGGTCGAACCACGTCAGGAAGGCTTCACCGGCGTCTCGTCATCCTTGGCCGCCTTCTTAAACTCCTTGATTCCGGTTCCCAAACCTTTCATCAGCTCGGGCACCTTCCGGGCACCAAACAGAATCACGACGATCAGGCCGATGATCAGGAATTCCGTCGTGCCCAGCATGGCCAACAGCGGATGAACCGGGTGAAGCAGGATTGCGTTCATGACAGCAAGCTAGGGGGGGCTTCTTTTGCGGTAAAGGACCAAAAACACCGGATCGGCATCCGACCGTCCGCATCAGCCGTGGGCTGAGACCCTCCCGGCCGGCTCGAGGTAAGGCCAGGGCCGCGGAACGGACGCCCGCCCCGGCCTCGACCGTTCCCCGGATCACCGGGCCGGATCCGGATTCACCATCAGAATGAATTCGGCGCGGCGGTTCTTGGCGTAGGCAGCCTCGGTCTGGCCGAGTTCCGCCGGCTTCTCCTCCCCAAAGCTGATGGTGGCGATCTGCTCGGTGTTCACGCCCAGGGCCAGCAGCCGGTCCCGCACGCTCAACGCGCGTCGCTCGCCCAGGGCCCGATTATATTCCTCGGTCCCGCGCTCATCGCAATTGCCCTCGATCAGCAGGCTCTCCGTGGGATGCGCCTTCAGGTAGTCGGCCACGTTGCTGAGGTTGGCCGCGTACTGGGGCCGCACATTGGACCGGTCGTATTCGAAGTAGATGGTGTCGCTGGCAAACCGAGTGCGGTCCTGCGCACCGGTCAGGCCGATGTTGGGAAGTTCGGAAATGGTCGGATCCCCGGGGTAGCCGGTATCGCCGCGGTTGCCGCGGATATCGGTGGGCGTCACTGCATTGTCGGCCCCAAAGCGTCCCGTGCCGCTCCCCGGATCCATGGGAATCGCCTGGGTCGGCGCGGCGCCACCGGAACGCCCCGTCGGCAGAGGCGTCGGATTTTTCGGCTTTTTGGAGCAACCAGCCGAGCCGCCGAGCAGGACGGCCACCATGACGAACAGACCAACGCGGGTCAGCAGAGACTTCATAACGAACTAGGGAACGCGGGCGATCACCTCGCCCAAGTAGGTTGGGAGCAGTTGCCCGAGATGCGGGCCAAATCCTTGACGTGCCCTGTGGGCACGTCAAGCAGCGACAAGCGGCGATCACCGCTGGAACGCCGCGTAAATACGAGAGTTCTAGAGTTGGAAGACCAGGACGGGTCTTCTCCCGGACATAGCGGACGGGCATCGCCGCCGGACGCTGGAACCACGAATAGCGTGAACTCCCCGCTGGCCCGGGTGAAGGCGATCCATTTGCCGTCCGGCGACCAGTCCGGCTCAGTGCATTGAGTCACCCCGCCGGTGCGCAGCCGGGTCATGGCACCGCCGTCGGCCGGAATGGTGTAGAGCGCAGGACGACCGCCCTCGGTGGATGTGAAGCACAGCCGCGAGCCGTCCGGCGACCAGCAGGGCGAAGCCTCCAGTTCCTTGGTGTCAGTCAACCGCCGCACTCCGGATCCATCCACATTGGCCACCCACAGGTCCGGACTCCCCCCCTTGCTGAGAATCATGGCCACCCGGGAGGCGTCGGGTGAGACCGAGACGCTGGAACTCATACCAGGAAAAGAAAACACCCGCTGGCGATCGCCGGTCCGGAGATCCTGGAGGTAGATCTCGGGACGCACCGCCCGGTAGGAGGTGTAGAAGAGCTCCAGCTTGCCGGGCACCCAGCAAGGCGCGGCGGCGATGGTGCTGTCTCCGGTCAGCGCCACCGCATTCGCGCCGTCATAGTCGGAGGCCCAGATCTCCGAGACGATCTCCCCCTTGGCGTTGCGATTGCCCGTGGAGTTCTTGAACGCGATGCGGGTGGTGGCGATGCCGGGCAGTTGCAGCAGCGTCTTCACCACGTCGTTGGCCAGGGCATGGGCCTGCACGCGCGCCGTGCCGCCGGGATACGCCCGCGCAAAGATCGTCTGGGAATTGTTCGCGTCGCTCAGCGTGCCCTGCACGGAACCGCCGGGCGTGGACTTCAGCAGGTATTGGGGCTTGGCCGAATTGACGTCGAAACCGACCACGTAAAGGTCAAACTCCAGGACCTTCCGCACCTCGTCGGGAAAGCCGCTGATGGCAATGGGAATGCTGCGATTGGCGCTGTCGGTGATCGTGATGCCGGGACCGGCGGCCTGCAGGGCGCACCGGGTGATGAAGGCCAAAATACAGGCCAGGGCACAGGCCGCAGATGGAAAAAAAGGACGCTTCATTGGGAAAGGTTGCTTTCGAGGACAAAGGTGACCGGAACCACCATCCGCGGCTCGTCGAACTCCTCGGGGAGCGGCTTGAACTTGCGCACCCGGCGAAAGAGTTCCTCGACGGAGGCGTCGAGGGCCGCCACGCCGGAGCGCCGGGTGAGGTCCGCGGAAATCAGCGCGCCGTCCTGCGCGAGGACGAGTTGCACGGCGACCTGGGCGGCCTCTTCCGAGGAGGTCGTTGGCTTGCGCCAGTGCAATTTGAGCGTGGCCTGGAGATAGGAGTAGTAGGGGGCATAGGCGGCGCCCCCGGGTCCCACCGCCTGGATCCGGGTGGAGGCGCCGGCGTTTTTCGATACGCCGGTGGCGGCACCGGAGATGCGGTCCGCCAGGCTTTGCACCCCCACTAGCCGCTGTTCCCGGGCCCGCCGCGCCGAAGCCGCGGCTTCGATGGCCTCGGTGGCGGCCCGTGCGGCGTCCTCGGTGCGCTTGCGCCGGGAGCTGGTGACCTCCACCGATTTCGCCGAGGCGACCTTGACCGGTTTATCCGCAAGCCGGGTGGCATCCACGTCCTGCGCCTGGGCCACGCGGCGCGCCTCTTTGGCCAGTTCGATTTTGGATGCTTTGGGCGGCGACTCCTTCGCCGCCGGCTCCTGGACCGGTGGGTTCTTGGGCACTTCCGGCTTGGTCGTAGGAGGATCCTTGACCACGGGTGCCGGCGGTGGGTCCTGCACCTTGGGAATCGTCGGAGGCGGCGTCTGGGGAATAAGCGTGGGCGCCGGCTGCTGCGGGCGCGGCGGCGGATCCCCGGCGATGTCCCGGGCGCCCTGCGGCAACGGATTCGGGGTGCCCCCGCCCGCCTGGGTGCCCAGGGTGAGATCGAGATCGCTGGGCAGGATCTCCAGCACGGGCACGTCCATCTCCAGAGCCTTTTTCGCCGTGAGAGCGCCGGCCAGGATCACCGCCAGCAGCACCGCGGCGTGGACCGCGGTGGATCCCAGCAGGCACCGTTGCAATGTGCGATCCATGGAGGGTGCGGTCATCGGCGCGGCCCGGGTTCGGTCAGGAGGCTGAAGCGGGTGATCCCCTGGCGCTGGGCCGCTTCGATGATCCCCACGGGCAGCTTGTAGGGGCCCTCGCGATCGGCCCGCAGTTGCACCACCATGTTGGAATTCCGCCGGTACTCCTGCACCAGCGCCGCCTCCAGCGCCCCCAGATCCCCCACCTTTCTCCCCTTCACAAAATACACGCCATCGCGTCCGACCTCCGCCAACACGGCATCCTGGGTGGACGCCGTTCGTTTCGGAGCCCCGCCCACCGGCAGCTTGAGGTTGATGCTCTGCTCCAGCACCGGCGTGGTAATGATGAAGATGATCAGCAGCACAAACGCCAGGTCCAACAGCGGCGTGACGTTGATCTCGCTGAGCGTCACGAGGGAGTTGCGTTGGGAGAAGCGGCGCATGGCGGTGTCAGCAGGGGCTCACTCGTCCTTCAGAAACTCGGTTTCCATCCGGGACGCCAACGCCTGGGCAAAGTTGTCGAGTTCCACCGCCGCGACGCGCAGGGAATGGACCAGCCAGTTGTAGCCAAACATCGAGGGGATAGCCACCAGCAGACCGGCGACGGTGGTGGACAACGCTGCGGATACGCCCGGCGCCATGATCCCGATGTCGGGCCGCACCCCCTGTTGCGCCGCGATGGCCACCGCGCCGAAGGCATCCATCACCCCCCACACCGTTCCCAACAACCCCAGGAACGGCGCCCCGCTCACGGCGACCGCCAGCAGGACCAGTCCGGACTCCAACCGCAAGGCCTCGCGCGCCACCGACCCTTCGAGCGTGCGTTTCACGTGCTCCATGGCCTTGAGCGTGGAATGCTGGCGACGCGCGCCGTCCGCGGATTTGAGATGCCTGTCCAGGTCGCTGCAGCCCTCCAGGTACACCGCAAACAGGGGGCAGCCTGCGACGTTCAGGCGCCGGTCATAAATGGATAACACCGAAGGTTGGGCGCGGAATTCGGCCTCGAAATAGTGGTTCAGGCGCCGGGCGCGGCGGATCTGCACCGCTTTGGAAGCCATCACCGACCAGGCAAAAATCGAGAAGACCAGCAGCAGGACAATAATGACCTTGGCCTCGGCCGTCGCACGGTCCCAGATGTAACTCAGGGTAAATCCATCACTGGCGGCCATCAGGCCGGCGGTAAAATTCATCGGTCGCGTCGTCGCAGCAATGTGGTTCGTGACGCGGATTCCGTTTAATGCCCGGTTCCCGGCCGGTCAAAAGGTTTCCGAAATCCCGCGGGATGAGCAGTGGACGCCCAATCCCGGAAGGGTGTTCAGAGTCCGCGCGAAAAGTTTTCTCAGGGCGCGCCGAAAGATGAAACCGGTGCTCATCCGCCGCGCCGTTCATGGAATTCGAGGAACTGCCGGTGCGCCGCCGGGTGGGTCCGGAGGAACTGCACCAGCGATTCAAACACCCGGAGCGTTTGGGGCCGCAGATGATGCTCCAGGTCCTCGACATCGTCCGCCACCGCCTCCGGCGCCACCCCGAGCAACGCCAGCAGATCGCTGAGGATCCGGTGCCGCTGCGTGATATGCCGCGCCACCGCCTGCCCCTCGGCCGTCAGGGTGAAGCCGCGATAGCGCTCGTAGTTCACGTAGCCCCGCTTGGCGAGGCGCCGGACCATGTTCGACACCGTGGACCGATTCAGCGACAGGGCCTCGGCGATGTCCGACACCCGGGCGTACCCCTTGGCCTCCACCAATTCCTGGATGCGCTCCAGGTGGTCCTCCGTGGACTCCGAGCGAGGCGTCCGGTGTGCACGACGTGACGAGGGTGAGGGCACTCGGCAAGCACTACCAGCCGGCTGGATTTCCGCCAAGGAGTCCCGGCCAGAAATTTGTTTTTAATATAAAACAAATTATTTTGACAGACACAATTCATTACCGTAGAAAGGACGCCGTGGCCCGGGCTGTCGGCGCCGCGGTCCTTCATCAAGATGCGTTCCTCGAACTTTCACCCCCCCCCCTGGCAGCGGCTGGGACGCGCGGGTGGTCTGGCGCTGGTGATGATGTCCTCAACGGCGGAAGAGCCGGCGGACAAAAGCGGCTACTCCCTGTTCCGGCCCGTGCCCCGGGGCATGATGCGGCCGATGTCCCTGGATCGTCCGGACAAGACCGAGAGCCCCTACACGGTGGATGCCGGGCACTATCAGCTCGAGATGGACTTGGTGTCCGGCTTCTGGGACCGGGAGGCCGGGCCGGCTGGAAATGTGACGACCTCCGGCTTCGCCGTGGCGCCCATGAACTGGAAGGCCGGGCTGGTCAATCACGTGGACTTCCAATGGATCCTTCAGCCATATAACCGGCTCCGGGTGGACGATCCGGAGGCGGGTCCGCCAACCGTGCGATCGGGATTCGGCGAGATGCTCACCCGGCTGAAGATCAATCTCTGGGGGGATGACGGCGGCCCCACCGCGCTCGCGGTGATGCCCTATGTCGCCTGGCCGACCGCCGGCGAGGACTTGGGAACGGATCATGTCGCCGGCGGCATCGTGGTCCCCTTCGCGGTGGAATTGCCGGCGGGATTTGGCCTCGGAATGATGGCCCAGGCCGATTTTTTGAAGGCGAGCGATGGTGACGGCTTCGCCACCGTCTTCGTCCAGACCATCACCCTCGGGCGGGATCTCTTTGGCCCGGTGGCAGGTTTTATGGAATTCTACAGCGAAGTGAGCACCGAAGGAGGTGTCCCCTGGGTGGGAACCTTCGATTTCGGCCTCACCTGGAACTTTGCTGAGGACTGGATCCTGGACGCCGGACTCAACGTCGGAGTCACGCGTTCCGCCCCCGACCTGAATCCGTTCTTGGGACTCTCCCACCGATTCTAGCCAACGATCTTATCACTCATGCACCCGATTCTCCCACTCACGCTGCTTCTCGGGGTCGCGCTTGCCTTCACAGGATGCGGCCCATCGGATTCCTCCTCGGCCGGAACCGCATCGCGCCGTCCCAAGGTGCTCACCACCTTCACCATCCTTCAGGACATGGCGAAGAATGTCGCGGGCGCCCATGCGGACGTGGAATCCATCACCAAGCCGGGCGCCGAGATCCACGACTATGAGCCCACGCCCCAGGACATCGTGAAAGCCCAGTCTGCGG
>Ga0268299_1004628_pt1 | contig 10452 bp, 10 predicted proteins | sample NOBtaG_FD_193484 | JGI IMG/M metagenome (GOLD analysis project Ga0268299, IMG submission 193484) | Activated sludge microbial communities from bioreactor in Nijmegen, Gelderland, Netherland - NOB reactor | ecosystem: Engineered > Bioreactor > Aerobic > Activated sludge | place: Netherlands... | reverse complement strand
CCGCCAGCAATGGGGATAGCTGTGCTGGAACTTCTCCGCGTGGAGCAGGCGCCCGTTCCCGCGCAGCAGTTCGACGACGCGGCTGTTGGCCTCGTTGATATGCACGCCGGCGAGGAGCGGTGTTCCGGGCAGGTAGACGCCACGGCCATCGACGGGATTGTCGACCGGCAACTGGTAGCGGAGGCCGGACTGGTAGTCGTCCTGGCCGTGCGCAGGCGCCGTGTGCACGGCGCCCGTGCCGGCATCCAGCGTCACGTAGTCCGCGAGAATGACGGGGACTTCCAGCTCGAAGAACGGGTGGCGGAGCTTCAGGCCCTCGAGCAGCGGCGCCTCGAAGCGGGCGAGGATCGCCGACTGCCGCGCCCCATAACGCTTCAGGGCCGCTTCGGTGAGTCCCTCGGCCAGCACGAGCAGCGCGACGCCGGAATCCAGGTGCGCCTCGACCAGCACGTAAGGCAGGCCGGTGCCCAGCGCGACCGCCTGGTTGGCGGGCAGCGTCCAGGGCGTGGTGGTCCAGATCGGCACCGAGACCGGACCGCCTTCGCGGATGCCGAGCCTCCGGTAGAACTCCGGGATGTCTGCCACGTCGAAGCGGGCGTCCAGGGCGATGGAGGTCTTGTCCAGGTACTCCACCTCGGCCTCGGCCAGCGCCGACCGGCAGTCGAGGCACCAGTGCACGGGCTTGTACCCCCGCAGCAGGTGACCGTTCTCGATGATGCGGGCGAAGCCGCGGATCTGTTCGGCCTCGAAGCGGGGATCCAGCGTCAGGTAAGGCCGGTCCCAGTCGCCCAGCACGCCGAGGCGCCGGAAGTCCCGCCGCTGGCTGTCGACCTGCTGGAGGGCGTACTCCCGGCAGGCCCGCCGGAACTCGGCCGCGGACAGCTTGTCGCCGACCTTCCCCAGCTTCTTCTCCACCTGGTGCTCGATGGGCAGGCCATGGCAGTCCCAGCCAGGGATGTACGGCGCGTCGAAGCCCGCCAGGGTCTTGGACCTGACGATGATGTCCTTCAGCACCTTGTTGACGGCGTGGCCGATGTGGATGTCGCCATTGGCGTAGGGAGGGCCGTCGACGAGCAGGAACCGGGGCCGGCCGGCGGCGGCCTTCCGGATCTGGCCATAGAGGTCACCCGCGTCCCATTCCGCCAGCATCTGCGGCTCGCGCTTCGCGAGATCGCCCTTCATGGGGAAATCCGTGCGCGGGAGATTCACCGTGTTCTTGTAGTCCGTCACTGCACCCGTCCCTTGTCTGCTGCCAGCGCGCGGCGCGCCTCGGCGGCATCCTGTTCCATCTGCCGGCGCAATGCTTCGAGGTCGTCGAAACGCACCTCGTCACGGAGCCGGGCCACGAAGTCCACGGCGATCTGCCGCCCGTACAAGTCGCCGCTGAAGTCGAACAGGTGCACCTCCAGCAGGGGCTCCACCCCGTCCACCGTCGGCCGGGTGCCGATGCTGGCGACGGCATCCAGCCCCCCGTTCGCCACACCGTGCACGCGAACGGCGAAGATGCCACCGAGCGGGCTCCGCCGCCGGTGGAGGCGCATGTTGGCAGTGGGAAACCCCAGCTCCCGCCCGAGCTGCCGCCCCGGACTGACCCGGCCTGCCATGCGGTAGGGCCGTCCGAGCAGCCGGCCCGCCGTGTCCAGGTCCCCGGCGGCGAGCGCGTTGCGGATGGCCGTGCTCGAGACGCGGAGGTCGCCCGAGGTCACGCTGCCGACCTGTTCCGCCCCGAAGCCGTGCTGGCGGCCGCCTGCGGCCAGCTGCTCGAAACCGCCCGACCTGCCGCGCGCGAAGCGGAAATCGTCGCCCACCACCAGGTGCCGCACGCCCAGCGTGCGCACCAGCAGCCGCTCGATGAACTCCTCGGGGGACAGATCCTGCAGCGCCCGCTCGAACGGCGGGCAATACAGGCTGTCGATGCCGGCCGCCGCGAGCACCGGCACCTTCTCCCGGAGCCGCATCAGGCGCGCCGGCGCCGTCCGGGGACTCATCACCTCCTGGGGCGTCGGCTCGAAGCTGAAGACCAGTGACGGGAGGCCCATGGCGGCAGCCGACTGGCGCACCCGGTCGAGGATCCGCTGGTGCCCGAGGTGGACCCCATCGAATACGCCGATGGTCGCCACGCAGCCCGACGGCATCGCTTGAACTCCCGGCCGCGGCCGGCGGAAAACTTGCATGGGACCGGGGACGCCAAAAGCCGCGATTATAGAGGCAGGCCTGCCTGGACGTTCTGCAGCTTGAGGTCGTGGGGCCGGATACCGACGGCGAGCAACGCGCCCGCGTAGGCCGCAGCCCCTCCGCCCACGGCCACGGCCAGCCAGAGGCACCGGGTCCAGAAGCCGGCCTCGAGCCAGGTTCCCGTCGGCGGCGCGAAGGCGGCCAGCAGCACGGCCATCACACCGGCGGCAACGGCCACCCGCAGCAGGAACCGGGCCCACCCGGGGGCGGGCTGCAGCACGCCGGTCCGACGCAGGCCCCGGTAGAGCAGGCCCGCATTGATGAGTGAACCGAGCGACGTGGTCGCGGCGAGGCCCGCGTGGGGCGCCTCCCCGCCGGTGAGGGCCCAGGGCACCACGACCACCAGATTCAGCGCCATGGTCGAGCCCAGCGCGATCAGCCCGACCCGTACCGGCGTGGCGGTGTCCTGCCGCGCGAAGTAGCCGGGTGCCAGCACCTTGACCAGGGTGAAGCCCGCGAGGCCCGCCGCGTAGGCAACCAGGCTCCAGGTGGCCTGGTCCACGTCCCTGGCCGTGAACTCACCCCCGTAGAACAGGGTGGCCAGCATCGGTCCGGCGAGCAGCATCAGGCCGAGCGTCGCCGGCGTGACGATGAGGATGACGAGGCGCAGGGCCCAGTCGAGCGTCCTGCCGAAATTCGCCGACTCCCGGGCCGCGTGCTGGCGTGACAGGTTCGGCAGCAGGACGGTGGCGAGCGCGATCCCGAAGACGCCGAGCGGAAACTCCATGATCCGGTCCGAGTAGTACAGCCAGCTGATGCTGCCGGTGACCATGAAGGAAGCGATGAGAGTGTCGAGCAGGATGCTGACCTGCGCCACGGAGGAACCGAAGATCGCCGGCACCATCAGCTTCAGTATCTTCCTGACGCCGGGGTGCGTGAATCCCCAGGCCGGCAGGGGCAGCAACCGGATGCGCGCCAGGGACGGCAGCATGCACGCAAGCTGCAGGACGCCGGCGGCGAACACCCCGGCCGCGAGGGCCATGCCCGGCCGGTCGTAGCGGGGCGTCACCCAGACGGCGAAGACGATGAGCACGACGTTGAGCACGACCGGCGAGAAGGCCGCCGCGACGAAGCGCTGGTAGCTGTTGAGGATGCCCCCGGCCAGGGCGGCGAGCGACACGAACAGGAGATAGGGGAAGGTCCAGCGCAGCATGTCCACGGCAAGGGCGTACCGGTCGGCCGCATCGCCGTCGGTCACAGCCGCCAGCCTCTCCGTCGCGAAGCCGGGCGCGAAGATCGTGATGAAGACGGGCGCCGCCAGCGCGCCGACCGCCGCGAGCACGGAAAGGAAGGCTCCGAGCGTCCCGGCGCTGCGCCGGACCAGTTCCCGGACCTCCGCGTGCTCCCGGGTCTGCTCGTACTCCGCGAAGACCGGGACGAAGGCCTGGGAGAAGGCGCCCTCGGCAAAGAAGCGCCGGAAGATGTTGGGGATCCGGAAGGCCACGAAGAAGGCGTCCATGACGAAGGACGCGCCAAACAGCCGGGCAAAGACGACGTCCCGGACCAGGCCCAGGATGCGGGACAGCAGCGTCCAGGCACCCACGGTGCCGGTGGACCTGAGCAGCCTGCCGCCGCTCTGGCCCTTGCCTTCGGGGGTGGCTGGAACGGGGGCCTGTGGCGACTGGGTCATGCCGGGCCCAAGTCTACCCACCGCGCCCCCTGACGGGGCGGTTCCCGGCCGGTTGACTTCCAGCGGGGGAAACCAAAGAATACGCGCCCGCCGCGGGGCTCCGCGGCGGGCATCTCATCAGGAAGTACCCGTGGCGAACACCAAGTCTGCAGCCAAGCGCGCCAAGCAAGGCGAACGTCGTCGTCAGCACAACGTCGCCCTCCGCTCCCGCATGCGCACCGCGATCAAGAAGGTCATCAAGGCCATCGAGGCGGGCGATCCCGCCGTCGCCGCCGCCGCCTTCAAGACGGGGGCCGCCGAAGTCGCCAGCATGGTCAACAAGGGCCTGACCCACCGCAACAAGGCCGCCCGGCACCAGAGCCGCCTCAGCAAGGCCATCAAGAAGCTCGCGACCAAGAAGTAGGAGCGCCCGTAGGAGCGCCTTCAGGCGCGATTTTCATCGTCGATCGCGCCTGAAGGCGCTCCTACCGCCGTTCCATCGACCTCTACCGCCGGCGCAAGCTGTTCCAGCCGGGACATCAGGTCCCGGGTCAGGCGTTCCGTTCCCGCGCCGGTCAACGCGCTGATCCGGTACACCCGCGGGTGGTCCGCACCGCCCGTCGTGAACCCCAGGGCCACGCACACGGCCTCCTCCAGCCGGCCGGCCTCCTCGGCCGTGACCAGATCCGTCTTGTTGAGGACGAGCCAGCGCTCCCGGGCCGCGAGTTCGGGGCTGAAGCGGGCCAGTTCCCCCACCACGGCCACCGCGTCGGCCGCGGGATCGCTGCCATCGAGGGGGGCCAGGTCGACCAGGTGCACCAGCAGCCGGGTCCGGCTCAGGTGCTTCAGGAAGCGGATGCCGAGCCCGGCGCCCTCGGCGGCCCCTTCGATGAGTCCCGGGATGTCCGCCATGACGAAGCTGCGCATCGGGCCGACGGCGACCACGCCCAGCCCCGGGTGCAGCGTCGTGAAGGGATAGTCGGCGACCTTGGGCCGGGCCGCCGATACGGCGCGGAGCAGGGTCGACTTGCCCGCATTGGGCTTGCCGAGCAGCCCCACGTCGGCGAGCAGGCTCAACTCGAGACGCAGGGTGCGATGCTCGCCCGAAGTGCCCGGGGTGGACTGGCGGGGCGCCCGATTGACGCTGCTCTTGAAGCGGGTGTTGCCGCGCCCGCCTTCGCCGCCTGCCGCCACGAGCAGGCGCTGGCCGTCCGCCGTGAGGTCCCCCAGCAGCTCGCCGGTGTCGGCCTCGTAGACCCGGGTGCCGCAGGGCACCGCCACGTCCAGGGACTCGCCGCCCCGGCCGGTGCAATCCGAGCCCGAGCCGCCCTCGCCGCTCCTCGCCGCAAAGCGCCGGTTGACGCGGAAATCGGCCAGCGTGTTGAGCGCCCGGGTCGCCACGAGCCAGACGCTGCCGCCCGCGCCGCCGTCGCCGCCATCCGGCCCGCCCCGGGGAATGAACTTCTCGCGCCGGAAACTGACGCAGCCGGGCCCGCCGTTGCCGGCGGCGACCCGAATGCTGGCTTCATCGACGAACTTCATGGGTACTTCAGCTCTGGTAGATGCGCATCGGGCCGGCCCAGAGACGAAAAACCCCGCAGCTGCGGGGTCTTTCCATTGGCCTGGACGATGACGCTTAGGCGCTGGCGGGGACGACGTTGACGATGCGCCGACCGCCTTCGCCCTTGACCTCGAACAGCACCACGCCGTGGGTCTTGGCGAACAGCGTGTGGTCACGGCCCATGCCCACGTTCTTGCCGGGGTGATACTCGGTGCCGCGCTGGCGGACCAGGATGTTGCCGGCGAGCACGGCTTCGCCGCCGAACTTCTTCAGCCCCAGGCGCTTTGACTCGGAATCGCGGCCGTTGCGTGTGCTGCCGCCAGCCTTCTTGTGTGCCATGACTCAAATACCTCGATGTCTGTGCAGGTGTCTCGCCGGGGAACTCAGGCGCCCGCGGCGATGCCGGTGATTTCCACCAGCGTGAATGCCTGGCGGTGGCCGTGCATGCGCTTGTAGGTGGTGCGGCGCTTGAACTTGATGACAGTGATCTTGTCGTGACGATCCTGGGCGACGACCTTGCCGGTGACCTTGGCGCCGCTGATCAGCGGCTTGCCGACCTGCACCGAGGCGCCCTCGCCGACCATCAGGACGTCGCCGAACTCGACGGTGTCGCCGGCTGCGGCATCGAGTTTCTCGATCTGCACCTTTTCGCCCTGGCTGGCGCGATACTGCTTGCCGCCCGTCTTGAATACTGCGTACATCGGTAGTTCCTGGTGGAGTGGGGGCTGAACACAACCCCGTGAAAAGCCGGCGAATTCTAGAGGTTTGGCCCGCCGCTGGCAACCTCGCCGGCACACCCCCCGGCCGGGCCCAGCACTGCGTTGAGGCGCCCCGCCAGCCGGACCCCGGCCTCGAGCAGCCGCCGGTCCACCGTGGCGCGGGCCTGAGCCAGATAGTCCGCCGGCAGGACGGCAGGGCCCCCGCCCCGCGGGAACGCATACACCTGCCGCCGCAGGGCCTGGGATTCCCGGGCCCAGTCCACGGGGCTGGCGCGCTGCCAGCGGGCCACTTCATCCGCCGCCGGCCGGGGTAGCGACCGGGCCCGGTCCTTCGGCCCCGGCCCGCCGGGCGGCCGGAGCGGCTCCCCGTCCCAGACCGCGTGCAGGTTCGTCCCGCGCCCGCCGACGACCACCGGGACGAGGTTGCCGCCCCGATCCTCGAGCCGCCCCACGTGCAGGGGCTGGTGGATGTCGGCGACGAAGTGCGCGACGAAGCGCAGGGCCACGCCGCGCTGACGGGTGGTGAGCGACGGATCGCCCAGCTCCTTCTCGAAGCGCGCCAGCGCCGCGAGCACATGGTCTTCCGTCCGGCGGGCGGCCCGCGCCACGGAGCCCCGGTCAGCCACGTTGATGAAATGCCAGGGCCGGGAGTGCTCCCACCCGGGCGAGCGGCGGATGGCGTCGGGCCACAGGCCCGCTTCCGCGAGGGTCATCCCGGCCAGGAACGGCGCGAGCGCGGTCCTGGTCTCAGCGCACAGGTACTTGTCAGCGACGTGACCGGCGATGCGGTGGCCGGACGGGCCGAAGGCCAGCACGGACGCCGGCGCGCTGAGCAGGGCCAGCAGGAGTGCACGGTGTACAGCGCGGCGCATCGCGGGCATTATTCGTGTCGCAATGCATCTCGTCCAACCGGAATTCCCGCGATTTGACCTGGAAGCGGTCCGCGCCCTGCTCGGCGACGACTGGCCCGCGGTCAACCGGGAGATCAGGTTGCGACTCAAGAGCGACGTGGCGCTGGTGAACAGCGTGGCCCACTACATCGTGGGCGGCGGCGGCAAGCGCCTCCGCCCGCTGATCACCCTGCTGGCGGCCCGGGCCTGCGGCTATCGCGGGGACCGGCACGTGATCACCGCGGCGATCATCGAGTTCATCCACACCGCGACGCTGCTCCACGACGACGTGGTGGACGCCTCCGACCTCCGCCGGGGCCAGGACACGGCCAACAGCGTGTTCGGCAACGAAGCGAGCGTGCTGGTCGGCGACTTCCTCTACTCCCGCGCCTTCCAGCTGATGGTGCAGGTGGGCCAGATGCGGATCATGGACGTGCTGGCCGACGCGACCAACACGATCGCCGAGGGCGAGGTACTGCAGCTCATGAACTGCAAGGACCCGGACACGACCGAGCAGCGCTACATGGACGTGATCTACCGCAAGACGGCCAAGCTGTTCGAGGCGGGCGCCCAGATCGGCGCGATCCTGGCGGACCAGACCCGGGCCGTCGAGGAAGCACTGGTGGAGTACGGCCGCGAGCTCGGGCTCGCCTTCCAGCTCGTCGACGATGCGCTGGACTACAGCGCGAACCAGGGCGAGCTTGGCAAGCAGGTGGGCGACGACCTGGCCGAAGGCAAGCCGACCCTGCCGCTGATCTACGCCCTCCAGCGGGGCTCGCCGAAGGAGCAGGTGATGATCCGGCGGGCCATCGAGCGGGGTGGCCGGGAGGACTTCCGGCCGATCCAGGAGGCCATCCAGACCACCGGCGCGCTGGCCTATACCGTCGCCAAGGCCAGGGACTGCGCGGCGCGGGCCCGCTCGGCGCTGGCCCCGGTGCCCGATTCACCCTTCAAGACCGCCCTCACCGACCTGGCCGATTTCGCCGTCAACCGCCGTTACTGACGCCGCCCGCCGCGCCCTATACAATGGCGCCCCCGTTCGGGGTGTAGCTCAGCTTGGTAGAGCGCTTGCTTCGGGAGCAAGAGGTCGCAGGTTCGAATCCTGTCACCCCGACCATTCAAAACAATAGTTTATCCAGACTTCCCGCCCTACCGCTGCCGCGCTCAGGTACACCCCTAGGTACACTTCAGGACACGCGTTCGGCCTTGATATGTGAGTGGCGCCGTACCCAACTGGTGTCCGAACCGTGCCAGCTCTCAGCTCGAGCCGAGGACGTTCCAATACTACCGATAGATCTTGATGAAGCTCGCGTAGCCTCGATCACCATAGGGGCTCTCGACCGGGGCAATCGCAGCCAGCCAACGGAAAGGTCCCGCCGAAGCGGGGCCCATCCGACGATTACTTGAAGTCGTCCGGATGCAGGGCACCCTCGTGATGCCACTTGGCACTCGCCACAGGGTCAGTCAGGCGCTCAAAGTTGTGCCTCGGTGAGTTGACGGCCAAGCTCACGATCCGCACGTACATGGCCGTTTCGTCGTAAGGCTGCAAGCACGCGCGGGCGGTGTCGACCGGTCCGGTGAGCCACGCGTCATGATCCTCCCGGCGCAGGATCGCCGGCATCCTCGCCTTGGCGTTGTGAATCTCGGCCATCAACGGATTGGCCGGCATGGTGATGATCGTGCACGACTCCACCAATGCGCCGCCGGCCGTTTCCGACCGATCCCAGACACCGGCCATTCCGAATACGTCCTGGTCGGCCAGGCTGATGAAGTGAGGCAGCTTCTTGCCATCGTGCTGAACCTGCCACTCGTAGAAGCCCGTCGCCGGCAGGATGCACCGCTGGCCACGCTTCCAGGGGCCGCGATAGCTCGCCGCCGTGGCGATCGTCTCCACCCGGGCATTGATGGTACTGAGCTTCGGCGGGATGCCCTTGGCCCAGAACGGCACCACGCCCCAGCGGAGGAGCTTGCAGGTTCGCTCCCCGTCCCGCTCGCGAACCGCGGGCACTTGCTGCGTGGGCGCGATGTTGTAGCTCTCGAACAGCGGTGGGGGCTGGCTCAGGCCCCAATCGCGTTCCAAAGACGCGTCAATCTTCGAGACGTACCGACCGCAAATGGCCCTACGGAAAGGGCTCGCTTCCCAGTATGCCCATCCGAGCATTGGGATCAAAGGCGCCTTCGGGAACCTTGGGCAGCGACCGAAAGAATTTGTTTAAGCCCATTTTCTCTGCCCAGAGCTGTACGACGTTGTCCGACAGTCCCAACTTGCCGCAGTGGATTTCGTCGAGACACGTCGGGCAGACTGCGATCATTGCTGCGCCGTTCTGCGTCCTATAGACGCCCCAGTGCTTCACGTGATGGACGTGCGCTTTCCAGGCCTGGCAGGCAGGATTTGCACATCTGCCCCCGGCGTCCACGATGAGCTGTCTCTTCACCGCAGGCTTGGCTTTCGCTCGCCTGACTGACCGGTTGTCGCGTTTGGCCATGGCTCCGCTTCTCTGTTGCGCGGCGCATTGACGCTACCACGTTGTCCGAGTCTTTAGATCACCCTGGTTGTCGGCTTATCTGCCGTTTCACGGTGTGGCGGCATCGGCCCGCACCGCCACCCAGGGTGGGCGTGGTCGACCACTGCTGGATCTCGTCGGCCTGGTAGCTGGCCGCATCCGGTAGCCGCTGAAGCGCCGCGCCAATCTCCACGGCGGACATGCGCCCCAGAATGCCGTTGTCCTCGTCGTCGGGAGCCATGCGCGCAGGATACCCCTCGAATTGGACCTCCGTCCTATGAGTACGTCCTCCTTCCGGAGAACCTTGGCGCCTGAGCTGGAATGAAGCCGTACGCCGGGAAATTGGACCCCGGATGCAGCGGCCTTGATCCGGCCCTCTTCGTTTAAAGACGCGGGTAAGCGGCAGATCGGGTGATTTCGTCGGGCTTCAGTTTGACGTAACGACCTGCATCACCCATTTTCATGGTGCACCGGGGGCATATTCACTAGATACTGGCGGCAGAATCCGAGCCACAAGACTGGGGGCGACCGTGTTCCGATCTATAGCCATCCTGACGCTTTGCCTTGCGACGTTCACCACTCAGGCAGGGACGCTCGTCTACAACACATTTCCCGACTACCCCTACTGGGTTTGGGGTGGAGGCGGACACGCAGTTAGCCAGGGGGATGAGCTAGGGATCTCTTTCTCACCTTTCCAGACCGGGAACCTATCGGAACTTCGGATAGCTATTGGAACTGGATCGGACCCAACTACAGCCGCTGTGACGTTTCATTTGCGCGCCGATTCCGCTGGAAAACCCGGCGTACCCCTCGAATCGTTCTATGTTGCCGGCCAGATTCCATTTGTAGCCGACGAGACGGGACCGTTCTCCATATCGTCCTCCGCAATGCCGCTTCTCGAGGCGGGCCAAACCTATTGGCTCACCGTGGCGAC
>Ga0268299_1004627_pt1 | contig 10452 bp, 8 predicted proteins | sample NOBtaG_FD_193484 | JGI IMG/M metagenome (GOLD analysis project Ga0268299, IMG submission 193484) | Activated sludge microbial communities from bioreactor in Nijmegen, Gelderland, Netherland - NOB reactor | ecosystem: Engineered > Bioreactor > Aerobic > Activated sludge | place: Netherlands... | reverse complement strand
TTCCAGCTCCGACTCCCGCGGCGGCTCCTGCTGCGGCTCCCAACAGCCCCAAGCAAGACAGCTCACTGCGTTAGATCCAATTGCGCAGCAGCACCATAGATAGTAGCATTACGAGTGGCGAAGCAAGTGTTTGTTTGTCGGTATCAGGATTGAAGTCTTCGAGCTTTTCGCACCCTTAGCTGCCGATCCGGGTATATTGAAACAGTAGCCCAAACAGGCGAGATCGCCAATGGCTGAGATTCAAAAACCGTCAGATCAGAACCGGCCGGATGATTCTAAAGCTGGCAAGCTTGATGCGCTGAATCCCGAGCGCGGTGTTTCTAACGCTGATGTCGGCAAGGCTGAGAAGCAGCGCGTGAATAAATTCACGACATTCGGGCAGATGACCACGGTAAATGACAGCGATTGCCTTGATGAGGCACGCGCTCGTCAGTCTGCCCTGGATAATCCTCTGACAATCGATTTCGGTGACGGTAATTCAGTGACATCTGAAGGCTTTAAGAACGCACCCGATCATGTGATCGCAGGGAATCCCTTTACCGATTCACTAGAGTTCATAAAAAAAACTGGTGAGAAGATCTGGCACCCAGACAGCGAGCACCCGGACATCCGAATGAATTACATCGCCGACTTGGAAGCATTTCAGGCGACCGGTTTAGCAAAGTATGGAATTGATCCGCTGATTATTGCCGCCACGATCAGGAATGAGATAGTCTTTCGAGAAGCCATCGATGGCTTGCAAGATGAGTTGGTTCAAAAGCATCCAATGATTACAGCGCATATAGATGGTCATCGCGGCTGGTCTGTAGGTGACATTCAGATGCGACGATCTCATATGGAAATGCTGATCAATGCATCAGATGTTCATAAACAACCTCTTTATCCACAGCTCGCGACCCTGAGGGGCAAGGATTTCGAATCCTATGTCCCATCGCGAGGGGAAGGGGCAGCCTTAGTCGGCGCATACTTTCAAGACGTTGCAAGCCGCCTCGATAAAGGTCGTATACCTACTCCCTGGTACGATAAAGCGCATACTCAACAGGTTGCGGAAACAATGCTCAATCTCTGGAAAACTGGCAAGCCTGTTGATCGAACTGAAGCATTAATACGAAGCTTCAACCCAGGGGAAGGAGCCAAGCACGTGGAACACGTTCGAGAGCAGATGAAGCAGATCCGTTCCGGTCCGGCCAAACTATTTGAGTAGACGATTTCGGTAAAAGTTCAGAAGTGCAATTGCAACATAAGCAGCCAAAGTTATACCGCCGAAAAGAATGCCTGCTTTCAATGCTGACTCCGCAACAGCCATGACGACTTGGGTGTCACTATCGAACTGGTGATGCGTCAGATCATGAAACATCGCATAACCAAAAGTGATTGCACCTGGAATGAATCCGGCTCCAAAAGCCATCAGACATCGCTGGTAGCGGCGCACAATGTGTTTATCTTTCGTCTGCGACTCATCCATGCAGCCAGTATAGCGCAGCAAGCGCCGGCGCCCTCTTCCTGCAACCCATCAAGTCAACCAGCCGAATCTTCCCGTAACCCGTATCCAGAATGACAATACCGGGAGCCAATTTCGGCATTGCTTCTGGAGCTTTACCTTGCATGACTCTACAGGCGGTGCAGTGAGTAATGACACCTGCAGGTGATCTCAATTGATTTATTCTCCATTGGAAGATGTTAAAGGCAAACAGGACATTCTCTTAAGCAGAGGAAATGATGGTTTAAGATGATCTGTCCAATTTCTTTTGATCTCGAATAGATACCTGTAGATTTCAACCCTTCTGAAGTCTTTGAATTTCCATAAGCGGCTAAAACGCCTGCCGGCGTTTAACAACTCGCTCACATTAGGAGCTTAGGATGCAGGCAGTCGCCTCCCAGATTATTTCCTAATTGCTTATGTACAGTTTCTGCATAACGGAATACCCCCTTGCGACCATGCCAGTTCTCTGCCAAAAACCGCTGTTAAGATGCCCAAAACGCCTCAAAACATGGGGGTTTTCTACGAAAGGGGGTGTGGAGAATACGTAGTAGGCAGGCAACAGTAGCCCACAATTCAAAAGCAGTCAAACCCCCAACACCCCTCCCAGACTCCCCTTCGAGACATTAACCAAAGTGAAATCGACCCGCCCGACGAGTGCAAAAATGGTCCGGATTAATTTGCTAAAGCCTCACGGGCGCTGTTATAAATGGCACATGTCCCGCTTGACCCAAACCATGCACAGCAATCGCGCACTTTACTTACTCATCGCAGCAACCTTCCTGGTTGCTATCGCGCTGCCGAGTGAAGCTCGCAATTATTATTTGCGTGAGACAAAAGGACAAGTAGAAATCAGAGGTTGGGAAAAACCATTACTGAAGAAAAACCCGAACCTCAAGCACTGGAACTGGATGCCGATAACGGCAACCTACAATCGTGTCAAACCAATTGCGCCTTCCAAGAAGCCCTGGAAGGTCGATCGTCGTTTGCGCAAAGCACCAGTAGAAAGAATGGTCAAAGTGGCGCGCTACATTCGTCCCGTGCACGCAGCCATGCCCACCGCCAGGAACAAAGAAGGCGGCAGTCTTCAAAACCCGCGCGTCAGCAACCCGCTTGTCACGCATGATGTGAACGGCGCACTTCGCTCGCGCGATGTGGCAGCGAAATTGCAGATGCAGCGCACACAGGCGCAACTTGCTTCACGCAATGTCGATGCCGGACTTTACATGCCGGTTGTGAAAGCCAACTACAGGCTGGCTAAGCATGAAGCCGCAGGTTATCTGGCTGCAAAGAAAACAGACATCAATCTTGTATCGAATAATTTGAACGGACAGCTCGGACAAAAAGCAGTGTCCGGACGCCTGGCTTCACGCTCCGTCGATGGGCGCCTGCTCTCGCAGAATGTCGACGGCGTTCTGGCAGCCAAAACAGTATCGGCAGATCTCATGACACCAATCGAGCGCCGCTATGAGTTCGATTACCGAGGTCCGGCAGGCGGCTTCGACGACGTGCCGACCTTCTCCAGCGGAATGAATTCCAGCAGCGGCAAAGTAAGCGCCAAGATCAAACGCTATCGCAATAACAAGTTTTAAACTTCCGGAGCGTAAAAAAAAGGGGAGACGATTGCCTCCCCTCTAACTCTTCGTTTACTTCGCCGGTGTCAGCTCTTTGACTGTGGCGAGTGCTTTCTTCAGGTCGTCCATCAGATCTTCGAGATCTTCAATGCCGACCGAGAGGCGAACCAACCCGTCGACAAAGCCGCGAGCTTCGCGCTCAGCCTTAGGCACGGCGCCGTGGGTCATCACAGCCGGATGCGTCATCAGCGATTCGACACCGCCGAGACTTTCGGCAAGTACGAAAAGTTTGGTGGCGCCCATCACTTTCTTGGCATTATCCAATCCGCCCTTAACGACGAATGTAACCATGCCGCCAAAGCCGCGCATCTGCTTTTTAGCAAGCTCGTGCTGCGGATGCGATTTGAGTCCAGGGTAAAGAACGCGCTCGACAGCCGGATGGCTTTCGAGGAATTTGGCAATCTCAGCAGCGTTCTTCTCATGCGCTTGCATTCTTATCGCCAGCGTCTTCAAGCCGCGCATAGTCAGATAGCAGTCCATCGGGCCAGGCGTTCCACCGATGGCATTTTGATGGAATTTGACTTGCTCGTAGACTTGCTCATCGTTTGTTATCACTGCACCGCCGACGACATCACTGTGTCCGCCGATGAATTTTGTAGTGGAGTGAACAACTACATCGATGCCGTAATCCAGCGGATTTTGCAGGTACGGGCTGGCGAAAGTGTTGTCGATGACAGTCAGGAGTTTGCGCTCTTTAGTGCTGTGCTTTTTGGCAATGTCGGCAAGGGCCTTTAGATCAACCAGGCGAAGAAGAGGATTGGTCGGGGTTTCAAACCAGAGCATTTTGGTGTTTGGTTTGATCGCTTTCTCGATATTCTCAGGCTTCGAACCATCTACATAGGTGAAGGTCAATCCGTAGCGAGTCAACACTTTTTCGAACAGGCGATAAGTACCGCCGTAGACGTCTTCTTCGCAAACAACGTGGTCGCCCGATTGCAGCAAGTTCATCGTTGCCGAAGTTGCGGCCATGCCGGAAGCAAAGCAAAGTCCAAACTTGCCGTTCTCAAGCGATGCCAGACAGGTTTCCAGAGCGGTGCGGGTAGGATTATTGCTGCGCCCGTACCAGTAACCTTTCGCTTTATATTGATCCAGCTCTTCGTGCACGTAGGTCGATGTGAAAAAAACCGGCACGTTCACGGCGCCTGTATTCGGCTCGGGATCTTGTCCGGCATGAATAGCGCGCGTGGAAAACTTCATTTTGTCGCTTCCAGTCATTTTTTCGCTCCCAGTTTGGTTTCTTCTTTTTTGTGTTTGACGAGTTCTTTCTGGACATCGTCATGACCGCCGACTGCTTCACGCAAGTGAGTCATGATGTCGAATTTGGTGACTACCCCAACGGCTTTTCCATCCTTGGTCAAGACGACAAGCGAGTTGCCCAGGCGGAATGTTTTGTAGAGTTGATCTATTTCAGTGCGAACATCCAACTGAGGGAAGGGTCTGCCCATGATTGAGCTGACCGTGATTTTGGCTGGATCTTTGCGTTCGAAGACCACCTGCATGGCGACGAGATCGTTGATGTGCCCGACGTTCTGTCCGTCTTCGGTGACGACGGGGATCTGGTCGACTTGATGCAATTCCATAAGCTCGATGGCATGCTGGACGTTTTCACCAGGGCTGACGACAATCATGTCAGGCAATTTGCCGCGCTTGCGTTTGCGCTCGATCAAGTCGCTTGCATAATACGTATGTCCGGGCGCCGGCAGGAAGCCGTTTTCCATCATCCAGTCGTCGGAGAATACTTTGCTCAAATAGCCGCGCCCACCATCCGGCAATAGCACCACGACGACATCTTTGTCAGTCAAAGTTTCGCTGATACGCAGCGCTGCCGCAGTGGCAGTACCGGACGAACCGCCCACGAGCAGCCCTTCTTCCCGTGCCAGGCGGCGAGCCGTGACGAAGGAGTCCTTGTCGCTCACTCTTACGAATTCGTCGATCAACTTCAAGTCGGCATTGCGCGGCAGGAAGTCCTCGCCGATACCTTCGACTTTGTAAGGCTGCGCCATGTCGCCGGAATAGATGGAACCTTCCGGGTCGACGCCGATGATTTTGATATTGGGATTTTTTTCCTTCAAATATCTGCCGATACCGGATATGGTGCCGCCGGTGCCGACTCCGGCAACGAAGTGCGTCACCTTGCCGCCGGTTTGCTCCCAGATTTCGGGACCGGTGGTGATGATGTGAGCGCCAGGATTATGGGGATTGGCGAATTGGTTCGGTTGAAACGCGCCCGGGATTTCGGCGGTCATTCTGTTGGCAACCGAGTAGTAGCTTTCGTGCGAGCTGGCCGAGACCGAAGTCGGAACCATGACCACCTCGGCACCGTATGCCCTGAGAAGATTGATTTTTTCTTGAGCGACTTTATCGGGACAGATGAGAATGCAGCGATAGCCTTTGACAGCAGCAATCTGCGCCAGACCGGTGCCGGTATTGCCGGAAGTAGGCTCGATGATTGTGCCGCCCGGCTTGAGCAGCCCGGCTTTCTCGGCCTCTTCGATCATTTTCAGAGCCGGTCTGTCCTTAACCGAACCGCCGGGATTAAAACACTCCACTTTTGCGAGAATGAGCGGCTTCAGACCTTTGGACAGCTTATCGAGCTTGACCAGCGGTGTATTTCCAACCGTCTCAAGGATGTTCTCGTAGTACTTCACGTGAAGCAGCCCTCCCTTAGTATGTTCTGTATGCTTCAAAGCCTGTATAGAAAAAACAGGTACTAATTATATGGGAGCAGGAAAAAATTCCCGTGATGTTTAGAATAGATGCGGTATTTGAGTTTTAAGGGCAAAAGGCCTCAGCGATGACAAGCGAAAAACACGTCTACGGACCCGACGATCAGGACACCTTCGACCCCCAAACCTCCCTGGGACAGCCGGGTGAGTATCCGTTCACGCGCGGCATCTACCGTGACATGTACAGAAGTCGCGGCTGGACGATGAGACAGTACGCGGGTTTCGGCAACGCCAGAGAGACAAATAAGCGTTTTCGCTATCTTCTGGCCAACGGGCAGACCGGTCTTTCCACCGCCTTCGACTTGCCGACACAGATGGGTTACGACTCGGACGATCCCCTGGCACTGGGAGAAGTAGGCAAGACCGGCGTCGCCATCGACAGCCTTGCCGATATGGAAGTTCTCTTCGATCAAATAGATCTGGGCAAAGTATCCACTTCCATGACCATCAATGCCACCAGCGCCATTTTGCTTGCCATGTACCGCGCCGTCGGCAAGAAGCAGGGCGTCGATTCCAAGCTTCTGCAAGGGACGATTCAAAACGACATATTGAAAGAATACGAAGCGCGCAATACCTACATCTATCCGCCGGCCCAGTCGATGCGCCTGATTACTGACATTTTCGAGTTTTGCGCCAAAGAAATGCCCAAATGGAACACCATCTCCATCAGCGGCTATCACATTCGGGAAGCGGGAGCCACAGCCGTTCAAGAGCTAGCCTTCACTTTTGCTAATGGAATTGCCTACGTCGAACAAGCCCGCTCGCGGGGACTCGATGTCGACGTCTTCGCGCCCCAGCTCAGCTTCTTTTTCGTGGCGCAAATGGATCTTTTCGAAGAAGTGGCTAAGTTCCGGGCCGCTCGCCGCATCTGGGCTCGCATCATGAAAGAGCGTTTCGCAGCCAAAAATCCCAAGTCGATGATGCTGCGCTTTCACGTTCAAACAGCCGGGTCCAGCCTCACTTCGCAGCAGCCCGACAACAATATTGTGCGCACGACAATTGAAGCAATGGCGGCAGTGCTGGGCGGCGCCCAGTCCCTGCACACCAATTCGAAAGACGAAGCGCTCTCGCTTCCGACTGAAGCATCGGCGCTCACAGCCCTGCGCACGCAGCAAATCATTGCTTTTGAAACAGGCCTGACTTCGGTCGTAGATCCTTTTGCCGGCTCATATTATGTCGAGGAATTAACGACGAAGCTGGAGAGAGAAGTGCTCGAATACCTGGACAAAATAGAGAAAATGGGCGGCGCTATGCGCGCTGTTGAAAGCGGTTTTATCCAGAGAGAAATTCAGGACTCGGCATATGAATTCCATAAAGATGTCGAGAGCGGAAGGCGCACGGTGGTTGGTGTCAATAAATTCATCGATGAAAAAACCGAGGCGGATAAATTGCATAAAGTCGATCCGAAATTAGAAGAAGAACAAAAACGCAGCCTGGCAGAATTGAAGAAAAAACGCGACGGAAAGCGAGTTGAGGAGACTCTGACAAAACTCTCAGCCGCGGCTCAAATGCCGGCGGATTCTTCCGCAAAAGAAGAGCAGGCTGCCAGGGAAAACCTTCTGCCCTACATCTGCCAGGCGGTAGAGAGCTACGCCACGGTTGGCGAAATCAGCAACACGCTGCGCAAAGCCTTCGGCAAATACCGGCCGACGCCGACTCTTTAGCCCGTACTATAATTACGCAATGCGAAAACCGCGCGTCTCTGTCGTCATCGTTAATTGGAAAACGCCCGCGCTTCTGGCGCGCTGCCTGGAGTCTATACAACTCGAGCCCAAGGCCGACGACTTCGAGATCTGGGTTGTGGACAACAATTCCGGCGACGAATCAGTGGAGATGCTGAAGACGCGCTTTGCCTACGTCCGGCTTATTGAAAACAAGGACAATCTGGGATTCTCGAAAGCCTGCAACCAGGCGATTCCTGAGAGCCTTGGCGAGCATGTGCTATTGCTCAACCCTGACACTGAGGTCAAAGACGGCGCCATCGGCAAACTGGCTGACTATATGGACGAGCACCCGCAGTGCGGCGCGGTCGGTCCCAAGGTGCTCAATACCGACGGTACGCTGCAACTAGCCTGCCGCCGCTCGTTTCCATCAGTCAAAGCCGCCTTCTTTCGAGTCACTTATTTAAGCAGGCTGTTTCCGAAGAATAAGACGCTTTCCGAATACAACCTCACTTTCCAAGACCCGGACAAGACAGTCGAGGTGGATGCGCTTTCCGGATCGTGCATGATGGTTCGTCGTCAAGCGATAGACAAAATAGGCCTGCTCGATGAGGACATATTCATGTTTGGCGAAGACATAGATTGGTGCTGGCGCATCAAGCAGGCCGGCTGGTCCGTTTTTTACTTGCCATCCGCTGTCATTTATCACGTGCATGGTGCCTCGAGCAGACTGCGTCCTGTGGGCGCTACAATAAACCTTCACAAAGGCATGGAGGTCTTCTACAGGAAGCACCTGGCGGCTAACCACTCGCCAATCTTCAATGCCTTCGTGTATGCTGCAATTTGGGCGCGGGCTTTGCTGTTTATACTTGTAAATCTCGTGCGCGGGTTGGTGCCAAGGCGAGTGCACTGACCACCAGTACGACATGTTCGATATGACATCGCACATATTGAAAACCGAGCCGGCAAAACGGCAAATTTCCAAGGGCAACCTCATTTATTCGGGCAACTAATCGACATGGGTTTCAGTGGTCAACGCAAAACAGTCCTCGTAACTGGCGCCTCGGGCATGATCGGCAGAGCCGTCGTGCAAGCTCTATCGGCGTCACCTGAGTGGGATATTCGAGCACAGGCGCGCAGCCCGCAAGACACGCGCGCGACACTCGGCGAAGTGTGCGACGTCACTCAGGTGCTGATTCGCGAAGCTGACTTTACGCGCACGGGCGAGCGCGAGATGCGCATGCTTACAAAAGATTGCCACACGATCATTCATTGCGCCGGTTTAGTTCACAAGCCTGAAGCTCCGTATCAAGAGTACGAAGTAATGAACGTGCGCGCCACACAGTCACTCGCTGAGGCGGCCGCGTCCAACAACGTCAACACTTTTGTCTTCTTGAGCACGTCTGCCATTTATGGTCTGGGACCGTTTTCTCAAATCGAGGAAAACGGCGCGCTTCAAGCCAAGACACCATATGCAGTATCAAAGGTGACGAGCGAGAAGTTTCTGGAGATGTTCCGCAGCATCCCACGAACCATTATCTTGCGCCCGTCTCTCGTGTATGGAGAAGGCGACCGCGGCAACCTGCTTTCCATGATCCGCGAAATCAAAGCCGGCAGATTTGTGCAAATAGGCGGCGGCAATACGGAAAAGAGCATCATCTATTCCAGGGATCTTGCCGAAGCGATCACACTGACGCTGAAACTGCCGGAAGGTCATTACACTTTCAATGTTTCCAATCCGCAGCCGACCAGCGTAAAAGAACTGGTCGACACAATCACCGATTGCCTGGGTTCTCCCAAGAAAGTATCATCGATGCCGGAGCCTCTCTTGCGGTTCGGCGTCAAAGCAGCCGAGCTTTTGATGAAAGAAAAAGCACCGGTAACATCCGAACAAGTGAACAAACTGACCACGACCACGACCTGCTCCGTCAAGAAGCTGGTGAGCGCCACCGGCTTCCAGCAACGGACCAGCCTGCGTGAAGGAATCCGAGCTGAAATCGCCTGGGCCAACGCGAAGAATCTGCTTTCCTAAATGCCATCCGGCTTGACTGAATTTCTCAACCGTCGCTTCGCAATCACCGAGCGCGGTTCGTCAGTGCGCACCGAGTTTATCGGTGGAGCCACGACATTCATGACGATGGCATACATCATCGTGGTCAATCCGGCCATTCTGTCGTTCGCCGGATTTCCCGTAGAACCATCCACGGTGGCAACAATCGTAACCGCCGTTTTCGGCTGTTTTCTCATGGGCATGTATGCCAATCGCCCGCTTGCAGTGGCGCCTTACATGGGGGAAAACGCCTTCATAGCATTCGGGCTGGCGGCTATGGCTTTGGGTTGGGAAACACGCCTGGGCGCGGTTTTCGTCAGCGGCATAGCGTTTCTAATTCTCTCCCTTGCGAAGATTCGCCCCTGGCTCGCCAATTCGATTTCCCCCAGCATGAAACACAGTTTTGCCTGCGGCATCGGATTGTTTCTCACATTGATCGGTCTTTATCAAACCGGCATCGTCACAAGCTCGGTCAAGGGCATGCCGCCTTCGGTTTTGCTCGTTCAAGAAACCGGACTTTTGCGTGCCCCCGATGTTCCGCTCAAATTGGGCAACTTTCACGATCCGCAAGTGCTTCTTGCAATAGGCGGTTTCGTTCTCATCGTTTGCCTCTTATACAAGCGCGTCAAAGGCGCCATTCTAATCGGCATGGCGGTGACTGCTGCAGCCGGCTATTTATGCGGCTTTGGAAAAGCTCCTTCGGCAATCTTCGGCACCCCTTTCGTACCTCCTTATGATCTTTCTCCCATCGCGTTCAAGCTCGACATTCTCGGTGTTCTCACCATAAAGCATCTGCCGATTCTCCTGACGCTGTTTCTCATGGGCTTTCTCGACACTCTAGGCACGCTTGTCGGTGTGGGCGCTGCAGGCAATATGCTCGATAAGGACGGAAATTTTGTCG
>Ga0268299_1004626_pt1 | contig 10452 bp, 6 predicted proteins | sample NOBtaG_FD_193484 | JGI IMG/M metagenome (GOLD analysis project Ga0268299, IMG submission 193484) | Activated sludge microbial communities from bioreactor in Nijmegen, Gelderland, Netherland - NOB reactor | ecosystem: Engineered > Bioreactor > Aerobic > Activated sludge | place: Netherlands... | reverse complement strand
TCCGGCCTTCTAGCAGAGGAACGGAGGGGATTCTACCACCGCGATTGAAAAATCGTCAATTTGGCCGACGTCAGACCGGGAGGCCCGCGCGTCTCCGGTCACGCATGGCCAAGCCATAGGCCAGGATGATCGCGAGGCACAGGCCGACCAAGCCGGCCAGAAGGGCATTAAAGACCGGGCGGGGCCGGCTTTGCTTATCAGCCGGCACAGGCGGGTCCAACACCTGCACCGTAGGCGTATCGCGCGCCTCGGTGATCTTCGCCTGCTCGTATTGAGACGTGAGCAGCGCGTACAATGTCTCCTGCACCTTCAACTCCCGGAGCAGCCGCCCATACTGCAAGGCCAGGTCCGGGACCGTCACCATGGCGGGATGCAGCCGGCCGCCCGCCGGTGCGCCCTTTCCTCCCTTGCCGGATTCCATCAATCCCAACTGCTTCCGCAACTCCTCGATGCTGGAGCGGACTCGGGAGAGGTCGGGATTATCGGGCGAGAGATATCCCTCCATGACCTGCAGCTGAACCTCCTGCGCCGTGATTTGCCCCTGTATGAGCGCAGCGGCCTCGATCATGGCTTTCGACTGCGCCTCTACGGCCACCGCTTTGTTTTTGGCCTGAAAGTCCCGGAGCGCCTCCTCTGCCTTGGCCATCGTGTCCATCGTCTCATTGAGCCGACGTTCGAGGAACAGGCGATTCTGCCCCGCTTTGCTCACATTCAAGGTCCGATTCAACCGGTCGAGACCGGCCACAAAATGGGCCGCGATGTCGGCGGCCCGCTGCGGGCTGGCATCCTCCACGGTCACCTTGATGACTTTTTCTTTCGACACGGTAATCCGTACCCGATCCGCCAATTCCAGGCGGGTGTCGTGCATGGTCCGTTCGTCATACAGAGCCATCAGACCGAACTTGGCGATCACGTCATCCGCCATGACGCGGGATTTCAGAATCGCCACAAACACGTCGGTGGGCGTCGTCGGCATGTTCGGCAGGGTTGCGCCCAGATTCTGCGCCATGCCTCCGGCCCCCGTGGCCGTGAGGAGGGCGGCCAGTCCTCCGCCTTCCTTCGAATCCAATTGCGGAAGCAGCGTCGCCGTCGACTCATACCTTTTCGGAAGCAGCAGCATGCTGACGGCATAGGTCCCGAGGAGGGAGACGAGGACGATCGCTGCCACCAAACCGCGTCGATGGGACACCACCGTCCAGAGGTCCAGCGAGCCGATCTCGGCCTGCGCAGGGACCCCGGATCCAGTCCCACGCGACGGCGTCATGACGGCCTGATGTGACTCCAGCACTCGACTCATGATTCCATCACATTCTGTCTATCGACCGACCACTGCAATACCCGCCGCGGTGAGGGCCACGCTGCCGATGATGCTGGCCACCGTCTGCCACAAAGCCAGCTGCGGGGTCCTGGCCTCGATCTTCTGAGGCACCACGATAGTGTCCCCGGAACGCAGGTCCTTGACGGCAAGGTAGGCGGAGTCGGTGGTGCCATTCGCCCGCATCACGTACATTTCTTTCTTGTTGGCATCCTCGGTCACGCCCCCGGCCTGACGCAGGTAATCGTCCAAACCGAAACCCGGCCGATAGACCACCGTGCTGGGATTCTTCACCGAGCCGATGATACTGACTGTCTGCGACGGCGTCGGCATCAGAATCCGGTCGCGCGCCTCAAGGATGATATCGTCCTCCGTGCCTTCCAGATGCTCGATCGACTCCATCCGGATCACCACCCGCCCCAGCTCCAGCCGAGAGGTGATGGCCTCCAACTGCTGGAGCCGCAGCGACAACACCTGTTGCTCCGCCAGCCCTCCCCCTGCGGACAGTACCGCGGTGGTGCTGAGTCCGGTTGTCCCTGCCGCGCCTCCCGCCGCCTGCGCCGTCAATCGCTGACGCTCCGAGGCCACAAATCGTTCAAGTTCCGCCTGCTGCCGAAGCTTGACCGACTCTCTCGTGAGAACTAGACCGGCAGGAAACGCGTTGAGCGTGACCCCGCCCGCCCGCTTCAACACCGAGCTCAACCGTTCGCCCGTTTCAATCGTGAAATATCCCGGCCGCTGCAGCTCCCCCTCGACCAGCACCAGCTTGGGCGGACGATGCTGACTGGCGACCACCACCTGATCCAGGCGTTGGAGAAGATGGTTCTCCGCGTCATTTCCATCGAGCAACGCCCGAGGACTGAATTGGATCACCTTGGTTTGATACGTAACGGGATCTGTCCTCACAATTTCCGCGCGATCCGCGTAGGCATCCATGGTCAACTGATCGTGAACCAGCAGATCCTTGACCTTCATGCCCGGGCGATATTCGTAGGGACCGGGGCTTTTTACCGCCCCGACGAGGCTGACCACGTTGGTGATCTGTGTGGGGAGGATGCCGATCCGCACATAGTCCCCGTCCAGCAGCAGCGGATCCCCGCCCGCGACACCGGGACGGCTCTTCTCATGTCCTTGGGAGGCGAGGGCGCCGACCAGATCCACATCGATCATGATCCGCCCGCGCTCCGGATCCAACCGGAAGAGATGGCAGCGTTGCCGGTCCGACAACGGGGTAAGGCCTCCCGCGAGCGTCAGCAGCTCAGTCAACCGCACACCAGGCTTGACCTCGTAAATCGCCGGCCGCTTGATCGAGCCGCTGATCGCCACCACCGGACCGAGCGGCGGCACAAGCACGACGTCGCCGGACTGCAGGCGCTGATCGAACCGTCGGTCGCCGCGCAACAGGAAATCGTAGAGATCGAGATCGGCAACCGTCTTCCCCTCCCGCATCACCTTCACCTGGCGCAACGACCCGGAACGGGCCGGCCCGCAGGCGGCGTAGAGCGCATTCGAGGCGGTGGCCAGCGCGCTGATTTCATACGCGCCCGGACGAACCACCTCGCCCACGACAAACACCTTGATAGTGCGGATCCTGGCCATCGATACATGCAATTCAAATCGTTTCAGGAGACTGCCCAGCCTTGCCCGCACCGCCTGCTCCACCTGGGAAAACGGCTGGCCACCGACAGGAATCGCTCCCACCTGTGGGATCACGATCATCCCATCCCGTTCCACCGGCACGATGAAGCTGCGGTTGAAATTCGGGTCCGGCACATTCCAGATATGCACCGCGAGAGAATCCTGCGGACCGACGACATAATCCGGCCCCACCGGCACGTCCTGCACCGGGGAAAAGGTATTGGCCTGGGCCTCGAAGAACTCGTAGCCGAACTGCCGGACGCGGCTCTTCATGCCGTGCAACACCGAAAATTCCGCGAAGGCTTCTTCAACATTGAAATCCTGCTGCCGCAGTAATTCCGCCGTGAACACCTTCTTCTCCGGCAACGGCCGCCCCGCTCCCGGTTGACCGGTAGGTGGAGTCCCCGGCTGTGCGGGCGCCTGGCTGAGCGAGGGTTGGAGCCCCGGTACCGCTCCCTGCCCAAAGGGCAACTGGGCGACGCCTTTTTTCTCACGTTCCACCTGCACCTGATACTCGATGCTCGACTTCTCTTTCTCAGCTTGGAGCTTTTCCTGCCGGCGATCCCGCTCTTCCTGCTCCTGCTTCATCCGTTGCTCAATAGAACTCGGCAGCAAACTGCTCGGCTCGACGGGCCAGTAGTCGTTGAGATTCGGCACGGTTCCCTTGGAACTGAGGTCGGACGCGAGAGGGATCGGACAGGGCACCTGGTTAGGCACAATCGGCTGTAAGGCCGTGGGATTGGTGACGATCGCCTGGCCCAACTGACTACCGGTCCCGGGAGCGGCAAATCCGCCGGGAGGAAAGAACCCGCCGGGCACACCCGGACCCTGCTGTTGTTGCAGGCCTCCCGGCACCGCCGGTTGCGACTGAAGATGCTGCGCGAGCAGCGAGGGCGGCAGCACAAAGGAGGCCACCAACATCCAAATGACCGTGTGAGCGGAGAGACTCGACCGCAGGGAAACCATCGCCCGATGAGAAGAGTATCGTCTCACACCCATAACCGCTCGCACCTCCTGCACTATGGCTGAACCGGGAACCATGGGAGGCCGCTCCGAACGGGCGCGGCGCCGCCGCCAGAACCGGTCCGGCTCAGGAATCAACTTGGTAGCCTAAAACTGCATGGCTAAAGAAGTCCAGAACAAATGGTTCTGGGCCTGCACCCCACCGGCGAACGTTTCGTCAAAGGGCGTCGTCGCCGTGACCTGGCCGGGATTCTTCAATCGCTGAAAGGTATACCCGGCCATGACCTGCACGTCCCTGGAGTACCACCAGGTCAGATCGACCGCCGCCTCACGCTTCTTCTCATGGACCGGCTGCCCGCGATCCCGTTCCTGGATATTGAAATTCGCGCCAAGCTGCAGGGTATCCGTCAGATAGCGGGTCGTGCGGATGAAGAAATCAACACCGTCGGTGCCCATGTGGTGCCCAAGCGGCAGTCCCCGATGCCGCATGCCACCGGTATAGATACCGTTGTTGTACCAAACTTGCCCCAACTCCGGATGGCGGCGCCGGCCATAGTCCGTGTCGGCATATTCGATGCGCAAATCCATGGTGTCGCCCGCAAACACCTGCGGAATGTAGATCCCGCCCAGGAACCCCGCCCGGCTGGGGATCGGAAGTTGAGACCATTTGTCTTCTGTCCCGATCTCCCCGTACAACTGCAACCCGGCAGGAAAGGGAATCAGATAGGGAATCGACGGAATCCGGAGCCGGAAATCGGCCATGGCTTGCTCATTCACATCCCGACCGCCCGTTTGATTGGGCTCCGAAATATAGGCATCGACCACCACACCGGGGAATGACTGGTCGCGCCCGCGACCGCCGAACTGCGTCAGCCGGGTCAGGCCGAACTCCAGCCAAGAGGCCGGCAGGTAACTGAACCGTAACCCGAACAGTTTCGCGCGCGGGAAATCCCGATTCTCCTCGAAACGACCCAGGAACGCGTTGACCTTCCAATCCCCAAGTCCGTTGAGAAATCCCGGCAATCGAAACGGACGTTCCGTTCCGAGTTTGATCATTTCCATCGGAAACGCGTGATCGGTCAGCAATAACGATCCGTGGTAGCCGGGCCCCCACCACTGCGTCCCTCGCCCCACCTCCAGCGCGACATTGGCGTAACTCAATTTGAGGCTGAACTCACGCAGGTACACATTGTCGCTGTTGTTCGTCGCGCCCAGCCCCAGCAGATGGCGATTGCTGATGAATTTCGGCTGGACCATCACCGCGGCCCATTCGTTCAGTTCCGCCCAGGCGCGCACATCGGTTTGGTTCTGCACGCCGTTGACGAAATATTCGCCACCGCGATTCTCGCGAAACCGGATGGTTTGTCCTCCGCCGATGGAGGATGCGTCCACCTCAGACGTCACACGCGCACCGAACCGCAAGGGACCGGATTTGTCCTCAGGGCGCGACCGGATGGTTCCGAGACGGATCAGTTCCGGCCGGAACTCTGCGAGCAATCGCTCCAACAGGGGCTCCGCAATTGCCTCCCGGCCGTCGAGTGCCACCTCATCGGCCCGCACCCGCTCGATGGCCCGCGCCACATACTGCGCGGCCTGCATGCGAGTGAACGGTTTGGCGCCGATCAACGCCCGGTCGATCACCTCCAGGGCCATCAACCGTTCGATAGCATCATATCCCCAATGGTGCAGCGAAAGGTTGCTGGACGCCAGGGCGACTCCCCCGGAGATCAGCCACAGGAGAAGGCCCAGCGAGAGGGAGCAGAAGGAGCGCAGAACGTTCACCGGGCAGGCCGAGCCAGCAGAACCGCGGGGACGGAACACGAGGACACGATCACGTCGCCGGGTATCGGGAGGGCGCAACGAACACACATCACGCCCGCCTGCGGGAGCCCGTGGATGATGGACCGGCTGCGGTCACGATATCATCCGAGGCGGCAGGCACTCCTTCCGTCACCCCGGTGTCGGCATCGGGAGAGCCGTCCAAGGTTGCGGGAACCGGGGCAGGATGATAACCCGGGAGAATAGTGCGAAGAAGTTCGAGCACCGTGGCGGCACTGCCTTCTGCAGCCGACTCCTCCAGTTGCGCCACGAGCGCGGACAGGCGCGTGAGATCGCGTCCCGAGTCCGGCGCGACGGCGAGCACCTTGGAGACCGCCGTCTCCTCGACCCGTTCATGGGCGGCGACCAACTCTTCCACCAACTTCTCTCCAGGCCTGCATCCCACATACGCAAGCGCAATGTCCTTGTCCGGGACGAACCCGGCCAGACGGATGAGATTGCGCGCCATCTCCACCACGCTGATTTGCTCCCCCATCTCGAGAACAAACAGCTCTCCGCCCTTGGCCAGGCGTGCGGCATGGAGCACCAGGTGAACCGCCTCGGACACCAGCATGAAATACCGGCGCATCTGCGGGTCGGTGATGGTGACGGGGCCTCCCGCCTTGATTTGTTCAAGGAACAACGGCACGACGCTGCCGTTGCTCCCTAGGACGTTCCCGAACCGCACGGTCGCGAATCTGGTGCGCGACGAGCGCCCGAGTTTTTGCAACAGCAGTTCCGCGACCCCTTTGCTGGCGCCCATCACACTCACGGGATTCACGGCCTTGTCGGTCGAAATGAGAATGAAGCGTTCGACTTCATGGCGATGCGCGGCTTCGGCCACAATGCGGGTGCCGCCGACATTGTTCAAAACCGCCTCACAAGGGTTGCCTTCCATGAGCGGCACATGTTTATGCGCGGCGGCATGAAACACGAGCGTCGGGCGATATTCGGCAAACAGCCGGTTCATCTGGCCGACCTCGGTGACGTCTCCGATCACCGGAGCGATCGACGGATGCCCGGCGGCCGTGAGTTCATTCGCAATGGCGAACAAGCCGTTCTCATACCGGTCCAGCAATACCAACGTCGCTGGCCCCAATCGCGCCACTTGCCGGCATAACTCCGAACCGATCGAGCCACCGGCGCCGGTCACCAACACGCGCGCCCCTTGCACCAGCGCGCGCAGCGGTTCGAGATCCAAATCGACCGGCACCCGGTCCAGCAGGTCTTCCACGGACAGGTTGCGGATCTGCCCGACCTCCACGCGACACTGCAACAGGTCACGCAAGTTCGGAAGGGTCTGAATGGGCAGATGGAACGGTTCGAGCGCCGTGACCACCTCGCGAATCGTGGCGGGTACCGCACTCGGCATGGCCACCAGCACCACGTCCGGCGCGTCCTCGGCGATGATGTCCGACAGGCGGGCCCGGCTACCCAGCACCTTCACCCCTAGAATGCGGTGCCCGACCTTGGCCGGATCGTCATCCACGAATCCGACCGGCCGGTAGCCGGACGAGGGATTGTTCCGCATCTCCCGCACAATCATCGCGCCCGCATCGCCGGCCCCGATAATCAACACCCGCTTGCGGCCTGTCCCCATCCAACCACGTTCCCGCAAAAGGCGGGGAATCGCGCGCACCCCGGTTTGGAGACAGAACAGCAGCAAAGCATCGATAACAAAAATCGAAGACGGATAGGCCCGTATGCCCAACCCCAGCCGGACCACTCCGACAAACACCAACGTACTGAGCGCGATACTCAGCGCGAGATCGCGGACATCCCATAAACTCGTGTACCGCCAGAGACCGTCGTAGAGCCTGAAGGGATAAAAGGCCAACGCCCGGATCGCCAGCAACAGCGGGAGCAGGGTCAGGCACAACTCCCACTGAGCGGCAGGCACGGCTTGATCAAAACGAAGCAGAAAGGCCGACCCATTGGACAGGGCCGCCAGCCCCAGATAGGCGGCGAAGAGGAGAAGACGCCGCTGGACGGCCGTCATGGCTGTGGAAACCGGAGTCGACATGACAGATCTCGGGACAGAACGTTACTCAAAGTCCCCGATTGGGCCAACCAAGAAGATACTCCGTCTCCAGTCGCCGAATCCAGCCCTCGCAGGATGCGGAAAAAGTCCGCCAGCGGCGTTCTCGCGGCACTCAGAGGCTCACCGTACAGTGCAAGTACGATTCGCCTTTTCGCTTGCTGCGGCCTTGCTGGACGGCCTTTTTGCCCATCCTGCGGGTGACTACCAAACCAACGCGGAACAGGAGTGATATGCAACCATCGAGTTTTTCCCCAACCTGCTAGGAGATTACTCAGGGCCGATCCGCGGCGGTGATGCACAAGCGGGGACATTTGAGCGACGGTCAGGTCCGTTGCCCAACCGCAAACAACACTTTATAGCTGCAGACCGGCTGATCCGACTCGATTGGGACAGGCCGGGTATAGGCAGCCATACCATCGACCACCGCCGCGGGAAACGGGACGAGCGCTCCAAGGAACAGCCGTTTCAGGAGGCGCTTCCCAGCCATGGTCGAAGGAATCACACGCCACGCCGCCGCCACACGTTTGAGCCGGGCCACCCAGGCGGCGCGCCGCGAGGCGGGCTCCGTCCCAAACGCGCCGAATAATTCGCAGGCAAAACCGGACTGTTTCAGTAACACCGACAGCTGCCGGGCCGTGTAATACCGGCGCGCATAGGAATTGGGATGACACTCCGGCCACTCAGGGTTCACCGTGCAGAGGATGAGCCGCCCCTGCGGAGCCAGCACCCGCCGGCACTCGGTCACGAACCTTTCGACGTCGTCAAAAAAATAGAGCGCCTCGTAACAGACAATCACGTCGCGGGATCCGGCGCGCAACGGCAAGGCTTCGGCTTGGAGCCGCACCAACGCGGTCCCGCCCTGCCTACTGCGCTGTGCCTGCTGCAGTAGCCGCTCCGTCAGATCCCCGCCGACGATCTCACCGGCCTGCCGCCCCAGATACCCGAGCCCGACGCCGGGGCCGCAGGCGACTTCCAACACGCGCTGCCCCCGACAAAACTCCGCGGCAAACCGGTACCGCGTATAGACCATGGACAACGCCTCGGGCGTCACCCATTCGCCACACGTTTCGGTCACGGGACTGTAGTCGGGAGAGGTCACGGCTGCGTCGAGAAAAACGCCCGGAGCGCAATGACGATCAGTTCGACCTGCGCTTCCGTGGTTTCGGCGCTCATCGGCAAGGACACCACTTCCCGGCAGATGGAGAGGGTTTCAGGCACGTCCGGAGCGGCGAGATTTAGCCCCCGATGTTCCCACATGGGTCTCTGCCAGTGAACCAGCGTCTCGATCCCCTGTGCCTTGAGATACGCGCGCAGCTGGTCACGGACCGTGGTGCGGATGACGTAGTTCTGAAAGATGTCCTTGCGCCGCGTCTCGTCGAATTGCGGTATGCGCAACTGTGTGATTCCCGACAGCCCTCGATGGTAGGCAACAGCAATTCGACGCCGGTGGGCGATCCAATCGGGCAGGTGGCGGAGCTTCACATCCAACACCGCCGCCTGGACATTGTCCAACAAGGCAGTCTGCCCATGGTAGTGATACTCGCCGGTGACGCGGTCCTCGCCGTTATAACGAAGGAGTGTCGCCATACGGGCCAGCTCGGGATCATTCGTCGTGATCGCACCGCCGTCACCAAACCCGCCAAGCACCTTGAAGGGATAGAAACTGAAACAGCCCGCCCGCCCCTGACTCCCGGCGCGCTTGCCGTCGAACGTGGCCCCCAGCGCCTGGGCCGCATCCTCGATGACCGCCAACCCATGTTTGTCGGCCAGCGCAAGGATCCGGGCCATGTCACAGACCCGCCCGTTAAGATGCACGGGGAGCAGCGCTTTTGTCTTCGGCGTGATGGCGCCCTCAATCAGGTCGACCTGCATGTTGAAATCCGGGGCGACATCGATCAACACCGGCTGCGCGCCGCAATGGACGATCGCCGACACCGTTGCGACGAAGGTATGGGCCACCGTGATCACTTCGTGGCCCGGTCCGACTCCCGCTCCGAGCAGCGCAAACAGCAGCGCATGGTACCCGCTGTTGACGCCGACGGCGTACTTCACCCCGACAAACTCAGCCAGGTGCTGTTCGAAATCCTTCAGCTGGTGCCGGTTCACCAGATCGCCGTTGCTCAGGCAGTCGATGATCGCCCGATCGATCTCAGGCTTGAGCTTCGCATAGTGACTACGGGGATCGATGAAAGGGACCTGATACGACATGTGCGGCAATGACCTTACAGTAAGACCTTTTCCACTGCAGAGACCATCTCGTCCGCCCCGACATAGTAGGCCTGCTCGAGCACCGCGGACGTGGGCGCCGGCGCATCCGGCAGACAGACTCTGGCAATCGGGGCTTTCAACGCGTGAAAGATATCTCCCGCCACCGACGCGGCGATTTCCGCGGCGATGCCCCCGCTCACCCAGGCGGCATCGGCAATGACCAAGCGGCCTGTTTTGCCGACCGACGAATACACGAGATTGCGATCCCAGGGTTTGATCGAACGCAGATCGATCAGTTCGACGTCGATCCCTCGCTGCGCCAGCACATCGACCGCCTTGGCTGCTTCACTGGCCATGTAGGAGGTGGCCACCAGCGTGACATCCCTGCCGCTCCGACGAACCGCAGCCGACCCGATCGGGACCTCGTACAGCGACTCCGGCACCTCGCCCTCCGACTCATACAGCCAGC
>Ga0268299_1004624_pt1 | contig 10461 bp, 3 predicted proteins | sample NOBtaG_FD_193484 | JGI IMG/M metagenome (GOLD analysis project Ga0268299, IMG submission 193484) | Activated sludge microbial communities from bioreactor in Nijmegen, Gelderland, Netherland - NOB reactor | ecosystem: Engineered > Bioreactor > Aerobic > Activated sludge | place: Netherlands... | reverse complement strand
ATGCCCGCTGGCTGGACGTATGTCGCCAATTCCAGCACCCTCGGATTGGCGGCGATTGGCGACCCGACCATCGCGGGACAGGCGCTCACCTGGAATCTTGATGCTTTGATCGATCCCGATCCCGTTTTGAACGGCGTCGGCGCGCTGGTACTGACGTATCAGGCAATCGCGCCGAATCCGCTCGTCGGCAGCCCGTACACCAATCTGGCAGAGGCCAGTGGCAATGACGCTATTGGCAATCCGATTCCTGAAGATAACACCGATCATGTCACCAGCGACACCGACCCCACCGACGATGCCAGCACGACTTTGACAGCGGCGGCGGCGATCCAGGGCATCGTCTGGCATGACAATGACGGCGACGGCATCATCGACGCGGGCGAAATAGGCATCGGCGGCGTGACCGTCGAGCTTTACGACGCAGGCGGCGCGTTAGTCGGCACAACCACGACCAGCAGCACGCCAATCACCTACGCGGGCGTGACCTATCCGGCGGGCGCGTATTTATTCACCGATCTACCACCCGGAAATTACACTTTGATCGAGCTTCAAACTGGCCCGATTCTCAACTGGGAAAGCACTGCTGACGCCGATACCCCAGCAGGCACAGCCGTCGTGATACCGGATGACTACAACGAAATCGCCGTGACCGGGCTGACAGCGGGCGAAATTCGCGAAGATCAGGATTTTGGCGAACGCTACGCGGGCATGATCCAGGGTTTCGTCTATCTCGACCCGAATGGCGACGGCAGCAATACCGTCCCGCCAGGGGGTGGCGACACGGGCATCCAGAATGTGACCGTCTCGCTCTATGACAGCACCGGGACGCTGGTGGCGACGACCACGACGGATGCGACAGGCTACTATCAATTCCCGAATCTGCCGGACGGAACATACACGGTCATCGTCGATGATGCCGACACCGACATCACCACGATTGACCCGAATATCGACTTTACGCCGGGGGCAGTCGATACTGTTGGCGGCCTCGTCGTGGATGTCGCGGGCGGTGGCGGTGTGCCAGAAGCGCACTTCCCCTTCCGCACCCCAGCCGCACTTGCCATCACCAAAACAGGCTATGACCTGAACGGCGCACCGCTGCTGCCAGGGGAAACGGTTGGCTGGATTATCTGCGTGTTGAACCCCGACGCGCTGGCTGCGCCGAATGTGGTCATCACCGACACGATTGACTCCGAAAAATTGGACTTCGTGGCAGGCAGCGTCCAGACAGGAATCGTCGCCGCTTGCCCAACGACAGCGCCCCCAGGTCTGACCGCGCAGCCAGCAGCCGCGCCAAATGGCTCTGACCTTCTGACGGTCAGCTATAGCAGCGTACCCGCTGGTCAATACGCGGTTTTGTACTTCGAAACGACTGTCACCGATCCGTTCACGTGGTCGGGCGGCGGCTGGCTCTCGATTTTGAGCCTGCTGGTGTTCGGCTGGCTGCGGAAACGGCGGACTGCACAAAATATCATGTGGGCAAAATGTGTTGCATGGGCACGATACATCCTGCCCCTACAGATGGTGCGAAGCGTCGTGACATTGATGCTGATCGCAATGCTGATCGGCGGCCTGAGTCTGAGCAGTCCTGCACTCTCGCAGGAAGAATCGACGCCAGAAGTCACCGAAGCGCCAGCCGAGCGCACCGTCGAACCCATCGTCATCCAGACAACGGAGGAATCCACGCCGGAAGTGACAGAGACGCCGACTGAAGAAGTGATTCCAGAAATCACGGAAGCGCCTACCCAGGCAACCGATGAGCCAACACCGGAAATCACCGAAACACCAGAATCAACGGTTGAGGCGACTCCCGAAATCACCGAAACACTCGCGCCAACCGACGAGGCAACACCCGAATCGACGGCTGAAGCGACCAGCGAGGCGACGGTAGAAGCAACTCTTGAAGTTACTGATGAAGCAACACCGGAAATCACGCCCGAAGCAACAGCGGAAGCCGAAATTTTGATCGCGCTGACAGGCCGCGTCTACAACGATCTTGACGCCAGCCTCACCGACGACGCGGGCGAACCCGGAATTGCGGGCGTAACCGTGAAAGCGCTCGACGCAAATAATCTGGTCATCGCCAGCGCAATAACCGATGAAAATGGTGTGTATACACTCGCGAGTATCCCGGCGGGCGACTACACGATCCAAATTGATATGAATACGCTGCCCAATGGCTATATCGACGTTCTGGCACTGGGCGAACGTGGCGAACAAGCGCCTGCGCCGATGTCCATCAGCGCCGACGAAATCGACCCCGATTTGATGACCAGCGCGGGCTTATACGTTGTCGATGGCGAACATTTCGCCTACGTGCGCGACACCGACGGCGATGGAACACCGGACGGCGTGGAAGGCAAGGGAGATCGCGACGGCGACGGCCTTCTAAACGATATCGATCCATTCGATCCAAGCGGCATTTTCTACGTGGTCAACACCGGAAATATCGTCATCAACGTCGATTCAGCGCTCTACGCGGACATGGACAATAACTGCACACTGGATACGAGCATTGATCAACTGGCGAATACCGTGCAGGCCAACCCGCAAACTTCGACCAACGGCGGCTATCGTTACGACATTCGTATCACTGACGCGACAGATACCAGCGCAACCGGGATTCCCGATGACGGCTCGTCGCGCTGCTTCTTCCTCGAAATTACGAATTTCCCTGCCAGCGTTGTATTCCCATCGACGCTTGTCCCGGCAGAAGCTGGCGCGCTGACCACCGGTGGCGCAGTCGTCACCAGCCCAATTCCGCCGACTCTGCCCGTCGATCCAACGACTCACCGCTTCTTCCTGGCCTTCCAAATCGACCAGACTCAGGAAGACATTATCAACAATCATGTCGCGTTCGATGCCGCGCCGATTTCGCTCGGTCAATCGGTCAGCAACAGCGCAACAGCTTCTCGCGATGGGCTGCCGCCTGTTTCTGATGATGACACGCTGGTTTTGAATAATACGCTGGCCTGCACGATGTCACCCAACGGCTCAACCGTTCTCGAACCCGACCAGTCCTATTCGTTCAACCACACGCTGACGAACACAGGCACACAAACCGATACCTATACCATCACCTACAGCACGTCTTTCCCTGCCTGGACGCAATCGCTGACTCCCGCTTCCGGCACCGTCGTCACACTCGCTCCGGGCGCAACCCAGGCCATAACCTACGACATCACCGTTCCAGCAGGCACCGTCGACACGACCACCAATGTAACGACGATCACCGCCACCAGCGGAACAACGCCGAATCCCGATTGCAGCGCGACGAACGTGACAACGGTCAGCGCAGCCTGCGTCAGCGGCGTACTGTATAACGACACTGACCTGAGCGGTACGCAGGACGCAGGCGAAAATGGCCTTGCGGGCGTCACGCTCAACGTCTTTGACAGCACCAACGCCCTGGTCGCGACTCTGGTCACGGCAGGCGATGGTAGTTACGATTTAGGAGGCTTGCCATCCGGCACCTATCGAATCGAAATTGACGTGGCGACACTGCCTGAAGGCACAATTTTCTATGTCGATCCGAATGTGCCGGAACAAACCCTGACGATTGTCGCGGGTGGGACGTGCGCGGTAGGTGATTTCGGTCTCGTCATCTACGACCCAGCCATCACCAAAAACGGCACACCTGACCAGGCTGTCCCAGGTGAAACGGTAGTCTTTACCATCACTGTCACCAACAACTCGACCACCAACATCACTGGCGTGATCGTTCGCGACCCGCTGCCCTCGTACTTCGATTTCCTGAGCGCCTCAACGAGCGCCGGAACATTTACGTTCAACAGCGCTGCGAACACAGTCATTTTCGACATTGGTACGATGACACCCGGACAGGTTGCAACACTGGTCGTGCGTGTCATCGTCAACGGCAGCGCGCCCGCACCGGGTATGCTGACGAACCGCGCCTCCATGACCTACAACGAAGGCACACGGCAAACCGCCAGCGATAATGTGACGATTCCGCCGCCACCGCCAACGAACCCGCCAGCAACGACCCCCATCCCAACGGTTGAGCCGATTGCAACAGTGGTCGCATTTGGCGGCGTCCCTGGGGTTGGTGGTGCCGGAGCGGTAATCCCATCGCAGTTCCCGTCACAACTTCCGCTGACAGGCTCACGTCCTGCCCCGAATGGCTTGGCGATGCTTGGCATTTCCTTCATCGTGTTCGCGGTCACAGCCGCAGGGTTGACGACTCTGGCTCTGCTAATTTTCCGCAGCCGAATTGCTGCAATGGGGATCGTCAAGCCAGTAGCAGGTCTGATGCTCATCCTGGGCATTGCAACCATTGCGGGCGCAGCGACCTTTAGCGCCCTCTGGCTGACAAGTGAAACGCCATCGCCCGAAATCGCGCAGGATCAAGCCGAATCACGCCCGCAGCCCACCGCCGTATCGATTATCAACCCATCCATGCTAGCGGGCAATGCGGCAGTCGAAGCGCTCATCACCGATTCGAATGCTGATGAATCTTCGACCTTTGCCCGCAGCCCACTGGTTTCGCTGGCAAGCTGGAATGGTCAGTTCGTCCAGCCAGAAATTCCGGCGACACGCATGGTCATTCCAGCGCTGGACATTGATACTGAGCTGGTCGAAGTGCCGATCAAAGGTGACACCTGGGATGTAACAATTTTTACCAACGAAATTGCGCATCTCGAAGGGACGGCCTATCTCGGCACAACCGGAAATGCCGTCATCGCGGGGCATATCACGCATCAAAATGGCTACGGCCCATTCCGCTATCTCGACCAGTTGAAGGCTGGTGACATCATCCTGGCCTATGGTGAGGGCGTCGAATACCGCTACGTCGTGCGCGAGATGCTCTATAGCGAACCGGATGACATCGAATATGCGCTGCCGATGACCGACGGCAAATATCTGACGCTCATTTCGTGCGCAGGCTGGGATCAATCGACGTGGAGCTATACACAGCGCTTAATCATCCGCGCAGAGTTAGTATCCGAATAAACAGATTTTGGGCGCATGGCTATGCACCCCTACAACCACAAAAAATCGACCCGGAAAAATTACCGGGTCGATTTTTTATCATGGCGTCGTGTTAATCGTTCTCTCTCTCATGAAAAAACAGTTTTAAATCATATTTAAGCTTCACCGAAATATTGGGCAAAGAAAAAATAAGTTGCTAAAGTAATAAGGTGTAATGAGGTGATCAAAGGGGTTTATTATGCCTGAGTTCGATTACGACCTGTTTGTTATCGGCTCTGGGCCAGCGGGACAACGCGCCGCGATCCAGGCTGCCAAGCTCGGCAAGCGCGTTGCGGTGTCCGAACGGCGGGCTGTCGTCGGCGGCGTATCGGTCAATTTAGGCACCATTCCGAGCAAAACCCTGCGCGAGGCCGTCCTCTATCTCTCTGGCTATCGCGAACGCGGAATCTACGGCATGGCCTACAGTGTCAAGCAAAAAATCGAAATGGACGATTTGCTGTTCCGCGCCGACCATGTGATCCGCACTGAGATCGACATCATTCGCAGCCAACTGATGCGCAATAATGTCGAAATGTTTGCCGCACAGACCTCGTTCGTAGATGCCAATACGCTCCATATGCAGTATCTCGATGGGCGCGGCGAACGCACCGCCAGAAGCGCACACATTATTATCGCCACAGGCACGAGCGCGACCAAAGATTCGCGCATTCAATTTGACGGTCAAACCATTTTCACCAGCGATGACATTCTGAAGTTGGATAAAATCCCTTCGACATTGGCGATCATCGGCGGCGGTGTGATCGGCCTGGAGTACGCCAGTATGTTCGCTGCGCTGGGTGTGCGTGTGACGCTGATCGACAAATATCAACGCCTGCTGACCTTTGTAGACGCCGAAATTATCGATACGCTGGTTTATCATCTGCGGCAGCAGCGTATGACCTTCCGCCTCGGCGAAGAAGTCAGCAAAGTTGAAACCGTCGAAACTGAACGCGGGCGACAGGTCTGCATTCACCTCGCCAGCGGCAAGCAAATTACAACGGAAAAGGCGCTCTACAGCATCGGGCGAACGGGCGCAACCGATAAGCTGAATTTAGAGTGTGTCGGTTTACAGCCGGACGAGCGTGGACGCTTGAAAGTAAACGAGCATTTTCAAACAGCCGTCCCCAACATTTATGCCGTTGGCGATGTCATTGGTTTTCCCAGTCTGGCATCCACATCAATGGAACAGGGGCGGTTGGCGGCGGCCCATGCCTTCGGCGCACCCACCAAAAGTGTACCGGAGCTGTTCCCCTATGGCATCTACGCGATACCCGAAATTTCGATGGTCGGGCGCAGCGAAGAAGAACTCACCAAGCTCGGCATCCCCTACGAAGTTGGCAAAGCGCAGTACCGGGAGATCGCGCGCGGTCAGATTATCGGGGATCGTACAGGCCTGCTCAAAATAATTTTCCACCTGGAAACGCACGAGATTTTAGGCGTTCACATCATTGGTGAGGGCGCGAGCGAATTAATTCACATCGGTCAAGCCGTCATGGCCTTCAAGGGCAAAATCGATTATTTCGTCAACACGGTTTTTAATTATCCCACACTGGCGGAATGCTATAAAACAGCGGCCTTCGACGGCATCAACCGATTGGCATAGCGATCAGCTTGAAAGACAGGCTGTTGATCGAGAACAAAACTTCGGGATTCGACTCCAATATTGTTGACATGGCGGCATAGGTGTGGTAGTTTCATGGTTATGATAACTTTCTCAATGTTTTCACCCACCCACTGTCAGGCGATGTGTTGTTGTACCGCTCAATTTGACGCGCGTTGAGGCATTGGCACGGGTAGAACACAGCCTTACCATTAAAAAGGGCCGATCCTCACATCAGGGTCGGTTTTTTGTTATCTAAAGTCGATTAAATCATGCCTAATGATTTTTTATAAGGAAGTGAGCGAATGACCGATCAAAGTTGGAAGGAACGATTGGGCGACCAGATTCCAGAGGAGCGCAGCCGCGAAATCGAGACGTTTGCGGGCCAGATGGAATTGCGACGCCAAAGCAAGCTCGACGAGAAAGTATTCGCGGAAACGCGGTTACGTTGGGGGATTTATGGTCAGCGCTACGATAATGGTCAGCGTTATGATGGAGTCAAAACGCAAACGCTCGTCTATCCTGCCGGCGACCTGACCAAAGGTCCAAACACCTATTGGGACGCACCCGGTATGCTGCGTATCAAGATTCCATTCGGTGGCGTCAACCCGGAACAAATGGAAGTGCTTGCCGAGGTCGCCGATGAATATTCCGATGGCATTTTGCACGTCACCACCCGCCAGGATTTTCAGCTTCACTTCGTCCACATTGACGATATGCCGGACTTGATGCGGCGGCTGGCATCAGTAGGGATTACCTCTCAGGAAGCCTGCGGGAACACCGTCAGAAATGTCACCGCCTGCCCCCTTTCTGGCATTTGCCACGATGAATTATTTGATGTGACACCCTATGCCAAAGCAATGGCCTATTTCCTGCTCGGTCACGGCGACACTCAGGATTTTGGGCGCAAATTCAAGACAGCATTTTCTGGCTGTGAGCAACATGCCTGCGGTCTGGTCAATATGCACGACCTGGGCTTGCTAGCGCGCACCAAAGAAGTGGACGGCGAAATCAAGCGCGGTTTTGCAGTCTTTGTCGGCGGTGGCCTGGGCGCAATCCCCCAGCAGGCCAAACTGCTGAACAGCTTCGTGACGGAAGAAGAAATTCTCCCGCTGGCACAGGCCATTGCGCGCGTGTTTGCACGTCTGGGCGAGAAAAAGAACCGCAATCGCGCCCGCATGAAATTCCTCGTCGAGCAGCTTGGCATTGATGAATTCCGCCGTCTGGTTTATGAGGAACGTGACAAGCTCTCGCCGGATGAGCGCTGGTCAGCGTATGTCGATGATGTGCCGGGTTATCATGAAACGCCGCCGCACCTGCCAACCTCGCTGAATGGACATGCCAGACCTGAAGGATTTGATACCTGGTATCAAACCAATGTTTACAAACAGCGCCAGCAGGGTTATGTTGCGATCTACATCAATTTGCCCCTGGGCGACATGACCTCCTCACAAATGTTCGCCTTAGCCGACATTGCCAAGCAATATGCGGGCGATACCGTTCGCACGACGGTTGAACAAAATCTCCTACTGCGCTGGATTTCCGAAGCAGATCTGCCAGAAATTTATTCGCAGTTGAAACCACTGGGACTGGCTGAAGCCAATGTCAACACCATCGCCGACATTACCACCTGCCCTGGAACCGATACCTGCAAGCTCGGTATTGCGTCCTCGCGTGGGCTGACGGGCGAACTGCGCCACCAGCTTATCGCGAAGATCGACACACTCCCTGAAGCCGTGAAAGACCTGAAAATCAAGGTTAGCGGCTGCTTCAATTCCTGCGGTCAGCATCATGTTGCCGACATTGGATTCTTCGGCAACAGCCGTCGCTCCGGCAACTATCTTGTGCCACACTTCCAATTAGTTCTTGGCGGCAAGTGGAAACAGAACGCTGGAAGTTTTGGGCTGGCGATGGGTGCTGTTCCTTCCAAACGTGTGCCAGAAGTGCTAGAGGCGATCACCAACCGGTTCGCCAGCGAACGCTCCACCAGTGAAACATTTCAGGATTGGGTAACGCGGCTCGGCAAGAAAGAAATTAAGGCCATGCTGGAGCCGTTTACGAAAGTACCCGCCTACGAAGTCGATTCATCGTTCTACACAGACTGGGGTGACACACGCGAATATTCACTCGGCGACATTGGTGTTGGCGAATGCGCGGGCGAGGTTGTCTCGCTGTTCTCAATGGAAATCACAAAAGCCGAATCGACCCACTTTGACTCGCTGATCGCTCTGGACGAAGGCAACTATGAGAAGGCAGACGAAAACGCCTACCGCGCCATGATCCTGGCTGCCCGCGCCCTGAACCGCACACGTTTCCCGGCGCTGACAGAAGACCCGAACAAAATTGTCGAGGAATTTCGAACCCAGTTCTACGATACCAAGTTGTTCTTCGACCCGTTCGCAGGCGGGAAATTCGCGCAGTTCTTGTTTGACCGCCACGAATTTCCGCCGACCAACAAAGCCGACCCCGATGCAGCCAAACGCCTCGTGGGAGAAGCACAGCTTTTCATCGAAGCCTGCTATTCTTGCGAAGCCCGTGTCAACGGCAGTATTATTGACCTCGGCTAATAGCCAGCTAATGAGAGAAAGATAAAAAATGATACCGCTGCGCACACAGGTTAAGTTTTTTCTTGAAAATCCAGAAGGCGTCGAACTAGCAGCCTTCATGGGTGTTTTCCAGCGCTGGATTCAGCAAAATCTGCTGGAAGGGCTGATGATCGATGTCGCTGATTATCTCCACGTCTTTGATGGCCCAGGCATCGTCTTGATCGGACACGCCAGCGATTATTTCATGGAGAGTCACAATGGTCGCATCGGCCTGCTCTACACGCGCAAACGCCAGACCGACCCTGACTTGCAATCTCAACTGCGCAATTCCTTCCGGCTGGCACTGCGGGCTTGCGAACTGCTCGAAAATGACCCGACTTTCACGCCGAGGCTGAAATTCCGTACTGACGAAATCGAAATTCGCTTCGCGGATCGCCTGCAAATTCCCAATCGTCCCGAAAGCCTCGATCTCGTCAAACGCGATCTGGAAACGGTGCTGGGAGAATTGTATGGCAGCAACGCCGTGCATATCAAGCCAGTTCAACAGGATGCGCGCCACATCTTCACGATCAAAGCAACCAGCGTGAGTGCGCTGAGCATCGCCGATTTGCAGCGCCAGACCAGCGCCGAACACTAAATCCTGACTACCCCACGTGTAGCCCTGTTTGCATTTAAGCAGGGCTGCATCTTTTCTCATCCCCTGCAATCTGCGCACGAGTCAATGGCGATTCCAGACACATCCATGCGAATTCCAGATACAGTCTTATCTGCCTGTCAGTGATATTATAATTTTCGACGTGGCAATTTAAGTGTTGCTTGCAGTCAAATAGAGCAATCCGTTTTTCTGTTTCAGGTTATCAACAGCCAGTTGGCTGCGGTAATGGGGCGTCATGCCCGATAACAATTTTGCAAAATATTAAGGAGTTTGAAGAAATGAAGCGTCTTAATTTATTACGTTTACTGATTCTGTTGTCGGTGATGGCGATTTTCGTCATCGGGCCAGCCGCCAGCGTCGCCCAGGAAGGCGTCACGCTCGAACTGTGGACATTTGTGAATACCCATGCCCGCTGGTATCAGGAACAGGCGGAACGCTACGCCGCTGAAGTTGACCCCAATTTCAAGCTGAATGTCACCGAAATTGCCTATCCTGAAATGCACGATAACCTGCTCATTTCGCTCCAGTCGGGCGGCGTGGGCGCGCCAGATATTGCCGACATCGAGCAGGGACGTTTCGGCGGTTTCCTGCGCGGCGGCAACCCTGGCCTAGTCGATCTGCGTCCGATGCTGGAAGATGGCGGTTATCTCGATCAACTGGTCGCGTCACGC
>Ga0268299_1004623_pt1 | contig 10467 bp, 11 predicted proteins | sample NOBtaG_FD_193484 | JGI IMG/M metagenome (GOLD analysis project Ga0268299, IMG submission 193484) | Activated sludge microbial communities from bioreactor in Nijmegen, Gelderland, Netherland - NOB reactor | ecosystem: Engineered > Bioreactor > Aerobic > Activated sludge | place: Netherlands... | reverse complement strand
CCGGGTCGTACTGGGTCATCTACTACACCGTCGAACTGCGCATGTACCTGATGCTGTTCGTGCTTTGCGCGATGAGCATCGTCGTGGTGCGCAATGCGTTGGAGGAGGGCGCGCGCATCCTTCCGCACGCGGCGCTGTTTGCGCTGATCGGGGCTGCGGCGGGTGCTACGCAATTCTTCGGCGCGCTTTGGATCGCGGTGCTCGGCGCTTGGACGGGGCTCGCGTTGCTGCGGGCCGGACGCATCGACGGCTTCTTTGCGTGGGGTATGGCAACTGCGGTGGCGCTTGCGCCAGCGGTGGGGTGGATTGCGGTGGTGGGGCCGCAAAACAATCCGGGCGCGGAAGCGGGCGTGCAATCATTCGCGTCGGCTTTTGGATACGCGGCCAATCAGTTTTTGCGCGGCCTCATCGTTAAGACGCTCGGCTCAAACCTCGCGGCGGCGGGCGTGCTCATCGTAATGAGCGCGGCGCTCCTGCGGCGGCGCAGCGCCTTCGACGTCGTACTGGCGCTCGCCTTCCTGAGTGCAGTGGTGATCGCGTTCATTCTTCACTTCACATTCGTGCCCGCCCTCATCAAGGAGCGGGCGTTCATCGTGGTCATGCCGGCGGTGATCTATTTGACAGTGCGGGCGACCGCCCTGGCGGAAGAGGGCGGGGCGGCGCCCCGGCTACGCGCCGCGGTTCCGATCCTGGCCGCGCTCTCGCCAATCTTGTTTCTGGGAGAATACACCAAGGACCGGGAGCACTGGGGCGAGGCCCGCGCGGTGATCGCGGCCGCGGGCCCATCCTGCGCCGGGGCCCCGGTCGTCGCGTTCAACCGAGTTTCGGCGCAGGCGGCGGACTTTCACCCCTACGTGACCCAGATGGCGCTCCGGGGTGCGGCGGCCGGCGGCGCGGACCTCCGGCTCGTCGATGCGGACGACATTATATCTGGCCGCGCCCCCGCGCCGGCCGCAGGGGCCTGTCCAATCCGCGCAGTCGCGATCGGGTTGGGGCGAGGGGACGCTGCGCTTCAGGCCGAGGCCCGCGCGAGACTTGCGGCGGCAGGCGTGCCGCTTGATCGCTTGGCCGAGCGGATGTTCGGCGGGGGGCGGACCGTCGTTTATGAAGCGATCGATTCCGCCACTTACCCGTAGGCCAAAAGGGCGCGTTGAAAGGCCGCTTTGTCCGCCTTGACCTATAGGGGCGCACTCCCTATTTTCCGCGCCTTCGTTCCGGGGGGCCTCGCGCCCGCATTGGCGCGCGCCCTCGAGACGGACCAAGTAGAACCCCACCCGGGCGCGCATCTTGGCATCTTCGGATCGCGGTCTCGCAGAAGAGAGGCCGAGCGGTTCGGGGACGAGCCAAGCGCGCTTATTGATGTAGCCGAAGCGAAGAAGACGAATGCCGACGATCAACCAACTGATCCGCAAGCCGCGCAGCCCAAAGCCCGTGCGCAACAAGTCGCCGGCCCTGCAGGGCAGCCCGCAGCGCCGCGGCGTTTGCACCCGCGTCTATACGACGACGCCGAAGAAGCCGAACTCGGCGCTTCGCAAGGTCGCGAAGGTTCGCCTCGCAAAGACAGGCGTTGAAGCGCTCTGCTACATCCCGGGCGAAGGCCACAATCTTCAAGAACACTCGGTCGTGCTCATCCGCGGTGGCCGCGTGAAGGACTTACCGGGCGTTCGCTATCACATCCTGCGCGGCGTGCTCGACACGCAGGGCGTCAAGAACCGCAAGAAGCGCCGCTCTGTCTACGGCGCGAAGCGTCCGAAATAACCGCGCCAGAATTTTCGAAGGAAAGCCTACATGTCCCGTCGTCACCGCGCCGAAACCCGCGAGGTTCTGCCCGATCCCGTTTATGGCGATCTCGTGCTCACGAAGTTCATGAACTACGTGATGTACGAGGGGAAGAAGTCGACGGCGGAGGGCATCCTCTACGGCGCGCTCGATACGGTCGAAAAGCGCATGAAGCGCCCGGCGATCGAATGCTTCCATGACGCGCTCGCGAATGTCGCGCCCGCCATCGAAGTGCGTTCGCGCCGCGTCGGCGGCGCCACGTATCAGGTGCCGGTTGAAGTGCGGCCCGAGCGCCGCCAGGCCCTCGCGATCCGTTGGCTCGTGAACGCCGCGCGCTCGCGCAACGAACACACCATGCAAGAACGACTGGCGGGCGAACTCATCGACGCCACGAACAACCGCGGATCGGCGGTGAAAAAGCGGGAGGACACGCACCGGATGGCCGAAGCCAACCGCGCCTTCTCGCATTACCGCTGGTAGCAGGAACAGAACGTTATGCCGCGACAGTACCCGATCGAAGACTACCGAAATTTCGGCATCATGGCGCACATCGATGCCGGCAAGACTACCACGACCGAGCGCATCCTCTACTACTCCGGCAAGAGCCATAAGATTGGCGAAGTCCACGATGGCGCCGCCACGATGGACTGGATGGAGCAGGAGCAGGAGCGCGGCATCACCATTACGTCGGCGGCGACGACGACGTTCTGGAACAACAAGCGCCTGAACATCATCGATACGCCCGGCCACGTCGACTTCACCATCGAAGTCGAGCGTTCGCTCCGCGTGCTCGATGGCGCCGTCGTCGTGCTCGACGGCAACCAGGGCGTCGAGCCGCAGACCGAAACCGTTTGGCGCCAGGGCGACAAATACAAGGTTCCGCGCATCATCTTCGCCAACAAGATGGACAAGATTGGCGCGGACTTCTTCAACTGCGTCGCGGACATCAAGAAGCGCCTCGGCGCGCGTCCGATCCCGCTGCAGCTGCCGATCGGCATCGAGAGCTCGTTCAAGGGCGTCGTCGATCTCGTCGAAATGAATGCGATCGTTTGGAAGGATGAGGCGCTCGGCGCCAAGTTCGAGATCGTCGAAATTCCGGAAGACCTGAAGGCGCAAGCCGCCGAGTATCGCGCGACTCTCGTCGAGGCCGCTGTCGAACTCGACGACGCGGTGATGGAAAAGTATCTGGACGGCGAAGAGCCCGACACGGCGACGCTGAAGCGGCTGATCCGCCTCGCGGTGCTTAAGGCCGCTTGGTATCCGATGCTCTGCGGTACAGCGTTCAAGAACAAGGGCGTCCAGCCCCTGCTCGACGCAGTCGTCGATTATCTGCCAAGCCCGCTCGATCGCCCGGCGATCAAGGGCATCGATCCGAACGATGAAGAGAAAGAGCTCGTGCGTCCGGCGTCGGACAAAGAGCCGTTCTCGATGCTCGCGTTCAAGATCATGGACGACCCGTTCGTTGGGACGATCACGTTCTGCCGCATTTATTCGGGCGTGCTGAACGCCGGCGACGGTCTGCTCAATTCGACGCGCGACAAGAAAGAGCGCGTCGGGCGCATGCTGCTGATGCACGCGAACAACCGGGAAGACATCAAGGAAGCCTTCGCGGGCGACATCGTCGCCCTCGCCGGCCTCAAGGAAGTCCGCACCGGCGATACGCTGTGCGATCCGAACAAGCCGGTGATCCTTGAGCGGATGGAATTCCCCGAGCCGGTCATCGAAGTCGCGATCGAGCCTAAGTCGAAGGCCGACCAGGAAAAGCTGGGCCTCGCACTCTCGAAGCTCGCGAACGAAGATCCTTCGTTCCGCGTGTCGACGGACGCCGAAAGCGGCCAGACCATTCTGCGCGGCATGGGCGAGCTTCACCTCGACATCAAGGTCGATATTCTGAAGCGGACCTATAAGGTTGAAGCCAACGTGGGCGCACCCCAAGTTGCGTACCGCGAGAAGCTCGGCAAAGCCGCGACCATCGACTACACGCACAAGAAGCAAACCGGCGGTTCGGGCCAGTTCGCGCGCGTGAAGATCGAGTTCGCGCCTGGTGAGCCGGGCACGGGCTTCGTGTTCGAGAACAAGATCGTCGGCGGCGCCGTTCCGAAGGAATACGTGCCGGGTGTCGAAAAAGGCCTGAAGAGCCAGAAGGAAAACGGCCTCCTCGCAGGCTTCCCGCTGATCGACTTTTCGGCCCGCTTGATCGATGGCGCCTACCACGACGTCGACTCGAACGTTCTGACCTTTGAAATCGCGTCGCGCGCTGCGTTCCGCGAACTGAAAGAGCAGGGCGATCCGCGTCTCCTCGAACCGATCATGAAGGTCGAGGTCACGAGCCCGGAAGAATATGTCGGCTCGGTGATCGGCGATCTGAACTCGCGGCGCGGGATGATCCAGGGTCAGGACATGCGCGGCAACGCGACGATCATCAACGCGATGGTCCCGCTCGCCAACATGTTCGGTTACGTCAATACGCTCCGTTCGTTCTCGCAGGGTCGTGCGAGCTACGTGATGGAATTTGATCACTACGAAGAAGTGCCGCGCGCGGTGAGCCAAGAAGTGCTCGCCAAACTGCGCGCTTAAGGAGGCATAGATGGCCAAGGCGAAATTTGAGCGGAACAAGCCGCACTGCAACATCGGCACGATCGGTCACGTTGACCACGGCAAGACGACGCTGACGGCGGCGATCACGATGGTGCTGGCCAAGTCCGGCGGGGCGACGGCGAAGAAGTACGAAGAGATCGATGCGGCTCCCGAAGAGAAGGCGCGCGGCATCACGATCAACACGGCGCACGTCGAGTACGAGACGGCCAACCGCCACTACGCGCACGTCGATTGCCCTGGGCACGCCGACTACGTGAAGAACATGATCACGGGCGCCGCCCAGATGGACGGCGCGATCCTGGTGGTCTCGGCGGCCGACGGCCCGATGCCGCAAACGCGCGAGCACGTTCTGCTTGCGCGCCAAGTCGGCGTGCCGGCGATGGTGGTGTTCCTGAACAAGGTCGACATGGTCGACGACAAGGAATTGCTCGAACTGGTCGAGATGGAGGTCCGCGATCTTCTGTCCTCGAACAGCTTTCCGGGCGACGACACGCCGATCGTGCCTGGCTCGGCGCTTGCCGCAGTCGAAGGGCGCGACGCCGAGATTGGCGAGCAGGCGATCCTGAAGCTGATGGAAGCGGTCGACAGCTACATCCCGCAGCCCGAGCGTCCGGTCGATCAGCCGTTCCTGATGAGCGTCGAAGACGTGTTCTCGATCTCGGGCCGCGGCACGGTCGTCACGGGCCGGGTCGACAAGGGCATCATCAAGGTCGGCGAAGAAGTCGAGATCATCGGCATCCGTCCGACGGTGAAGACGACGGTCACGGGCGTCGAGATGTTCCGCAAGCTGCTCGATAGCGGGCAAGCGGGCGACAACATCGGCGCGCTGCTGCGTGGTGTGGACCGCGAAGGCGTCGAGCGCGGCCAAGTGCTCGCTAAGCCCGGCTCGATCAAGCCGCATAAGAAGTTCGAAGCCGAAGCCTACATCCTTTCCAAGGACGAAGGCGGCCGGCACACGCCGTTCTTCACGAACTATCGCCCGCAATTCTATTTCGGGACGACCGACGTGACCGGCATCGTGCAGCTGCCGGAAGGCACCGAAATGGTGATGCCGGGCGACAACGTGAAAATCTCGATCGAGCTCCTGGTGCCGATCGCGATGGAGCAAGGCAGCCGCTTCGCCATCCGCGAAGGCGGTCGCACCGTCGGATCCGGCGTCATCGCCAAAATTATCGAATAGACGCGCCAAACGCGTTCTACAGTGAAGGCCGCTCCGCGAGGGGCGGCCTTCTTCGTTTTGGAGACAAGCATGCGCCACATTGTTCTTGCCGCTGCGATTGCGCTCAGCGCGTGCGCATCCGCGCCTGCAGCGCCCGAAGGTCCGGCGCCATCTGTGGCCGACATTCTCGCGCAGGCTTCGGCGGATGAATGGCGCGCGCTCGATCCTGAAAACTTGCTCGTGATGGAGCTTCCGCGCGGACAGGTGGTGATCGAGCTGGCGCCAGAGTTTGCGCCGCAGCACGCGGTCAACCTGCGCGCGCTGGCGCGCGAGGGCTATTTCGACGGCGCCGCTGTCGTGCGTGCGCAAGACAATTTCGTCGCGCAATGGTCGCGCACGGAAGAGAGCCCGCGTGAGATACGCACCGGACGGGCGACGTTGGCGCCAGAGTTCACACGCCCGCGCGCCGGCGTTGCATTCGCGCCGCTGCCGGACGGCGACGTCTATGCACGCGAATCGGGTTTTGCCGGCGGCTTCCCTGCAGCACGCGATACGCGTGAGATTTGGCTCGCGCATTGTTACGGCATGGTGGGCGCGGGCCGGGACGTTGCGTCCGATTCTGGCGGCGGAACGGAGCTCTACGCCGTGACGGGCCACGCGCCACGCCAACTTGATCGCAACATCACCCTTGTTGGCCGTGTGGTGCAGGGTATCGAGCTTCTGTCGTCGCTGCCGCGCGGGACGGGTGCGCTCGGGTTCTACGAAACGCCGGGCGAGCGCACGCCGATTGCCCGCGTGCGCGTGGGCGCTGACCTCGAAAGCCCGCCGCGTCTGCAAGCTCTGCGGACCGAGAGCGCGAGTTTTGCGCGGTTAACCGAGGCGCGGCGCAACCGGCGGGACGAGTGGTATAAAGTCCCCGCCGGCGCGATCGAGTTGTGCAATGTGCCGCTGCCCGTGCGGGCGGCCCCCTAGCGGAGCGGCCGGCGAGCCCCGATCTTGCCGCAGAGAGGACCGCCTGATAAGGGAGAGCCATTCCGGCAAATCGGCAGTCCCAAGGGTCAATCGGCCCCGCCGGGCGGCTGTCTTGCGCCTGGAGGAGTTTAGCTCAGCTGGTAGAGCATCGGTCTCCAAAACCGAGGGTCGTGGGTTCGAGTCCCCCAACTCCTGCCAAGGCGTTCCGCGAAGAAGGATAAGTGATGACCACCGAAGTCGAACGGGGCGAAAGCGAACCGAAGCGCCGAACTGGGCCGTTCACGTTCTTCCGCGAAGTCCGCGCCGAAGCGCGCAAGGTCACCTGGGCGACGCGCCAGGAAGTCACCGTCTCGACCATCATGGTGCTCGTGATGGTGGCGATCGCGTCGGTGTTCTTCTTCGTTGTCGACGCGCTCTTGGGCACGATCGTAAACTTTGTTCTGGGCCTTAACTCGTGATGCAGGAGAGAGCCGTGTCGGCCCGCTGGTACATCGTCCACGCCTATTCGAACTTTGAGCAGAAGGTCGCCGAAGCGATCCGCGACCAGGCTTCGCGCCAGGGCATCAGCGAGTTGTTCGAAGACATCAAAGTGCCGACCGAGGAAGTCACCGAGGTCGTGCGCAACACCAAGAAAGTGCGCCAGCATCGTCACTTCCCGGGCTACGTGCTCGTGAAGATGGACATGACGGACGACGCCTATCACCTTGTGAAGAACACGCCCAAGGTGACTGGCTTCCTAGGCCAACAGAACAAGCCGCAGCCTGTCAGCGAAAAAGAGATCGAGCGCATTCTTGGCCGCGAAAGCGAGCCGGGCGTCGCCAAGCCGCGCCGCGTCATCACGTTCGATATCGGCGAGCGCGTGCGCGTGTCGGATGGCCCGTTCCAGAGCTTCGAGGGCATCGTTTCCGAGGTGGACGAAGAGCGCGGCCGCCTCAAAGTCGCGGTGATGATCTTCGGCCGGGAAACCCCGGTCGATCTCGAATACCAACAGGTCGAGAAGCTGCGCTAAGCGCGCAGCGCGTTAGCGACGGCGCGGCGGCGGCCGTGTTGGCGCAACCGGCGCGCGCACGAGTGGCGGATCGGCGGTGCGCGTTTCGCTGAGCGCGCGCCATTCGCCGCCGGTGTCCTTGCGCCACACGATCACATAGCGGCCCTGCTGCGCCTCCGCGCCCGGCACGACCTGCACGTAACGTCCGCTCGTCATGCCCATGTCGCCGCCGGTCGAGACGACGACGCGATCGGGCTGCCAAAACACCGGGCCGTTCTGAATTTGCGGCAGGCCCTGCGCGACCGCTTCGGGCCCTTGGAGCGTCACGCCCGGGCGGATCACGACGCCATCGATCGGATCGATCACGGTCGACAGCGCGCCGCCAAGGCCGCTTTGCTGCGCCAGGCCGCTGAGGCGGCGTTCGACCTCAAGAAGCTCGCGCTCCCCAGCGGCGGAGGCTGAAGCCTCTGTGGGCTGTGCGGTCGTCGTACTTGGGAAGGCCGTCTGGAGGGAGGCGCATCCGCAAAGCGCCAAAACCGCAGCCGTCGCCAACAAGACCCGCATTGCCAACACCCCTCAAACCCGACCTTAACCAAAAGCGGCGCGTCCGGCGCGTCGAGAGTTTTCGCCTCTCGCCCGAACGGACCTGGCCGGGCAGGGCGGCCATCGACAGGGCGCGCCGGCTGGCGTATACGCCCCGCCTTCCGCGTGGGAGGCTTGGGCAAAGTCCAGCCCTGGCCGCACCACGCACCCTCAGGCGTCCGCTTCCGTTGGGCGCTTCTTTGAGAGGACAACATGGCGAAGAAAGTACTGGGGCAGATCAAGCTCCAGGTGCCGGCTGGCGACGCCAAGCCTGCGCCCCCGATCGGACCGGCTCTCGGTCAACGCGGCCTCAACATCATGGAATTCTGCAAGGGCTTTAACGCCCGCACGCAGGATATGGAGAAGGGCACGCCGATCCCGACGATCATCACGTACTATCAAGACAAGAGCTTCTCGTTTGAGCTGAAGACACCGCCGGCGAGCTTCTTCATCAAGCAAGCCGCGAAGTTGAAAACGAGCGGCAAGCCGGGCACCGGCTCGAAGCTGCCGGGCCGCACCGTGGTCGCGACGATCACGAAAGCGCAGTGCCGCGACATCGCGCAAAAGAAGATGAAAGATCTCAACGCCAACGACCTTGAAGCGGCGACGCTGCAAGTGATGGGCTCGGCCCGGTCGATGGGCATCACGGTGGAGGGCTAACGATATGCCGAAGCCGACAAAGCGCATGGCCAAGAGCCACGCCAACATCGATCCCCGCAAGCTCGTGACGCTCGATGAAGCCGTGGCGCTCATCAAGTCGCGTGCGAGCGCGAAGTTCGACGAAACGGTTGAGCTCGCGCTGAACCTTGGTGTCGATCCGAAGTATCCCGATCAGCAAGTGCGCGGCGTGTGCAACCTGCCGAACGGGACGGGCAAGACGCTGAAGGTCGCCGTGTTCGCGCGCGGGCCAAAGGCGGAAGAAGCCAAGAACGCCGGCGCCGACATCGTTGGCGAACAGGATCTGTTCGAGACGATCAACGGCGGCAAGATCGAGTTCGATCGCCTGATCGCGACGCCCGACCTGATGGCCCTCGTCGGCCGCCTCGGCAAGGTGCTTGGCCCCCGCGGCCTGATGCCGAACCCGAAGGTCGGCACGGTCACGATGGATGTCGCCAAAGCCGTGAAGGACGCCAAAGGCGGCGCAGTGGAATTCCGCGCCGAGAAGGCCGGGATCATTCACGCCGGCGTTGGCAAGGCGAGCTTCTCGGAAGAGCAGCTGCGCGGCAACATCCGCGCCTTCGTCGATGCGGTCGTGAAGGCCAAGCCGACGGGTGCGAAGGGCGTTTACCTCAAGAAGGTGGCGGTCTCGTCCACGATGGGCCCGGGCGTTCGCATCGAGCCTTCCAGCGCGACGCAGCCGCAAGGCTAGTCGCCGCTCATATCTGAAATGCAGCGCGCTCCGGCTCCGCCGGGGCGCGTTTTTGCGTGTGATTCGGCCCGTGCGATTTGGCGCTCGGCAACGCGTTGTTTGCGCGCTGCTTTTTATGGCTTTGCGCGGCCGCGTGCATGAGGGCATGCTTTCGCATCGGGGTTGCGCCGTGCGGTTCTGTTTGATCGACGACAATCAGATGGTGACGGACGCGCTTTCGCTTGCGCTCCGCGATCTAGGGCACAGCGTTGAGGTCGCGCATGACGGCGCCTCCGGCGTGGCGCTTGCGGCGAGCGGAGCCCACGATGCAGTCGTGATCGATATGCGCCTGCCCGGCATGGACGGCGCGGCCGTCGTCGCCGCGTTACGGGAAGCGGGCGCTTCGGCGGCGCTGATTGCAGCGTCGGGGCATGATCTTACAGGCGCGGCGCAACGCGAACTTGGCGCCGATGAGTTTTTGCAAAAGCCGTTTACGCCGCGCGCGCTCATTGCGGTGGCGGAGCGGCTTGTGGCGGCGCGGGCGTGACCGAGAGCAGTCAGGCGGGGCGCGAAGGCATTCGCCTGCGCGCGCTCGTCGATACCGCAGTCGATGGCGTCATCCTCATCGACGAGCACGGCGCGATCTTGATGTTCAATCCGGCCTGCGAGCGCCTGTTCGGCTACACCGCCGACGAGGTGATGGGCCACAATGTGAAAATTCTCATGCCGCCGCCCTTCCGCGGCGAGCACGACAGCTATGTGAGCAATTATCGCTCAAGCGGCGTGCGCAAGATCATCGGCATCGGACGCGAAGTTCTTGGCCAGCGCAAGGACGGCACGACCTTCCCGATGGATCTGTCCGTCGGTGAATCAAAGGAACAGGAGGAGACCCGCTTCGTAGGGATCATTCACGACCTGACGGAGCGCAAGCGCACTGAAGAGCAGCTGGCCCAAGCGCAAAAGATGGAGACGGTCGGCCAACTTTCCGGCGGCATCGCGCACGACTTCAACAATCTGCTGACGGTCATTTTGGGCAACGCC
>Ga0268299_1004622_pt1 | contig 10467 bp, 11 predicted proteins | sample NOBtaG_FD_193484 | JGI IMG/M metagenome (GOLD analysis project Ga0268299, IMG submission 193484) | Activated sludge microbial communities from bioreactor in Nijmegen, Gelderland, Netherland - NOB reactor | ecosystem: Engineered > Bioreactor > Aerobic > Activated sludge | place: Netherlands... | reverse complement strand
CTACGCGACTTGCTGTCGACGGCTCGCGCCTAGCCACGATTTTTCGTCCGGGTTGACCCTCGGGGCGGCTGGGTTCACGCAGCGTGGCGGGCGAGGGTCTGGGTCCGGTCGATCGCTGCCATGAGGGTGGGGGTCCAGGGCCAGTCCTGGTCGATGTGGAGGGCTCGTCCGGTGGGGGTGACCTTGCCGGCGATGTGGAGTAGCCGTTGGCGGATGGTCTTGGGGGTGGCGGTCTGGTAGCGGCCCGAGAGGGTGAGTCGTTGGGCCCGCGAGAGCAGGTTGAAAGCGATGGCGGCGAGCAGGGCCCAGGTCTGGTTGTTGACAATGCAGTCCGAGGGCCAGGACCGGTAGCCGCAGGCTTTGAGATCGCGGATGACGTCTTCGACAGCGCCCCGTTGACGGTGGCCGAGTTCGAGGACGGCGGGGTCGCCGGGCTGGTTGGTGATGTGGGCGGTGTGGCGGCGGCCGTTGATGTCGTCGAACAGGGAGAGCTGGGCTCCGGGGTGGGGGCGTTCCCGGCGCACGATCAACCTCGTCCCGGCAGGCCAGCCTTTGAGGGAGACCTTGGCGGTGAGGTCGATCACCTCGGCCCCGTCACGGTGGCTGCCGTCGATCTCGATGGCTGGGGTCCAGTCATCGTCGGTAAAGGCCGACACGCCGGCCCGGACTCGGTCATCGATGCCGTAGCCGAGACTGAACCAGCAGTTCCGCTCGGCGGCGTCTTCGGCCAGCCAGTGGGTCTGACCAGCAGCATCGGCCCGGATCACGATCTCGGTCACCGCCTCAGCAGGGTCGTCATCCCAGTGGTGCCCGGCCCGGTCCCGCTCTGGTAGGGCGTCGATCGCCAGTGCCAGGACCTCGGCGTGATCGGCTGCGGTGTTGGATCCGGCGTTGCCCGGTCGGACGAGTTGGGCCAGGACCTCCCGTCGTTCGGCGTCGATGGCCAGCAGTGGATGGAACCCGAAGGACCGTTTCCAGGTGCCGGCGGCGTCTTGTTTGTCCGAGCGGCAGGTGACGATGGTGGCGTCGATGTCGATCACGATCCGGGACCGCACCGGCTGCAGCGCCCAAGCTGTCGCCCGGGCTCCGGCGTCGACGGCGGCCAGCTCCCGCAGTTCGGCCGGGCCGACCCGGTTGATCGTCCGCCACACTGTCGTCGTGGAGGCCACTGATGCGAACACGGTCTTCATGCCCCGCAGCACGGCCAGATCCGACATCGCCGTCGCTCCATCGGCGATGGCCACGACGAGCAGGGCGAGGGTCGTGCCCGGGTGATGGTCCCGCCACGGCAGGCGCCGCATCGCGTGCCGGAGTCCGTCGCTCAGGCCGAGCTGATCAGCTACGGCGGCCAGCCACCACAGACCCGCCCGAGACGTCAGCCCAGCACCCCGATCCGTCACGGACCGTGGCCACGCCAACCTGCTAACATCGCCCACGACAAGACCCTCTCTCTGGGCAGAACCGATTCCTTGAGCAGAACCGATTCTCCCAGGTCAGAGGGTCTTTTCACGCCACCCCAACCAGCCCGGACGAAAAATGCTGGCCAGGCTGCGACCGTGACCCATGAAAGCCCTCCGTTTCCGGGGATGAGGTTGATGTGTCGCAACATCAATCCTCCCAGGTCGGAGGGCTTCTCGCGAGCGCCCTCAGGGCCCCTATGCAAGATCCGGGCTAGTTGAGCGCGTTTGGTGCGCTCCCGAGGGGTCGACGTCGGCTCATGTGATCGCGAAGGCGCGGCATGAATGCCGGGACCACAGCCGAGTAGCTGGCCCACTCCTGGCCGAAATGGTCGTACATCTCCCGTTCCTCCGAGATGGCGAGGCGGCGGTAGATGAGAACCAAGACTGGGAAGAGCGCAACGGTCGGCAGGGTCGGCCATTGAAGCAGGAAGCCGATCATTATCATGATGACTCCATCGTATTGGGGATGACGGACCCATCGGTATGGACCCTCCGTGGCTAGGCGGCCGCTCCGAGCGGACTCCCACAGTCGGCGCCAAGCCGTGCTGATGAGGACGAAGCCTCCAGCGATGAGGATGTAGCTGCCGATGTGGAACGGGCTCAGGTGTGGATCGCCCTTCCAGCCGATGAGATCGGCCCAGATATGCCCACCGTTGTGGCTGAGCGTGAGCTGGGGGAACCGGTTGCCGAGCCAGCTCGTCAATAGGTAGATAGTGAGTGGGTAGCCGTACATCTCGGCGAACAGCGCGACGACGAACCCGGAGAAGGCGCCCATGGCCCGCCAATCGCGTTTGCTTGCCGGATGGAACACTGAGAAGGCGAAGATGATGAAGATTGCCGAGTCAATGGCGACCACTGCCCAAAGCCCGTAACCGTATTCGTCCATGGTGTCGATCCTCGTTTCAGCGGTGTTGGTGACAGCCACACGAGCAGACCGGCCGGCACGTGATGGCCTGAAGGGTCGGAATGAGCTCTGTGCCGAGATGATCACGCGAGATCCAAGCGTCTGCCCCCGCTCGTACTGCCTGGTGACGGTAAGCGTCGTCGGCTTCGGGTCCGATCACGATGAGGTGCCAGGTCCGCTGCGGCAGGTCGCGGGGAAGGTCCTGGACCGTCGGCGCCTCAACGATCAGCGCATCAGGTCGCAGGTCGTCGAGAGCGGAACGGAGGGTTTCGGCCTTCGGAGGGGTTGTTGCTAGCCAGCAGCGGCAGTGCTGCTCGATGAGATCGCAGACGTACCGTCTGGCTGTCGGATGTCGCATGGCGACAAGGAACCGGGGAACGCTGTCGAGGTTGGGTGTGATGACAGTGGAGCACATGGATTGCCCCTCTTGTGCCGAGGTGGGATCATTGTCCGCCCTTGTTGGACGCGACCACATCGGCGCCGACTACGTGTTTCTGTGCGGGTTCCTACGGACCGGCCGCCGCCGGTGCATCAGCTGTCGAGTCCCGCTGCCCGGGCGGCGGTGATCAGGTCGGCTCGGTTATGGACGTTGAGCTTCTGTTGGATGTGGGCCCGGTGGGTCTCGATGGTTCGTATGGAGACGTACAACTCGTCGGCCACCTGGGCGTTTGTGTACCCGCGAGCGAGCAGGCGGAGCACTTCGATCTCCCGGTCCGACAGTTCCCCCCCGGGCCCTGCGATCCGGACTGGGCCCGGGTGGGGTGCCCCGAGCAAGTCCGCCCCGAGCCGGGGATGGACGTAGCGTCGCCCCGCCGCAACTTCTCGTATCGCAGTGACGAGCTCGAAGTCGGCGGCCTCTTTGATGAGGTAGCCGGAGGCGCCTGCTTCGAACGCACGGCGTAGGTAGGCCACGTCTTCGTGCACGGTCAGCACGACCACCTTGGTTTTCGAGCTCACTTGAATGATCGGCCGGACCGCGTCTAGACCACTGCCGTCGGGGAGGTTCACGTCCATCACGAACACATCGGGCTCGAGGAGCTCGGCGGCAGCGACCGCCTGGGCGACGGTTCCCGTTTCGCTCACCACCTCAATGTCGGTGTCGGTGGACAGGATGGCCCGGAGGCCGGCACGGACTACGCGGTGGTCGTCACACAACGCGACCCGTAAGGTCATCGGGGCACCCGGAGCTGGACCCGGCTCCCGTTCCCTGGCTCGGATTGGATGGTCAGCTCCCCGCCGATCAGCGCTGCACGCTCGTACATCCCGGCGATCCCGAGCGAGCCCCGAACCCGCTCCGGCTCGAAGCCGGCACCCTGGTCGGTGATCTCGAGTGTCACGGCCGACTGGTCCGCCGTGAGCGATGCTTCCACGCGGTCGACGTCGGCGTGCCGGGCCACGTTGGTGAGCGCCTCCTGGGCGATGCGGTAGACGGCCACTTCCTGTTCCGATGGAAGGCGGTGCTCGTCGTCGATGCCCGTGATTGTCCAGCGAATTTCCAGGGTGAGCCGATGAGCGACCGTTTCTCCCAGGTGTATGAGCGCGGCCACGAGGCCGATGTCGTCGAGAACGGCTGGGCGGAGCTCCGAAGCGAGCTGGCGCACGTCGTCGAGCGCGTCGGTGATCAGCTGACGGAGCTCGTCGCCTCGCTGCCTGCCCTCCACAGTGGCAGGACCGGCGTTCTGGTAGACCCGAAGAGCGAGGAGCATCGAGGTGAGCGCTTGGCCGATCTGGTCGTGGAGGTCCCGTGCGATCCGGGCCCGCTCGGCCTCCTGGGCGGCGATCACCTGCTCCAACACCGCCTGACGGATGCGCCCCGCCTCTTCGGCGGTGGCGAGCTGGTCGAGTGCGGCCATACGGCCGCTCTCAGCTTGGACCAGGAGCGCATTGTCTATGGCACAGGCGGCGAACGCGGCAAGGGTGACAAGGAGCTGCTCGTCGGTTTCGTCGAAGGTGTCGGCGCCGATCTTGTCGGCGACGTAGAGGTTGCCGTGGCGACGGGCCCCTGATCGAATCGGTACACCCAGGAAGCTGCGCATGTGGGGGTGGCCACTGGGGAAGCCAATGGCCCGAGGGTCATTGTCGATCACCGGCACCCGGATCGGGCCGCCGGCGGTAACGACCTCACCCAGGAGACCCCGGCCGACCGGCTGGGACCCGATGGTGCGCACGGTTGTGTCGTCGACGCCGAAGTGCACGAACCGGGAGATGGCTGCGTCCGGGTCGTAGACCCCGAGGGCTGCATAGCGTGCACCGGCGATCCCGGCAGCCCGTTCGACCAGGCGCTCCAGGACGCCGTCGTAGGTGTGGGCGGCAGCCAGATCGAGCGCCGCGTCCACGAGGACTTGCAGGCGCATCGCCGGGACTCCAGAACCCTGACCAGCCAGCCGCTCTAAGTACGACATCGTGTAGGAGATTATACGTCACTGGCCCCAACCGTCCATGCCCACGAGGTCAAGAGCGCCCGGAAGATCTCGGTGGGTGCCTCGCAGCCTTCCTACCTTCCGTCGGGACCCTCCTGCCTGGAACTTTCACGCGACCGGGACCGCTCCGAGACGAAGCGTCTCACGGCCTCGTCTATCTCGTCGATGTCACGTTGCGCTCTGAGAGCAGCCACGGTGCAGGCACCGACGCATCCAAATACCAGGACGCCGGCGATGGAGGCCCAGATGCCCCGTCCTCAGCCTAGAACCAGCAGAAGGATGATCGCCAGGGCATTGAGGGTCGCCGCGGCCCAGGTGGCCGCAGCGAGTCGCCGGGAATGCCGGGCGAGGGCGCTCAACGAATCGGTGGCGTCAGGCATCCTCGTCCCCCATGCGGAGTCGCTTCAGGAGCGCAGAGTTGCCGATGACGGAGAGGCTGGACAGAGCCATGGCGCCGGCGGCGATCATCGGGTTCAGGAGCCCGAAGGCGGCGATGGGGACCGCGGCGGCGTTGTAGGCGAAGGCCCAGAACAGGTTCTGGCGGATCTTGCGCATGGTGGCCCGGGAGAGGCCGATGGCACGGCCGACGTCGCGGAGGTCGTCCCGTATGAGGATGATGCCGCCGGTCTCCTTGGCCACGTCTGATCCCGAGCCGAGCGCGATGCCGATGTCGGCGGTGGCCAGAGCGGGGGCGTCGTTGATGCCGTCGCCCACCATGGCCACGACCTCCCCTGCCTCTTGGAGGCGGCTGATCTCGGCCGCCTTGCCGGCGGGGACCACCCCGGCGATCACGCGTTCGATGCCGAGCTGGTCGGCGATGGCGCGTGCCGTACGCTCGTTGTCGCCGGTCAGCATGACCACTCGCACATCTCTGCTTTCCAGTTCCTCGATGGCGTCGGTGGCGTGGGCCTTCGGGGTGTCGGCGACGGCCAGGATGCCGGCCAGCCGACCGTCGCACGCGAGCAGCATGGCCGTCTTGCCGTGGGCTTCGAGCCCGGTCATCCGTTCCTCGACCACGTCGTCGACCGTGATGTCGTTCTCGGCCATCAGGCGCCGGTTCCCGAGCAGCACGCGGCGGCCCTCGACGGTTACGTCGACTCCGGCCCCGGGCACGGCCTGGAAGGCCTCCGCCGGGGGAAGTTCTCCGGTCACCATCCTGGCCCGGTTCACGATGGCCTGGGCCAGGGGGTGTTCGCTTCCGGCCTCTGCCGCCCCGGCCAGCCGGAGCAGGTCGGCGTCGTCGGCCGCCTCGGACAGACGAACGACATCGGTGACGACGGGTTCGCCCCGGGTGAGGGTCCCGGTCTTGTCGAACACGACTGTCGTGAGCGAGACCGCCCGTTCGAGGTGCTCGGCGCCCCGGATGAGGATGCCGGCCTGCGCCCCTTTGCCCACGCCGACCATGAGCGCTGCCGGGGTGGCGATGCCGAGGGCGCAGGGGCAGGCGATGATCAAGACCGCGATGAACGAGAGGATCGCCTGGGGCAGGTTCCCGGCGATCGACCAACCGGCGAAGGTGAGGATGGCGATGGCCACCACCACCGGCACGAAGTAGCCGGTCACCTTGTCGGCCAGTCGCTGTATCTGGGCCGACGAGGTCTGCGCGTCCTCCACCAGCTTGATGATCTGGTTGAGCGTCGTCTCCGATCCCACCCGGGTGGCGGTGAGCCGTAGGGCCCCGGTGGTGTTGACCGTGCCGCCGATTAGTGGGTCGCCGGCCCGCTTGGCCACCGGGATGCTCTCACCGGTGATGAGCTTCTCATCGACCGCGGACGAACCGTCCACGACCTTGCCGTCGGTGGGGATCTTCTCCCCTGGGTGGACCACGACCGTCTCGCCGATCTGGATCGTGTCGGCCGGCACGACCATCTCCTGGCCGTCCCTCACCACGGTAGCTGTCGCCGGGCGGAGGTCCATCAGCTTGCGCACGGCGGCGCTGCTGCGGCGCTTGATGATGTCCTCCATGTACTTGCCGAGGAGGACGAAGGCGATGATGACGGCTGAGACCTCGAAGTAGACGGCCCTCTGGTCGACCGGCACCTGGAGGATCCGAGGAAAGAAGACCACGATGACGCTGTAGAAGTAGGCCACGGAGGTGCCGAGTGCGACCAGGAAGTCCATGTTGATGGTGCGGTGCTTCACGGCCTGGAAGGCGCCCCGGTAGAAGCCCCAACCGCCGATGAACTGCACCGGTGTTACGAGGATCATCATCCAGACCCCCCAGGTGAACCAGGGAAGACCCGGGATCGGGGCCCAGGTGAGCAGGGTGGCCCCGGTCGCAAGGCCCAGGAACACCGCCACCCCGCAGCACCGCCAACACCAGCACACCGGTCATGGCCACGGTCACCCGGCGCTTGAGGTCCTTGAGCTCCTGATCGGGGGTCTCGAAGGTGCGCTGGCAACCACTGGAGCAGAACCAGTAGGTGCGTCCATTCCGCTCGGTCGACAGGGCCGTGGCCTTGTCGACGACCATGCCGCACACGGGATCCTTGGCCTTGCCCGTCTCGCTGGTGCGGCGGGTCGGTGGAGCCGGCACGGCAGGTGCTTCTCCGGCCTGCTGTTCGAAGACCTTCCGGCAGTGGGCACCACAGAAGTAGTAGGTGGCGCCGTCCCGCTCGACGGATTCCGCCGATGCCGGGTCCACCGTCATGCCACAGACAGGATCCTTGACCGGAGCGGAAGCGCCGGAATGGCCGTCAAGGGCCGAACTCGTCGTCATGGACCGATGATGACCCACAAGGGGGGCCGCCCGCATCGGGATCACCGACGGATCCGCCACTCAGGAGAAACTACGCGCTGCTGCAGGCCCGAGCCTCGGCTCCGTACTGCTCCACAGGCCCGTTCCGTAGCTCCGACGGATGGCCGTCGGGCCGGCTGTTGCCATGCTGGAACTGAGATGCGGCCGATCCGGCCGCCGGTCGAAAGGATGGACATGAGGGGTCACATGAAGATGCACCTCGGGCTGCTGGCCGCCATCACGGTCATCTTCGGTCTTCAAGCGATCGGCGTAACCGTGCCCGCCGCCGTGCTCTACCTTGTCGTGCTCGCCTGCCCGCTGATGATGATCGCCATGATGCGAGGCCACGACCACGGTGCACACGGCGCCCCCGCAGCGGGCGCCGCCAGCCAGGTTGATCAGATGGCGGGCCACACGAGGAAAGGCCGGGCCCGGAGCCAGGCGGAGGTGAAGCGATGATCCGCCTCGACCGCCGCAGCCTCAGGTGGGGCGCCATCGCAGCCAGCCTCATGCTTGCCTTCTACTCGTCGGTCATCGTCGTGGCGTCCGGTGCGAACCACCTCAGCCGGCAATTGTCGACCGACTGGTACTTCGTCGTCCCTATCGTGGTCGGCTTCGGCGCCCAGGTCGCCATGGCCAGCGAGCTCCACCGCCGCCGGCACCTCGAGACCACCGAGGCCGCCGCTGCCACCGCCGGCACCGGGGCCTCCACCGTGGGGATGTTGGCCTGCTGTGCCCATCACCTCACGGAGGTGGCCGCCTTCGCCGGCGCCACCGGCGCCCTGGGCTTCCTGGCCACCTACCGGATCCCGTTCATGCTGGCCGGCATCGCCATGAACTCGGTGGGCCTCTCGATCGCAGCCCGCCGCCTCGTCAGCGTCGAACGTCACCGGGAGGCGGCATGCGCCGCAGTCTGACAACCCTGCTCATCGCCACCCTCGCCCTGCTCGTCGGGGGGTGCAGCTCCGCCGCCACAACCACCTCGTCCGGTGGCTACCCGGAGCGGTCCGCGACCGTCGGCACCGTCGACGTCAAGGCCCAGCTCACGCAGCTCGACCCGTCGGGCGCCGCCTTCAGCATCAGCCTCGACACCCACAGCGGCTCGCTCGACGCCGACCTCGCCGCCACCTCGACCCTCCAGGTCGACGGTCGTACCTGGGCTTCTGCGGGCTGGGACGGCGACCCGCCGACCGGTCATCACCGGACGGGCACACTCCGCTTCACCGGCGGTGGGCCTGTGGCCGGCACGGTCACGCTCACCATCGGCGGATTGACGCAGCCGACCACCTTCACCTGGGACGCGGCCGGGAGCGCCTGACGTGTCAGGATCCGTTCCCCTGGCCCGGCGCAACCTCCTGTCGGAGCCCCGCCGGCTGGCTGCCTCGGCCGGCGGCGTCGGCCTAGCACTGATGCTAATTCTGCTGCTGAGCGGGCTCCGGGCCGGGATCGACACCCAGGCGACGATCTACGAGGAACGGACCGGCGCCGACCTCTACGTGGCCCAGCCTGGCAGCCGGAACTTCTTCTCGTCGACCAGCGTCATCCCGATCTCGACCCTGGAACAGGTCAAGGCCGATCCTGGAGTGGCCTGGGCCGCCCCGGTACGGGGCACCTTGTCGATCCTCCAGCTCCACGAGCGCAAGGTCGCCGCGTACCTAGTCGGCTGGGAACAAGGGCAACGAGGAGGCCCCTGGTCCCTCGTGAGCGGGCAGGTCCCGGCCGACGACAACGAGATCGTGATCGGCAAGGTCCTGGCCGACCGGCACGGCCTGGCCGTGGGCGACACGGTCAACGTGTTGGGGACCGACTTCCGGGTCTCGGGCATCGGTGCCACCGACACCTTCATGCTGTCGTTCGTGTTCATGAGGCATGCCGCCGCCGACGCGTTGCTCCGCTCCCCCGGCACCACGAGCTTCGTGCTCGTCGGCACCGAGGATCCGGCCGGCGTCCGATCCCGGCTGGAGGCGACCGGTCTCAACGTCATAAGCCGAAACGAGATCGAGGCCAACGATCTGGCCGTGATCTCGCGCCCGTTCTCGGTCCCGCTCCGGGTGATGGTGGGCGTGGCCCTGGCTATCGGCAGCCTGGTGATCGCCCTCACTGCGTACTCAGCCCTGATCGACCACAGCCGTGACTACGGGATCGTGAAGGCGCTGGGCGCCCGCCGCGGCATGCTGTACCGCCTGGCCATCACCCAGACACTGGGCCTGGCCGCCCTCGGTCTGATGGTGGGTGCAGGGCTGTTCTTCGGCGGGCGGGCCCTCATCGTCAGCCTCCGGCCCCAGTTCGCCATCCCTTTGACCAGGGCGACGGTGACCCAGACCGTCGGCGCCGCCCTCGTCATGGGCCTGATCGCCGCCGTCCTTCCGGCCACCCGGCTGGCCCGGCTCGACCCGGCCACCGCCTACCGGGGTAGTGGGGTCACCACCAGACGTCGCCGCGCAGGCCCCAGCCGGTCACGCCACATCCACTCGGGGGGTGTACCGATGGCCCGGCGGAACCTCTTCTACGACCGTCGGCGGGCCGTCCTGGCCGTCGCCGGGGTGAGCGGAGCCCTCATCCTCGTGCTGGTGCTCAACGGCGTGTTCGCCGGTGCCTCCCGGCAGGTGACGGCCAAGATCGACTCCTCCCCGGCCGACATCTGGTTGTCGCAGCCCGGTGTCCGCACCATGCACATGTCCACCACCGCCCTGCCCGGCGACATGGTGGCCCGTACCGCCGCTGTGCCCGGCGTGGCCTGGGCCGAGAACCTGCGCTACACCAACAGCACCGTGGAGAAGAACGGCCGGCGACTCATCACCTACGTCTTCGGCTACGACACCGGCACCGGACGAGGCGGCCCCAAGGCACTCCCGTCCGGGTCTCCACCCGGGGATGGAGAGGTCGTCGTCGATCGGGCTGCAGCTCGCGACCTCGGGATCCAGGTCGGCGACACCGTGACCGTCC
>Ga0268299_1004621_pt1 | contig 10472 bp, 9 predicted proteins | sample NOBtaG_FD_193484 | JGI IMG/M metagenome (GOLD analysis project Ga0268299, IMG submission 193484) | Activated sludge microbial communities from bioreactor in Nijmegen, Gelderland, Netherland - NOB reactor | ecosystem: Engineered > Bioreactor > Aerobic > Activated sludge | place: Netherlands... | reverse complement strand
CTCGGCCACCATCGAACCCGACGGCAGCGCGAAGCTGCAGGTGCGCGGCTTCACCGCCGACCCGCGGCACTCGGTGGGCGGCGTGCGCCCCGGAACGCCCTACAGCTACGACGTCATCGACGCCCGCTTCGACGGGCGCGCGGGCAGCGGGCGGCGCGTGCAGACGCGCCCGTGCGAACTGGGCTTCGTGCGCCAGGGTGGGCGCTGAAGGCGGTGCGATTCGCGGGGCGCGGGCCGCGCGGCGCCCGACCCGGCGCCGGGCCGTCGGCTCAGATCGGCAGTTCGATGCGCATCTCGCGCCAGCGGATGAAAGCCGACTTGGGGGCGATGCGCTCCAGCACCACGCCCGGCGCGGCGGTCTCCCCTTCGCGCACGACGAGCCCGTTGATGACGACGAAGCGGCTGGCCGGCTGGTCGGAGTAGATCGCGCCGCCGATGAGCATCTGCGGCAACTCGGCGCGCTGCGCGGGGGGCAGGTCGGACAGCAGCACGGGCCTGGCAGGGGCGCTGGGGCTCGGTGGGCTGCCAGCGGGCGCGGTGGCCGCCGTGGCGGCCGTGGCCGGCGGTGCCGCAAGGGCCGCCGGCGGCGGGCTCGTCGGGGGCACCGATGGCGGCGCAGGCGGGGACACCGGTACGCGAGTCGCCTCGGGTGCGGGCGCCGCTGGCGTGGGTGGCGGCGATGGTGACGGTGACGGTGTGGGCGTGGGCGACACCGGCGCAGCGGCCCCAGGCGGCAAGCGAGCAGGCGCCGGCGGTGCGGGCGGCGCCGGTGGCGCCACGAGCAGCGGCGGCGACGCAGCGGCCGTTTCCACCGGAGCCGGTGCGGGCACCACCGGCATCGCCGTGGCGCCATCACGCGAGGCGGCGGCATCACGTGCAGCACCTTCCGGCGCGGTGGCAGGGGGCGCCACGCCGCGCGAACTCCACCAGGCGCCGATGGCACCGAGCAGCACCACGCCGCCCACCACCACCGCCACGCGCCGCCCGCGCGCGCCCTGGGCCGAGGCTTCGCGCTCGCCGAGGCCGGGCGGCTCCGCCTGGGCGTGCAGGCCGGGCACCTGGCCGCGCTCGCGCTCGAGCTCGGCACGGCGCAGGGCATCGAGGATGTACGACATCGCTCAGCGCTCCTGCGGGGCCGCGGCGCCCGCGGCCGGCGCGGCCGAGGCGGTGTGCAGCGCCGGCTCGGCGGGCCCGGCGCCACGGCCGAGCTGCATCATCGTCACCGGGCCCAGGCGGCCGTCGGGCGGCAGGCCCTGGGCCACCTGGTAGGCCCAGATGCGGTCGCGCATCGGCTGCGTCGCGTCACCCAGCCCGGCGCCGGCCAGGCGCTCGTTCACCCAGGTGCGCGTGCTCGCCGGCAGCGCCGGTGCCGAGGCGGCGGCGGCGAGCTCGCGCCAGCCCGGTGGCGTGCGCCACAGCGTCGCGAAGTCGCCTCTCCAGACCGAGGCGAGCCCGGCCAGGCTCAGCCGCCAGTGCCGGCCCTGCGTCTGCAGCGTGGCGCCGCGCTCGTCCAGCGCCACGAGCAGCGCCACCACGGGCGGCATCTCGGCGGCCGCGTTGTCGCGTTGGCGCAGCAGCACGAGGCCCGGCCGGTCGAGCTGGCGCACGGCGGCCAGGCCGCCGCGCGTGCGGAAGCAGGCCAGCCCCACGGCCGGCGCGGCGCGACCGCAGACCTCGCCTTCGCCGAGCGGCGACTTCCAGGCCACCGCCAGCGCGCGCCATGCCGCAGCTTCGTCGGCCCAGGCCGCAGCGAGCAGCATCGCCGGGTCGTCGAACCGGCCGTCGGCCGGCGCGGCGAATGCACTTCCAGTGGCCGCGCCGGGGCCCGAAGCCGCGGCCGAGGCGCCGGACGCGGCGGCCGGCGACGAAACTGCGGCAGGCGCTGCGGAGGCCGCTGCAGCGGCGGCGGCGGCGGTCGCCGTACCCCCCGCCGAGCCGCCGCCCAGCCACGTGTCGCGCCAGGCCCACGCACCCAACCCGAGCGCGAGACCGATCACACCGCCGGCCACGCCGACCAGGGCGAGGCGCGCCCGGCGCGACCGCATGAGCCCGGCCTCCGGCATCGGCCGGCTGCTCGAGAAGGGCACGGGCCGGCTGCTGCTGCCGCGGCTCGAGCCCGAGCCGCCGCCACTGCCGCGGCTGGAGCGAACGTCGACCCCCGCGCGCGCCGCGGCAGCGCGTGCGCCGCCGCCGCGCCGCACGTCGAACACCTCGCGCGCCGCCTGCTCCACCGTCTGCCGGTCCACCTGGTTGCGGCCGTGCGCGTAGGCACCGAGCATCGCGCGCCCCGCCAGCAGGTTGATGCGCCGCGGCACGCCGCCGGTGAGCTGGAACAGGCGCGACATCGCCTCGGGCTCGAAAGGCACCGTGGTGCCGCCGGCCGAGCCCGCCACCGCCAGGCGGTGCTGCACGTAGCGCACCGTCTCGCCGGCCGTGAGCGCGCCGAGGTGGCAGCGCGCGATGACGCGCTGCGCCAGCTGCTCGAGCCCGGGGCTGGCGAGCATGTCGCGCAGTTCGGGCTGGCCGATGAGGATGATCTGCAGCAGCTTGCGCTCGTGCGTCTCGAGGTTGGTGAGCAGGCGCAGCTGCTCGAGCACGTCGGGCGCCAGGCTCTGCGCCTCGTCGATGATGAGCACGGCGCTGCGCCCCGCGGCGTGCTCGGCGAGCAGGAAGCGGTTGATGGCGTCGACGTGGTCCTTCACCGTCGGAACCGTGGCCACCGCCGCAGCGCCGCCTGCGCCAACGGCTTCAGGCCGCGCCGGCAGCGTGACGTGGAACTCCTCGCACACCGACTGCAGCAGCTCGCTCACCGTGAGCTTGGGATTGAAGATGTAGGCGACGTCGCAGTGCTTGGGGATCTGCTCCAGGAACGCGCGACACACCGTCGTCTTGCCGGCGCCGATCTCCCCCGTGAGCAGCACGAAGCCACCGCCGCCGCCCACGCCGTAGAGCAGGTGCGCCAGCGCCTCGCGGTGCTTCTCGCTCATGAACAGGAAGCGCGGATCCGGCGCGATGGAGAACGGATCCTTGCTGAGCCCGAAGAACTCGGCGTACATGGCGCGAGGATAACGGCGGGCCGGACGCGGCCCGGGGCTTCGTGATCTCCGCCGCATACAGGGCGCCGCCGTCGCGGCTAGGCTGCGCCCGCCCTCGGCCACCCCACCCCACCCGTGCTGCGCAGCCTCACCGAGCCCACCGCCGACACCCCACGAACCTCGGGCTCGCCCCGCTGGCTGCCCTGGGCCGTGATCGCCTGCGGCCTGCTCGCCATCGCCGACGGCTCCGAGTGGCTCGACGCCGGCCGGCTGAGCGATGCCTGCAAGCCGCTCACCACGCTGCTCATCCTGCTGCACGCGGCACTGCAGCCGGCACTCGACCTGCGGCTGCGCCGCTGGGTGCTCTCGGGGTTGTGCATCTCCATCGTCGCCGAGGTGGTGATGGCCTTCCCGAGCTACTACTCGGTGGGCCTGGGCACCTCGCTTTTCGTGCTGGCGCAGGGCTGCTACCTCGCCGGCATGCTCGGGCGCACGCGGCTCGCACGCCCGGGCTGGCTGCACCTGGCGCACGGGCTGGCGGCGGCCTGGTGCATCGTGATGTGGTCGGTGGCGCCGCGCGCCATGTGGTGGCCCGTCATCGCCTTCATGACGGTGCTCAGCCTGACCGCCGCGCAGGCCGAGACCTGGTGGTGGCGTTCGCGCGGCACGGCCGAGGAGCGGCTGGCCCGCCATGCCGCGCTTGGCGGGCTGCTGTGGATGTGCGCCGACGTGCTGTGGACCTTCTCGCGCCAGGTGTCCTGGGTGCCCGGCACCTTCGCCATCGTGCTGCCGCTGTACTGGCTGGCGCAGTGGAACCACGCCTCGCTGGTGGGGCGCGCCGGTCGGCCGCCGGCACCCTGAGCGGGCGTCGGCTCAGGCGCGGCTCGCCGCCCGCTCCCCTGCAGCCCCGCCGCGCGCCGCCGCCTCGGTGGCGACGACGCGGTGCACCAGGTGCAGCTTGGCCACCGCAGGCGCGCTGAGCACGAAGGGGTAGAAGTCGGGCTGGCCCATGCTGCGCGCCAGCTCGTTCATGAGCCCGCTGATCGACAGCCACGCGTTGACGAAGCCGAGGAAGCGCTCGCCCTCGGGGTCGCCCGGCGCGTCGAGCGCTTCGGGGCCGTAGGGCTTGAAGCCGGTGTCCACCTCGTCGGCCTCGAGCCCGAACGACAGCGCCGTGTCGAGCGTGTCCACCATGTGCAGGTAGTGCGCGAAGGTCTCGGCCCAGTCCTCCCACGGATGGCTGGAGGCGTAGGCGCTGACGCAGCGGCCGGCCCAGTCGGCGGGAGGGCCTTCGCGGTAGTGGCGCGCCAGGGCTTCGGCGTAGTCGGCGCGCTCGTCGCCGAAGCGGGCGCGGAAGGCGGGCAGCCAGCCGCCGCCCGCGGCGGTGCTATCGGCCCCCATGCCGGCCACCAGGCGCTGCCAGTAGTAGTGGCCGATCTCGTGCCGCAGGTGGCCGAGCAGCGTGCGGTAGGGCTCGGCCAGCGCATCGCGCAGGCGCTCGCGCGTGGCGTCGTCGGCCTCCTCGATGTCGAGCGTCACGAGGCCGTCGGCATGGCCGGTGGTGACGGGCTCGCCGCCCGGCGCGCGCTGCAGGAAGTCGAACATCACGCCGCGCACCGGGTCTTCGCTGACGCGGCTGCGCACCGGCAGCCCGAGCGCCAGCAGCTGCGAGACGAGGCGCCGCTTGGCCACCTCGAACCGCGCCCAGCGCTGGGCGGCACGCGCATCGGCGAGATCGGGGATGGTGCGGTTGAGGCGGCAGGCACGGCACAGGCCTTCGTGTCGTGCATCCTCACCGGGTGCCACCAGCCAGTTGCAGCCGCAGCGCGCGACGTTGGCGCAACGCTGCCAGCGTGCCTGGCCGGGCTCCAGCGCCCGCATCGTCAGCGCATCGGGCTCGAAGCCGAGCTCGCGCCCGCAAGCGAGGCAGCGGCTGTTGCCGAAGAACACCGGCTGGCCGCAGCGGCACTGGTAGCGCCGCGTCGCCAGCGGCGCCTGGCCGCGGCCGACACCCGCGAGGGCGGCGCCGAACAGGCCGGCGAAGCGCTGCAGCAGGGCCCGCATCGGCTAGGACCAGCGACTCCGCGCGCTGCGCAGGCTTCGGCGCACGGGCTTAGCCGCGGCGCCAGAAGTCGCGGTGCAGCGCGGCGATCTCCTCTTCCACCTCGGGCACCGGGCCGATGACGTGCATCGCCTTCTGCCCGCGCGCGAACACCTCGCGGCAAGGCAGGTCGAGCGTCGGGTTCTCGGCGTGGTTGCCGGTCATCTCGAGCAGGCGCCGCTCGCTCATGCCGTAGACGAGCCCGCCGATGTGCGCCCAGTACTGCGTGCCCGCACACATGGCGCAGGGCTCGACGGTGGTGACGAGCGTGAAGCTCCACAGCGTCGCGGCGTCGAAGCGCGCCGCCGCGTCGCGCGCCAACACGGCCTCGGCGTGGTTCACCGCGTCGACGTTGCCCTGCGCCATCACCACCGTCTCGCCGTCGGCGGCCACGAGCACGGCGCCGAAGGGATGGTGGCCGGCGGCGAGCGACCGGCGCGCCACGTCGTTGGCACGGCGCAGCGCCTGCGCGGCCTGGAGGGGCGTGAGGGCCATGGCGGGTGCGGGGGTGATTCGGTGGTTGAACGTGCGAGCGGGCAACTGGCAACAAGGCACAAGGGCACAGGAGCGGCCGCTCGACGGTCATGCTAACCGTGGCCCCACGGCTTGCCGGGCCGCTCACGTGCTCGCGCGCGCAGCCACCTCGAAGCCGATGTTGACGCTGCGCGCGCCCGGGTCCTCGTCGGCCAGCCGCGCCAACAGCATGCGGCCCGCGCGCTGGCCCATCTCGGCGCGGCGGATGATCACGGTGGACAGTGGCGGCCAGGCGGCACGCGCGATGGGCAGGTCGCCGAAGCCCATGACGGCCAGCTGCTGCGGCACCGCGATGCCGCGGCGCCGGCACTCGAAGAGCACGCCGGCGGCGAGCAGGTCGTTGCTGCAGAAGACGGCGCTCAGGTCGGCGCGCCGCGCCAGCAGCTGCGCGAGCTGCGAGGCGGCCTGGTCGATCTGCACCGGCGAGCGCAGCAGGTCGGCCGGCACGTCGCCGAGCCCGGCCTGCGCGGCTTCGGCGCGGAAGCCCTCCAGGCGCTGGCGCGAACGCGCCTCGTCGGCGCCGACGAATCCGAGCCGGCGATGGCCGCGCTCGATGAGGTGGCGTGCCGCCGCGGCACCGGCCGCGAGGTTGGAGAAGCCCACCGCCATGTCGAGCACCGGCCCGATGGCGGCCTCGCCCGCTTCCGGCAGGTCCCAGGTCTGCACCACGGGCACGCCGGCCTTGGCCAGGCGCGAACGCAGCGTGCGCGACTGGCCGCAACCGGTGAGCACGAGGCCGTCCACGCGCCGGCCGAGAAAGGTCTCCACCAGCGCCGCCTCGTCGTTGTCGCGGTAGGCGCTCTGGCCGAGCAGCAGCTGGTAGCCGCCTTCGGCGAGGGTCAGCGTCAGCGCCTCGACCGTCTCCGCGAACACCGGGTTCGAGATCGTCGGCACGATGGCCGCCACGATGCGCGAGCGGCTCGAGGCTAGGCTGCCCGCGGTGAGGTTGGGCACGTAGCCCAGCCGCGCCACCACCGAGCGCACGGCCGCCAGCGTCTCCGGCGCCACCTTGTCGGGCGTGTTGATGGCGCGCGACACCGTCACGAGCGACACGCCGGCCGCGTCGGCGACGTCGGACATGCGGACGCGGGTCGTGGGGGTCGAGGGCGGCATCGGCTGGGCGGGGCGCAGGGCAGCGGCATCTTAGCCGCGAAGGGCGCGAGGCCGGGCCCGTGATGAAAACGTTTCCATACCTCGGCCACGATCCCAGCGGATGGAATCTCTAGGGCAGTTTCCATCACCGCCGACCTTGCGGAGCTTGGCCAAGCCTCTAGCATGGAAGCGCTTTCATTCTTCTCGACCGCCTTTCCGACCGCTTCCAGGAGCCCGCATGAACCGTCGCGTCGCCGCCCTCGCCGGCCTGTCCGCCCATGCCCTCGCGCTGGCCGCCCTCGCCTTCGCGCCGGCCCAGGCGCAGACGGCGGCCGCCGACTACCCGGGCAAGCCCGTGAAGATCATCGTGCCCTTCCCGCCCGGAGGCACGAGCGACGTGATGGGTCGCCTCATCGCCGAGGAACTGGCCAGGCAGCTCAAGCAGCCGTTCATCGTCGACAACAAGGGCGGCGCCGGTGGCGCCATCGGCACGGCCGAAGCGGCGCGTGCCGCGGCCGACGGCTACACGCTGCTGCTCTCGGGCATCGGCAGCAACGCCGTGATCCACGGCTTCTCGTCCCCCAAGCCGAGCTACACCGAGACCGACTTCGTGCACATCTCGCAGCTCGCCGCGGGGCCCAACGTGCTGGTGGTGCACCCCAGCTTCCCGGCCCGCACCTTCAAGGAGTTCGTCGCCTGGGTGAAGGCCAACCCGGGCAAGTTCAGCTACGGGCAGGTGAGCGCCTCGTCGGGCCATCTCGCCACCGAGTACGTGAAGCAGACCGCCGGCCTCGACATGGTGGGCATCCCATACAAGGGCGGCGGCCCGGCGCTTTCCGACGTGCTCGCCAACCAGATTCCGGGCATGTTCACCAACCAGGACGCCGCGCTGCCGCACGTGAAGAGCGGCAAGGTGCGCGCGCTCGTGGTGACGAGCGCGGAGCGCAACCCGCTCTACCCCGACGTGCCCACGGTGGCCGAGTCGGGTTACCCTGGCTTCACGGCAGTTTCCTGGACGGGCCTCTCGGCGCCCAAGGGCACGCCCAGGGCCATCGTCGACAAGCTAGAAGCGGCCATGACCCAGGCCTTCAACAACCCCGCCACGCGCGCCCGGCTCGAAGCCAGCGGCTTCGTCGTCGTCGCGTCCCGCTCGGCCGACTTCACGCGCTTCGTGCATGGCGAGGTCGCGCGCTGGACGCAGGTCATCCAGGCCGGCGGCCTGAAGGCCGAGTGAGCCTGGCCCGCGGCCGACTCTTCCACACCCCCTCGCCAGAAAGTCACCCTCATGAAAGCCGTCGAATCCAACGTCGTCTCCTACGCCAAGGTCGGCGCCGACGCCCGTACCGCCGCCGAGAGCGGCGACCGCATCGAGCGCATCAGGCTCTCGCTCACCTTCCTGCCGTTGGCCACGCCGGTGAGCGACGCCAAGGTGCTCACCGGCCGGCAGAAGCCGCTCACCGAGATCGCCTTCATCTTTGCCGAGATCCGCACGCGCGACGGCCACGAAGGCGTCGGCTTCGGCTACTCCAAGCGCGCCGGCGGGCCGGGCCTGTTCGCGCATGCCAAGGAGCTGGCACCCAACCTCATCGGCGAAGACCCGAACGACATCGCTCGCCTCTTCACGCAGCTCTTGTGGGCCGGTGCCAGCATGGGCCGCGCCGGCATGACGACGCAGGCCATCGCGCCCTTCGACGTGGCGCTGTGGGACCTGAAGGCCCGCCGCGCCAAGCTGCCACTGGCCAAGCTGCTGGGCGCGCAGCGCGACTCGGTGCAGTGCTACAACACCTCGGGCGGCTACCTGCACACGCCGCTCGACCAGGTGCTGAAGAACGTGGCCATCTCGCGCGAGAGCGGCATCGGCGGCATCAAGCTGAAGGTAGGGCAGCCCGACCTCAGCATCGACATCCAGCGCGTCGCCGCGGTGCGCAAGCTGCTGGGTGACGGCTTCCCGCTGATGGTCGACGCCAACCAGCAGTGGGACCGCCAGAAGGCGACGCGCGCCTGCCGCGCCTTCGAGGCCTTCGACCTCACCTGGATCGAGGAGCCGCTGGACGCGCACGACTTCGAGGGCCACGGCCAGCTCGCCGAGCGCTTCGACACCGCCATCGCCACCGGCGAGATGCTGACCTGCTTCGACGAGCACGCACAGCTCATCCAGGCCGGCACCGACTTCATCCAGCCCGATGCGCCGCGCGTGGGCGGCATCACGCCGTTCCTGAAGATCATGGCGCTCGGCGAGTTCAAGCAGCGCAAGCTGGCGCCGCACTTCGCGATGGAGATCCACCTGCACCTGGCCGCGGCCTACGGCCTGGAGCCGTGGCTCGAGCATTTCGAGTGGCTGGGGCCGCTGTTCAACGAACAGATGCACCTGAAGGACGGGCGCATGCACGTCTCCGACCGCCCGGGCCTCGGCTTCAGCCTGAGCGAACAGGCGCGGCGCTGGACCACCGAGACGCAGGAGTTCGGCCGATGAGCGACCAGCCCCGCCCGCGCCCGCTGACCAACCCGCCGCCGCTGAAGGCGATCCCGCAGCGCGCGCCGGCACCGCATGTTTCCGACGCGGTGCTCGACCGCCTCGCCAAGGCCAGCAGCGGCTCGCTCACGACGCAGCTCTACATCAAGGGCTTCCGGCAGCCGGTGCTGCACGGCCTGAAGCCGCTGAACAAGCGCATCCAGCCCTTCGCGGGGCGCGCCTACACGATGCGCTTCATCCCGGCGCGCGAGGACATCGACGTCTACGGCAACCTGACGACGAGCCCCTCGGCCGACAACCTGCAGTGGGTGGGCGTGGAGCAGATCGAGCCCGGGCACGTGCTGGTCATCGACAGCAACAAGGACGGCCGCGCCGCCTCGATGGGCAACATGCTCATCACGCGCATGATGATGCGCGGCGCGCGCGCGGTGATCACCGACGGCGCCTTCCGCGACGGCACCGAGCTCGCGGAGATGGACTTCCCGGTCTGGTCGACCGGCGTCACGGCGACGACGCGCCTGAGCTACCACCACGTGGCCGACCTGAACGTGCCCATCGGCTGCGCGGGTGTCGCCGTCTATCCCGGCGACGTGATCCACGGCGACGGCGACAACATCACCGTCATCCCCGCCCAGCTGGCCGAGGAGATGGCCGAGCTGTGCGAGAAGCGCGACGACATCGAGGCCTACCTCGCGATGCGCGTGCGTGCCGGCGAGCCGCTGTGGGGGCTGTATCCGCCGAGCGAGCAGACGCGGCGGCAACACCAGGACTGGGTGGCGGCGGGCCGGCCGCCCATCGCGCCAGTGGCGCCCGAAGGCGCGCGCTGAACGGCGGAAAGGGAGCACGATGACGACCTGCACGCCCGAGGACTACGAGGCGCTGATCCGCCGCTACTTCGACGCCTGCAACGCGGCCGACCACCGGGCCCTGGTCGACTGCTTCACGCCCGATGCGGTGCACTACTTCCCCGCCGGCCTGCCCGAAGTGCCCTGGCGCGGCGCCGACACCATCGCGCGCAAGTGGATCTGGTGCGTGCAGACGCTCGGCTCGCAGTGGACGATCGAGCGCATCCTCATCAGCCACGACAAGCCGGAGGCGATGATCGAGTGGACGCACTGGAAGAACAAGAGCGGCACGGCGCTGCGCGGCGCCGAGTGGTACGTGTTCGAAGGCGGCCGGATCAGCGAGATCCGCGCGTACTACGCCTCGCCGGCGGACAAGGGCACGTCGATCAACG
>Ga0268299_1004620_pt1 | contig 10473 bp, 8 predicted proteins | sample NOBtaG_FD_193484 | JGI IMG/M metagenome (GOLD analysis project Ga0268299, IMG submission 193484) | Activated sludge microbial communities from bioreactor in Nijmegen, Gelderland, Netherland - NOB reactor | ecosystem: Engineered > Bioreactor > Aerobic > Activated sludge | place: Netherlands... | reverse complement strand
CCACCTGCTCGCGTGTCAGTCCCTACGACTAGGGCAACGCTGACTGGAGAGCCGGATGCGGGAGATCCGCAAGTCCGGTTCGGAGGGAGGGGGAGCGCGAGAGCGCTCTCCCTACCCCTATGGATCGCCTGCGCCGGTCATCCAGAGCCGCGGCGGCCGCGGCACTCCCGCCGCGGGCGCTCGATCGCCGCGGACTATCCCAGCGCTCCAGGCACGGCTAGATTCGGATCTCGTCGATGGTCCGAGTCATTCGCCCCCTCCTGGTCTTCGCGGCCCTGCTGTTCCTCGCAGGCGCACTCGCCGGCTGCGATCTCGACGAGTTGCAGCGCGACTTCATCTATCCCGGTCGGCACGCTCGAATCGGGCCGCGGCCGGCGCGGGCCGCGGGTCTCGAAGCGTATCGCGTCGGCACCTCCACGGGAGAGGTCGATGCCTGGTATCTCCCGCCCCTCGAGCAAGCCAGCAGCTTTCCGGCGCTCGTCTTCGGCCACGGCAACGGCGAGCTCATCGATCACTGGATCCAGGGACTCGACGAGTTTCGGCGCTGGGGACTGGGCGTGATGCTGGTCGAGTACCCGGGCTACGGGAAGTCGGAAGGGGTCCCTTCCGAGGCGACGATCCGCGAGGGGATGGCAAGTGCATACGATGTCCTGATCTCGCGCCCTGGCGTCGATCCGGGGCGCGTCGTCGGCTACGGCCAGTCCCTCGGCGGTGGCGCGGTCTGCGCTCTGGCTCGCGAGCGCCCTCTGGCGGCGCTGGTGCTCCAGTCCACCTTTACAAGTCTCAGGCCGATCGCGCGCAGCTTCTTGCTGCCGTCGTTCCTTCTGATCGACGTGTTCGACAACGGCGAGGTCCTCGAGCGGTTCGACGGCCCGGTGTTGCTGCTGCACGGCCGGGCCGACGACCTCATCCCGCCGGCGCACGCCGAGGAGCTGTCGCAGCGCGCTCGCGACGCGCGCTTGCGGCTCTACGACTGTGGTCACGGCTGCTGGCAACCCGCAACGCTACCGCTCTACCGCGACATCCGCGCTTTCTTGGAGGAGGAGGGCATCCTGGCGGCGGCGGAACCGCGGTGACGGAGGCGCGGCGAGCCGGGCGAGCCGCTTTGGAACGCAACCGGGGCGCCTTGACGATGGTGTGCGGCCAGCCGATCGGCTAACAGGAATGCTTCACATGAGGCAGCCGGAGTTTCAGGTTCGACTCGCGACCCTGCGGGAAGCGGTCCAGGTCGCGCGCATGTCGCGCGACCTGATCGAGGCCGGCCTGGAGTGGGCGTGGCGGCCGGAGCGGGTCGCGGCCAGCGTGCGCCACCCGGACGCCAACGTGGTCGTCGCCCTCGACGAGGGCGATGTCGCCGCGTTCGGCATCATGCGTTACGGACACGACGAGGCGCACCTCGACCTCTGCGGCGTCGCGCCCGCCTACCGGCGCCTCGGGCTCGGGCGGCGCCTGGTCGCGTGGCTCGAGGCCCCGGCGGTGGTTGGCGGCATCGCCGCGGTCGCGCTCGAGGTGCGCGCGGGGAATCTGGGCGCGCAGCGGTTCTACGAGCGCATCGGCTATCGCGAGGTCGCGCGCGCCGAGGGCTACTACCAGGGGCGCGAGGCGGCGGTGCGGATGCGGCACGTGCTGGCGCAGCAGTCGCACGCCGTCGACTGATGTCGGCCGGCGCGCCCGCAACTCGTCGCCCCTGGCTGCTGTGGGGCTCGGAGCTTTCGCCCTTCGCTCTCAAGGTGGAGGCGTTGCTGCGCCACGGCGGCGTGCCGTACCTGTGGATGCCGGCGAGCGGGCCGTTCCTCACCGCCTTCCGCGCCGAGAGCCGTCGACGCGCCCTGATCGCGGGGCGCGCGGCGCTCACCTGGCCGCGCATGACGTCGCTCGACGAGTTCCCGCAGGTGCCGTACCTGTTCGGCCCCGACGGCGAGAACCTGTACGACTCGTCGGCGATCGGCGACTGGCTGTCGCGTCAGCCCTGGATCGCGCCGGCGGCGGCCGCCTCGCTGCTGCCGGCCGACGCGGCGCTACGCTTCGCCGTGCGCCTGGTCGACGAAGCCCTCGACGAGGTCGGCCTCTACCTCGTACACCACAACCGCTGGGTCGTCGCCGCCCGCGACAACGACGCCGGCGCGCGCCTGGCGCGCGAGTTTCGCCCTTTGCTCGGGCCGACGGCGCGCGCGCTCGAGGCGCGCTTCCCGGCGCGTCAGGTGCGGCGCCTGCCGTATCTCTTCAGCGTCGCGCCGGAGGGCGCGCGCGACTGGGACGATCTGCCCGCCCGCCTGCGGCCGCCGTCGCGGCCGGGCTTTCCGCCGACGCACGCCCTCCTCGAGCGCGCCTTCGCCGAGTTGCTCGCCGCGGTCGAGCCGGTGCTGGCGCGGCGCCCGTTCCTCTTCGGTCGAGAATTCACTCTCGCCGACGCCAGCCTCTACGGGCAGCTCTGCATGAACCGCAAGGATCCAGGCGCCTGGGCGCTCGTCGCGCAATCAGCGCCCGCGACGGCGGCCTGGGTCGATCGGCTTCTCCAGGGGGACTTCGGCGCGCCGGCGATCGGGGGGTCGCTCGCCCTCGCCGACGACGTCGAGCCGCTGCTCGACTGGATCGCGCGGATCTTCACGCCGCTGATGCGGCAGAACCACGAGGCCTGGGAACGCAGCCGCGCGAGCGGCGAGACCCTCTTCAACGAAGCGGCCTTCGACGCCGGCCGCGCGCTCTACCACGGCTCGCTCCTGGGGCAGCCCTTCCGCAGCGTCGTCAAGACCTTCCAGGTGCGCGTCTGGCAGGACCTGCGGCGCGACTGGGCGGCCCTCGCGGCCGACGAGCGTGGGCGTCTCGAACACCTCACACCGCTGCGCCGCGAGCTCGAGCCCGAGTAGTCCGTGCGATCCGAGCTCGGGGCACGGATCGCACGGATCACGTGCACATCACTCGAGCGACCAGACGTCGACCTCGTCCGACCCGACCGGCAGAGTGACGACCAGGCCGTCGTCGGCCAACACCCAACCGTCGGGCCGCACGTCGTCGACGCCCCGCACGAAGACCTCCTCCAGCAGCGCCGCGGGTGGCGGCGGCGTGAGGTGGTACATCACCAGCAGCTTCACGCCCGCCTCGTTGGCGACCTCGGCGGCCTCGACCGGCGTGGTGTGGTAGGTCGGGATGTCACCGAGGATCTTGGCGAGGCGCGGCCGCCCGGTCTTGGCGACCTCTTCCTGCATGACCGAGACGATGTGATTCGCCTGCGCCTCGTGCAGCAGCACGTCGGCGCCCTTGGCGGCGGCGATCAGGGCGGCGTCCTTGACGGTGTCGCCGCTGACGACGACCGAGCGCCCCTTGTAGTCGAAGCGATAGCCGTAGGCGGGCGACACCGGACTGTGGGTGACGGAGAACGCGGTGATGGTGAGGTCGCCTTCCTTCACCACCACGGCCGGCCCCGAGCCCTCCGCCGGACCCGCCACGACGCGCGCTTCCATCAGGCCCTTTTCGGGCGCCAGCACGTCGGCGCCGTGATGCGCGACGCGGTAGCCGCGGTCGAGCGTGTAAGCTTCGTTGAAGCCGTTCACCAGTCGGTCCACGCCCGGCGGGCCGAACACCTGCAGCGGACCGGGCCGGCCAGCGACCCACGTCTGCAGGTTGAACTCGCCGAGCTCGCCCATGTGATCGGAATGGAAGTGGGTGAGCAGCACGCCCGAGATCCGGCCGCCGTCCACCTGCCACAGCGCCAGGTGGTTCCAGGACCCCGGCCCGGTATCGACGATCCAGAAGCGACCGCCGGCGAAGACGGCCACGCACGGCCGCGCGCGCGTCGGATGCGGCATCGGCGACGCCGTGCCGCAGAGCAGGACGCTCAGGGCGTCCTCGCGCAGCAGCTCCTTGGGCGGATTGTTCAGCCGCTGCTCGATGACGCGACGGACGATCGCGTCCTGCACGGCAGGCAGGCGCAGCCCCACGGCGACGATGCCCGCCAGGACGACCAACACTCCGATGATCCAGATCAGCTTGCGACCCATCGCAGTCTCCCCTCGTTCCGTGCCGGTCACCGGCACGGGTAATTTGGCACCGTAAATGTCATAAGTCCGGACATCGCGCCAGCGGCGCGGCCACGGGGCCCTCGCGGCGAAGCCGCGATCTGGAGTGCGGCGGTCTCCGCCGCTCTGGATTCTGCCGCGAACGATCCAGAGCGGCGCTTCACGCCGCACTCCAGATTCACATTCCCGCCCGACTGTGATTCCCTGGCGCGCATGGCGAACCCCTGTCCTCGCAGTCTCAGCCGCCGCCAGCTCCTGCAATCGGGCGCGATCGCCGCCGGTGCCGCCGTCGTCGGGGCGGCCGGCCTGCCGAGCGGCGCCCGTGCCGCGGTCGCCGCGGCTCCGGCCCGCGCGCCGCGGCGGGTCGCGACCGTGGGCGTGCCGGCGGGCGCGCCCACGGCGGTCGTCGCCGCGGCGGTGCGCGACGCGGCGCACGGCGCCACCGACTTCTCCTGGCTGCGGGCCGGCGACCGGGTGCTGCTCAAGGTCATGTGCAACTCGCCGAATCCGTATCCCGCGACCACGCATCCGGGATCGGTCACCGAGATGGCGCGCCTGCTGCGCGCGCGCGGCGCGCGCGTCTGGGTCGGCGACCAGTCGGGCGTGCAGTTCGTGCACCACACCCGCGCCGGCACTCGCGGCTCGACGCGCGCCAACTTTCGCAACAACGGCCTGGAGGCGGCTGCGCTCGCCGGCGGCGCCGAGATCGCCTGCTTCGAGGAGGCCGGCTACGACGCCTACTTCGCCGGCGAGGCGCCGGCGGGCTCGCACTTCCGCGGCGACATCCTCCTGCCGCAGATCGTCCGCGAGGTCGACCACATCGTGTACCTGCCGCGCGTGAGCAAGCACGTGCTCGCCGGCACGACGCTGGCACTCAAGGGCGCCGTCGGCTGGCTACGCGAGGACAGCCGCCGCGAGCTGCACCGCGAGGGCGCGACGTTCCTGGAGAAGTGCGCCGACATCAACGGCTGCCGCGAGATCCGCGAGCGACTCCGCTTGGTGCTCTCGGTCGGAACGCAGGTGCAGACGTCGTTCGGGCCCGACGAGGGGCACGTCGCCACCCCCGAGGTCGGTCTGGTGATCGCGTCGGAGGACCCGATCGACCACGACGCCGTCAGTTTCGCCTATCTGATGGAAGTGAGCGCACGCTCGACTCCGTGGCGGGCGCGCACCTTCGATCCCTATCCGGCGTTCGCCAGCCTGATCAACCGCGGCTTCGTGTCGTGGGTCTGGGGTGCGGGCGAGTTCACCGCGGTGGAGTCGTACGACGCACCCCAGCTCGACTCTCCCTGGTCGTGCCCCGTCCTCGCGCGTGGCTGCCAGATCTTCGGCCGGCCGAGCGATCTGGTGGTCGACAACCTCGACGACCGCGCGCCCGCGGAGCTGCTCGCCGCGATCCGCTCGCGCGCCGCGTAGCCGACCGCGCCGCGTAGCCGACCGCGACGCGGCGCCGGCGTCAGAACACCTGCGGCACCATCGCCTCGATCACCGCCGGGCCGGGGGTGGCGAGGGCGCGCGCGAGCTGCTCGCGCAGCTCCTCGGTGGTGGTGGCGCGACTGGCGGCGAGGCCCATTCCGCGCGCCAGCGCGGTGAAGTCGAGATCGGGGCGGCCCAGGTCGAGCATCTCCTTCGCGCGTGGCCCGCCGGCGCCGGCGCCGACGCGGCTCAGCTCCAGGTTGAGGATCGAGTACGAGCGGTTGTTGAACAGGACGGTGGTGACGTCGAGACCCTCGCGCGCCATCGTCCACCAGCTCTGCAGCGTGTAGAGGCTGCTGCCGTCCGCCTGCAGCGCGATCACGCGCCGGTCGCGACAGGCCACCGCCGCGCCCAGCGCGACCGGCAGTCCCTGGCCGATCGCGCCGCCGGTGAGGCAGAGCCAGTCGTGCGGCGGCGCTCCGGTGGTGAGCTGCGGCGCGAGCAGCCCCGAGGTGTTGGCTTCGTCGGACACGATCGCCCCCTCCGGCATCAACTCCGCCACCACCGCGCACACCGCCTCGGCGCCGAGCGGCCCCGAGGCGGCCGAGGGTCGCGCCAGCGGGGCGCGCGCCACCGTGCGCGCGTCGGCGCCGACGCGCTCGGCCAGCCGGGCGAGCGCGTCCGTCAGGTCGCCGTCGCGCGGGCAGAGCGCGTGCACGCGGCAGCCCTCGGGCACCAGATCGCTGGGCTTGCCGGGGTAGGCGAAGAAGGACACCGGCGCGGCCGCGTCGACCAGAACCAGATGCCGCAGGCCCATCAACTGCGCCATCGCCATCTCGCCCAGATAGGGCAGACGATCCACCGCCACCCGCCCCGCGCCGCGCTCGAGGCGCGCGGGGAAGGTCTCGCAGAGGATACGCGCTCCCGACTTCGACGCGATCGCCGCTGCCTGCGCCATCGCCGCGGCGCGGCCGGTGCGGCCGCCGACCAAGAGGCAGGCGGGCTCGCCCGAGGCGAGCGCGGCGGCGATCTCCTCGATCACGCCGTCGTCGACGCGCGCCGGGGGCGCCGCCGCAGGACGCGCCCCGACCTCGCCACCGTCGCCCCAGGAGACGTCGGCGGGAAGGATGAGCGTCGCGACCTGTCCCGGAGGTCCCTCGGCGGCCACGATCGTGTCGACCACGTCGCGGCCGACGGCCGCGGGCGTGGTGCACCAGCGGATGGAGGACGAGACGTTGCGCGCCAGGGTCTCGATGTCCGACTCGAGCTGCGCGTCGTACCGCTTGTGGTAGGTCGCGTGGTCGCCGACGACGTTGACCACCGGCGTGCGGCCCTTGCGCGCGTTGTGCAGATTGGCGATGCCGTTGCCCAGCCCCGGGCCGAGGTGCAGCAGGGTCGCCGCTGGGCGGCCGGCCATGCGGGCGAAGCCGTCGGCGGCACCGGTCGCCACGCCTTCGAAGAGGGCCAGCACCGAGCGCATCTCCGGTACGTCGTCGAGCGCGGCGACGAAGTGCATCTCCGACGTGCCCGGGTTCATGAAGCAGGTGTCGATGCCGCACGCCACCAGCGTGCGGATCAGGGCCTGTCCTCCGTTCATCGCATCTTCCTCCGAGATCGCGCCGTCTGGCTCAGACCAGGGAGAGCCAGAGACGCAGCAGGTGGCGCGGCGAGCGCGGGTCGTCGACGTAGGCGGTGCGTGCGTGCACCACGGTGTGATTGCTGACCAGTTGCAGATCGCCCGGTTGCAACTGCATGTCGAGGTGCACGCCTTCGCTCTCGGCGAAGCGTTCCCACTCTCCGAGAGCGGCGCGCGCCAGCGGGTCCAGGGTCACCCCCTCGTGACGCTCGACGGAATGGAAGTAGTCGCCGTGCATGAACGTCCGCAACCGCCGGCCGTCGAAGGCGCACGGCTGGACCGGCACGTACTGGATCGCCGCTCCGGCCGGCCGGCGGGCGTCGAGCCACATCGGCTCGAACAGGCGCGCGGCCAACTCGGGCGCGGTCTCGAGCAGGTGATTGAATACCGTCACCGAGGACACCAGGCGGCTGGCGCCGCCTTCGGCCGAGGTGCTGAGGCACAACAGGCCGACGACGTCGGCGGCATCGCAGTGGAAGCGGATCGCCTGGTTGGTGCGGTAGAGGCGTTCGTCGGCATGCGACGCCCGCGCGCTCAGGTCGGTCACGTGGCCGAGGAGGTCGCCTTCCTCGTTCTGCGCGCCCGGCATGCCCAGGTGCAGGCCGAGCGCCCAGAATGCCAGCTCGGCGTCCTCGCGCGACCAGTCCGCCACCGGAAAGCCGCTCACCAGCACGAAGCCGCGCCCCTCGTCGAGCTCGGCGCGCCAGCGCTCGATCTCGCCCGCCAGGGTCGGCAGGGGGAAGTCCTCGCGCCGCAGCTCGCGGGCGCCGCGCCCGCAACCGCGGGCGACGGCGAGCGCGCGCTGCACCTCGGCGACCTGCGCCGGCGTGAGCGGGACGCGCCACTCCGTCGAGCGCGCGAGCTCACGGCCCGTCCAGGCCGCCGCGCCGCCGACGGGGCGTTCCGCCGGCTGCGCGTGCGGGCGGTTGAAGTAGTGCACCAGTTGTTCGGCGAAGCCGTACATCGTCTCCTCGTCGCCGCGCCTCGTCCCGCGCTTCCGCGGCACGGTCGCGGCCGCCGCCCTTCATCGCGCGCGCGCCGCCCTGACGCAACCTCCGGACGCTCTCGCCGCCGTGCGCCCGCTCGGCTAAGGTCGGGCGCCAGAATGCACTGGTTGCGAGATCGGCAGCGCCTGGTCTGGGTCGTTCTCGCGGCGTCGTTGGCCGCCGCGGCGCCGGGCTGGGCGAATGACTGCGCCTTCGTCGCGGCCGGCGGTCTCGACGCGGTCAGCATCGTCGACGTGGGCGCCGATCGCATCACCGGCTACCTGCCGGTCGGCACGCGCCCGGTTGCGGTCGCGGTCAGCGCCGACGGGCGGCGCGCCTGGGTGAGCAACACCGACGACCATACGGTGAGCGTGATCGACCTGACGACGCGCCGCGCCGTGGCGACGGTGGCGGTCGGTCTCTTCCCCACCGACGTCGAGTTGCACCCGGACGGCAGCCGCGTCTACGTCTCCGATCGCCGCAGCTTCCAGCTCTCGGTCCTCGACGCGCGCGAGCCGCGCGTGATCGACACCATCGACACCCAGGCCGACGGTCCCTCCGGGATCGCGATCACGCGTGACGGTCGGCGGGCCTGGGTCGCCCATTCCTTCTCCGCTCGCGTCGTCGAGATCGATCTCGACCGCGGCGAGGCGCTCGGGGGAGCGACCGTCGGCAGCACGCCCTACGGCCTGGCGCTCTCGCCCGACGATGCGCACGTGGTCGTCGCCAGCCTCGAGGCGGGGACGGCTTCGGTGGTGCGCACGGCCGACCGCGAGGTCGTCGCGACCATTCCTCTGGGCGGCAACCCGACCGGGGCGGTCTTTCGCCCCGACGGCCGCTTCGCCTACGTCTCCAACGCGCCGGTGGGCTCGGTGGCGGTGATCGACACCGCGACCTGGAGCGCCGGTCCGCCGATCGTTCTCGGCCCGCCGGAGAGCACCGACCTCGCCGGGATCGCGCTGTCGCCCGACGGGACACGCGCCTTCGCGGTCGATTTCATCTTCGGCAACCTCTTTGCCATCGACACGGCGCGCAACGTCGCCACCGGGTTCGCGCCGGTGGGCGGGATCGCTTCGGGCCCGGAGGGCGCGACCATCGCGCGCATCCCGGGTCCCTGCCCGCGGTCTCCCGATCCCCTGCTCACGGCGGCGGTGGGCGAGAGCGACGACACGGTCTTCCTCGAGCGCGCCGATCTGCTTCCGGTCGCCGGCACGCTGCGGCTCGAGCAGGAACTGATCACCTACGACGGCCGCCAGTTGCGAGAGGCAGTCGTCGACGTCGTGCGCGGCGAGGGCGGCACCGAGGCGCGCGCGCATGCCGCGGGCGTCGCAGCGCGGCTGGTGGGCGAGCGCGGCGACGGCAACTGCGACGGCCGGGTATCGGCCGCGGACTTCGCGGCGCAGGCGGGGCAGGCGCCGAACGGCTGGCGCCCCTGCGGCGCCGATCTCGACCGCGATACGGTGATCACACCGGCCGACGTCGGGCTGTTGGTGGGCGAGATCTTCGCCAGCGGCTGAAGCCTCGGGGCCGCGGTTGGGAAGCCGAGGAGGCGGCTTCCGCGATCCCCGGCGAATGTGCTGCCACTTGACAGGTGCGCCGTCGAGCGCGTACCTGCCCGTGAGCGACCTGGATTGATACGGCTCACGCGCTCGAGGGGGATACGATGAGCATCAATCGCCTGGTGGTGGTCTTCGCAATTGCGCTGTCGTCGGCTGCGGCGCGAGCCGACGCGGCTACGTTCACCGTCGACAGCAACGCCGACGAGTCCGACGCGATCCTGGGCGACGGGATCTGCGCCGACGCTTCCGGCGGCTGTACGTTGCGGGCGGCGGTGGAAGAGAGCAACGCCCTGCCGGGGGCGGACGCCGTCGACATCCCGGCGGGGACGATCACGCTGTCGCCGACCGGGTACGTCGCCGTGAGAGTTACCGATGACCTTCAGGTCACCGGCGCGGGTCGCGATCTGACGATCATCGACGGCAACCGCAACGGCCCGCCGCCGCAGTGGGCCTCGAGCGTCCTCTTCGTCGCAGAGGGAGCGACCGTCGTGATCCGCGACCTCACGCTGCAGCACGGCCGCGCCTACGGTGGCGGGCTCGACAACGCGGGCAATACGACCTTGATCGGCGTTGCGGTGCGCGCCAACGTCTCGCCCAACGTGGGGGGAGGCGTGCAGAACCAGCCCGGCGGAACGCTTGCGCTGCTGGGGTGCCTGATCAGCGGGAACGCTTCGGTCAACGTCGGCGGCGGCGTCTACAACGAAGGTTCCCTGACCATCGTGGCCAGCACGTTCACGGGGAATGCCGCGGGCAACAGCGGCGGTGGGCTGCACAGCGACCGCGGCGCGACCATCCTCACCAGCACGTTCGTGGGCAACTACGCCGGCAACGTCGGCGGGGGCCTCTCGACCTACGGCGCG
>Ga0268299_1004619_pt1 | contig 10474 bp, 6 predicted proteins | sample NOBtaG_FD_193484 | JGI IMG/M metagenome (GOLD analysis project Ga0268299, IMG submission 193484) | Activated sludge microbial communities from bioreactor in Nijmegen, Gelderland, Netherland - NOB reactor | ecosystem: Engineered > Bioreactor > Aerobic > Activated sludge | place: Netherlands... | reverse complement strand
TGTTGCGCTGCGTGCGGTCGATGCCGTACCAAAGTATGCCGGCGTCGGTGGCCTTTGGTTTAAAGCCCTCCTCGACGGGCTTGGCCATCGACTGCTTCACCTGGTCCCAATATTGCGGCTCGGCGATGGCGAGGTGGGTGGCGACTTCGGCGACGCTCCACTTGCCTTCGTCCGGCCGCCAGCGCAACTGCGCCTCGCTGAGGCCGGCGATCTCGGACACGAGCCACGACTCGGTCATTCGGAAGTGCTCCAGCAGACGTTCCCGTTCGGGCGCTGTGAGCGGAGCGGCGGTAAGCGAGGCGGCGAGCACGGGACAGAGGATCGCGAAACGAAGCACGGCGAGGCGTTTCATCCCCGCACAGACGCCGGAGGCGGCGAAGCGTTAGTTCCCTCCGAGGACTTTCACCGACACCGGCGTGCGCGCCTGGCAGGCCATCGAGCTCGTCATGCCGCTCACCAGTTGAGCGCAGGCGTTGACGGTGGCCGCCGATTGGGCCTTCTCCTGAGTCTCGGCCGAAGCGATGCGGCAGGCTTGGCGTCCATTGTCTTCGACGCAGACTTCGACCCGGAACTGGGTCATGCCCTTGAACGAGCTGTACATGATCGCGCCGAACGCGATGACGAAAACGAGGCCGATCCAAACGGCGGGCTTACCCATGCGCTTACTCCGTGAAGAAGCTTCCCATGCGGCGGAACTTTTCGTAGCGGTGCAGGGCGAGGTCGGGACCGGCGAGTTGCGAGAGTTCGTCGAGTGCGTGCGTGGCCGCCGCGGCCAGCGCCACGGCTGCGCCGTCGGGGTCTTCGTGAGCGCCGCCTCCCGGTTCGGGAATGACGCCATCGACAAGTCCGAGCTCCACCAACTCGTCGGCGGTCAGACGGAGCGCCTCCGCCGCCTTCGCCGCGTGCGAGGCGTCGCGGTAGATGATGGCCGCGCAACTCTCCGGCGAGATCACGCTGTATACGGCGTTCTCCATCATGTAGACGCGGTTGGCCACGCCGAGCGCGAGTGCGCCGCCGGAGCCGCCTTCGCCGATAACGATGGCGACGACGGGCACCTCCAGCCGCGCCATTTCGCGCAGGTTGAGGGCGATCGCTTCGGCCTGGCCGCGTTCCTCGGCGTCTATGCCCGGATAGGCCCCCGGGGTATCCAGCAGCGTGAGGATCGGGCGTTGAAACTTATCGGCCAACTGCATCAGGCGCAGCGCCTTGCGGTAGCCTTCCGGCTTGGGCATGCCGAAGTTGCGGTGGAGCTTCTGCTTTGTGTCGCGGCCCTTCTGCTGGCCGACGATCATCACGGGACGGCCGGCAAGGAAGCCGAATCCCCCGACGATGGCGGCGTCGTCGCCATAGCGCCGGTCGCCGTGAAGCTCTTCGAAGCCCTCCACCAGTTTGTTGATGTAATCGAGCGCGTGCGGCCTCTTCGGATGGCGCGCCAACTGCACGCGGGCCCATGCGGGATTCGACGGAGCCTGTTCGGCGGCGGGCGTTTGCGAGGGGAGAGGTTGATCGGCCATCAGTCGGCGAGCACTTCCATGGCTTGCGGTCCGCAGATGCGCTCCACTTCGGCGCAAAATTCCTTGTCAGGACGGACCCGGGCCTGAATATCCAGAATAACCGAAAAGTCCCGCGGCTTCTCAAGGCGAAGCCGCACCTCGGCGTCGCCGTGCTTCTTGCCGAACAGCTCCTGCAGAGCGGCCGCGCGGTCGAGTTCCTGCCGGCGCGCGCCGACTGGGACCTTGATCGAGATAAGCCGGGGAAGATTCACCCGCACGTTCGCCAACGGCGTGACCTCCTTCACGGAGATGCGCGCGGGGCCATTCTCTTCCGGCAGCGCCGAGCCCCGGATGAGCACGGCGAGGTCCTCCTGCAACTCCGATTGGAGGGTTTCGTAGGAAGTGAAGAAGCACATGCACTCGGCGTTGCCGAGCCAGTCTTCCAGTTGGAAGCTGGCCCAGGGCTTGCCATCCTTGTTGCGGCGCCGTTGCAGACCGGTGATGACGCCGCAAATGGCGACCTCGTCGCCGCGCTTCAAGTCCTCCAGTTCGCTCGAATTGTGAGTCGCGCGTTCTTTCACCTTGTCTCGGAATTCGTCCAGCGGGTGGCCGGTGACATAGAAGCCGAGCATCTCCTTTTCGCCGGTGAGCTTTTCCTTGACGGTCCAATCGGGAAGGTTGGGCAGAGGTTGCTCGGCGGGCTCCTCGGCCAGCATCTCGCCGAAGAGGCCGCTTTGGCCGCTCATGCGGTCGCGCATCGCTCGCTGGCCGGACTCCATCGCTCCGTCGATGGTGGTGAACAATTGAGCCCGGTTGCCGGGCAGCGAATCCATCGCGCCCGCCTTGATGAAGCTTTCGATCATGCGCCGGTTGACGCTGGTGAGGTCGACGCGCTCGCAGAAAGTCGCCATCGACGTAAACGGCCCACCGTCCGCGCGCACCTCGACGATGTTGTTCACCGCCGCGGCGCCGACGTTCTTGATGGCGCCGAGGCCGAAGCGGATGGCCGCGCCCGAAGGCGTGAACGTAAGCGCCGATTGATTGATGTCCGGCGGCAGCACCGGAATTTCCATGTCGCGGCACTCGTTGATGTACTTCACGACCTTCGCCGTGTTGCCGGTCTCCGAGGTCAGTAGCGCGCTCATGAACTCGACCGGGTAGTGTGCCTTGAGATAGGCGGTGAGATAGGCCAAGTAGGCGTATGCCGCCGAGTGCGACTTGTTGAACCCGTACTCGGCGAACTGGGCCATCAGGTCGAAGATCTTCTCCGCCTTCTTGGCGTTGAACTTCAGCTTGGCGGCGCCCTGCAAAAAACGCTCGCGCTGCTTGTCCATCTCCTCCTTGTTCTTTTTGCCCATCGCCCGGCGCAGGATGTCGGCCTCGCCGAGCGAGTAGCCGGCAAGCACCTGCGAGATCTGCATTACCTGCTCCTGGTAGAGCATAATGCCGTAGGTCTCTTCGAGAATGGGCCGGATCTCCTCGACGTCGTAGCTGACCTGCTTGCGCCCATGCTTGCGGTCGATGAAGTCGTCGATGACCCCGCCTTTGATGGGGCCGGGCCGGTAAAGCGCGTTCAGCGCCGTGAGGTCTTCGATGCGCTCGGGCTGGTATCGGCGAAGCACGTCGCGCATGCCGGGCGATTCGAACTGGAAGATGCCGCTGGTGTAACCGTTGGAGAAGATCTCGTAAGTCTTCTTGTCGTCCAGCGGGAGATCTTCGAGCTCCAGCTTGATCTTGCGGTGGACTTCGATCAGCCGCGCCGCTTCGTGGATGATCGTCAGCGTCGTCAGTCCGAGGAAGTCCATCTTCAACAGGCCGAGCTTTTCCACGCCCGACATGTCGTACTGCGTGACGACTTCATCCCGGTTCGTCTTATAGAGCGGAACGAGCTCTTTCAGCGGCGTGGAGGAGATGACGACGCCCGCGGCGTGCATGCCGGCGTTTCGCGCCATGCCTTCCAGGCGCACGGCGGTGTCGAGCACCTCTCGCACCCGAGGGTCGGCCTTGGCCGCGTCCTCAAAGCCCGGCTCCATGGAGAAGGCCTCTTTGAGCTTGATGTTCAACGGCTGCGAAGGCACCAACTTGGTGAGCTTTTCCACCTCGCCGAAGCTCATGTCGAGCACGCGGCCGACGTCCTTGATGGCGGCGCGCGCGCCGAGGGTGCCGAAGGTAATGATCTGCGCCACGTAATCGCGGCCGTACTTTTCGGTGACGTATTGAATCACCTCGCCGCGGCGGTTCGTGCAGAAATCGATATCGACGTCGGGCATGCTGATGCGCTCGGGGTTGAGGAACCGCTCGAACAGCAGGCCGTACTGCAGAGGATCGACATCGGTGATGGAAAGCGCGTAGGAGACGAGCGACCCGGCCGCCGAACCCCGCCCCGGACCCACGGGAATGCCCTTCGTCTTCGAAAACTGGATGAAGTCCCACACCACCAGGAAGTACCCGGAGAACCTCATCTGCTGGATCATCTTGATCTCGCGGTCCAGGCGTTCGTAGTAGACCTCGAGCGGCTGGCGCAGTTGGCCCGCCTTCTGCATCGCTTCCAGGCGCGGGCGGCGGCGCTCAAAGCCTTCGCGCGACACGTACTCGAAGTAGCTGTCGATGGAGTGCGGTTGGGGGATGTCGAACCGCGGGAAGGGGTCTTTTACCTTCTCGAGCTTCACCTGGCAGCGCTGGGCGATGTCCCAGGTGCGATCGAGCGCCTCCTCGACCTCGCCGAAGATCTGCATCATCTCGTCGCGCGACTTGAGGTAGAAGTCGGGCGAATCCCACTTCATGCGAGACGGGTCGGAGACCGTCTTGCCCGTCTGGATGCAGAGCATGATTTCGTGGGCGCGGGCGTCGTCGCGCTTCAGGTAGTGGGCGTCGTTGGTGGCCACCAGCGGCATGCCCGTTTCGCGGCCCATGCGGTAGAGCATGGGGAGGATCTTCTTGTCCTGGTCGAGCCCGTGATTTTGCAGTTCGAGGAAGAAGTTGTTCTTACCGAAGATGTCCTGATACTCGTATGCGAGCTTTTTGGCCTCCTGGTATTTGTCCTCCATCAGGTGCTCGGCGATGTCCCCCTTCAGGCAGGCCGAGAGAGCGATGATGCCCTTGGAGTGGCGCGCGAGCAGATCCTTGTCGATGCGCGGTTTGTTATAGAAGCCGTCGAGGTATCCGGAGGAGACCAGTTGGATGAGATTGCGGTAGCCCTCCTGGTTTTCGCACAGCAGCACGAGGTGGTTGTAGGCGCGGGCGTTGCTGCGGTCCTTCTGGCCCAGCGGGCTGGTGTAAGCTTCGCAACCGATGATGGGGTTGATGCCGTGCTCTTTGGCGGCGTTATAGAACTCGACCGCGCCGAACATGTTGCCGTGGTCGGTCATGGCGACGGCGGGCATGCCCTGCTCGGCCACCGTCTGCATCAGGCGTTTGGTTTCGCACGCGCCGTCGAGGAGGGAGTAGTCGGTGTGGCAATGAAGGTGGACGAAGGGCGGCGCCGCGGACATCTGGGGCTATTGTAACGCCCGGCTCCGTGATACCATCCCCGGCATGCGACCCGTTGCCACGACCCTTGCCGCCGTTGCGCTCTGCTGCGCACCGCTCCTAGCCGCCCGGAACACGCTGGACATCTACTTCGTGGACGTCGAGGGCGGACAAGCGACGCTGCTGGTGACCCCGGCGGGCGAATCGCTGCTCGTGGACGCCGGATGGCCCGGGTTTGAAGGGCGAGACCCGGTGCGTATTCAGGAGGCGATGAAGAAGGCGGGCATTCAGCACATCGACTATTTCTGGATGACGCACTTCCATACGGACCACGTTGGCGGACTGGAAGCCCTGGCGGAAAAGGTGACGATCAAGACTTTCGTCGATCACGGCGACAACATCGAAACCAGCGCGGGGGCGCAGAGGCTTTCGGCGGCCTACGAACGCGCGCGCGCCAAGGGCAAGCGCCTGACGTTGAAGGCCGGCGACAAGCTGCCTCTGAAGGGCGTGGATGTGGTGGCGGTGGCCTCGAATGGCGCGCTGATCCCGAAGGCGATAAACGGCGGAGGCGCGGCGAATGCGCTGTGCGCCTCGTCGCAGCCCCGCGCCGTGGATCCGACCGAAAACGCCCGGTCACTCGGGTTTCTCCTCACATTCGGCAAGTTCCGCTTTCTCGATCTGGGCGACCTGACCTGGAACAAGGAGCTCGAATTGGCCTGTCCGAACCATCTTCTGGGCAAGATCGACGTCTATCTGACCACTCATCACGGAATGGATATGAGCGGCCCGGCCCAGATCGTCCACGCGCTTGCCCCTCGAGTGACCATCATGAACAACGGCGCCAAGAAGGGCGGAGCGGCTCCGGCAGTGAAGGTGGTGCGGTCCTCGCCCGGTCTCGAGGACTTGTGGCAGGTTCACTTCGCCGTCGCCGGCGGGCCGGATAACAACACGGCCGCCGATCAGATCGCCAACCTTGAGGAGAACTGCCAAGGGCATGGTTTGATGCTCTCGGCCCGCAAGGACGGCGCCTTCGATGTCGTGAATTTGAGGAACCAGCATAAGAAGTCCTACCAGGCCCGAAAGTAAGCCGAGCCCGGCTAAGGCAGCGTCCAGGTTCCCCGGATGGCCCAATCCGAGCGCAGGCCTGATGTGTCGAGGGCGAGCGCGTAGATGTTCTTCGTGCCGTGATACGTAGTGGTGGCGAACGACAGCGGAATGGTAAGGGTGATGTCGTTCCCCGTGACCGATACCGCCATGCTGGCCAAAGGCACGGCGCACTGGGAGTTCGACAACGTGTTCAGCGCACCGGGCGGTAAGCCGCCCGTCCAGGCCGTTGCGCCGTTGTTGAGCAGGTAAACCAGGCCGGTCGAATGGACATAGGCGACCTGGCAGGAGTTGGCGCCGGCCAGCACCGAATTCACCATGAACTGAATCGAATCAAACGTATTGGCGCCGTTCGAATCCGTGTAACGGAGCGTGAAGACCGGCGAAATTCCGGAGCCCGAGTTGGGAGCTAACGACAGGTAGACGGGCGGGGAAGGCGGCACCGGCGCGGCCGAGAGTTTGGCGAGAAACATGTCCAGCGAGCCGGCCTGCGTGAACCGGTAGGCGGACTGGGTGGGGAAGTTCGACGAGTTGGTCGAGCCCGCAAGGTGTATTTCACCGGCGCCGTTCAGCGCCAAACCGTAGGCCAAGTCGGGTCCCGAGCCTCCGAGATAGGAGCTGAAGAAGAGCGGCGAGCCGTTGACGTCGACCTGAGTCACGAAGGCGTCGTAGCTGCCGCCGATCGCCGATTGCGCCGGCAGTAGGGTCGGAAAGTTCACCGACGACGTGTAGCCCGCGACATAGATGCGGCGGTTGATGTCCGCGGTGATAGCCGTGCCGATATCGCTTCCCGAGCCTCCCAGATAACTGCTGTAGATGCGCACTCCGCCGTTGTCGTGCTTGGCGAAGAAGGCGTCGAGTCCGCCCTTGTTGACGTTCTGGTAGGGCAGGGTCAAGGGAAAGTTCTGAGACGACGTGACGCCGGTCACGTAGTTGTTGCCGAATGTATCGACGGCGATCGCCAGGCCCTGCTCGGGCAGGACGGCGGTGCCGCCCGATCCGCCAAGATACGTCGAGAACACCAGATTGTTGGCGTCGCTGTTGAACCGAGCGACGAATGCGTCCTGGCCTCCGCCGCTCACCGGCTGAGCGGGGAACTTCACAGGCAGGTTCGTGGACGAGGTGTATCCGGTCAGATAGGGTGTCAGTTGCGTGGCGTGAATCGCGATCCCCCGGCCACTGTCGTCTCCGCTCCCGCCGAAGTATGTGCTGAACGCCAACGAGTTGTTCAAACTGATTTTGAGCACCATCGCGTCATAGCCGCCCGCGTTGGCGGCTTGAAATGGCGTCTTGGTCGGGAGATTCGTCGAGTTGGTTTCCCCTGTGGCGTACACCTGGTTGTAAGCGTCCAGCACGCAACTGTAGATCGCGTCGCTGCCGCTGCCCCCGATGTAGCTGCTGTAGACCAGCGCATTGCCGGCCGGCGCGAGTTTCAGCACGAAGCCGTCTTTGCCGCCGCCGCGCGCAGGCTGGATTGGGGCGGCGTTCTGGGTGGGAAAGTTGGCCGACGCGGTGCTCCCGCACAGATACGCGGCGCCCGACGTGTCCACCGCGATGCTGTAAGCGCGGTCGTCGTTCGAACCCCCGATGAACGTGGCGTAGCTCAGCTGCGTTCCGGCGGCGTTGAGTTTAAAGACGAACGCATCGTAGCTGCCGGCCTGGCTCTGAATGGGGCCTTGGGTGGGAATATTCGCCGACTCGGAGAAACCGGCAACATACATGGCTCCCGAAGCGTCCACTGCCAGCGACGTTCCCGTATCGGGCCGCGAGCCGCCAAAGTAAGTGCCGTAGGTGAGCAGCGGGTCGATCACGAGCGGCGTCTGGCGGTCGTAGTCCTCGACCAGGAATCCGGCCGTATCGTCGCCTTGCGGAAAGTAGCTGGCGGCGAGGTACCGCCTGCCTTCGGGGAAGTCCTGATAGACCACGGGCGGATGTTCGCGGAAGTAGCCGTTGGCCGCATGCACGACAAGCGCGCCCAACTCGTCCACCTCCACTCGATGCGCGCCTCGATAGCGAACGCGGATGACGCGATGATCTGTCCCCGGCTGCACGGTGAACTCCGTTTTCAGCGTCCCGCCTTCGGAGGCGACCAGCAGGTCCACGCCGTCATACAGTTGCCGGTAGATCACGCCCTCGAACGCCGGGGCGTTTCGCACCGGCGCAACGCCGCCTCGCAGATAATTCACCTGCGCCGCCAACGGCCCGGCGCCTTCCAGGAAGGGCCGTTTCCGCGACCCGGGAAACATCATTTCGACACGGTCCTCATTATGAGCGAAAACAATTTCATTGCCGCCCAGCCAGGCTTTCAACTGGTGGGTGAACGCGAAGAACTCCGTGCCTTGCTCGAACTGGCCGCGATTGGCGATGAACAGAACGGACGAAACGGCCCCTGAGAGGCCCTCGGACGGCGGCGCGCCGGATGCGGTCCCGGACGCCGCTAGGGCCGCCGGGCTGGGAGATTGTTGAGGATATGCCGCGGAGGCCAGAGACAGGCCGGCAATAAAGGCCGCGGCATAGGACGCCCTGATTCGGGCTGTAAGGAATGGTGCAGAGAACATTATGACTCCACACAGTCCTTCGTCCAGGCTAAGGAATACCCTTACGCAAGACTTCGCTTAGCCCTTAGCCGGAGTGGAGTAGCTCAGAGGAGTATTTCCGGGAGCTGTCACGCGCCAATGTACTTGGCGTACCATCCACGGGCGACCGCGATGTCGGTCGTGCCCTTGATAATGGCGCGTCCGTCGGGAAATACCGTGATCTCGAACGGCGGTTGAAAAAACCGCAAAGCGAACTCGTTCGAGCGCACTTGACCCAAGGGGCTGAGCCGGGCGGCCAAACCGGCGAGGTCCAGCGGACGGCTGCGCTCGTGGATCTGTACGGCGTTGCGTCCGCACAGCGACACCGGCGCGCGGTGACGCCCGTCGAGCCACTCAAATTCACGCCGCCCACAGGCCGGACAATCGGGCTGTGGAGCGGGCTGTTTCACCTGGCGTATGGCCCCGGTCCAAAGGTCAAGCGTCGAGATCCGCCGCGGAACCGCTTCGGCGTTGCCCGAAAGCACTTGCATCGCCATGGTTACCTGCAGCGCGCCGACCGTAGTGGTAATCGCTGCGAGCACACCCGCCGTCTCGCAGGTTTCCTGGGCGCCGGCCGGCGGCGCCGGATAAACGCAGCGCAGACACGCCGTTTCGCCTGGAAGCACGGGCATCGAGAGGCCGTAGGAAGACACTGCCGCGCCGTAGATCCACGGCACGCCACGCGACACGGCGAAGTCGTTGATTAGGTAGCGAGTCTCGAAGTTGTCGCAGCCGTCGAGGATGAGGTCCACGCCGGAAAGGAGGTCTTCGGCGTTGCGCGGCGTGAGGTCGGAGACCTCGGCTTCGACGGTGATCGAGGAGTTGATGCGGCCCAGGGCGTTCCGGGCGGCGATTGCTTTCGGCGTGGCCTCGGCGGCGTCGGCTTCGTCGTAAAGCCATTGGCGTTGGAGGTTGTTCCACTCGACATAGTCGCGATCGATCAGGCGGAGATAGCCGACGCCCGCGCGGGCAAGGGCGGCGGCATGGTAGGAGCCGAGGGCGCCACAGCCCACGATGGCCACCCTCGATTGGCCGAGACGAGCCTGGCCCTCGACGCCAAGAGGGGCGAAGCGTTCCTGGCGGGAATAGCGGCCGGGGGCATCCATCAGCCTTCATCCTACCAGCGGAGGAAGTGGATGCCGCCGCCGGCGCAAGAGGAGACTGGGCGCCGCGCGGGTGGGCTCGATGGGCGCCGCAAGGCGGGTCGAGGAAGGGACCGCCACGATAGAATGACTGGCAGTGGCGCGATCCCGCAGCCGATGCGCGGCCAGCACTGTAGCCTTCCTAATCGCCCTGCTGGGTGCTGTCCCGCAGATGGCGGCATTGGAGTGGGAAGGGAAGGCTTTGTCCGCGATCCGGTTCGACCCGCCGGAGCAGCCGCTGCATCAAAAGGAGTTAGACGAGATTCTGCGTCTCCGGCCGGGCGATGTGGTGGACCGCATCGTGCTCCGCGAGGCGCTTGAGCGGGTGTACGCCACCGGGCGGTATGAAGATCTTCAGGCCGGCGTCGAGGCCGAAGGCGACGGCGTGGCGCTCACGATTCACACCAAGCTGTCTTGGTTTGTCGGGCGCATCAGCGTCACCGGGGTGAGCGAGCCGCCGAATCAAGGCCAACTGGTGAGCGCGACGAAGCTGCAGTTGGGGTACCCGTTCGCCTTGCCGGACGTCCGGGCCGCCTCGGAAAACGTCCGCGCCAAGCTTGAGCGCAACGGGCTATACGACGTGCGGATCAACCCCGTGCTCGACTACGACGACGCCACACAACAGGTGCACATCGATTTCCAGGTTACGCCGGGCAAGCGCGCCAGCTATGCGCCGCCGGAGATCACCGGG
>Ga0268299_1004618_pt1 | contig 10475 bp, 8 predicted proteins | sample NOBtaG_FD_193484 | JGI IMG/M metagenome (GOLD analysis project Ga0268299, IMG submission 193484) | Activated sludge microbial communities from bioreactor in Nijmegen, Gelderland, Netherland - NOB reactor | ecosystem: Engineered > Bioreactor > Aerobic > Activated sludge | place: Netherlands... | reverse complement strand
GTCCTCGAGCAACAGGGTCCGTTGCGAGCGCCGCGGGTTGAGCCCGCGCACGCCGATGTTCAGGTTCAGTCCCAGCGCATCTTCGTCGACCACATGCACGCCGGGGACTTGGCGCAGAACCTCCTTGATGGTGGGCGGCTGGATCTGCGTGATTTCCCGCTGCGTGATCTCGCTCGAAGAGCCGGGCACGCGCTCCAGCGTCGAGGGCAGAATGCCGGTCACCTCGACGACCGGCGCCGTCGTGCTATCCGGGTCCGATCTCTGCGCTTGCGCGTCGCCACAGATGCCGAAGGCCAACATCAGAGCGACGCTCGGAGGACTACGCACAGGCGAAGGCGGCGAAGCGAGTTGCCTCATGAGTTCTCCAAAAGTGTTGGTGGACGTCGAGCGGCACGCGATTCGAGATCGTCTTCGGTCAACACCCGATCGGCGTGTGTCTAACCACATCCGCACGATGATCAAGTGAATGCCGTCACACTTCTCAATCTAGGGGCGGAGGATCCGTGCAGGATATGGCGTTTCTCCCGCCAGAAGACGGGAGATCGTCCCAGATAACGAGGTGTCGGCTTCCCGATCAGGCGGCGTTTGCCTGCGTGTCACCCTGGGCGGTATACACTTGCCGTTCGTCCTCCTGGTCATTTCGCGGCGCTCGCTGGTCAACAATGTACGCTCGACGCACTCTCGAAAAGACGGCAGCAGAATTGCAGGCGGGCTCGGTCCGGTTGGACCTGCTGGTGGTCGTTGCCGTAACGTTGCTTTCCTTTCTTCTTGCGGCTGCCTTCGAGTTTCGCGAGTGGATGACGGAGGTGACGCACCCGCTCGAGCCGTATCAGATCGACGAGCTGCCGTTTGTGTTCGCCGTGCTCGCCATCGCGATGTCCTGGTTCTCCTGGCGACGCTGGCGCCATGCCAGGGAAGAGCTGCAGCTGCGCATGTCGGCCCAGGCGGCGCTGGGTGAGCGGGAACGCCAGTACCGAACGCTGTTCATGGAGGATCTGGCGGGCAACGCAGTGACCTCCCAGGAAGGCGTGATCGAGTTGTGTAACCCGGCCATGGCGAGAATGCTCGGAATCACCCATCCCGACCAGGCGCTGGGCCGGAACATGGCGGAGTTCTATACCGATCGCGACCAATGGCGGAGCCACAGGCGTGCTACGGAGCGAGGCGAGCGCGTGGAGATTCCCTTGCTGTCCCTGGAAGCGCAGGACGGCTCGTCGGTGAAGGTCATCGCACGCATCCTGCCTCCGTCGACACCTGGCGATCGGAGCGGATTGCACGTCTACTTCGTGGACATCTCCGCGCTGCAGACCACGCAGCGGCAGCTGGCGGACTCGCTCGGCGAGAACCGGTTGCTCTCGCAGAAGTACCTGATGGTCCAGGAAGACGAACGCCGCAGCCTCGCCCGAGAGATGCACGATGAGCTGGGACAGTGCCTCAACGCGATCAAACTCGATGCCGTGTCGATACGCGACTTGACACACACGCAGATACCCGAGGCGGAGGCGAGCGCCAATGCGATCATCGAATTGTCCGGACATGTATACGATGTGGTGCGGGGTATCATGCAGCGCCTGCGTCCGGCGGCGCTGGACACGCTGGGGTTGCACGACGCGGTGGGTCAGCTGGTGGGTCAGTGGCAGCGGCGCAATCGTGCGGTCGAATGCCGCTATGAATCGAGCGGCGACGTGTCGGGACTGGGCGAGGCGGTCAACATCACCGTCTATCGACTCGTTCAGGAGTGCCTGACCAACGTGGTGAAGCACGCCGATGCGAGACACGTCCTGGTCGGATTGCACCGGACCGACGGCGGGGAAGTTCAAGTGGTGGTGCGCGACGATGGCCGTGGATTCGATCTGCAGGCCAAGCGGTCCGGGCTGGGGCTGATCGGGCTGCGAGAACGCGTGGAGGCATTGTCGGGGCGGCTATTGCTCGATGCCAGACCCGGCGCCGGCGTGGAGATCGTCGCGATGCTTCCGGTGTCCAAGGGCACATCGGAGCGCGTACCGGAGGCGGAAGAAAGCGAGCGTTGAAGCACATCTAGGACGACAGAATCATGGGCATCAGAGTATTGTTGGTGGACGATCATGCGGTCGTGCGAGAGGGATACCGCCGCCTGCTGGAGCGCACCGGGGATATCGAAGTGGTCGCGGAAAGCGAGAGCGCCGAGGACGCTTATCGCGCGTTCTGCGATCTGTCGCCCGACGTGGTGATCATGGACATCAATCTGCCGGGTACAAGCGGAATCGAGATCACGCGCCGCATCACCACGCGTGAACCGAACGCGCGTGTGCTGGTGTTCAGCATGCACGACGATGCAATGTTCGCTTCGCGCGCGCTGCAGGCGGGTGCGCGCGGCTACATCACCAAAGCGAGCGCACCTGACGTGCTGGTCGATGCCATACGCGCAGTCGCGCTGAACAAGGTCTTTCTCAGCCAGGATGTCGCGCAGCAACTTGCTTTGCAGGCGATTCCGGGCCAGCAACTGCCTCTGAACAACCTGTCGCCGCGCGAGTTCGAAGTGTTCCGCCTGCTGGCCGAGGGCCGCTCGGTTGCAGACATCGCGAATACCATGCGTCTGTCGCAGAAGACGATCGCGAACTACCAATCGAACATTCGCCAGAAGCTCGAACTGACCAACAGCGCGCAGATCATCCGCCTGGCGATGAGCCACGGACTGGTGGACTCTGGCGGGCAATAGCCATTCGTCGTCCCGGCGAACGCCGAGGTGCACGAACCACCTCGCCGGGAGCCATTCCCGGCTTTCGAAGGTGCGCTTCCGACGTAGGTGCGCTGATGTGTCGGTACAGTTCCACCCGTGCCAGTCAGGTTAGTTATCTCACCAGCACGACCTCCCAATCAAAGCCGGCCTCCGCGCCGGCTTCTTTTTTTTGCTCCGCCAACTCGAGCATTTGCTCAGCGGACTTGGATCGTTCCCGTCATTCCGGCCTCTCCATGCGAACGCGTGGAACGCAGGTCGTCGAACGTGCCGGTGCGAACCGGCACGAACCACCACTCCATCGAACTGCCGGCCTTGAGTTCGAAGCGGCGAACCGGTCCGTAGATCTGCACCAGATCGCGTCCTGACGGGTCCAGCACCACTGCCTTGCGCGAGTACACCGCATCAGCGAAACCCTGCGAGCCGAAGTAGTAGTTGTGGGCACCGGGATTGTCGATCCGTAATGCATACAATTTACCCGTCTCGAAGGCGAGCGTGTCTGGCACGAATCGATGTTCGCCATCAACCGTTCCGAGTCGAACGGACATTCTGATCGGTTCGCCCGCGGTCAGATCGCCCGCCGCATACACCGGTAATGCCGTGGCAATCGCGCAGATCAAGCCTACGCATGCCATGTATTGCTTTCTCATTTCGCATTCTCCTTGCTGTCCTCGCTCTACGAGCGTCTAGATCGGTCGAAGTTCCCACATGCCGCCTCGCATTCCCCTATCAGGGTGGGGCAATCTCCCGATGCATCCGGGATCTCCCGAGCATTGCCATACGGACCCTGCCCCCTACGCGCTCCCGCGCGAGCCCCGCGCCATACCTGTTAGGCAGTCGCGTGCCTCGGGAGTATGCGCCGTAGCCACCGCACCCGGTTGCGGGGGATGGGGTTGGGAGAGCGGCCTCATCCCGACATGCCACGGTGCGATTCCTTGACATTCCTGTCCGCGATTCCGTACGGCGCGCGGGGAGGATTCCCTTCTGCTTTTTGCGAGCAACGCCAAGAATCGCCTGCTTGACTTCGAGCACGACTTGAACGTGCGTGACACGCACGTAAGTCAACAGGAACCCGGCATGAGCGTGGATAAAGAGCGAGGCAGGATCGAAGACTTGGCATTGAACGCCTATGGATGCAGGCGACGAGGTTTGCTGACCGGCGCGATCGCATTGACGTTGATGCCGCTCTGCGCTGGTGCAACGCCGGACCAGGAGCGGGTGCGCAACGCACGCCCCCAGATCGGCGACCGATTGGTGTTCAGTGACGGAGATCGCGCTGGCCAGCCGGTCAACGTCGGCGATATCGCGATTGGCGAAGGGCCAAGATTCGCATACCCAGCCGAGGCATCCACGCAGACGGTGCGGGACGGCTCGCGCTTGAACCAGGTCCTTCTGGTCCGGTTGGACCAGAAGGACATTTCCGAGCGCACGAACGCCCATAGCGCGGAGGGAATCGTCGCCTACTCAGCGATCTGCACTCACTACGGCTGCCCGGTGACGACGCTGCACGAGAACAAGCGTGCGGTGACATGCAACTGCCACGGGTCGACCTTCGACGCGGGCAACAACGGCGAGATAGCCATCGGGCCGGCGACCCGGCGGTTGGCCATCCTTCCCCTCAAGGTGGTGGACGGCGCTCTGGTCGTGGCGGCCCCGTTCATCGGCCGTCTCGGTCCGCCCCAGGAGTAAACGGCCCCTCGCCGTTGCGATTTCTCAAGCACCTACCAATCTACAACGCAGTAGAACGAGGAGACAGCGATGAAGATGTCCAAGCTTGGCGCGTTGCTCGGCATGATGCTCGTGCCCGCCATGAGCGGTGCAATCGAGTACAAGCCGGTCACGCACGATCGATTGGTCAATCCCGAGCCGGAGAACTGGCTCATGGCCAAGGGCAACTACCAGGGCTGGAACTTCAGCCCGCTCGAGCAGATCAACACGCGCAACGTGCGCAGGCTGGTCCCCGTGTGGAGCTATTCCACTGGTGTCGGCTCCGGGCACGAAGCGCCGGCGATCGTAAACAACGGCGTCATGTTCGTGACCACTCCGTACAACCAGATTCTGGCGCTCAACGCAGCGAGCGGCGAACTCATCTGGAAGTACAAGCGCGAGTTTCCGGAGGGTTTTGGCGCGCTGCACGTGACCAGCCGCGGCGTCGCGCTGTGGAACGACAAGGTCTATTTTGCCAACCTCGATTGCGTGCTCACTGCGCTCGATGCCAAGACCGGAAACATCGTCTGGGAGTCCGAGGTATGCGACTGGAAGGAGGGTGCCTACATCACGTCGGTTCCGCACGTTGTGAAGGGCAAGGTCTTCGTCGGTCCGTCGGGCGGTGAGTTCGGCGTCAGAGGACACCTGTCGGCGTTCGATGCCGAAACCGGAAAGAAGATCTGGCAGCGGTACAGTGTTCCGGCACCGGGAGAGCCCGGCTCGGAGACCTGGCCGCAGGAAGGGCGCTGGAAGGATGCGTGGAAGATCGGTGGCGGCACGATGTGGATGCAGGGCAACTACGATGCGAAGACCGACCTGCTGTACTGGGGCGTAGGAAACGGATCGCCGTGGTTCGGCGACCAGCGTCCGGGCGACAATCTTTACGTGGCATCGGTACTCGCACTGAATCCGAACGACGGCAATATCGCCGGCCACTTCCAGTATCACTGGAACGACTCGTGGGACTGGGCAGGCATGAACGCGCCGACGCTCATCGACGTCGAGCGCGATGGCAAGAAAGTGCCCAGCTTGGTGACGCCGCAGCGCAATGGGTACATGTACTGGCTCAACCGTCATTCCGACGGCAAGATCGAGTACGTGCGCGGCGTGCCCTATGTCAAGCAGAACGTGTTCAGGTCTTTGAACTCGGAGGGACGCCCGACGTACAACGAGCAGCACAAGCCCGGTACGGGCAACGCGGCAACCTACTGCCCAAGTCTTTGGGGCGGAAAGGACTGGCCGTACGAGTCGTACAACCCGAAGACCGGAATGATGTATGTGCCGATCAACGACAACCACTGCATGAGCCTGGAGGGCAAGATTCAGGAACGCGTGCCTGGTCAGTGGTCCGCAGGCGTCGATATCCCCGACATCAAGCTTCTGGTCGACAAGAACCCGGCATGGATCGGAGGCATTCAGGCGTGGGACGTCAATAGCGGGCAGACGGTCTGGAAGGAGAAGTACGAGAAGTCATGGAACTGGGGTTCGATACTGAGCACCGGGGGCGGACTTATCTTCGCCGGTGGCACCAGCGATCGCATGTTCCGTGCGTACGACGCGAAGAACGGTCGCATGCTGTGGCAGTTCAAGACCAACTCCGGGATCATCGCCCCGCCCGTGAGCTACTCCGTCAACGGAATCCAGTACATCGCGGTGACGTCGGGATGGGGCGTGGATGCGGCCTACGTACAAGGATTGATGCACGAGCTATCGGGATGGGAGCCGAAGCAGGTTGCACAGGGTGGCGTCGTCTGGGTGTTCGCTCTACAGGATTGAAGAAGTTAGGGCAAGGGAGATGCACCGGCAGTGTGCGCCGCTGCAGCTCCCCGCTTGTGTGAGTGATGGACGGAAGCACTCCCGGGTAGCAAGGGATATTCGCCGTGTTGCGCCAACCAGGGGGCGCGTAACCTGCATCCCAGCGATACGTTGAAGCTGACATATTGCTGAGCACCCAATCGGATTTGCGGATCGGCTTGCCGATCCGCTTTTTTTTGTCGCGGGCTTCAGACCACCGACAGCGCCTCGTCCAGCAGTTCCACCCAGTGCCGAACCGGCACCGCCGTGCCGGTCTGGATGTGCGCCAGGCAGCCGATGTTGGCTGTGGCGATGACCTGGGGCGATCCGGATTGCAGCGCATCCACCTTGTTGCGAAGCAGCTGCTTCGACAACTCCGATTGCAGGATCGAGTAGGTGCCTGCCGAGCCGCAGCACAGGTGACCGTCCGGCACCGCGCTCAACCGATACCCCACTGCTGCCAGCAGCGATTCGGCGATACCTCGGATCTGCTGACCGTGCTGCAGCGAGCAGGGGGAATGGAAGGCCACGGTCGCGCGCGCGCTCTTTACAGCGCCGAGATTCTCCAGAAGTGCCTCGCGCTGTGAGGCCAGGATCTCGGTTGCGTCCCTGGTCAGGTCGGAGATCCGCTTGGCCTTGTGCGCGTACTGCGGATCGCGCGCAAGGAGGTGGCCATACTCCTTCACCATCGTCCCGCAGCCGCTAGCGGTCATGACGATCGACTCGGCGCCTTCTTCCACCAGTGGCCACCACGCGTCGATGTTCCGGCGCATGTAGTCGAGTCCTTCCTCCTGCGCATTCAGGTGATAGGACACCGCACCGCAGCAGCCGGCTTGCGGTGCGGCCATCAACGAGATGCCGGCACGGTCCAGCACGCGCGCCAGGGCGGGATTGATGCTCGGAGCGATGCCCGGCTGTACGCAGCCCTGCAGCACCAACATGCGGCGGGCGTGCCGGGGCGCGGGCCATGCGCCCGCTTGCGTCGAGCCGGGTACCTTGCGTGCCAGCGCTGCGGGCAGCAGCGGCTTGGTCAGCTGGCCGATCTTGAGCAGCGAATTGAACAGGGTGGCATTGGGAATCACCGTGCGCAGCGCGGCGCGTTTGAGGCGCTCCCCAGCCGGACGCGGGACGCGTTCCTCGACGATGGCGCGGCCGATATCCACCAGACGCCCGTACTGCACCCCCGATGGACAGGTGCTCTCGCACGAGCGGCAGGTCAGGCAGCGGTCCAGGTGTAGCTGCGTGCTCTGGGTCACCTCGCGGCCTTCCAACACTTCCTTCATCAGGTAGATGCGCCCGCGCGGACCGTCGAGTTCGTCGCCGAGCAACTGGTAGGTCGGACAGGTGGCGGTGCAGAAGCCGCAATGTACGCAGGTGCGCAGGATGGCGTTGGCCTCCTGACCTTCCGGCGTGTCCTTGATGAAATCGGCGAGATCGGTTTTCATGAATCACAGATCGGGGTGGAGGCGCTGCGGGCCGAAGATGCCCAGCGGATCCAGTGCGGCCTTGAGCTTTCGATGCAGCGTGAGGGTGCCCGCGTCCAGTTGCATCAGCGCGGCCGGCGCGTTGCCGCGGAACCGGCTGGCATGTCCGCCTGCCTTGCGCGCGGCGGCGAACACCGTGTCTGCAGGCGCGTCGCCGGCGATCCAGCGCAGGCCGCCATTCCATTCGATCACCTGCCGGCCCGGCAGGTTCAATGGCGGGGTGGTGGACTTGATCGACAGGCGCCACAGCGTGCCGCCCTGCAATGCGGGAAGCCGCTGCTCGCGCACCGATTCCCAGAATGCCGCGGCATCGGCCACCGCCTCGCCGCCCATTCTGTTTCGCGCAGCTGCCAGGCCGAGGCTGCTCCCAGAGAGCCGCACGTGCAGGACGCCATCGGCGTAACACGTGCCCGAGATCGGCAGCGGCTGCCCCGCCCAGCGGTTCATGCGCTCGATCGCCTGCGCTTCGTCGAAGTCGAAGCGCAGCGTCACTTCCTCGTCCGGCAACGGGAGCACTTTAAGCGACACTTCGAGCAGTACGCCCAGCGTGCCGAACGAACCGGCCATCAGGCGCGAGACATCGAAGCCGGCGACGTTCTTCATCACCTGTCCGCCGAAACTCTGCACCTCGCCCGCGGCGGTCATGATCTTCGTACCCAGGACGAAATCGCGCACCGATCCGGCCTGCGCGCGGCGCGGGCCGGAGAAGCCCGCGGCGACGCAACCGCCGATCGTGGCAGCGTCGCCGAAGTGCGGTGCCTCGCATGCCAGCATCTGATTGCCCTGCGCGAGCACTGCTTCGATCTCCCGCAGCGGCGTCCCGGCCTTGGCGGTGATCACCAGTTCGGTACGCTCGTAATCCACGATGCCGGCATGCGCACGAATGTCGAGCACCTCGCCCCGTAGCGCGTGGGCGTAGAAGTCCTTGGACCCGCTGCCGCGAATGCGCAGCGGCTGCTTGCGCGCCGCGGCGGCGCGAATGGTTTCGGCAAGTTGTTCGAGCATCGGATCAGAACCGCGGAATGTCGGGAAACTTCTCCTGCCCGCGATGCACGTGCATGAAGCCGAACTCGGCGCAGCGGTGCAGCGTCGGCACCGCTTTGCCCGGGTTGAGCAAGCCTTCGGAATCGAATGCCGCCTTTACCGCGTGGAAGGTGGCCAGTTCGCCGGGTTTGAACTGGTCGCACATCTCGTTGATCTTCTCGATACCCACGCCGTGCTCGCCGGTGATCGTGCCCCCGACTTCGATGCACAGCTTGAGGATGCGCGAGCCGAACTGCACCGCGCGCTTCATCTGGTCCTCGTCGTTGGCATCGAACATGATCAGCGGGTGCAGATTGCCGTCGCCTGCGTGGAATACGTTGGGACAGGACAGGTTGAACTCCTCCGATAGCGCGGAGATTCCGTTGAGCACCTCCGCCAGGCGCTTGCGCGGAATGGTGCCGTCCATGCAGAAGTAGTCGGGCTGGATGCGGCCGACAGCGGGAAAGGCTGCTTTGCGCCCGGACCAGAATTTCAGCCGCTCGGCCTCGTCACGCGAGAGGCGGATCTCGATGGCGCCGCTCTCGCGCATGACCTGCGACATCTTCTCGATCTCCGCCGCCACTTCCTCTTCGGTTCCATCGGACTCGCACAGCAGGATCGCTTCGGCATCCAGCGGGTAGCCGGCATGCACGAACTGCTCGACCGCCCGCGTGGCGAGCTTGTCCATCATCTCCAGGCCCGCGGGAATGATGCCCGCGGCGATCACGTTCGCCACCGCGTTGCCGGCATTGATGGCCGAGTCGAACGCTGCCAGCACCACCTGCGCCTTTACCGGCCTGGGCAGGAGCTTCACGGTGATCTCGGTGGTCACCGCCAGCAGCCCCTCGGAGCCGATGAGCAACGCGAGCAGGTCGTAGCCGGGCGCGTCCAGTCCGTCGGAACCGATCTCGACGATCTCGCCCTCGATCGTGACCGCGCGCAGCTTGAGCACGTTGTGCACCGTCAGCCCGTACTTCAGGCAGTGCACGCCGCCGGAGTTCTCGGCGACGTTGCCACCGATGGAGCAGGCGATCTGACTGGAAGGATCGGGCGCGTAGTACAGGCCGTGCGATGCGACCGCCTCGGAGATGGCGAGATTGCGCACGCCCGGCTGTACGCGCGCGATGCGCGCGACCGGATCGATCTCCAGGATGCGCTTCATCTTCGACAGGCCGAGCAGCACGCCCTGTGCATGCGGCATGGCGCCCCCGGAGAGTCCGGTGCCCGCGCCACGGGCAACCACCGGGACCCTCAGCTGGTGACACACGCGCAGCGTGGCCGCCACCTGGGCCTCGTCTTCGGGAAGCGCTACCGCCAGCGGCACTTCCCGATAGGCGCTCAGACCGTCGCACTCGTAGGGTTTCAGGTCCTCGGTCTCATGCAGCAGGCAGCCGGGCCGAAGCACGGCCGCAAGACGGCGAACGAGTTCGGCCTTGTCCACGTCGAACGCGGCCGGTGCTTCGATGGTTTCGGGTTTGCCCATGGAGTCCTCTGCTGCGCGGGTCGGTTTGCGGGGTTGGCGAACGGCCCGGTCTGTTGCAACACCCTAGGGCGTCATCCCGGCGCAAGCCGGGATCCAGGTTCACCGACCGGTGATCAAAATCGCCCGGAAATCGTTGACGTTCGTCAGGGTCGGCCCAGTCTTGACCAGGTCACCGAGCGCGCTGAAAAAGGTGTACCCGTCATTATCTGCGAGGCGCGCTTTCGCGTCCACGCCGGCGGCGGCCGATCGGGCGAGCGAATCCGGTGTG
>Ga0268299_1004617_pt1 | contig 10477 bp, 7 predicted proteins | sample NOBtaG_FD_193484 | JGI IMG/M metagenome (GOLD analysis project Ga0268299, IMG submission 193484) | Activated sludge microbial communities from bioreactor in Nijmegen, Gelderland, Netherland - NOB reactor | ecosystem: Engineered > Bioreactor > Aerobic > Activated sludge | place: Netherlands... | reverse complement strand
TGAAATCGAGCGCAAGGATCGCGGCTACGAAAAGCCCGCATCGCGTTTGAAGACGTACAAAGAATTCGTCGACCGCATGCCGGAAGCCGAAGTGCGCGCGCAAGCATCGCGCTGCATGGATTGCGGCATTCCGTTTTGCCAGGGCACCGGCTCGCTGGCGCACGGCACGCCCGGCTGCCCGGTGAACAACCAGATTCCGGACTGGAACAACCTCGTCTACCGCGATCAATGGCGCGCCGCGCTCGAGAACCTGCACTCGACGAACAACTTTCCGGAATTCACCGGCCGCGTCTGCCCCGCACCGTGCGAAGCCTCGTGCGTTCTGAACATCGACGACAACCCCGTCACGATCAAAACGATCGAGTGCGAGATCGTCGATCGCGGCTGGGATGAAGGCTGGATCAAGCCGCAAACCGCAGAGCACGGCACCGGCAAGCGCATTGCCATCGTCGGCTCGGGCCCTGCGGGCCTTGCTTGCGCGCAGCAGCTCGCGCGCGCCGGCCACGCGCCAACCGTGTTCGAAAAGAGCGACCGCATCGGCGGGCTCCTCCGGTACGGCATCCCCGACTTCAAAATGGAAAAGCGCCACATCGACCGGCGCATCAAGCAAATGGAAGTCGAAGGCGTCATCTTCCGCACCGAGATGAACATCGGCGTCGATGTCTCCGTCTCGCGCATCCTCGATGATTACGCCGTGATCGTGCTCGCCGGCGGCGCCGAGCAGCCGCGCGATCTGCCGATTCCCGGCCGCGACCTCGATGGCATCCATTACGCGATGGATTTCCTCACGCAGCAGAACAAGCGCGTCGCGGGCGACGAAGAAAAGCGCGCCGCGCCGAAAGGCTCTTTGAGCGCCGCTGGCAAACACGTCGTCGTCATCGGCGGCGGCGATACCGGCTCGGACTGCATCGGCACGTCGAATCGCCACGGCGCAGCGTCCGTCACGCAGCTCGAAATCATGCCCGAGCCGCCGGCCAAGGAAAACAAGGCGCTCACCTGGCCCGATTGGCCGCTGAAGCTGCGCACGTCGTCGTCGCACGAAGAAGGCGCCGAGCGCGAGTTCGCCGTCATCACCAAGCGCGCCATTGGTGAGCACGGGAAAGTCAAAGCCCTCGTCTGCGCGCGTGTGGAGTGGAAGGGCGGCAAGATGGAGGAGATCGCGGGCAGCGAGTTCGAATTGCCGGCCGATCTTGTCCTCCTCGCGATGGGCTTCACGGGCCCGATCCAGGAAGGCCTCGTCAAGCAAAGCGCAGCCGATCTCGATCCGCGCGGCAACGTGCAAGCGACGACGCAGGATTATCGCACCAGCGCCGACCGCATCTTCACCTGCGGGGACATGCGGCGCGGCCAATCGCTCGTCGTCTGGGCGATCCGCGAAGGGCGCCAATGCGCGCGGGCCGTCGATGAATTCCTGATGGGCAAGAGCGATCTGCCGCGCTAAGCGCGCGCATGGCTGACGTGTACGACGCCATCGTTCTCGGCGCGGGCGCCGCGGGCCTTTTCTACGCCGCACGCGCGGGCCAGCGCGGCAAGCGCGTGGTTGTGCTTGAGCACAACGACCACGTCGGCGCGAAAATCCTGATCTCCGGCGGTGGGCGCTGCAACTTCACCAACATCAACACCGGCCCGCAGAACTTTCTCTCCGCCAACCCTGACTTTGCCCGCTCCGCCCTCGCGCGCTTCACGCCGGCCGATTTCATCGCGCTGATCGAGCAGCACCGCATCGCCCATTACGAAAAAACGCTCGGCCAGCTCTTCTGCGAAGGCGCCGGCGGCGCGCGCAAGATCGTGCGCATGCTGCTCGACGAGTGCGCGGCTGGCGGCGTCGATATCCGCACCGAGTGCACGATCGGTGAGGTCACGCGCACGGAGTCATTTCGCGTTGAGACAAGCCAAGGCGTTTTCGGCGCCAGCGCCCTCGTGATCGCCACAGGCGGCCTCTCCATTCCCAAACTCGGCGCCACCGACATCGGCTACCGCCTCGCCCAGCAATTCAACCTCAACATCATAACGCCGCGCCCCGGCCTCGTGCCCCTCACCTTCGGCGCGGCCGATCTCGCCTGGATGCGCACGCTTTCCGGCATCAGCGCGGACGTCATCGCCCGCGCTGGCGCAGCGTCGTTCCGCGAAGCCGCACTCTTCACGCATCGCGGCCTCTCCGGCCCCGCGATCCTGCAGGCCTCGTCCTATCTCGCGCGCGGCGAAGCACTCACGATCGACTGGCTCCCCGCGCATGACGAAGAGCTCCTCGTCGCCGAAAAACGCGCGCGCCCGAAAGCGCACATCAAAGCCGCCCTGCCGTTCTCCGCGCGCCTCTCTGAAGCGCTCGCCGCCAATCTCCCCGCAGCCCCGCTCGGCGATCTCAAGGACGACGCACTCCGCGCCGCCGCACGCCAGTTGAAGGGCCAAGCGCTCACGCCCATCGGCGACGAGGGCTACGCGAAAGCCGAAGTTACCGTCGGCGGCGTCGATACGGCCGCCCTCAACCAGCGCACGCTCGAAGCGCGCGCCGCGCCCGGCCTCTTCGTGATCGGCGAGGCCGTGGATGTGACCGGTTGGCTCGGCGGCTACAATTTCCAGTGGGCCTGGGCGAGCGCGGCGGCCGCCGCCGAAGCCCTCTAAGCGCCGGGCCGCAAAGGCTCTTTTGCCGCCCTTGCGCTAGGGCCAGACCCCCAGTAAGAGCGCCCCCTCCGGTGGAGTAGCTCAGTTGGTTAGAGCGTGGGATTCATAACCCCAAGGTCGGCGGTTCAATTCCGCCCTCCACCACCAATAACCTCATAGGCCGCGCTAGCCCGCGTAGGCGGTGACGCTCTGGCGCACTTTGCCGTTAGCGCCGAATACGAACGTTTCGGCCACTTCCTGCTGGCGGTGATTGATGTACGCGACCGTCAGCGCGTCCGATCCGATGAATACTTTGTCGATTGCGAAGAAGAGATCGCCGGAAAGTTCGAGCGCGCGCGCCCAATAGCGGCGCAATTCAGTGTGGCCGCAGACAATGTCCGCCTCGGCGCCGAGCACGGTGTTGAAGCGCGGCGAATGCAGCGCCGCATCTTCCGCATAGAGCGCGAGCACAGCGTCGAGATCATGATCGTTCCACGCTTGAAGCCACGTCTGCACGAAACGCTGTGCAAAATCCGCATCGATCAAGGCACGCTCCCGAAGCGCATTCCAGCTGCGCGCAACCTCGTACATCCGCGCCGGCGATCCGGGTAGCGATTAATCACCCGACCAGGGCGCGGTTTGACGCGCGGGCCTGCATCGCCGATGACGGCTCAGCCACGGGGAACTCACGCATGGCCCAGCCGAACATCGTTTTCATTATGGCCGACGACCTCGGCTATGCGGACCTTTCCTGCTACGGGCGGCTCGAATACAGCACGCCGGTGCTCGATGAACTGGCGGCGGGCGGCGTGCGGTTCCTGCAAGGTTACGCAGCCTCTGCCGTGTGCTCGGCGACGCGCACTGCGCTGATGACCGGGCGCTATCAATATCGCTTGCCCGTTGGCTTGGAAGAGCCGCTGCATGGCGGCCGCAACATCGGCCTTCCGCCCGACCATCCGACTCTGCCGAGCCTTTTGCGCGAGGCAGGATACGCAACCGCCCTAATCGGAAAATGGCATCTCGGCAGCTTGCCCGACTTCTGCCCGCTCAAGAGCGGCTACCAAAAGTTCTGGGGCTTTCGCGGCGGCGCGATCGATTACTTCACGCATGCCGGCATGGGCGCTGAACACGATCTCTGGGATGGCGACACGCCCGCAAAGGCCTCCGGCTACATGACATCGCTGCTCGGCGACAAAGCCGTGGAAACGATTGGCGCGCTCTCTAGCGCGGGCAAACCGTTCTTGCTCAGTTTGCATTTCAGCGCGCCGCACTGGCCTTGGGAGGGACCGGACGACGAAGCCGAAGCGCAGCGCCTCGCAAAGATCGGCGGGCCAAGCCTCATCCACCTCGATGGAGGCACGATGGCGACGTACGCGGAGATGGTGGTCGCGATGGATCGTGCAATCGGGCGCGTGCTCGAAGCGCTCAAAGCCAACGGCGTGGCGGGCAACACCATTGTGATCTTCACCTCCGACAATGGCGGCGAGCGTTTTTCAAACACCTGGCCGTTTACCGGCAAGAAGACCGAGCTACTCGAAGGCGGTTTGCGCGTGCCGCTGATCATCCATTGGCCCGGCGTGGCAAAGCCCGGCCACGTGAGCGCGCAAACAGCGATTACGATGGACTTTACGCCGACGCTGCTTGCGGCTGCGGGCGCTGCGCCACATCCGGACTATCCAACGGACGGAATCGATCTGCGCGCGGCCATCGAAGGCGCTGCGCCTCAGCCGCGGCGCTTGTTCTTCCGCTATCTGCGCATGCAACAACGCGCGTACCGCAAGGGCGATTGGAAATATCTGCGCATCATGGGCAACACGTTTCTGTTCGATGTCGCCAACGATCCGCTCGAGCGCGCGAACCTCAAATCTCGCCACCGCGACGTGTTCGACGAGATGGCCGCCGAGTACGAGGCGTGGGAAGCAACGATGCTGCCGCTCGATCCAAGCGCCCACAGCCACGGCTTTTCGCCCCGATTCCTGGCCGACCATTTCGCAGCGCCCGACTGACCCACGCTGGGCAAACATCTTTCGCACGGCGCGACGGATCGGGCGGCCGAGGCCGTATAACGCTCCGAGGGACCAGCCGGAGCATGCCATGTACGTAAAGTCCTTGCTGTTGGCGGTAGCGATCGCTACCGCCTCTGTCGCTACCGCCGCGCCTGCCGCGGCCTGGGATCTTTTGGGCACGCGCGACGTGCGCGACGCAGTCGATCGCGACACGATCTCGCTTCCAGGCGCGCGCCGGTTCGAGCGCATCCGGCTCTGCGTTTATGAGCGGCCGGTGCATTTCATCGACGTGACCGTGCGATTTGCGAATGGCGCGCGGCAGGACGTTCCGGTGCGCGCGCGCATCCGGCCCGGGCAATGCACGCGCGCGCTCGATCTCGTGGGCGACGACCGCAACATCACGGCTGTCGATATGGTGTACGAAGCGAACACGCCGCGCCGCGGTGTCGGCGCGCAGGTGCGGCTGTTCGGCGAATAGCTATCCGCGCGCGAGCACGTCCTTCAGGAGGTCCGGGCGATCGGAGCACACGGCGTCTGCGCCGAGCGCGATGAGGCGGGACATTTCGTCTGCTTCGTTCACGGTCCACGCCGCGTATTTGAGGCCAAGCTTGCGGCACTCGGCGGCGGCTTCTTCGGTGACGTCCGGATAGAATCCGTACCAGCCATCGCCGCCGGCGGCTTTAATGGCGCCGAGGACGCCGCCGTGGTCCTTGGCGTGAAAGCCCGCCTCCCACGGCGCGCCGCGCGCGAGCAGATCGCGCATGCGCTCGTTTTCCGCGAACGTGCTTTGCGGCACGGTCAGGAAGCGCACGTCCGCCGCAGGCTCGCGCGATTTCGCGCGCACGACGCCGGCCCAATCGAACGCGCACAGAGTTGCGAGTTCGAGCGCGCTTTCGGCGCGCAGCAGATCAAGCACGGCATCGGCCAGCCGGTGCGGATGTTCTTGGCCCTCACCGCCCATCAGCGGCGTCTTGAGTTCGATCCAGAGCTTCTTTCCGCCCGCTTCCTTCGCGAGCCGCACGAGATCGCGCAACGCGGGGATGCGTTCGCCATCGAACGCCTGTTGGTTCGGGTTGCGCGCGCCATAGGCCGTGCCGGGCTTCAGGCGGCCGATATCAAATTGCTGCAGATCGGCGAAGCTCATTTCCGAGATGCGCGGCCCGGGCTTCTCCAGCCACGCGCCCCGCGCATCGCGCACGATCTCAGGCTTCAGCGCATTGTCGTGAAAGATCGCGACCTCGCCATCCTTGGTGAGCTGCACGTCCATCTCGACGCCGTCGCAGCCAAGATCGAATGCGCGCGCGAACGCGGCCATCGTGTTTTCGGGCCAGAGCGCTGCGCCGCCGCGATGCGCGATATTGTCCGTCATGGCGCCGAAGCCTTGTCGAGTGCGTCCCACATCGGCGCGCAATCGATGACGGCGCCTTCGCGCATCGCCCTATCGATCGCCATCACGGTGAGCCCCGCTTCCATGCTTTCGTGCGGCGTGACCGGGAATGGCGCGCGGCCATCAAGCGACGCGAGCAAATCCGCCGCCATCGCCTGATCGGCGCCGTTGTGGTTGTCGGCCGTGCGCGTCGCGAAATCTATGCGCTCAGGCTTGCCGCGATCCAGCACGCGGCGAATCATCAGCTTGTTGCGCACCAGATCGGCGATCAGCGTGCCGTCCGCGCCCGCAACGAACCAGCGCCGCTCCTGCAAGCCAACATGCGAGTTCGAGTGAAACGAAAGCTGCACGCCGCTCGCGTATTCCACGAGCGCCGTCTGGTGGTCGGCCACGTCCATATCGGAGTGAAACGCATCGTTCGCGCCCTGCCATCCCGCATCACGCAAAGCATAGGCCGCATCGCCGTCGCTATACGTCATCGGCGGATTCTGCCGCGCGCTCGTGAAGATGCGCCGCCCGCCGAAGCTCGCCGTGCGCGCCGCACGCGACCGCGTCAGCCGGCCGAAAATATCGAAATCGTGACACACCTTGTCGAGCATGAAGGAGCCGCCCCACTCCTCGCGTCGGCGCCAATTGCGCGCGAGGTAGCCGCCGTGCTCAGCCGGAAGATGCTCCGTCGCATCGATCGAGATCAGCTCGCCGAGTTCGCCACGATCAACACGCTTGATCGTCTCGCGGACGATCGGCATGGAGCGCATGACGAGGCCGATATAGAGCGGCGGCGCGCCCTGCGCAGCGAGGCGCGACGCGAGCGCGACCGTCTCCTCTTCCGTCCGGACGATCGGCTTTTCGCAGAAGATCGGAAAGCCCGCTTCGAAAGCGGCAATGAGATGCGTGAGATGGAGGTGATTGGGAGAGCCGATCATCACCAGATCGAATGGGCCATCGCGCAGCATCGCACGCTCGTCGGCGTAGACGCGCCCCGCGTCTAAGCCGCCTTCGCGCAGAATACCGAGACCGATGGGCGCTTCGTCAGCATAGCCCGCGATGTCGAGATTCCAGCCGACCTCCGCCATAGCGCGCAGCACATGCGCGATGCGTTGGCCAAGCCCGATAACCCCGATGCGCCGCTTCATGCTGGCGAGCTAAACATGCCCGCCGCATGGGGCGTCAAGCGTCAGCTTATTGCAGCGGTGGTGAGGAAGAAGGCCGCGAGGCCGATAGCCGCCATGATCGTAGAGAAAACCAGCATGGTGAGCAGATGTTTGCCGATGCCGCCCTGGCGCGCTTCCGCCGGCGTCAGTTCGACGTGCTCGTCGGAATCCTGGTGGGTCATATCCGTCATCTCTGCGCTCCCTTGCGGTGGGGAAACGCCGCGATGGCGGGGCGGTTCCGCCTATTCGGCAGCCGCGGCCCGGGCCGGCCCGCCAGCCCCCGCGGCGGCGTAGGCGCGCCACAAAGTGGCTTCAGCGGCCTTCGCGTCCGTGACGGCTTTGTCCTTCACATGCCCATAGCCGCGGATCTGATCGGGAAGCTCCGCAATCTTCACCGCGATGTCATGCGTGCCCGCCGCCAGCTCATCGGCAAGTCGGCGCAGCTTGGCCTCATATTCATCGCGCAGCGCGCGTTCCATTTTGCGCTCAGCGGTGTAGCCGAACACATCGAACTGCGTGCCGCGCAGACCCTTCAGCGCCGCGAGCGCCTTGAAGCCGTAGAACATCCAGGCGCCGAACTTCATCTTTTTGGCGTGGCCCGTGACGCGATCCTTCGGCGCGATCATCGGCGGCGAGAGGTGGAACGCGAGCTTGTAATCGCCGCCGAAGGTTTCCTTGAGCGCCGCTTGCCACGTCCCGTTCGTGTAGAGGCGCGCGACCTCGTACTCGTCCTTGTACGCCATCAGCTTGTAGAAGTTCTGCGCCGCCGCGCGCGACAGTTTCTCGCCAAGCCCCGCGCCGCTTTCGCGCCCATGCACGTATTGCACGAGCGACAGATAGCGCGCCGCGTAGGCCTCGTTCTGATAGGCCGCGAGCCTTGCCGCGCGATCGGCCACCAAATCCTGGAAGCTTTTCTCCGCCGGCGGCACGCGGATCGGCCGCGCTGCCGCGAGCCGCTCCGGCGCCAGCGCCGCAACACGCCCAAGATCGAACGCCTGCAGATTTTCCTTCACACCCGCGCCGTTGAGCGTGATCGCTTCGACCAGCGCTTCATGCGAAATCGGCACCAGCCCTTTGCCCCACGCAAAGCCGAGCAGGATCATGTTCGCGTAGAGCTGATCGAAGAGATATTCTTCCGCGAGCCCTTCCGCGTTCAGGCCATCGAGCGCGAACACCGCTTGCTCCACACGGCGCTTCAACAACCCGCCCGAAAAGCGCGTATCGCGATTGCCAATAAACTCAGATGTCGGCGTCAGATCGAGGTTGAGCACAGCGCGCGTGCTCTCTTTATCCATAAGCGGCAGCGTCTCGAGGCTCGCGGCGACGATCGCATCTCCTGCGATCAGCGCATCGGCGCTCGCCGTCGGCGTGCGGCCTGAACGAATGTCCGTCGCGCGCTTAGCGAAGCGGATGTGCGAAACGACTGGCCCGCCCTTTTGCGCAAGGCCCGCCATATCGAGCGTCGTCGCCGCATTGCCTTCGACGAACGCCGCCATGCCGAGGATCGCCGAGATTGTCGTCACGCCCGTGCCGCCAACGCCCGTGAACAGAAGATTGTAAGGCCGTTCCAGCGCCGGCACGTTGGGCGACGGCAGGTTCGACGCATCGATCTTCGGGCGCGGCGTCAGCTTCTTGGCGTTCACCGCGCCATCGAGCGTCACGAAGCTCGGGCAGAAGCCATCGACGCAGCGCAAATCCTGATTGCACGTCGATTGGTTGATGACGCGCTTGACGCCAAGCTCCGTCTCCAGCGGCTCAATCGAGAGGCAGTTCGATTGCACCGAGCAATCGCCGCAGCCTTCGCACACCTCGGTGTTGATGAACGCGCGCGTCGTCGTCGCGTCCATCAGGCCGCGCTTGATCTTACGGCGCTTCTCCGTGGCGCAGACCTGATCGTAGATGATGACGGTCACGCCCTTCACCTCGCGCAGCTTCAGCTGCACTTCTTCGAGGCGTGAGCGGTGATAGATCTCAACGAGCGGCCCAAGATCGCCCGCCTGAATGTGGCGTTTCGGATCTTCCGCGACCACAACAACTTTCGCGACACCCTCGCCGCGCAATTGGTGCACGAGATCGCCAACGTCCTGACCGCTCTCGGTCGGTTGGCCGCCGGTCATCGCGACGGCGCCGTTGAACAAAATCTTGTACGTGATGTCGATCTTCGCCGAGACCGCCGCGCGGATCGCGAGCGAGCCAGAGTGCGAATACGTCCCGTCGCCCAGATTGACGAAGACGTGCTTTTCATCGGTGAACGGCGCCTGGCCGATCCATGCCGCGCCTTCGCCGCCCATATGCGAAGTCATGTCGGCGCGGCCCATGAACGTCGCCATGTAGTGGCAGCCGATGCCCGCGAGCGCGCGCGAGCCTTCGGGCACCACAGTCGATGTATTGTGCGGGCAGCCCGAGCAGAAGTGCGGCTTGCGATGCACGTCTGCTTCTAATGTCTTCGCGCGCTCAAGGCTCACGCCGACGCGCTTGAAATACGCGGCGGCTTTCTCCGTGCGCGCTTCTTGCGGCAGCCGGTCGTAAATCGCCTTCGCGATTTCTGGGATCGTCAGCGCGCCAATATCGGAGAGCAGCGGCCGGCCTTGTTCGTCATGCTTGCCGATCACGCGCGGGCGCACGCTTTCGTCAAACAGCACGTCGCGCATTTGCGGCTCGATCAGCGCGCGCTTGTGTTCAATCACCAGCACCGTTTCGAGGCCGCGCACGAATTCCTTCACGCCCTGCGGCTCAAGCGGCCAGGACATGCCGACTTTGTAAACCGTCACGCCCGCATCAGCGGCTTGTTCGTGCGAGAGGCCAAGCGCTTCGAGCGCTTCGATCACATCACGCACGGCTTGCCCCGTCGCGACCAAGCCAAGACGCGGCTTCGGGCTTTCCAAAATCACGCGGTCCAGCCGGTTTGCGCGCACGAACGCTTGCGCCGCCGGCAGCTTCACGCGCCGCAGCCGCGCTTCCTTGTCGAGCGGTTGATCGCCGCCGCGCAGCGACACGCCGTCGAGCCCACGATCGAAATCCGGCAGCACGAATTTCGCGCGATCGAGACCAACCTCGATCACCGCGCCAGAATCCATCGTGTCCGCGAGCGCGATCAGCCCAACCCAGGCGCCGGAGTAACGCGAAAGCGCCCAGCCAAAGAGCCCGAGATCGAGCACGTCCTGCACGCTCGCCGGGTTGAGCACTGGAATTTCGGCATCGGCGAACGCGAATTCCGATTGCGATGGGAGAGTCGAGGATTTGCACGCATGGTCGTCGCCGGCGACCGCGAGCACGCCGCCGTGCTCGGCAACGCCCGCGAAGTTTGCGTGCTTGAACACATCGCCCGT